>Ga0307373_10001879_pt1 | contig 38807 bp, 8 predicted proteins | sample OX2MG_FD_202534 | JGI IMG/M metagenome (GOLD analysis project Ga0307373, IMG submission 202534) | Soil microbial communities from Risofladan, Vaasa, Finland - OX-2 | ecosystem: Environmental > Terrestrial > Soil > Coastal area > Acid sulfate soil | place: Finland: Risofladan, Vaasa | collected...
AGCGAGCGGGTGTTCGGCGAACGGTTGCCGACTCAGCCGGGATCGCCTGGGCTCGCGGCCGCGCGAAGTGGCCCGCTCGACCGCGGAAACCCCGCCGAAATCCCCGGCGCGACCTGCGGAAGATAGGGTACACAGACGGTGCAAGCTTAGACTTCGGCGAACTCCGCGATATGATCCGGGACATCGGACAAATCGCGGATAAGGTCAGCACATAATCGCATACGATCGCCACAGGGCCTGACTCCAGCGAAATGGGCGTGGGTCAAATAACAACGTGATCTCAGCACGCTTGATTGTAGTGCCGGCCCTGGCGAGCTCAATGCCCGCGCCGGGCTTGCGAGCCAGACGAGGGGCGACGAGCCTAGTGCTTTGTCACAGCTTAATTTTGGGATAAACGGATTTGAGCTTGCAACGGGCTTCATCGATTTTCATTTGCCAATCGACGCCGCGTTGGGTTGCATTGACGTCGGCCGACCATGCTTGAATTTGTTCGATGAGCGTCTTTAAGTCGCCGATCCGCCCGCGGCCAATGCTCTGACGTGTCATGGAACTTAGTTCGTTTTCGGCAATGTTCAGCCAGCTTCCGTGCTTGGGTGTGTAACAGAACCGGATTCGACGAACCAGTGCCCGTGCCTGCTTTGCGGGAAACGCCTCATAGAAGGCCCCTTTCGTATGCGTGTTCAAGTTGTCGCAAACCAAGATGACGTTCTCACACCGTTTGTAGCGACCGTTGAGGAGTTTTGCCATTTCCATGGCCCAATCGACCTTGGTCTTGAATTCGCGCGCGGATGCGAGCCGCCATCCCGACAGCGGTTCCGTGAACATGAAAATGTTTGCCGTGCCTGCGCGCTCGTATTCGTAATCAACTCGACGACCATGCTTGGCGGTGGCCTCGATTGGCGTCCGAGTTTCTTTGATCAATTGCACCGGCTGCTCGTCCATGCAAAGCACAGGACGCGTCGGATCGTAGGGTTTTGCGTAGGTTTCGAGCACTTCTTCCATGTGGGCGACAAACTCGGCATCTGCCTTCGGCGGAATTACCCAGTATTCGATCTTCCGATTCGTGAACCCGTTTTTTTAGCATCCGCCGAATGGTTTCATGGCTAATCGAGTCGGCAATTTCCAATGCAACCACTTTGCGAGCCAACAAACGCAGGGTCCAGTTGGCATAGCCACGAGGCGGCGGCCCCAAACGAGTCGCGATGATCTTGGCCTCCTGTTCCCCAGAAAGAAGTTTCTCGACCGCTGGGTCGGCCCGCTTCTTCCCGTCAAGCGTTTCTTGAAATCCGCCTTCCACGAGTCGTTGACGAATCAACTCGACAGTCTGCCGCCGACAGCCAAATGCATCGGCGATTCGGTCATCGGTCCATGCGGGACCACCTGCGTCAGCCTTCAACAGAATTTGTGCCCGTCGCACTTTCTCGCCGCTTCCGCTGAGTTTTTTTACAATGTCCCTGAGCGTAGTCCGCTCACGTTTCGACAATCGAACGATATACTTTTTCTGCATGAGCACCTCCTTGTGCTCCGGCAGATTGGCGAAAAACCGAACGCAGGCCAATCCCAAAATTAAGCTGTGACAAAGCACTAGGGCGATCATGTCCAAAGAAATTCGCGTCGCCTTCTGGAACGTTCAAAACCTGTTCGAGGCGGGAGCGGTTGATCGTGAACCGCGCTCCGAAAGCCGCACCGTCCTTGACGGCGGCCATCGGCAAAGCCCTCAATCGTTTCGTTTGCTCTTGCTAATCCCAACACCAACGGCCGCTCCCGCGAGCGGACCTAAGACGGTGAACCACTTTTCAAGCGCGTCTTGCAATTGCTCCGACTACCCCGGACAAAACCAAAGAGCCACAAAATACACCGGCAGCGAAGCGACCAGTGCAGCGACCAAAACCATAGCAATTTTGTTTTCCGTCGCGGCGCGGTCGCGCGCGATCGTGGCGGCTACCTTGCGCTGGTAGTCGTCCGTGCGATCGAGTCCGAGCGCGAACTCCTCGGTCGGTGCCAGATCACGTTCTTCCAAGCGGAAGCTCCAAGTTGTACGCTCAGGCGTGCGTCGCCACGCTGATCGGCAATTCGATCCGCGTCTGCACGCCCGTGTTGCCAGGATTCACGATTCGCAGCTCCTCCTCGTGCTCTTTCGCATTGACATAGATGCGGAACAAGCTCATCGAATGGCGAAAAATGTCAGCCGTTGTCAGCCCGGTGATCGACTTCAGCCGATCAACCTCCGCGGCGGCGGCCGGAGTAAGGTCGACGGTGACGCGTCGGCCTTTGTTTTTTTCAGCGTCGGTGTTCGTGGCATCAGGGGTCATTTTCGCTCCATCCAGGGGGTCGGGTATGGTCGTTCGCCTCACGCCGAATTTCCTCGGCGTGCTACTATCATAACGCATCGTCGTAGTTTGACAATAGAATCTACTGAAAATATACGTAGCCTGGCAAGTGATTTTACGGAACACCGACCTGCGGCTAGGAGCAGCAAAAGGTGTCCGGAACCGTTGTTCTTCAGGCGGCCCTTCGTCACGCTCAGCAGGCCTTTTCGTGAAGCCCCCTGCCGGGAAGCGAAGCGGCTTACGAAAGAAAAGGCCGGCTCGATCACGATGGCGGCGCCACCACAGATTTTGACGCACCTGATGCCTCAGGCACTTGGCATCTGAGCGACCGCCACCATCCGGCCTTGTGTCGGTCGGGCGGTGATTGAACGCCGGAGGTCCGGCGCGTCTCTTCAACCCGCTCCGCCCACGCGTAGGTCCGCCCGCCGCCACGCGGCGGCGGGCGGACCTACGCGTGGGCGCAAGGCGGCAGTGGTGCTCATCGGCCTCTGACATTCAATCATCGCCCTACCGAGACAAGCTCGGTAGTGGCGGGGCTTGTCAACGACTTAGCGGCTTATGGTCGACAGCACTTGCTGGACCTCCAGCGGGAGGTCAAGCTGATTGTCACGAAGCCCACGCGCGAGATCGAAAAGACCGCCTCCATAAACTATGCACGCCATCGCTTACGTCTGTTTGCCCTGTTCGCAGGCCCGCAGCAGCTTACAAGCGCGCAAGAGAGTTTCCGATTACTTGACCCAAGAGGGACTCGACACTCTTCTCCGCTTTTCGGGCCGTTGCGAATACTTCAGCGTCGGCGGACGCTGGTCGGGGCGTCTCACTTTATTGAGGCTGCGTCACGAGCAGCCGCAGGTGTTCGAGCGATTTTGGAAGCGACTAAGAACCATCGAGACTGGAGAAGAAGCCGAAGCGCTGTTTCACAAGGCGTTCCCAGATTTCCGCGGGAAGCTGCCGCTAAACCGTGAGGACGTGGAATTCGAGGGCGAGCCAGACGATGCTCAGATCATGGATCGGCCGCTGTTCGACCAGCTTCAAGCCGGTTTCGGCGACGACGTGGATGTGGATTACTCTTACGAGATCGACTTACCGAACGTCATCTGCACCGAGGATGATGAAGATTTCAAATGGCCGAAGACCGCAAGACAAGCGGCGAACTTCTGGGTGGTGGTTATCGATTATCACCATTGAATCTTGAATCATGGAGGCAACCACGACGCCAGCCTGTGGAACGCCGCGTCGCCACTATCCGGCTTTGTGCCGGTGGGACGGCGATTGAACGCCAGCGGCGCGGCGGCGCGTCTCTTCCGCCCCCGGCGGCGATTCATTCGCCTCACGGTCGGTTACGGTGGTGGTAGACTTCCGGGCATCGTGGCGCATTCCCACGGTCACGCGATCCACAGATCGCGACAAGCCTGTTCGTAGCTCTGCTCGAGATCGAGCGGAATGACGAGAGCCTCCGCCAGCCACAGCGGCAACCGCGGCAGCGGTTCAGCGACAGCAAGCGCGTGTGACCACGACTCCAGGACCGCTGGCGGCTCTCGCAGGAGCCAGCGGCACGTCGTTGCGTACAAGTGCGGCGAGTCGGCTTTCATGGTCGGGTCGGGATGCCCGACGAATGCCATCAAATCGGCATACAGGTTGAATTGGCGGGTGGTGACCAGATCGATGATGCTGACCGCGACTCCCTTCCGCATCAAGGCGGCGCACTTGCCGACGAAGGCGTTGCGCTTTTCGGGCCGGTCTTTGTTCGCGGGGCTGACGATCTCAATGGCCGCGACCAGGCGCCGGCCGCGGCTGGCGTCGTAGACGCGGACCTCGTACTCGTCGTCGTCGGGCAGCCCTGTTTCGACTCGGACGACCGGCGCCGCGAGCCAGACGGCCGTGGCCACGCCGCCGTTTGCCTGTGAGGCGGCGGAAAACAGATCGCGGTCTTTTTCGAAGGTCGCGACATCGATTTCCACCTCCGAGCCGGAATGCACCTTGGGTCCGGCGACATAGCCGGGCGGGAGCAAGTTTCGCAACTGCTGGACAATGACCATCGGCCAACCCCCGTGCAGCTCCTCCCAGGACGAGGTGTTCGAGAGCGGCGGTCGAAAGTGATCGCGTAAGGGCATGGCTATCTTTCCTCCCCGGCAAATTATATCCTACCGACCGTCCCGCGGTACTGCTTCGGTCCAGGATATTTTCGCGGATCCGGGGTCATCCCGCTCGGCAATCAGGAGTGAGGCGGGGGCATCGTCCATCACTTCCAGATAAGTGACATCATACTTTGACGTCAGACAGGTTCGCAGTTCTTCATCGATGTGCCCTCCTTGTGGCGACCGCTGCTTCCGCCTTCGCTCGCGACTACCGCCCGGTATGCGCAGCGATTCATTCGCTCACGGCCGGTTACGGTGGTGGTAGACTTCCGGGCATCGTGGCGCATTTCCACGGTCACGCGATCCACAGATCGCGACAAGCCTGTTCGTAGCTCTGCTCGAGATCGAGCGGAATTACGAGAGCCTCCGCCAGCCAGAGCGGCAATCGCGGCCGTCGCTTCTTAGTCCCGGAGGGACGACGGAGAATGCGGGCTGATCTCTCCGTCGCCGCGTAGCGGCTTTCGGTTGTGGGCAACCGCCACTCGTGGGTTGGCACCCACGGCTAAATTCCGTGGCCGCCACGCGGCCGAATGACGATCCCTTTACAAAGCGTCAAGCTGCTCGCCGAAGCGCATGCCTATTGGCGCCGGCAACCGGCCGCGAAAAGTATCCACGTATCGCCCGCCTGCGCACCCTACTCTTCATCACTCCGCAGCTTCGCCAGCACGCTGTAATCTTCCAGCGTGGTTGTGTCGCCCACGGTCTCTTTGCCGGCGGCGATGTCGCGCAACAACCGGCGCATGATCTTGCCGCTGCGGGTCTTCGGCAGCGCATTCGTGAAGCGGATGTCGTCGGGCTGGGCCAAGGCGCCGATCTCCTTGCGAACGTGACGCCGCAACTCCTCACGCAATGCCTCGTTCGGCTCGCCGCTCTTCAGCGTGACAAACACGGCCACCGCTTCGCCCTTGAGCTCGTCGGGCCGGCCCACCGCCGCCGCTTCGGCCACCTTCGGATGACTGACCAGCGCGCTTTCAATTTCGATCGTGCTCAGGCGGTGCCCGGAGACGTTCAACACGTCGTCAATGCGGCCCATGATCCAGTAGTAGCCGTCGCGGTCGCAACGGGCATTGTCGCCGGCCAGATAGTTGTGCGGCACTTTGCTCCAATACTGCTCGCGGTAGCGGGCGTCGTCGCCCCAGATGCCGCGGAGCATGCCGGGCCAGGGGCGGGCGATCACCAGCCAGCCGCCGCGGCCCGGCTCGACCGGCTGGCCCTGCTCGTTGACGATCGCCGGAATGATGCCGGGCAAAGGCTTGGTGCAGCTTCCGGGCTTGGTCGGAATGGCCCCCGGCAGCGGACTCATCATGATGCCGCCCGTCTCCGTCTGCCACCAGGTGTCGACGATCGGGCAACGCTCGCGGCCGATCTTGCGGTGGTACCACATCCAGGCTTCGGGATTGATCCCCTCGCCCACCGTGCCCAACAGCCGCAAGCTCGACAGATCGTGCCCGTCGACCCACTCGTCGCCCCAGCGGATGAACGAGCGGATGGCCGTCGGGGCCGTGTAGAAAATGCTGACGCGGTACTTTTCGATCAGCGACCAGAAGCGGTCTTCTTGCGGCCAGTTGGGCGCCCCTTCATACATGAACACGGTGGCCCCGGCGGCCAGCGGGCCGTAGACAAGATAGCTGTGCCCGGTCACCCAGCCGCAATCGGCCGTACACCAATAAATGTCGTCGTCGCGGAGGTCGAAGACCCACTCGGTCGTCTTCTTGACGAAAAGATTGTAGCCGGCGGTGGTGTGCTTGATGCCCTTGGGTTTGCCGGTCGAGCCGCTGGTGTAAAGGATGAAGAGCGGGTGCTCGCTGTCGAGCGGCTCGGCGGTGGCGTGGCCGCTGACGCCGTGCATCAGGTCGTGCCACCAGTGGTCGCGGCCCGGCCGCATGGCCACGTCGGTGCCCAGCCGCCGGAGCACGATCGAGTGCTCGACGGTGGGCGATTTTTCCAAGGCCGCATCGACGTTCGCCTTGAGCGGCAATTGGCTGCCGCGCCGCCAGCCGCCGTCGGCCGTGATGATGAGTCTGGCCCGCGCGTCGTTATTGCGGTCGGCGATGGCCTCGCTGGAAAAGCCGCCGAAGATCACCGAGTGAATCGCCCCCACGCGGGCGCAGGCCAACATGGCGATGGGCAGTTCGGGCACCATCGGCATATAGATCGACACCACGTCGCCCGGCTTGATGCCCAGCGACCGCAGCACGTTGGCGAACTTGCAAACTTCGTGGTGCAGCGTTTGATAGGTGAGCACGCGGGTGTCGCCCGGCTCTCCTTCCCAGATCAGGGCGGCCTTGTTGACGCGGGGCGTGGCGAGGTGCAGGTCGAGGCAGTTGTGGCTGACGTTGGTTTGCCCGCCGACGAACCATTGGGCGAACGGCTCGTTCCACTCCAGCACTTTGCTGTACGGCTTGAACCAGTGCAGCTCGCCGGCCAGCTCGCCCCAGAAATCCTCCAGGTTGTCGGCCGCCTTTTGCCAGAGTGCTTCGTAAGCTTCGATCGAGGGAATTCGGGCACGCGCGGCGAACTCTTCGGGCGGCGGAAAGAGCCGCGATTCTTGCATCACGGTATCGAGATGGCCGGCGGGGTGGGCGGGCATGCGAGCGTTCCTTTGTTGTTCGAGCGCGACCTCAGGGCAATGAATCAAGGGCGATGGCATGTGCCGGAAAGACGGCGACGGTCCGCTGATCCGCCGTCACGACCTTACACTGCTCCCGTTCGGCCAGCGCGACATACAGACAGTCATAGACTGCCACTCGCGCGTTCGAGGAGAGTTCGTAGGCTCGCGGAAGCGTCGACGACATATTTCATGCGTCGCGATGCTCACGGATCGCGGAGACGCCAATGTCCAGCACGCCATGCCTGCGACGGATTTCCTCGCTGATGCGGTCCATGCTTTCGCAGGCGCGCTTGGCCGCTGCGGGATCACGTATGCCTCGGGCCGCTCGATCGGCGGCCTCTTGCATTTGCGCCATGACATCGGGAATTGTTTCTGTGCTCATACCGGAATTGTTGGCTGCGGTCACGGCTGAGTCAATCCGAACCGGCCGTTGGCCGACTACTACCAGACGGCCCAGTCGCAGGCGGTCGTGGCGGCCAAAGACGCGTTGTTTTCGCAATTGGGAAGCTGAAACGCGGGCCGTAGCAGAATTCGTAAGAATTCTGGCGGCCGGTCTGAACGCCGAGGCCGTGGCGAAGGCCGAAGACCCAGGCCCTTGAACCCCGGCCCCCCTCGCGCTTCGCTCATGAAACGCGAACGTGGTGGGTGCTCGTCGGCGCGGAAAAAAATCGCAAAGTCGGTAGTTGAAATCCGCCTCCACGATGACTATAAAGTCACCAATGGAGGGAGAGGCCGGCCGCAACCGGAAACTGCGGCGGGGCGAAAGAGGCATTCGGTTCCTCGGCGGCGCGAAGGTGCCGGGGGTGACACCAGAACGCATCCTTGCAAAAAAGGCTCGCGCTATGCATCCGAAGCGCAGTACGCGGCGAGGCCCCGACGTGGCCTCGAACAAGCTCCTTCCCTTTCAGCGGCGGTCGCCCGCCTCACGCCGCTGGTTCGAGCAGCTCGAGCAACGGCGGCTGTTGAGCATCTCGCCCGTCGACTACGCGGCCATGCCGCTGACGACGTTCGACCAGAACAACAGCGCGCTGGTAGGCGGACTTAGCGCCGTCGCGAACTGGTCCAAACAGCTCGACAGCTACGGCGCGGTCGGCGCCACCGTGCCCCTGCTCGGCGAATCGCTCGGGCACGCGGCGAACTTCGCCGACGCCCTCGGCTCGCAGTTCGAAATGGCCGTGCAAAACTACCTGGCCAATACGCACGGCGCCTCGGCCGACGAACTGGCCGCGTTCCTCAACAACTACAGCCAATGGGTGCTGGCCGAGCCGGGCCTGACGCTCACGGCCAAGGTCGGCGATCCTTGGGGTTCTCCGCCGGGAACCAGCCCGCCGGCAACGTCGCCCCCGACGCTCGCGGCCACCCCGCAACCAACCAGCGGCGCTCAACTCGCGCAAGCGACCTATGACTATGAAGTCACCGCGATCACTGCGTCCGGCGAAACCGCGGCCAGCAACGAAAAGGAGGTGATCGTCTCGGGGAGCAACAACAGCGTCGCGCTCAGTTGGAACGCGGTCAGTGGGGCCACGGCCTATAAGATTTACCGCGGCACCACCAGCGGGCAAGAGAACGTCGTGATCGGCGAGGTCTCTTCCGCCGCGGCCACCAGCTTCACCGATGTCGGCGACCAGGCCGCGCTCGTCGGGAACGATCTTTTGATCGGCGTCGATCTGCACGTGGCACGCACGAGCACGGTACCGCTCAATTTCAGCACCGAGTTGGGCACGAGCGCGCCCATCGGCGTCACCGCCAGTGCCAACGGCTCGCTTACCGCAGGTTTTGACTTTCAGTTCTCGTTCGGCCTCGATCTGACGCCCTTCCTCGACGGCCCCGACGCGCAGCGAGCGCAAATCGGCAATCAGCCCTCCGGCGCCACGCCGCCCGCGCTTTTCGTATTGCAGGCCGGCTCGTTCACGGCTTCGGCCGACCTGAGCGCCAGCAATATCAATGCGCAGGCGCACGCTGGCCTGCTGGCTGGCACGGTCACGGGCGGCACCGCCACGATCGACGACAATCTTACGCTCGCCTTGCCCAGCGGCGACCTGCGCACTGCCGATTTCAGCACGCCCTCGCTGTTCAGCAACCCGACTGCCGGCCACGGATTGCAGCCGAGCGGGACGGTCTCCGTCTCGCTTCCTTTCAAGGTCGGGGCTCAGATTGGCGGTACGACGTTTACCGCCGCCAACGACGCGTTGACGATCGGCCCCACGTCGCTCTATAACCCCGACGGCACCCTCGCCACGCCGGCCTTTAGCGTCTCCGGCGGCGACGCAAGCACGATCGATCTCTTCCAGAACTTTTCCGCGTCCGACGTGCAAAACGCGCTGGTGCAGTTGGGCGGCTGGGCGGCCGGCCTCGGCTCGTCGAGCGCCATGGCGACACCCGTCCCCTTCACCGGCAAGACACTCGGCCAACTCGTCAATATCCAGGCGGCATACAATCAGGCGCTGGCCGCGTTGCTGCCCGGCTCAAATAGCGGCGGCCCGCCGTTCAACACCATTCAGGATCTGCTCACCGACTTCCCTGGCATCTTTTCGGGCGTCACGCTCACCGGCAACGAGCTGACGGTCAAGGTACACGTGGCGGCGACCTTGCCCGCCGTGGTCACGCCGCTCAGCTTCAACTCGGCCGGCAGCCTGACTGGCTTCACTACCACTAGCACGCTCACCCTCTCGCCCACGGCCGGGCTCGATTTTACGCTCGGCATCGACCTTAACCCGCTGGGGACCGACAGTCCGAACAAGCTCTCCGAGCCGATCGACCCCAGCAAGGTCACGCTTTCGCAGCTTAACGCCGGCAGCGGCGTAACCTTCAACGTCGGCCTGACGGCGGCCAATTCTCTGCCGGCCAACCAGGGCCGACTTCCGCTGTTCGGCCCGTCGGGGGCGCCACAAACCGATGCCATCGCCTCTAATCTGGTGATCAACGGCGAGGCGATTCCGGTCATGCTCGCCGGAACTCAGAGCGACAACAACCTTGGCGATCTGGTCGCCAATCTACAGCACGCCATCAACGCCTCGTTGGCGCCGACGCCATTTGCCAATTCAATTACGGCGGCGGACGAAAGCGGCACGATTGTGCTCGAAGTCCTATCGACCGCCGGCGCGAAGATCACCTCATTGTCTGTTGAAAACGCCACCGCGTCAAACGCCGGCGCGCTAGGTTTCGATGGTTCGCAGGCCGCGGTATCCCAAAATGGCAACCTGGTGGTGACCGCCGCCAACCCCTTCCCTGGCAGCAACGGCCAACTCCCGCAGTACGGCGACCCACCAACCGATCTGGCCCTGTTCGCGCTGGTCGTGAACGGCAAAACGGTCCCTGTCACCGTCTCAGGTACGCAGAAGAACAATAGCCTGGCCGACCTGGTTACCGAGCTGAACACGGCCGCCCTTCCGTCGGCGCTAGCCGGCACTCCCTTTAGCGGCGACATCCAGGCTGAGGACCTCAGCGGCACGATCGCCTTCGTCGCGTCCTCGGCCGCATCATCGGGTATCACCTCTCTCGAAGTCGTCAGTCCGAATGAGCTCGGAGCGGCGGCGTTGGGCTTCGATTCGCCGCAGCAAGGCGTCGCGCAGTCGACAGACGCGACGCTCGAGAGCGGCAGCCCGGTTCTCACCGCCGCCAACCCCTTCCCGTTCTATGCCTCGTTCGGTCTCACGATCAACGGGCAAAGCACGCCCTATTCGATCGCGGTCGACGGCTCCGGAAGCGGCGACGACAGCAGCGTCACGAGCGTTGTATCGCAAGTGAACACGGCGCTCAGCGCGGCGCTCGCGACCACGCCTTTTGCCGGCGCGGTCGAGGCCCAGGCCATCCAAGACCCCAGCGGGAATAGCTACATGGTGCTGGCCGCCGCGGTCAACTCACCCGGCCAAGTGTCGCCCGCGACCTCGCTCAGCATCTCCGACGCGAGCGCGTTGGGCTTTAGCGACGGCCAGACGCAGCCGACGGACGCCGACCTGATGATTACCTTGCACAACGGGCAGACCAAAAGCGTGTCCCTGCGCGGCCTGGGTGAAAGCGCCACGCTCGCGGCCGTGTTCCAGGCTATCAACACGGCCACCGGCGGCACGGTCACCGGCCAGGTGTATGAAGACGCCAGCAACGCCAATGACGCGCTCGATGGCCGGGCCATCGTGCTCACCGACCACTCCAGCGGCACCGGACAATTCACCATCTCGGCCGCCAACGGCTCGCTCGCGGGCGTTCCCACCTACGGTCTGGGCATCATCGGCACGGAAGGCCCCGATGGCACGATCGTCTCCGGACCGCTCGACGGCGATTCGCCGCTCGACCATATCTTTGTGCAAAACGTCTCGGCAAACGCGTCACTCAGCGCGTCCCTCACCAACATCAATGCGACCGCGAACCTCGGTATCGTCTCCGTCGGCGTCAGCGGCGGCAGCTTGCACCTGGACGGCCTCAACAACAACGGCACCTCGCCGCTGGCCGCCACCGTGATGATCGACAATGCCGACGGCACGCCGGACGGAAGTCCGCTATCGCTCGCCGACTTAGCGAACCTACTAAACCCGAATGCGACAAGCTCCGGTCCGAACCTTTCCCTGGCCGTCACCGGCAACGCCACGCTCTCGTTGCCCGTCACCGTCGCCTCACCGCTCCTGCACAGCTCCGGCGCCGCGGGCACCGTGGAAGTCGATTGGTCCGCCGCGAAGGGTTTTACGGTCAAGCCCATCACCGGTCCGTTGGCGAACCTATCGTCGCTGTCCGATCAAAATGTATTGGGCGCCGTTTCCGACGCCGTTTCCAAGTTCGTCACGGGCGATATCGAAAACAATCCTCTGCAGGGCGTCAAGGACGTCTTGACAACCAACCTGCCGCTGGTGAACAAGAGCCTCGATAACCTTATCGATCCGGGCGGCAGCCTGCTCGCGGCGCTCACGTCGCTGCCGGTCGTCACCGGGGTCAACATCATCGGCGCGGGCGACTTCGGCTTCACCTCGACGCCAGCGACTGGTCAGCTCACGATCGCCGCCGACAGCCCGTTCGGCAACGCCCTCGGCCGACTGACCAAGGACGAGAATTTCACCGTCGTCGTCACCGGCGCCGTGGGCCAGAACGTGTCGTTCCCCGTGACGGTGCTTGCCGCCCAAACCACCGGCAACTTGAGCTTCGCCGACCTGGTGGCCGAACTCGACACGGCCATCGCTTCGGCGCTGGCCATGTCGCCCTACGCCGACGCGCTCACCTTCAGCGACGTCGGCGGAACGCTCGTCTTAACCGCCGCCCCGCTGGCGTTCGATGCCCTGGTGGCGAAGTTGCAAAAGACGCTGGGCGGCGCCGTCACGGTGTCGTTCGACCAGCAAACGCAGTCCCTCAAATTCGATCTGCAATTTGCCCCCCCACCGGTCAATGAAAGCACCAGCCTGAATCTCGATTTCGAATCGCTGGCAAAGCTGGACTCGGGCGACTTGAGTTGGCTAGGCGACATCAGCAGCCTGCTGGGCGTCGGCGCTTCGGGCGATCTGTCGCTGCACGCGGCCGGCAACCTGAAGCTCGATCTCGGCCTCGACCTGGCCGACGCGGCCGACCCCCAGCCGTTCGTCTACGGCGATACCAGCCTGGTGCTGAGCGCCTTGGCCAGCGCCACGAACATCAACGCCAACGCCACGCTCGGCGGCCTAGTCGGCGTGTCGATCAAAAACGGCTCGGCCTCGCTCTCCGACCCCGCGAGCACGCAGAAGCCCGCCACGTTCACGCTGGGCCTCACCGATGCCGGCGGCTCGGCCGCCACGCAAGCCGACCGCTTTTATTTCACGGCCATTGGCAACCAAACGGCCCTGTCGGCCTCCAACATCGCCGCCGCCGCCAACGGCGCCGCCCAGGCCACACTGCCGATTTCGTCCAACGCGCTGGGCGCCACCGACAGCGGCACGCTCTCCCTCAACGTTCCCAAGCTGGGCGACGCGCTCTCGGGCATCGCCGGCTCGGTGACGATCTCCGCCTCGCCGGGCCTGCAAAACGGCCTCTCGAACCTGGGCTCGCTGTTGGCCAACTCGGACAATACCTTGTCGGTGCTCGGCGAAGGCTTGTCGCTGGCCCTCGACCAGGTGCAACAGTCGATCGACGCCAGCGTGTTCGCCAAGGCCCTGCCGCTGGTAGGCGCCGGTTTGCAAAGCATCGACTTCGCGGGCGACCTGTGGGACGGGCCGCTGGCCCAGTTGACCGCCGCGATCGACAACGCCACCGTCACCCCGCAGACCGAAGCCACGGTCGTGCAACTCGCCATTTCCGCCGCCTTCAACCTGCCCGCCAACAGCGTGATCGTCACGCCCACCGCCAACGGCATTCAGGTGAGCTTGGATTTGAGCGGCAGCGACTCGGCCAGTCTGAGCTTTTCCACCGGGCTGTCGTCGATGCCGCTCTCGTCGGCCGACGGCGCCAGCGACGTCTGGCCAACGTCGGCTACGACCTGAAGCTCGTCTTTGGCGTCGATAACACGCAAGGCTTTTATCTTGTTTCCACGCCCGGCACCGACATGCTCACGCTCTCGGTGCAGGCCGGCTTGGGCGAGCAGAACCCGCCATCTGGCACGCCGCCCTACCAGTTCCAGGCCAACCTCGGCTTTTTGCAGTTCACCGCCACCGACGAAGGCACCAAGCTTGGCGGCACGTTCACCGTCGACCTGGAGAAGAATGCCGCCGCTTCCACCATCTATTTGGCGACCGCCTCCAGCCTGTTCGCGCCCGATGCCACCTTCGCCGGGTCGGCCAGCATCAAGCTCGGCCTCGACCTGGGCGTGGGCGGCAAATACGGACCCTCGATCACCAGCGATTTCGACCTGGAGTGGAGTTGGGGAGCGTCGACCGCTGACGATCCCGACGCCAGCGGCGATTTCGGCGGCGTCTCCATCGCCTTCAACAACGTGTCGGTGAACGTCAGCGACTTCTTGCACAACCTGGCCGGGGGTTTCATCAGCGAAGTGAATGCCATCATCGCGCCGATCGACCCGATCATCTCGTTCCTCACCAGCCCCTTGCCCGTGCTCGACGATTTCGGCATCGACGAAGACCTGCTCGACCTCTTGGGCGTGGGCGATGCCACGCCCTTCCTGCAAACATTGGGCGAGATCGGCACGTTCGCCAATAAGGTCACTGCCCTGGCAGCTTTGGTGCAACAGAATACGAGTTGGAACCTCGGCGACTTTCAGATCGCGGGCGACCCGCAAACCAACGGCGGACTCGACAGCGAATCGCTCGACCCCGTGGGAACCAGTAGCCCCGCCGCGCAGCAAGCGCGCCAGTTGTCTCCGCAGGACGAGGGTGACGACGGCGAGCCGTCCGATTTGAGCGACCTGAATTCCGACGCCAGCGACGTCGGCAGCGGCGGCTACGGCCTGTCGTTCCCCGTGCTCGACAATCCCCTGTCGCTGGCCAACGTGCTCTTGGGCCAGAACGTCGACCTTGTGAAGTTCGACCTGCCGCCCATGACCGTGGGCGGCGGCTTCAGCACGCCGCCCATCCTGCTCTTCCCCTTCCCGCCCATCGACGCCTTTTTCGCCGCGAACATTTCGGCTGCGTTCCACTTTGGTTTCGGTTTCGACACCGCCGGCCTGAGTCAATTGGCCGACGATCCGACGGGCGATCTGTTCGATCTGGCCCAGGGCTTCTACATCGACGATACGCAGCCGCAGGCCACGCTTTCGGCCAGCATCACCGCCAACGCAGAGCTGAACCTGATCGTGGTGCAGGCGGGAGTCGGAGGCGGCGTGTTCGGCAACGCCAACTTTCAGTTGAGCGATCCCAGCGGCACGGGCAAGGTCCGCTGGTCCGACATCGCCAACGAGCCGCTCAACTGCGTATTCAACGCCAGCGGTTCTATCGACGCGGAACTTTACGCCTTCGTGAAGGTGGGCCTCGACCTGCCGTTTATCGGCTTCATTACCATTTTCAGCGACACCTTCACGATCGCCCAGATCCAACTCGCCGATTTCAGCAGCAGCGGCAACTGCGCCACGAACCCGGCCGAGCCCGTGCTGGCCACGCCGCTGGATAACGGCGTGCTCCGGCTGAACATGGGCCAGTACGCCGTTGCGCGGCAGCTCGGCGACGACGGCGAACAAGACCACGATGAATCGTTTGTCGTCGCTCCTGTTCCCGGGGTGGCAAATGCGGTAACCGTAACCGACACCACCGGCGGCGGCCTGAAGTATCAAGGGCAACTGGTCGGCTCGCAAACGTATTACAACGTCACCCAGATCGTGGCCTACGGTGGCACGGGCAACAATACGATCGACATCGACAAGGACGTCACCGCCTCGGTGCAGATTACCGGCGGCACCGGCGGCGGCAGCGACCGGATCGACGACGAGGGGAGCGGTTCGGCCTATCTCGTCGGCGGCGGCACCGGCGGCGACTCGATCACCTACGCCGGCGCCGGCCCCGCCACGCTCTATGGCTCGCGCGGCGCCGATACGCTCGACGCCAGCGGCTCGACCGGAAACGCCACCATTTACGGCCAGGGCGGCGCCGACAGCCTCATCGGCGGGCAAGGCAACGACCTCGTGCAGGCCGGCCGCGGCAACGCCACGCTCACCTCGAATAGCTTGACCGGCTTTAGCACCACGCTGCAAGCCGGCGCCGGCAACGACAACCTCACCGCCGGCTCGGGCAACGACGTGCTGATCGGCGGGCAGGGCAACGACGTGCTCACCGGCGGCCAGGGCAACGACCTCTTGCAAGCTGGTTCCGGAAACCAGCAGCTTGTGGCGATGAGCGCCAAGAGCTCCGCCAGCACGCTCATCGGCGCGGCCGGCAGCGACACGCTCGACGACCGCGGCTCGCAAGGCAACGATCTGCTCGAAGGCGGCGTCGGCACGGACACCATCTATGGCGGCCCTGGCGACGACACCATCATCGCCGGCACGTCGCAGACCGACACCACGACGATGGCTTCCAAAACCATTTACGGCGGCGCCGGCGCCGACACCATCTACGGGGATGCCGGCCCCGAAACGATCTACGGCGGTGGCAGCGGCGGCAACGTCATTCAAACCGGTCCAGGCGACGCCACCGTCTACGCGGCCGGCGCCGCGGAAGGCAATGCCTCCACCTTCAGTCCGGTTCCTGTCGGCGCGAAGATCCCGGGCGATACCATCTACGGCGGCACCGGCGCCGACGTGATCTACGGCGGTAGCGGCAACGACATGCTCGTCTCGCAAAGCGGCAACGCCGTGGGCGACCTCGGCACGTCGCTCATCGGCGGCACCGGGAACGATACCTTGATCGCCGGCGAAGGGAATGACAGCCTTTGGGGCGGCAGCGGCAACTCGACGCTCTACGGCGGCAGCGGAGACGACTTGCTGGTCGGCGCGGCGTATAGCGAGCTGCCCGCCGACGGCCACGTTCCTAGCGGCAATAACTTCGGCACGTCGAAGCCCAACGACCTGATCATCGGCGGCCCCGGTGATACTCTGCCGGGAGCGACCGGAGACACGATTTACGGTAACGCCGGCAACGACACCATCTACGGCGCCACCGGAGCGCCCAACACCATCTACTCCGGCAACGGCAGCGACGTGGTCTTCGCCGGATCCCACGGCGACTACATCATCAGCGGCGACCAGCTCGCGCCTTCGGTGCCGCTCGCCGTTTCCGCGAACGGCCTTGTGGACGTCGCAAATGCCGCCGGCAACGGGCACGGCAACGACTATTTCCAGGGCGGAGTCGGCAGCGACACCATCTACGGCGGTCTCGGCAACGATACTTTGCTCGGCGGTGGCGGCGCCGGCAGCGACTACATCGTGGCCGGGCCAGGCAACTCCTATCTCGATGCCCAAGGCGGTAGCGGTACGCCCACCCTCATCGGCGGCGCCGGCAGCGACACGCTGGTGCTCAACACCGAGCTCGGTAGTCATCCCGGCAGCGTTCAAGGCTATTGCACCGCGTCGATGCTGAAGAACTACCAGCCGCCCGCCGGCGCCACGGCCACCGACCCGGCACTTTTGCCCGTCGGAAGCAATGCGAACGCGCCGGTTCAGTACCAGGAGACCGACACGCTGCTCGTCAACGCCGACAACGTGGCTGAGTCGGTCGAGCTTGCGCAAACCACGCTCAGCGGCCAGGCTGCGCTAGCGGTCAATTTCACGATCACTGCGACAGGAACCCAGCGCACCGTCACCGTGCCTTGGCGCGATGCAAGCGGCAACCCGCTGTTCGAGCAATTTCAGATCGACGGCGGACCGGGCGGGCAGCATATATGGTTCGCTCAGCCCGGCGACGCGCTCGCCAGCGGCCAGACGCCGCTCGACTTCGCCAACGGCCAAGCCGCCACAAGTGCTCAGAACCTGCTTGGCCGCTCCGGCTTCCTCTCCGAGATCTACGGCGGAGCGGGCAAAAACACGCTCGGCGGCACTGCCGGCAACGACCAGATTTTCGGCGGGCCGGGCAGCAACGTCATTTATGGCGTCAGCGGCGACGACGAGCTTTATGGCGACACCATTCCCGGCCAGATTCCCCTCTACGCCGGCGCCGACACCATCTACGCCGGCCAAGGCGATAGCGACCTGTTCGCCGGCGGCAGCGGCAGCAAGCTCTACGCTTGGTCGCAAGACCCCGCGCTCAGCGTCAACGCCGCGACGGAGCTTGGCTTTACCGATGGCCAAAACGCCGCCAATTCGAGCGGCACGGCCACGATCACCGCGGCGGCCGCCCCGCCGAGCGCTGTGCTCGCCAGCGGTTTGGCCTTCTCGCTTGTCGTGGCCACCAGCGCCGCCTCCGCCAGCGGTGCGGCGCCGGTTGACGTCGCGCTTTCGGCCTCGGCGACCTCTGGCGACCAGTCGCTATCCGACCTCGCCACGGCCGTGAACAACGCGCTTACGGTTGCGCACCTAGGGGGCGTCGTGAACGGAACAGGCACCGACGTCTGGGCCACCGCGGTGGGTGGCTATTTGACGCTCAGCACCAACGATGGCTACCTTGAAATCATCGACAACCAATACGGCGTGTTTTCGGCGGGCCCCAATGCCGCGCTCCACCCCGATTCCGGCTTGCCCGGCGGTCCCGCCAATGCGCCGTATACCCTCGAAACCACCGGCTACGACCGCATGCTCGGCGGCGTCGGTACTGACTCCATGTACGCCGGGCCTGGGCCAGACGGCCAACCCGGATTGGACTTCATGTTTAGTCCACAGGGCAACCTCCAGATTTACGACGATACGGGAAAACCGTTCGAAAACCAAAGCCCGGCGGGAATGACCGGCTCTCAAGAGCAACAGTGGCTCGCTTACCTCAAAACGCTTACCACGGTGTGGTACGTTTCGCCGCCGGCCCAATTCGGGTCGGATGATTTCAACATCCAGGTCTATTACGGCAACATCGGCAACAGCGGCGTCACAGGATATTACGCCAACGAGAGCGACGAGACACAAGGCCATCAGCAGAACTGGCTCTACCTGGCGCTCGACAACACCCAGCTTCCCGCCCTCGATGCCGACCAGACGAAAATCCTGACATTACTCGGGGTCGCCGATGCCTCGAAGTTCCAGGGCATCTTGATCGATTCGGGCCAAGGAAACGACGTCGTCACCGTCGATAGTTCCGTTTCCGATCCGACGGTTAACCCGAATCCGGTGCCCGTCTGGATCACCGGCGGCGACGGCAACGATTCCTATACGATCGAGCCGCTCTCGGCGACCGCCCTTGCCGACGGCGATAAGCCCCAGCGCGACGTGATGGTCGCCGGAAACGGCGACGATACGCTCCAGGCCGGGTCGGGCAACGCCTGGGTCTTCGGCGGGTCGGGCCACGATCTGATCACCGGCGGGCCGTGGTCGGGAACCGGCAATCTGCTGGTTGGCGGCAGCGGCCCCGCTACGTTCCAGGTCGTTCCGTCCTCGCAAAGCTCCGCGCCGCCGAACCCGAAGACGCAAACTCCCGACACCATCGTCGGCAATTCGGGCGACGACACGATTCTCTTTGACAGTGCCCAGCCCAACAATCGCGACCCGAATCCTGATCCGACGACCTACGTCTCAGTCGGCTACGACGCGACCGACCGACAATACGTGCTCTCGACCTTGGACAATGCCGCTGGCGATGATAGCTTTCTGGAAAATGGCCAGGGCCAACTCGAACAGCACTATGCCACCTTCACCGCCAGCGGCGTCGAGAACTTTCAGATCGACGTCGAAGGCCCCGGCAGCGTGGTCGACGCCTCCGGCTCGCTCGACCAGGTTCAAAGCTACGCCGCCGTCGAGCAACTCGGCCTGGCCGTGCCCCAGCCGGGTACGCCCGCATCGCCAACCATCACCGGCACCGTCGCGATTCCCACGACCTTGACCATCGCGGCCGGCGACGTGGCCGTGTTCGGCCTGCAGGTCCTAGGCGATCCGAGTCATGTCAACACGATCGACGTCACCGTCCCGGCCGGAAATTACAGCCAAACCGCACTCGTCGCCGCCATCAATAGCGCGCTCGCCAGCGCCGGCGTTGGACCCGGCACCGCCGACAACGTGACGGCCGCCATTGCGGCGAGCGGGCAGAGCGAAAACGATTTGACGCTCTCCACCACCGCCGCCGGCGTCTCGCTGGCGATTGTCGCGCCCTTTACGGTTTCCGATGATCCAGGGCTTGTGACCGGCGACGCCCAGCAGGGCGCCAGCCTGATGAACCTGGATATTCGCGCCATCTCCGCCAACGGCGAGCAGCAGAACGACACGGTGTTCGGCGGGGCTGGCGACGACACGATCTCCGGCGGCGGCGGCGGCGATCTGCTTGTCGGCGGCGGCGGAAACAACACGCTCGTCGGGGGCGCGGGGCTGACCGAAAACCCCGATGGCTCGCTCGTCGTGAGCGGCGCGGCCACCGACGATGAGCTTTATGGCCACGGCTATCTCGACCCGACGACACAGCAGTCCGAGACGCTCGTGCCCGCCCTGCAAATTGCGGCCAGCGGCGCGTCGGCCTTGACTCCGGCGGACGAATTCCCCGCGGCCGCCCAGCCGCCACTTGTCGCTGCGCCGAAGGGGCAGACAATCCCGCCGCCCCCGCCCGGAATCACGCTCACCGATCAAACGATTACCGCCCGCAACACCCTCACGAGCAACGTGCTGCCGAGCGACGCGGTGCTCGATGTGACGGTCGGCGCGACGACGACGGCGGTCACGTTGTCGGCGGCGGCCACGGCGATGGATACGTCGGCGGCGGATTTGGCCGGCGAGCTGAACGGCACGCTTGCCACGGCGGGGCTGGGCGGCAGCCCGACCGCGACGACCAGCGCGGGCTACGACGTCTGGGCGACCGTCAGCACGGCGGGCGGCTTGATTCTCAACACAAATGCCCCGGCGTCCTACGGCGCGTTCACCATTTCCGACGCCGGCCCCGGCGGCAGCGACGGCTACGCCGCCCTCGGTTTCAATGACCCGCAATCCGCCGGCGCGCAGCCGATCACGAACGCCTTCAGCCTTCAGGGCATCGCACCGACCGATATTCAGGACGTCGGCGACCTGACCGGCAACGGCATCGACGATTATCTTGTCACCGACGCGACCGCCGGAAGCACCACCGGCAACATCTTCGTCCTCTTCGGCCCCGTCACGTTCAAAGACAACGAAGCGATTGCCCAGCAGGCCGACCTCGTGGGTACCGTCAGCGCCCTCGGTGCGCCGGCTTTGAAGATGGGCGACGTGAACGGCGACGGCATCAACGATCTGGTGTTCATGAGGCACGACAGGGCGAATAGCCAGTACGTGTTTGCCACTTTCCTCGGCGGGGCGAATCTACAGCGCTCGCTCGATACGATGGGCGCCATCGTGCGAACGGTCCCGGACACAACGGTTGGCGACAACGCCACTGCCCAAATCGTCAACGGCAACTGGACCACGACGGACGCCAACGGTCAGCCACTCTCTTTCACGGTCGGCGTGCTCGTCACTGGAAGCTCGCAGAGCCTAGTTTACCCGGCCGCCGACCTCCTGCGGGCGTACGACCCCGTGGGATTCTGGAGCGGCGATGGAAACGCCGTCGACTCCGTCGGCGGCAACAACGGGACGGTTCACGGCGGTGTGACTTTCGTGCCGGGAATCGGCGGCCAATCGTTCGCCTTTGACGGCACGACGGGGTACGTGGAAGTTCCCGACTCGCCTTCCCTCGATCCCACCGCTGCTATCACTGTGGCCGCGTGGGTGAACTCCACCAATACTTCACAACAATTCGGCTATGTGCTCGAAAAGGGCAATAACAACGGCTACGGCCTGGAAACTGCAAGTGGTGACGAGCTGGTTTTCTGGGTGGTGCCGCAGGGATCCACCAGCGGCGTTTCCTCCCCGGCGGCCGCCGGGGCGACGGTTCTGGATGGAAGGTGGCATTTCGTCGTCGGGACCTACGATGGAGCGACCGTCCGACTGTATGTCGATGGCCAACAGGTGGGTTCCGGCACTCCGCTGTCTGGCCAAATCGCTCCAAATTCGGGGCCGCTGCACATCGGCAGCTCCGCCGCGGGGGGAGGAAACTTCACTGGCGACGTGGGCGACGTCGCGATTTATGACCGTGCCCTTTCGCCGGGCGAAGTTCAGGCGTTATACGCCGGGTTAGCGGGCGTCGTGCTGAGCGCACCCACGACCGTTGGCCAGTCTTCAGTCGCCGCCGTACAAAACTTCGACGGCAGCGGCCAGGCGACGGTGTTGGCGTCGCAAACGCCTAGCGTTATTCCGCCGGTTTCCGGACCCGTAGGTTCGTGGCCGGCACAGACGAACCCCAGCGGCACGGCAATCGACGCCACCGGCAATGGCAACAACGCAACGCTGCAGAGCGGCGTGAGCATCGTCGCAGCCACGTTGCCTGTTCCGGATACCTTGCCAGAGGGCAAGGCGGTTCAGGCGCTCGAATTTGACGGTGGTGTTTACTACAATCCCGCCACCAACTCGGTTAGCCAGCCCGACCCGAACAGCGGCTCCGTCGTCATTCCCGATTCGCCGGCGCTCGATCCCACCACGCAGTTCACGCTGGCCGCCTGGATCGATCCTGCGTCACTCCAGACGGCCAACGATCTGGGCGGCATCATCTCAAAGTACAACGGCAGTGGATATTCGTTCTACCTTACCAACCAGAACACGGCCCTGGCGTTCGGCTTCACCCCGCCGGGCCAATCGCCAAGCGATTTTTATCTAACGCTCGCCAATCCCATCCCGGTCTCGCAGTGGACCTTCGTGGCTGCAAGTTACGACTCGGAGAATTTGAAGATTTACGTTAACGGCGTGTTGGCTGGGAGCGAATTTGTTGGCACGAGGAATGTCGGTTCGTCCTCGGCCAATTTTCGGATCGGCGGCGACGACTTCGGCAACATTCATTTTGTCGGCGAAATCGCCCAGCCGCAGATCTACGACCGCGCCTTCTCGCCCGCCCAAATCGCCGCGCTCTATCGCGGCGATGCGCTCGTCGGCGCCACGGACGAATACAGTTTTGCGGCGGGAAGCGGGCCCGTTGGTTACTGGCCAGGCGGAACGATTACGAATGGCGACGGCAGCGTCACCGTGACCGACGCCAGCGGTAACGGCAACAACGGCACTGTTGAGCCGGGCGCGAGCATCGCCGCCGTGAACTTGCCCAACGGGCAAACCGGTCAAGGATTTGATTTCGACGGCATCACGGGCTCGATCGTGGTGCCTGACTCACAAAGCCTCGATTCGACCGCCGCCGTTACTGTGGCCGCATGGGTCAGGGCGACGAGCCCCGGAAACTACGAATACCTGCTCTACAAGGGAAGCGACGGGGGGGGCGACGGATACGGGCTGGAAACAGCGGGTGCCGGCGGGCTCGTGTTCTACGTGGTACCGACTGGGACGCAAAGCGGCGTTTCGTCTCCCGACGCGGGTGCCGGCATCTGGAACGGCCAGTGGCACTTCGTTGTTGGCACCTACGATGGATCGTCGGTGCGGCTTTACGTTGACGGCCAGCAGGTCGGCTCGGGCACCGCACTATCCGCCACCATCGCGTCGCCCGCAGGGCCGCTCTACATTGGCAGCTTCGGAGCGGGCGCAGGGAATGGAAACTTTCCCGGCGAAATCGCGGAGCCTCAAGTTTATGAGAGTGCGCTCTCTGCCACCGAAATCCAGCAGCTCTTCGGCGGCGATCCGGTACCGGCGTCGACTCCACCTCCGACCCTGCCCGATATGCCGCCGGGGCTGGTGGGCTGGTGGACGGGCGATGGAACCGCCAACGACGCCCTCGGCGCCGACAACGGCACGCTGGTCGGAAACGTCACGTACGCAACGGTCCAGCCGGGCGCCGGCTCGCCGCCGATAAGTCAGGCGTTCAGCTTCAACGCCACCGGCGCGGCGGTCGATTTGGGTAACCCAGCCAGCTTGCAGCTTCAGAACGTTACCATTTTCGCCTGGGTCAAGCGCGCCAGCACAGACGCTACGAGGGTTAGCGTTCCCGGCGACCCCGAAACGAACGCCGTGCTTGTGGGTTCCGACGGAGGCTACAACTTGCTTTTGGATTCGGACGGCACGTTGAACATAAGCACGGCAGGCGGTGGCTACGCCAGCACAACCTTGAAGATAAGCGACATAAGCTGGCATCAAGTCGCCGCCACGATCACAGGCAACCTCGTCACGCTCTATCTGGATGGCATCGCCGACGGTCCGCATGCCGTTGCACTGTCGTTTAGCTTCACGACCGACCTCTCGATTGGAGGTCACACCGACACACACGCGTCGACCTTTAACGGCGAGATCGCCGACGTGCAAGTCTACTCGCGAGCGCTCACCGCGACGGAAATCCAGGCGCTCTATTCGGGCAGCCCTGAACCGGGAGCGCTTACGTCGCTCGAGCCAAATCAAGGAAGCGGCACGCCAGCGGGCGGCCAACTCCCGTACTTCAGCGGCGCGGTCGCCTATTGGACCGGCAACGGCACCGCGAGCGATTCCATCGGCGGGAACAACGGTAGCTGGCAGATCAACGGCGGCGGTGCAGGGACGCCAACCTATGCGCCGGGCGTGACCGGGCAGGCGTTTTCCTTCAACGCTAGCAGCAATCCGCAGCAATATGTGCTCGTACAACCCACCGCAAACCTTCAAACCTCGACCGTGACCGTTGCCGCTTGGGTGAATTCGGCGGCTCCCGGAAGCGGCGCCGTCGTTTTCAGCGAAGGGTTGGGAATCATTCTGCAGGCCGTCCCGACGACTTCCGGCCTTGGAATCGACTTTGAGATTAGCGGCAGCGGCCAGGGCCAGAATTACGTGTCTCCCGTGTCCTCAACCGTGTGGGATGGAAATTGGCATTTCGTCGTCGGCACGTACGACGGGTCGACCGTCAGGCTCTACGTCGACGGTCAGCAGATCGGCAACGGCACCCCAGCCGGAGTCGCGATCGGCTATGGCCTTGGAACGAATTACGTGTCGATCGGCGCCGACGCGGCAGCCGGTGACCATTACTTCACGGGTGACGTGAGCGATGCGCAGTTTTACAGCCGAGCGCTTTCACCCACGGAAATCATGGGACTCGCCGCTCCGAATTCGCCGGCGGCGGGAATCGCGGGCCGATGGAGCGCCGATGGCAACGCGAACGACAGCGCCGGAACCGACAACGCCACACTCATGGCCAGCGGCAACGATACCGTGTCGTATGCCCCCGGACTCATTGGCCAGGCTTTCAGGTTCGACGGAGGCGGCGCGTACGTCGACGCGCCCACCGAAACGCAGTTGCAGACCACGCCGTTTAGCATCCAAGCGTGGGTCGAGCCCAAGGACTCGAATGTCGACTATGAAGATTACCTGTCGAACCAGCCGCCGGACAATTCCCAGGTTGGCTTCTCCCTCGCTCAGGCGCCGGGCAATCGTTTCGGCTTCTTTCTAGCGACGGGAACTACGAACTATGCGCCGCCCCTGTTATCGACGACGACGCTGTTCCCCGGCCGATGGTATCAGCTCGTCGGCACCTACGACGGGACGACCGAAAACCTCTATGTCAACGGCGTCCTGGAAGCGAGCCAGACGGCGAGCGTGACCGTCAACTCAACGCAGCCGCTCGAAATCGGCAGGTTTGCGGGCGGCAACCCTTTCAACGGCCTGGTCGACGAGGTGCAGCTCTACGACCGTGCGCTTTCGCCGGGCGACGTCTCACAGCTTTATGACAATGGGCTCGCCGCCGCGTTTATCGCGGGCAACACCGTGGCGGGCCAGGGGCCCGCCGTGGGGTATTGGACGGGCAACGGCACCGCCAACGACTCGGCGGGCGGCAACAACGGCACGCTCGTGGGCGGCGCGACTTATGTTCCCGGCTTCGCCGGTCAGGCGTTCAGTTTCGACGGCAACGGCCAGGCAGTCGCGCTGGCGAACACGCCCGCGCTACAACTTCAGAACTTTACCATCGACGCCTGGATCAAGCGGTCAAGCACGACGGTCGTCAGCAATAACGAGCAATTTGGAAGCAGCAGCGTCTTTTCATACGGTCTCGGTGGTTACAATTTCGGGCTGCTTAACGACGGCAGCCTGTTCGTGAGCCAAGTGCCAAACGGCGACGTGAGTTCGACGATTCAAGTCACCGATACCCAATGGCACAACATCGCGGTCACCGCTGACAACGGCACGGTCGTCTTCTACATCGACGGCGTGGCGACGGCTCCGCAGACGTACAACCTCCCCTACAGTTTCAACACCACGCCGGTAATCGGGGCGTTGGGACAGTATGGCGGCGCCACGTACAGCGACTTTTTCTACGGCGACATCGAGCAAGTTTCGGTTTTCAGCGGCGCGCTATCGCCGAGTCAGGTTCAGGCGATCTACGGCGCCGCGTACAGCAGTTGGTCGTCGTCGAACCCAATCAGCCGCGTCTTTCCGCTGGGCGATATCAATGACGACGGCTACAGCGACTTCGCCGTGGCGCAGGGAGACGCCGGCGGCAACGCCACCAGCATCCTGATCTTCGAGGGCAACCCGCAAGGCACGTTGACCCCCGCGATCACGATCAACGTCGCCGGCATGGGCCTGACGATCGACGACAACTTGTCGATCACCGCCGGCGATTTCAACGGCGACGGGCAAATCGACGTCGCCATCTCCGAGGCGGGCGACGGACAAACAACGTTTGGAAAGGTCTACATGATCTGGTCGCTGGCCCAGCACGGCGCCAGTCAAATTCTTACCGCCAGCGACGAAGTGCTTACCGGCGCTGCGCCTGTGAACATCACCGGCCTGGCCCGCACGCCGCAAACTGACGTCAACGGCGACGGCATCGATGGCCTGCTCGTCGCCACCAGCAGCGGTGTTTCCGTCGTGTACGGCGCGCCGACCGTCTATCCGCAAGCCATCAATGACGCCAACACCGCGCTTGAAGGCAACGTTACGCACGTGCTGGAAAATGATCCGGCCGGCGAATTCCTGGCCGGCTCCGTTCCGCCCGCGCAGCCGCAGCAGCCGGGCCAGCCCCCGTTGCCCTACGTCAAGGACGACACGCTCCCCGCCGGGCAGGGCGACACCTGGTACAGCTTCACCACGCTGGGCGACGGAACATCGCAAAACACCATCGTCCTTTCGCCCGGCTCGCGCGGCACCCAAACAACCTGGCTGGCACCAGTCACCGGCACGCTCGTCCCCGATTCGTCGGCGGCCGGCGGCAGCTCTGACGTGATTCCTGCCTACCTGGGAACTGCCAACACTGGGGGCCAGGCGATTGAAATTGGCAATGGTGCCGACCGAGGCAGCGGAGTCGTCGAGCTCGATCTGTCGAGCCTGCTCACCTACATCAACATGCCGAGCGTCGTACAGAACGTGACGCTGGCCCTCAATTACGGCAATGTCGCCGGCAGCGGCACGCTGAACCTGTCGGTGCTCAACGATGGCATGGGCGCCGGCGCCGCTTCGCTCACGCCCACGACCGATCTGCTCAAGGGCGACGGCGTGGTCAACTCGCTCGACATCGTCGATCCCGCCACCGGTGCCCAGGTGCCGACGACGCTGCGTTACAGTTGGCCGCTCTCGGCGTTGGCGACCTCGGGCGTGCTTACGTCGATGCCGGTGGTGGGCAATGCCCACCCAACAGGCGTCGATCTGACCGCTCTCGTGATCGCCGCCCTCAAGCAAGGCAAGACGCGACTGACGCTGCGCTTCGATCTCACTCCCGCCTCGGGTTCGACGGCTTCGATCGAGATTTTGCCGCCCGACCCGCGCGCAGCCAGTGCCACCGGGCTTGCCGTCACCACCGCCGTACCGGGCGTCGAGGGCGAACTGTTCAACGCGGCCGGCGCGCACGTCGGCGCGGCAGGCCCGATCATCGACATGGCCGGCTTGCCTGCCGGCGCGTACTACCTGCACGTTTTCGACCCATCGCTCACCTCACCTGTAGCCCCCGTAGGGTGGGCATCGCCCACCACGACCCTGCTTCCACCGCTGTCCGGCGCTACGCGCAGCACCCCATTGGCGTACACGATCACCATCACTCCGCCCGCGGATGGTCAAACGAACGACCCGCCCATCGAGCGCGCCACGATATTCGCCGGCGGCACGTCGACGCTCGTCGGCGGCTCGGGCGTCGACCAGCTTTTCGGCGACACGAGCGATATCTACTTCGGCCAGCCTTCCGAGCCGCGCGATTACGCCGGCAACGGCTTGAGCATCACCGTCACGCCGACCACAGCGCCCGAGCCCGCCACTGGCACGACGCCCGCGTCGCAAGTCGACCCCGTCGTCAACATTCCCGACTATGGCCTGCAAGAAGCCATTGCCGACGCTGCCGGCATTGCATGGACGGTCGGCGCCAACGGAGCGCCGCTCCTTTCGCGGCCGATCCTGGTGAGCGACATCGAGCAGCTCACATCGCTCGTCGCCAGCAACCTCAACGTGGCCGACCTCACCGGCCTGCAATACGCCACGAATCTCACCACTCTCGACCTGGCCAACGACGCGCTGACCCAGCTTGAACTGCCGGCCCCGCCGTGGGCCACGAATGTCCTGCGCGGAACTCCTGAGGCGATCGGCTATGTGCTGCCGCGGTTGCAGTATCTCGTGCTAGACAACAACCAGCTTGGCAACGGCGACCTCGCGGACTTGAGCGGCATGTCGAACCTTGTTGGGCTCAGCCTCGATTATAACGCCATCACCGACCTCAGCGCCCTTGAAACTGGTGGCCTCACAAGCCTTCAGGTTCTCAGTGCTGATGGCCGCCCGCAGGCGCTCGCGCCCTTACCCTGGCTTCAATCATCGGTCGGCGCCACAACGCTGCTGGGATCGCTACGGCCGGTATCCCTGAGCCCGGGAGGAGCGCCGGTCCTTGGATCGACGTTTGGGTACCCGGTTGCCGGTGAGTCAAACGGCACCGTGGCTGCGTTGGCGAATAGTCCAAATTCTGGCTACCGAGCGGTGGAGCTGTTCGACGGTCAAACGGGCCAATTCCTCAACTCCTTTGTCGAGCCGGCTCCGACGTTAAACGGCGATTATGGACAAGCGATTGGGCGGTTTGGCAACGACATTTTGATCGGCGCGCCCGGCGAAGGCGGCGGGAACGTGTACGTTTATGACTCGCGAACCTACCGGCTCTTGCGGACGTTGACTGACCCCAACCAAACTCCCGGCGACCAATTTGGCACTTCGATCGCACAGGCCGGTGACTATGTGCTGATCGGCGCGCCGGGCGCCGCGAACGGCGGCGCGGCGTACCTGTTTGATCCCATCACGGGTGCGCTCTTGGCGACGTTAACTGAGCCAAACGGTCAAATCGGAGACAGCTTCGGTGCGGCGCTTGCCGCTGATGGCGACCAAATCGCCATCGGCGCGCCGGGGGTTGACGGTGCGCACGGCGCCGTCTATTTCTTCGACCTTTTTAGTGAGGCCCTGGCCGCCGCGGAGGCGTCCGGCGTGCCGGAGGTGTTGAACGACCCAGCGAGCACCGCCAATGGCGGCCAGGATTCCAATTTCGGTGCGGCGCTCGCGCTGGAAAACGGCACCCTAGTAGTCGGCGCGCCGTCCGCACCGGGCGGCATCGTCAATCCTCCAGGCGCCGCGTACATTTTGCCGCTTCCGGCGCCAGGGACGACGCCCAGTCCGGCGCCTTTGTCCGTTCCCAGCGGGACAAGCACGACGGAATTTGGTTCGTCCGTGGCAGCGGTCGGAAACGAGATTGTTATCGGGTCGTCCGCCAACGGCAGCGCGTACCTCTTTGATGCGAACGGGACGTTCGTGGCACTGTTATCTGACACCCCTGGCGCCGGCGGCGCTTCCGTCGCCGTGGCTGACACTCACCTGCTTGTCGGCCTCGGAGCGTCGCCCGCGCCCGACACGATCTGGGGCGTCTCCGTTTATGCAGGTAAAAGCATCAGCGACTTGAGCGCGCTTGCAAACTCGCCAACGCTGACGACGTTGAGCGTGCAGAACCAGCAAGTGAGCAGTCTTTTAGGTCTCGCGGGACTGAAGCATCTCCAAACGTTACTGCTCGATGACAACCTGATCGGTGACATCAGCCCGCTGCTTAAACTGTCCGACCTGCAATACGTTTCGCTCCACGCCAACCCGCTCGACAATGCCTCGGCCGACGCCACGACGGCCGATTCGATGGTCAACCAACTCGAAGTGCCGAATCCGACAGGCCGCCGCGGCCCCGTCGCGGTCAACTACGACCCCAACAGCCCACCGACGCTGACGCCAATCGCTCCTCAGGCCATCCCCAGCGCGAGCTCGACGTTGCCGATCGACTTGGTCAGCACCGACCCCGACCCCGGCGATCCGGTTTTTTACAGCGCGGCAGCGACCGACGCCGCAACAGGCACGGCTGTGCCCGTCACGGTTACGCCCGCACAGGTGTCGACCTATGCCAACGCCGTGATAGTGCAGAGCGACGGCAAGATATTGGTGGGCGGCGGCGGAACGGCTGCGGGCGGAGGTATCCTCCGCTACAGCAGCGACGGTTCGCCCGATTTCAGCTTCGGGAACGGCGGCCAGTTCGCGATTCCACAACTGATAGAAGTCACTGCGGCCATCGAGCTCGGGGACGGCACGATCGTAGCGACCGGCCCAGCGGCAGCGGCAGCCGACATTCGATATTTTGCGGTCGTTGAAATCAAGCCGGATGGATCGGGCTTCGTCACCGCGTTCGGCAACCAAGGGCTGGCCCTGATTTCTTTTGGAGCGACCACCTACTATTCAGAGCCCGATTCCTTGGCGCTGGATAACGGCGATATCGTCGTCGCCGGCTTTTTAGGCGGCTCCGGCGGCCAGTACATGGCGGTTGCGCGCCTGCAGCCGAATGGAGCCGTCGATCCAAGTTTCGGCCCCAACGGGACGACAACCTATTCCATGGCCGGCTACACGACCACGGTAACCGGGTTCAGCGGCGCGGAAAGCATCGATTTCTACGCTAGCAGGAATTCAAGCGTCAAGGACGTTCTTGTCGATAGCCAAGGCCGGCTCTGGCTCGTCGGCAGTGAAATGCCTGGCGGCGGTTCGACCGGGATCGCAATCGCGCGGCTCACCTCGACGGGCGCTTTGGACACGAACTTTGCCGGAGGTGCCGTCAGCACGACCGCGGGCTTTAACGAAGCCGAGGGCCAGAGCGCAGTGCTCGAGCCGCAAGCGGACGGCAGCGTCGACATCGTGGTGGGCGCCCTTGCTAACGCCGTGGCTCCCGCCAGCCCCAACGGCGTGGCCCCGCTTGCCGTGTCGGCATCCAGCGCTTTTTTCCAAAACTGGGTGCTGACGAAGTACGATGACAACGGCGCCGAGGACAGCTTGTTCGGCACCAATGGAAACGACGTCGTCGCCGAGGCTTTCACCACCGAGGCTTTCACCGTTGAAGGCATTTACCCGTTCGACATACCCGCTTACCCAGTGAGTATTCTTCTGGCCCAAGATTCCAGCGGCAGCATTGTCGTTGCCGGCAGCATTTTTGAGCCCCGCGGCATGGAGTTCGCGCGCTTCGACGGCACGACCGGAGCGATGGATACTTCGCTAGCCGGCTCGAACGACGGCATCCTATCCGTCGGGATCCCAAACGGCTACGCAGAGGTCAGCGCGCTGGCACTTGAGCCCATTGTCCAGCTTGACGGTCAGACCATCGACGAGTACGTCGCTGCTGGCCAACTCGGGGACACACGCGGCGACTGGCTCGTGGCGCGATTAAATCCACAAGACGGCTCACTCGACCAAGCGTTTCTGCGCAGCCAGCCGTATCAAGTGGCAATTTCCGATCCCAATTTCACAGGCACGGCGGAGGTTACAATCACCGCGTCCGACGGCCCAAGCGGGCCGGGCGACTGGCGCGGAATGACCGACAGCCAGACGTTTGACGTGGACGTGGGCAATGTCGGCGTATACGGCGCCGTCAGCGATGGCCTGAGCGGGCAGCCGTTGCCCGATGCCAGCGTGACGTTGAGCGGTCAAAGCGGCAACGTGACGGTAAACGACGGCACCACGACCGACAGCACCGGGGGCTACGCCTTCTTTGGCGTCAATCCGGGCACCTACACGGTCTCCGCGACCCTTACCGGCGACGGATTGACCGCCAGCACGCCGGCCTTCACCATCACCGGCACGTCAACGCCGCTGCCGGAAAGCCTGACGGCCGATCGCGTGGCCGTCGCAAACCAGGCGGCCAACGGCGTCGAGGGCCAGAGCGTAACGCTCGCGGGCACGGTCTATGAAGCGAGTAGCGCCGCGCAGGCCGTCGCGAAGTGGACGGTCACCGGACCAAACGGAGTTGCCAGCGCGCAGCCGGTGGGCAACCTGGTGTGGGCGAGCGGCGGCTTTACAGCGACCGCCGCGTCGTCCTTTACTCCGCCGGCGCCGGGCGTCTACACGGCCACCTTAAGCGTCACGTATACCGATTCCGGCGCGACGCTCACGGCCACCTCGACCACGACGCTCACCGTTGACGACGTACCGCTCACGGCCACCGCCGTCGCCGTGAGCGCGGCGCAAGACGTCACCTTCAGCGGCCCGGTAGCCACGTTCAGCGACGCCGATCCGAACGCCGTGGCCGGCGATTATACGGCCACGATCGATTGGGGCGATGGTTCGGTCAGCACCGGCACGATCACCGCCGTGAATGCGGGCGGGACGCCCACACCACAATTCCAGGTCGACGGATCGCACCTCTATGCCAAACAGGCCGGCGAAACGCTATCGGTCACCATCACCGATACCGAGGCGGCCGGCACGGGACTGACGGAGTCGGCCGCCACGGCGAGTACGATTGTCAGTGTGGCCGATGCGCCGATCTCGCTCACGCCGTCGGCGGCCACCATGGATGTCGCCCCGATGACAACGTCGGGCGCCATCGCCTCCACCCTCAGCGGCACGCTCGCCGCGTTCACCGATGCCAATACCGGGCTGACCAGTGCGGATGATTTTGCGGCCACGATCGATTGGGGCGACGGCACGGTGACGGCCGGCACGGTCGAGCCGGCCGCCGGAAGTCTCACGACTCCCGCTACCATCACTGGCAGCCACAATTACGCCGCCGATGGCGCCTACACGCTCACCGTCACCGTGGCCGATAGCGCCGCCGCGTCGGCGGCCAGCACCGCCAGCGCCACGGCCGTCGTCACGGTCGATAACGCGCCGATCGGCCTCGTGGCCAATGAAACCTCGCCCACCGCCACCAGCGGCGCAACCTTGACGGTGAGCGAGGCCAGCCCGATCACCGGCCGCACGACGCTCACCGGCAGCGTCTCGGCCACCGACCCCGACGGGCACCCGCTTTCGTACTCGGCGGCGGTGCCAGGCCAACCGGCCAGCGGAACAATCGCGCTGGCCCACGGCACGCTCGTGTTCAGCGCCAACGGCACGTTCAGCTACCTGCCGAACGACGATTTTTCCGGCACGGAGACGTTCAATTACCTGGCGAACGACGGCTTGCGCTCCACTCCAGGGACAGTAGCGATTTCGGTCGCCCCGGTGAATCAGCCGCCCAGTTTCACGATTGCCCCGCAAACAAGCAGCAACGAAGAGAGCGTCGCGGTCACCGGGCCCACCGGCGAGGCCACGCTCAGTTGGTCGGGGCCGGCCGGGGCTGCCGGCTACGCCATCTATCGCGGCACGGTCGCCGGCCAGGAAGACGTGCTGGTAGCCACGGTCAGCGGCGGCACGACCAGCTTCGTCGACACCGGCGCCGGCGTGGGCGCCTCGCCGCCGGGGGGCAGTCCCACCGGTTCCGCGGCACCCGTTCAAGCGCCGATCGTCGCGGCTGCGACGGGCGGCTCGCTGGCGACCGGCACCTACTACTACGTCATTAGCGCGATCGGACCTGTCGTCAACGAGGCCACGGCCGCCGCGCAACAAACGGTCGCGGCTTGGGCGAGCAGCATCAGCGACGGGCCGGGTGATTCGAGCGACAACCAACTCAACTTCGTCGTCAGCGACGACAATCCGGGCCTGTTCGCCCCCGGCGGCGCTCCACAGATCGATCCGGCCACGGGCAACCTCACGTATACGCCCGCCGCCAACACCTTTGGCACGGCCAACGTCACCGTCGAGCTGACCGATTATCCGTCGGGCCAGTCGGCCGGAAACACTACCATTGCGGGCCAGTATGTTTCCGCGTCCGAGACGTTCGCCATCACCGTCAACTTCGTCAATCAGGCGCCGAGCTTCACGGTCGTCAGCAACGCCGACGAGGCGGACCCGGTGGTGAGCGAGTTCGATCCGACGCTCGCCGGCGCGGTGGCGACCTACAACCAGCCGTGGGCCGCCAGCACACAAAACGGCGCCGGCGACAACGCACCGTCGAGCGGCGCCCAGACGCTCAGCTACGTCGTCACCAGCGACAGCGATCCGAGCCTGTTCGCCATTCAACCCGCCATCGATCCGACCAGCGGCAACCTGAGTTTCACGCTGGCCGACGACCAATATGGCACGGCCAGCATCACCGTCGTGTTGGCCAACAGCGGCGGCACGGCCAACGGCGGCGCGAACACGTCGGTTAGCCAGACCTTCAAGATCACGGTAAGCCAGGTGAACCTGCCGCCGAGTTTCACGGGCAGCGGCAACGTGACGGTGAGCGAGAACGCGGGGCCGCAATATGTGGCCGGCTGGGCCAGCGATATTTTGCCCGGCCAGCCCGGCGAGAACGCCGGCGGCTTGCAGTTCAAGGTGATCGGCGATACGAATCCGGCGCTCTTCGACGCGCCGGCGGTCGATTCGTCGGGCAACCTGACCTTCGCGGCGGCCACCGATCAATACGGCACCGCGACGGTCACGGTGCAATTGGTCGATAGTTCGCAGACGGCGGCCAGCGGCAGCGACGCCAGCAAGCCGCAAAGCTTCGTCATCAAAGTCGCGCCGCCCATCGCTCCGCCCGCCATCGAAACCACCCTCACCGGCACGGAAGGCGCCCCGCTCGCGGCCACGCTGGCCACGTTCAGCGACACGACGCCCGGAACTTACACCGCGAGCATCACGTGGGACGATGGCCAGGCGACGGCCGGGACGGTGACTTCCTTGGCGGCGGGCAGTTACACGGTGCTCGGCAGCCACGCTTACGCCGAAGCAGGCAGCTATGCGGTGAAGATCGAAATCACCGACCCCGCCAACAGCGTCGTGACGATCAACGACGTGGCGCAAGTGGCCGACGCCTCGCTCACGGCCACGGCCGCGTCGCTGCCGGCCGGCACCGAGGGCAACACGCTTTCCGCGACGCTCGCCACCTTCACCGACGGCAACCCCCTCGGCAAGCTGAGCGACTACACCGCCACGATCGACTGGGGCGACAACAGCGCGCTCAGCACCGTCAGCGGCTCGGCCATGACGCAAATCGGCAGCGTGGTCAGCGTGCCGGGCGCTCACGTCTACGCGGAAGAAGGCGCTTACACGCTGAGCGTGACGATCAACGACGTGGGCGGCGCCAGCGCCGCGGTGAGCTCGGTGGTCACCGTCGATGACGCCTCGCTCACGGCCACGGCCGTTCCCGTTGCCGCGGTCGTAGACGCCGCGTTCAGCGCGAACGTCGCCACCTTCACGGATGCCAATCCAGACGCCACGCTCGGCGACTACACCGCGACGATTGTTTGGGGCGACGGCGCAACGACGCCCGGTAAAATCTCCGCCGCGGCGGGCGGCGGCTTCGCGGTCAGCGGCTCGCACACCTATGCCAATCGAAGCGCCACGACCACAAAAGTCACGATCAACGATGTGGGTGGCAGTTCCACGACGGCCAGCGGCACCGTGAGCATCAGCCCCGCCACACCCACCATCACCTGGGCCAAACCGAACGACATCACCTACGGCACGACCCTCAGCCCAACGCAGCTCGACGCCACGGCCAATATCGGCGGCAGTTTCACCTATACCCTGGCCGACGGCACGCCCGTGGCTTCCGGTTATGTCCTGCACGCCGGGCAGAACCAGGTGCTCGACGTCGCCTTATCACCGAGCGACTCGACCGATTACACGGCGGCCACGGCCCACGTCGAAATCAACGTCACGCCGGCGGCACTCACAATCACCGCCAACGATCAAACGATGGTCTATGGCGGCGCGCCGCCCGTGCTGACGGTGACCTACAGCGGGCTGGTCAACGGGGATACGCCCGCGACGTTCGGCAACAGTCCCAACGTGGCACCGACGGTGACCGCACCGACCACGAACCAGGCGGGCAGCTATGTCAATGCGATCGTGGCTTCCGGCGCCGTGGACGCCGATTACACGATCAGCTATTTGCCCGGCACGCTGACGGTGGACCGGCCACCGTCGATCACCAGCGCCGACGCAACCACGTTCGCACTCGGCTCGGCCGGCACGTTCGCCGTAACCGCGAGCGGCTATCCGACGCCAGCATTAAGCGCGTCGGGTGCATTGCCCAACGGAGTAACTTTCGATCCGAACACGGGAGTGCTGAGCGGCACGCCGGCCACCGGCACAATCGGCGCGCATTCATTTACGATCAGGGCCAGCAATGGTGTGAGCCCCGCCGCCAGTCAGGTGTTTACCTTGACGGTCGACGAGCCAATCAGCGCGACAGGCCTCGCAGTTAGCGGCACCGCCGGCACGGCTGTTTCCGGCACGCTCGCCACGTTCACCCATGGCGACGGCACCGACCCCGCAACGAACTTTAGTGCCACCATCGACTGGGGCGACGGGCAATCGTCGGCCGGCACGGTGTCGGAGGCGAACGGCACGTATAGCGTCGTCGGCACGCACACCTACGCCGCCGGTGGCAGCGATGCGGTGACGGTTTCAATCCGCGATGAGCTCGGCACGGTTTCCACGGCGACGGGGCAGGCGAGCATCGCACCCGCACCGACTCCGGGCCTGTCGGTTTCCGCAACTGAAGGTGAGCAGTTCGCCGGGAATGTGGCGTCGTTTGCGGATCACGACGGTTCAATTCTTCAGCCCTACGTCGGGCTAGCGACAATTGATTGGGGCGACGGCAACACCAACACCGTGCCCGTGGGCGGGCTATTTGACACGACAGTATACGTCTACGGCGTTCACACGTATGGCGAGGAGGGCAGTTATGGCATCGTTGCCATTCTCAAGGGCGACTTCGGCGACATAACGACGTTCGCCAGTACGGCGACGGTCAGCGATGCGCCCATCAGCGCCACCGGCGCGGTGCTCGGAGGCCTTACCGGCGCGACAGTCTCCGGAACCGTGGCCACGTTCACCGACGGCAATCCGCAGGGCGCCAGCGCCGACTTCACCGCCACGATCGACTGGGGCGACGGCAGCTCCGCGACGACGGTGGCAGGCTCGGAAATCACGCTGGCGAACGGCGTTTTCAGCGTTCCCGGCAGCCACGCCTACACGCAGGAGGGTAACTACACGTTGAGCGTCGTCATCAGCGACGATGGCGGCGCAAGTGCCACCGCGGTGGGCTCTGCGATGGTGGGCGCGGTCACGGTCGCGGTGCCTTCCCTTACGGCGACGGAAGGAATCGCCGCCGGCGGGCCAGTCGCCATCTTCTCAGACAGCAACCCCTCGTTCACCGCCGCCGATTTCAGGGCCACTATCAACTGGGGCGACGGCAGCACCTCGGCCGGCACCATTTCGCCGAGCGCGGCCGGCGGCTTCGAGGTCGTCGGTTCGCATGTTTATGCCGACGAGGCCAACGGCCTCACGCTTTCGGTAACGGTGATCCAGGCATTGGGCGGCGCCGCGTCCGCTCACGGTTCGGCAGCCGTCGCCGACGCGCCGCTGAAGGCCGGCACGGGGAGTGTAACGGCCGGCACCGAAGGGGTTGCCGGCAGCACCCTCACCGCCGCCTTCAGCGACGCCAACACGGCGGCGCCGACCAGCGATTTCAGCGGCACGATCAACTGGGGCGACGGAACCACGGCCAGCCCCGACACCACCTCCTTCGCCCCAAGCGACGTGAGCGGCAGCGGCGGCTACGTCACCGTGACCGCCGCGCACCTGTATGCGGACGAGGGAAGCTACCCGGTGACAATCACCGTCAACGACGTCGGCGGTAGCACTACCACGCTGAACGCCACGGCCACGGTAAAGGACGCGGCTTTGACCGCTGGTACCGCCAGCGCCACGGCTAGCACCGAAGGCGTCTCCGCGAGCACGCTCACGGCCACGTTCAGCGATGCCAACACTGCCGCTCCCACGAGCGACTTTAGTGGCACCATCAACTGGGGCGACAAGACCAGCAGCACCTTCGCGTCCACCGACGTAAAAGGCAGCGGCGGCAGCTACACTGTCACCGCCGCCCACTTGTACGCGGACGAAGGGAGCTACCCGGTCACGATCACGGTCAACGACGTTGGCAGCAGCACCTCGCTGAACACCACCGCCCAAGTGAAGGACGCCCGTCTCACCGCCGGCACGCTTACGCCGCCTGTCGCCACGGAAGGCGTGGCATTCAGTCCCGTAACGGTGTTCCATTTCAGCGATGCTAATCCGAATGCCACGATGGCCGATTTCACGGCCACGGTTGACACCGGCGACGCCACGCTTACCAGCTTGGCTAGTCCGCAGAACGTGAGCGTCGTGGCGGACAGCGTCGCGGGCCAGATTGGTGGCGGCTTCGACGTGAAGCTGGCCTACACTTATGTCACGCAACTGAGCGGCAAAACATTTGCCGTTTCGGTCGCCGACAAGGGCGGCCAGACGGCTGCGAGCAGCACCGCGAGCTTCAGCGTGGCGGATCAGCCGCTTGTGCCCGTGCCGGCCACGCTCACCGCCGCACAGGGAGTGGCCGGAACGTTCATCCTGGCGACGTTTACCGATCCGGGCGGCGCCCAGCCCGTCGGCGATTACAGCGCCGCCATCAACTGGGGCGACGGTGGCAGCAGCAACGCCTCGATCGGTTTCAGCGACGGCGTGTTCACGGTCAGCGGCGTGCATACCTACACACAACCGGGCACGATGTCGGCAGTCGTGACGATCGACCACGGCGGCTCGCCGCCGGTCTCGACAACCGCGCGCATCGCGGTCGCTTCCGGTGTTTTCGTCGTCAACGACGCGACGTACACGATCGGGTCCGGTACGGTCAACGTCTCGGCCGCCAATGGGCTGCTCGCGGGCGATAAGGGAACCGGCACGCTCACCGTCGCGGCGGGCACGCAGACGGGGGCTCAAGGCGGCAACTTCACGATCAACAGCGACGGGTCGTTCAGCTATACGCCGCCGGCCAATTTCCCCGGCTACGACAGCGTGCAGTTCACGGTGACCGACGCCGCGGGCAAAAGCGGCCAGGCCACGGTGACCGTGCTCTCGCAGCACGCGGGTGTCGTGTGGAAATTTTACGAATCGGTGCTCAATCGCGAGCCCGACCCGGCCGGCCTGCAGTACTGGACCAACTACTTCAATAGCGGCGGAAACACCGGCGACATGGCCTT
>Ga0307373_10001880_pt1 | contig 38805 bp, 43 predicted proteins | sample OX2MG_FD_202534 | JGI IMG/M metagenome (GOLD analysis project Ga0307373, IMG submission 202534) | Soil microbial communities from Risofladan, Vaasa, Finland - OX-2 | ecosystem: Environmental > Terrestrial > Soil > Coastal area > Acid sulfate soil | place: Finland: Risofladan, Vaasa | collected...
CAACATGGAGCAACAGCATCGCGTCCTCGTCGTCGATCGTAATGCCGGCGGACGTTCGGTCGCGGCGGTGGTTCCGGGCCCCGGGTTCGAGCGGATCGTTAAAGAACTCGGCGTCGAAATTACCCTCGACGGCGAAAAGAATCCCAGCGTCCGCGATCTGTTGCTGGCGGTCAACAAGTGCCTGAGCGACGACGTCTATCTCTTCGTTAACGATCCGAACGTGGCACTTGCCGCACGCGAGGTTGCGGCGCTCACCGAGAAGCGTTTGCACGTCGTTGCAACGCGCGACATCGTCGGCGGAATCGCGGGCTTGTTCGCATTAGGTCTCTCTGCCGTCGACGAACTGCCGAGCGACGTCGAATTGTTGGCCGCGGCGCAGCGGGTCCGCAGCGCGCAGGTCTTTTTTGCCGGAAAGGATGCGACGCTGGGCGGCGTGAGCGTCGCGCGCGGCAAGCCGGCCGCGAGCTTCGGCGGTAGCTTGGTCGGGGCCGATTCGCTCGCCGATGCGGCCATCGCCGCGTTGCGCGCCATGGGGGTGCAGGGCGGCGGGCTGGTCACCCTCTATTACGGCGGAGCGCAAAAGGAGAAGGATGCGCAGCGTTTGAGCGAAGTGTTGAAGGGCGCGTTCGCCGATGCCGATATCGAATATTACTACGGCGGTATGAAGAGCGCTGAATATTGGATTTCATTGGATGAGTAAGCCGCGCATCGCGCTCGACGCCATGGGAGGCGACCACGCGCCGCAAGAAATCGTTGCGGGCGCGCTGCTTGCCGCCCAAGCCTACGATGCGCACCTCCTGCTCGTCGGCGACGAGAAACAAGTCCGGCCGCTGCTCCAGGGCGCCGGTTCCGACCGCATCGAGATCGTCCATGCCGACGAGGCGGTCCCTATGGATCAGCATGCGTCGCAGGCCTTGCGCGCGGCGGACCGCAGCTCGCTCGGAGTCGCGGTGAATCTCGTGAAGAGCGGCTCCGCCGATGCGGTGGTCTCGGCCGGAAACAGCGGGGCATTTCTGGCGATCGCGCTGATCAAGCTGCGAACGATCGAAGGCGTCGCGCGCCCCGCGATCGCGACCGTATGGCCGGCGCTCAATGGGCCGACCGTCCTGCTCGATTCCGGTGCGAACGTCGACTGCCGGCCGGAGTGGCTCGCGCAGTTCGGGCTCATGGGCTCGGCCTACGCTCAGGCCGTCCTGGGAATTAAAAACCCCCGCGTCGCCGTACTCTCGGTCGGCGAAGAACGCAGCAAGGGCAACGCGCAAGTGCTTGAAGCCGCGCGACTTCTCGACGCGGCGCCGGTGAATTTCATCGGCAATATCGAGGGCAAGGATATGTTCCACAACGCGGCCGACGTCATCGTTACCGATGGATTCGTCGGCAACATCGTTCTCAAAACGGGCGAAGGCATGATCGCCGATCTCACCCACGTCATGAAAGACGCGCTACTCGGCGGAAACATCATCACCAAGATCGGCACCGCGATGCTCGCTCCGGCACTGCGCGGGCTGCGCAGAAAATTCGATTACGAAAGGATCGGCGGGGCGCCGTTGCTGGGGCTGCGTGGAAACTGCATCGTCACCCACGGCCGGGTGAGCCGCAACGGTATCAAGCACGCGATCGGGGTTGCCATCGCCGAAGTCGATCACGATGTGGTCGGCAAAATCACCGAACTCGTCGCTCCGCACCTGGCGAAATAACGTGGCCGTCGCAATCGTCACCGACAGTACCTCCGACCTCGATCCGCAGCGCGCCGCCGCCGCCGGCGTAACGGTGGTTCCGCTCTTCGTCGTGTTCGGCGATACCAGTTACAAAGATACCGTCGAGCTCTCGCGCAGCGAATTCTACGAAAAATTAGCGACCGAGCGGACGTTGCCGATCACTTCGCAGCCGACCGCGCAGATGTTCGAAGAGGCGTACGCGCCTTTGGTTGCCGCCGGGGACGAGATCCTCTGCATTACGATCTCGTCGTTTCTCTCAGGCACCATCAATGCGGCGACGGCCGGGGCGCAGCGATTCCCAGATGCCAAGATTCACATCTACGACTCGCAGAGCGCGGCCGGGGGCCTCGGCATGATGGTCTTGAGGGCGGCCGAATTGGCGCGGACGGGGCACACTCTGGCGCAGATTCTGGAAGCGCTCGATTACGAGCGTCGCACGCAACGTCTGTATGCCTGTTTTACGGATCTCTCGCATCTGCAGCGCACCGGCCGCATCGGCAAAGCTCAAGCGGTCCTGGGCACCCTGATGAAAATCGTTCCGGTCCTGTGTCTCAAAGACGGCCAGGTTGTAGCCGAGGCACAGGTGCGCACGTTCGCCCGCGCACAGGAAACGATGTTGGACCTCACCATGAAAGCCGTCACCGATATTTCGAAGGCGCGCTTTTTGGTGATCCACACGAACGCACCGCAACTCGCGAGCAATGCGGTCGAAAAACTGGTTGCGCGACTTGGTGGCGTGCAACCGCGGATGCTGGAAACGCTGGAAGCGGGCCCAGTCATCGCCACACACGGGGGGCCTGGGGCAGTCGGCATCTTCGTCGCTCAAGACGAATAAGGAGAGTGTTTCGATGGGCGTAGTTATCGTTACGGACAGTTCGTCCGATCTTTCGAGCGCGTCGGCACGGCAGTACGGGATCGAGGTCGTGCCGTTGTGGATCGTGTATGGCCAGGAGCGCTTGCGGGACGGCGTCGATATTCAACGTTCAACGTTCTACTCGCGGCTCGCAGCGGCGAAAGATCTCCCGCATACCGCGCCGGTCGACGAGGCGGAGTTTGCCGAAGTCTTCGCGCGGCACGTCGACGCGGGAAACGACGTGGTGGCTCCGGTCATCTCCGAGAAAATCTCGGAAACCTACAAACATGCCGTCGCGGCGGCGGCGAAGTTCCCCGGCCGGGTCCATGTGGTCGATTCTCAGACGTTCTCCGGCGGATTGTTTCTACAGGCCATGGCCGCATCGGAATTGGCCAAAGCGGGGAAGAGCGCCGCGGAGATCGCGAAGGTGTTGGAGGCGGCTCGAGCGACCCAACACGGGTATTTCATTACCCCCGATCTTACGTACCTGGGCCGCACCGGCCGCGTGAACAAGGCCGTGGTGGCGTTGGGTACAATGCTCAAAGTCAACCCCGTGTTGCGCATCCAAAACGGCGTCGTCGATAGCGCCGCGCAGACGCGCACGTTCGAGAAGGCGCAGGAACTGCTGGTGGAAATCGTCACGCGCGAACTGCGCGACGTTGAAAAGGTGCGATTTGTGGTCGGGCATGCCAACGCGCCCGAGACCGGCGCGCGCGAAGTGACGGCGCTGCGCGCGAAGCTTGGGGCCGAGCCGCGCTCGCTGACGCTGATCGAGGCCGGCCCCACCGTGGCGGTTCACGGCGGCCCGGGATCGCTCGGCATCTTTTCGTTGATCGCCTAGGAGCCTAGCGTCGTGATACGCGTACCCGCAGCGCGTGGCCGGTGAGCCTCGGAGTCTACGTCCACCTGCCGTTCTGCCCGTACATCTGCCCGTACTGCGATTTCGCAAAGTGGCCGATGCGGCGGAGTGCGGCCAGCGCGTATCTCGCCGCGCTCTTCGCCGAGATCGAGCGGGAACCGGTCGCGACCGCGGGGACGATCTTTCTGGGCGGCGGCACGCCCAACGCCTACGACGCGGAAACGATCGCCGGTCTAGTCGGCCGCCTGCGCGAGCGTTTTCCGGCACCCGGCGGGCTCGAACCTGAAATATCCATCGAAACGAATCCCGAATTGGTGCGCCCGGGCGATTTCGACGCTTACGTCGCCGCCGGCGTCACGCGCCTCTCGATTGGGGTGCAGTCGTTCGTTCCGGGCGAGATTCGCACGCTGGGCCGCAAGCATACGCCCGAACAAGTGCGGGCGGTCGTCGAGCAGGCGCGGGCCGCGGGCATCGCTTCGGTGAGCATCGATCTGATGTTCGCGGTCCCGGGCCAGACCGCGGATTCGTGGCGCGTCTCGCTCGAACGCGCCCTCGCGCTCGGGGTCGATCACATCTCGACCTACGGCCTAACGATCGAAGAACACACCCCCTTCGATGCGTGGTATGCGCGCGAATCGAGCGCGTTCTTCGACGATACGCGCGAGGCGGAAGTCTACGCCATCGCGATCGATACGCTCGAGGCTGCGGGCTTCGAGCACTACGAGATCAGCAACTTTGCCCGCCCCGGACACGCGTCGCTTCATAATGCCAACTATTGGGCAAATGGCGAGTACGTCGGCTTGGGGGTAGGGGCGGCTTCGTATCGCGGTGGGGAACGGAGCGTCCACACCCGCGATCTGCAGCAATACCTCGAGGCCATCACGAGCGGGCAACCGATTCCCAGCGAGAGCGAGAGCTTGAAGGGGTATCGTAGAGCCGGCGAGGCGATCATGTTGGCCCTGCGGACCTCGCGAGGGGTCGATCTGCGCGAATTCGCCGACCGTTACGGTATCGATGTCCAGGAGCATTATGCCCCGGCTATTGCTGAATACTGCGAAGCCGGGCTGCTTGAGAACGATGGAAGGAGCTTACGCTTGACGAAACAGGGCCGATTCGTTGCTAACGATGTTTGCGGAGCGTTTCTATCATTCGAGTAACCGGTAACAACCTCTCGGGAACGATTCTGCGGATCGCCTTCGCGGCGATTTTTGCCGTGACGGGATTCTTGCTCGGTCGCGAGGCTTACAGCAACGTGTTCTCCCTGCACTTCGGGAACCAAGGGGTGCAGTGGACCTTTCTCATTCTTTCGCCGGTCGCCGGCGCGCTGATCGGCGTTCTGCTCGCACCGCTCGCACAGACGTTTTTCGAAGATGAGTTGATCGTTGCCGAACACGCGATCGAGCGCCTCGCTCCGGCGGAGCTTGCCGGCGGGGCGCTAGGCCTCATCGTGGGCCTGGTGATAGCGTGGCTGATGAAGAGCATTCTCTTCGAATTCATTTCCGTCACGGGCCGGGCCGGAAGTATCGTCGCCATCGTGCTCTACCTTATCGTGGCGATCTTTACCGCATATTTGGGCGCCCGCGTGGGCGCGAAGACGCGTTTCGTTCCGCTCGGTGACTCGGCGGCCGCGAGCGGCGTCGGCGTGAAGATCGTCGATACGTCCGTCATCGTCGATGGGCGCATCGTCGAAATCGTGGAATCCGGGTTTATCGAAGGGCTGCTCGTCGTGCCCAGATTCGTTCTACGCGAGCTCCAGGCAATCGCCGACTCGGTCGATTCGCAGAAACGCACGCGCGGCCGGCGCGGGCTCGAAGTGTTGAATCGTTTGCAAGAAACGATCGTGTTGAACATCAACGAACGCGATTATCCGGAAATGCCGCCCGGAAGCGTCGACGGCAAGCTGGTTCGGCTGGCCAAAGAGCTGGGCGCAAAGCTGCTCACCAACGATTACAATCTCAATCGCGTCGCGCAAGTCGAAGGCGTCGAAGTCCTCAACATCAACGAACTGGCGAACGCAGTCAAACCCGTCGTGCTGCCCGGCGAGGAATTGCACGTGCAGGTGATTCGCGAAGGCAAAGAGTCGCACCAAGGCGTCGCCTATTTGGATGACGGCACGATGATCGTTGTCGAACACGGTCGCAAATTTATCGGCGAGGGAACGGAAGTGGTGGTCACGAGCGTGTTGCAGACGGTAGCCGGCCGAATGATTTTCGCACGGCCGAAGCGCGAAGGGGTCGGCGCATGATCTGGGGCGCGGTGATCGTCGCAGCCGGGCGTGGAACGCGGTTCGGCCAGCCGAAGCAATTCGTCGAATTGGCCGGTCTGCCGATGGTCGGGTGGTCGCTGCGCACCTTTGCGCGCATGCCGGAGATCGCCGAAATCGTCGTCGTCACCGAGGAAGAGTGGATTGCGCCGATGAGGGCGTTGCTCGAACATCTTGCGCCGTCGTGTACCACCAGCGCCGTCGCCGGCGGAACGACGCGCCAGCGCAGCGCGCGCAACGGGCTGCACGCGCTCGGCGAGGGATGCGCGGCTGCCTTCATCCACGACGGTGCGCGGCCTTTGGTTCGCGCGAGCGACGTGCGGGCCGGCATGGCCCAGGTGCGCAGTGGTCGGGGCGCCGCGTTGGGCGCCCCGGTCGTCGATACGATCAAGGTTATCGATCCCGCAACCATGCTCGTTCAGCGCACGCTCGACCGAACCTCACTCTGGGCGGCCGCGACGCCGCAGTTCGCCATGCGCCGCGATTTTTTACGCGCGCACGCGGATGCCGCTAAATTCGAGGTCAGCGCGACCGATGACGCCGCGCTGCTCGAGCGGCTCGGACTGGATGTGGTACTCGTTCCGTCGAGCGGACCGAACTTTAAAGTGACGCTTCCGGAGGACGTGGTGCGTGCCGAGCCGTTGCTGCGCGAACGTGAAGCCGCGCTCACGCCGGAAGACGAAACGTTGTTGGTGGAGGTGTTCGCCGACGAGGCGCTTGCCGACGCAATATGCGCGGAATTGGAATCGCGCGGCGGGTCGATCGACGCGATCGAACGCGATCTTCCCAGCGGCATCGCCGTGCGGGCGCACGTGCCCACGCAGGGCCTGCGCGGCTTCGGTAGCCGCTTCGAGGCGTTCTCCGACGGGAGCGCGACGTTTACCGCGCGAGCGAGCGCACGATGACGCGCATCGGCCACGGTTTCGATGCCCATCGATTGGTCGAAGGGCGCCCGCTGGTGCTGGGCGGCGTGACGATTCCGTTCGAGCGCGGCGCGCTCGGACACTCCGATGCCGACGTGCTCGCGCACGCGCTCTGCGACGCGCTCTTGGGTGCGGCGGCGCTGGGGGATCTGGGCGCTTACTTTCCCGATACCGATCCGCAGTGGAAGGACGCGGATTCGATGGCGCTGCTCGCGGCGTGCGCCGCCGAACTGGTTCGCGCGGGGTATACGGTGGCGAACGTCGATGCCACCGTCGTGGTCGAGCGACCAAAGTTAGCGCCGTACCTTACGGTTATGCGGGAGAATATAGCTGCCCGAATAGGATTGAGCCTCGACGCGGTCAGCGTGAAGGCCAAGACCAGCGAGGGTATGGGATATACGGGCGACGGTAGCGGCATTGCCGCCTACGCGGTTGCCCTGATCGAACGACATGCTTGACGACACCGCCCTCGCTTCGGCCATGCAGCGCTGGGGATTTTTAGAACAGCCCGCTCCGGCGGCGGCTACGCGATGGATCGCGCTCTTCCTCGAAGCCTACGGCGAGCAGGTTGCGTCGGTCGACGACGCCCTTGCTCCGGTAGCGGCGCTGCGGGCCGAGGCCTGCGTTGTTCCCGCGCTCGAACTCGAGCGCTTGCGTACCCGAGAGGTGCTCTTTTTTCTCGACTCGGTGAGCCAATACGTCGATCATCAGGCGGAGCTGCGCGGGTTGCCGCTCGCCCACGACATCGCCGAGATCGCGTTGGAATTCGGCCTAGACGCGGGCGATGCGTTGTATGCGGTACGCATGGCGATTACCGGCGAGCGTGAGGGGCCGCCGCTCGAGCTGCTGTTCCCGCTTCTCGGACACGACCGGATCTTGATGCGTATCGGCGCGGTCAACTCGCGACTGCTGCATGGACGGGGCTTGGAGACGATTCCATTTGGGCCCGACGGCAAGCCGTTCGAGCCGATCCACGGGCATAAACCTGCGGCGGATGCGTCGCCGGAAACTGCTCGTTGACCGCAGGGGTTAGAATACTACGAGTATGCCGAGCCCGATAGAAACGTTTTTGCAAGACCTCCGAACCCCGCTCGAACGCGATCCCGCGGTTCGCGGATGGCTCGACGTGCTGCTGTCCTATCCCGGCTTTCACGCCATCACGGCTCACCGCTTGATTCATCCGCTCTATAGCGCCGGCATCCCGATTCTGCCGCGTTGGCTATCGCACGTCGCGCGTTTCCTCACCGGCATCGAAATCCACCCGGGCGCGACGATCGGACAGGGCGTGTTCATCGATCACGGCATGGGCGTGGTCATCGGAGAGACGGCCGAAGTCGGCGACGGCTGTACGATTTACCAGGGCGTCACGCTCGGCGGAACGAGTCTGCGGCACGAAAAACGTCATCCGACGCTTGGGAAAAACGTCACGGTCGGCGTCAACGCCGCCGTGCTCGGAGCGATCGTGATCGGCGACGGCGCCCGCGTGGGCGGCGGGTCGGTCGTGGTCAAAGACGTTCCGGCGAACGCTACCGTGGTCGGCGTTCCGGCGCGTATCGTCGCGCTGGACGGCAAGCCGGTTCGCGCCGTGCCGGATCGTCCTCAGGTGGAAATGCCCGACCCCAATGCCGACGCGATTGCCGAATTGCAACAGCGCGTCGCCGCGATGGAAGGCCGGCTCGCGGAACTCGATCCCGAGTCCGCCGACGCCCCTTGGTCGTGGGTCATCTAAAACATTCATGCCGTTAAAATTGCATAATACGCGTACCCGTCGCGTAGAGCCCTTCGTGCCGCTCCGCGGCCGCGAGGTGCGCATCTACGTCTGCGGGCTTACGCCTTCCGCCCAGGCGCATCTGGGCCACGCGCGATCGTTTTTGTTTTTCGACGTGCTGCGCCGGTATCTGGAGCATCTCGATTATGCGGTGACCTACGTGCAGAACGTCACCGATATCGACGACCGCAGCATCAATCGCGCGCGAGAGACCGGCGAAGATTGGCATGCGATCGTCCGCGGATATTATGCCGATTTCAAATCATCGATGGCGCGCTTGGGCGTGCGCGAACCGGATTTCGAGCCGTACGCGACCGCCTATATTCCGCAGATTCAAGGCATGATCTCGGCGCTCGTCGCCGGCGGTCACGCGTACGTTACCGCCGACGGCATCTACTATCGGGTGAGCACGTTTGCGAAATACGGAGAGCTGAGCGGGCGCAACGTCGAAGAATTGCAGGCTGGAGCCCGCATCGAAATCGACGAACGCAAAGACGACCCGCTCGATTTCGCGCTGTGGAAGTTCGCCAAACCCGGCGAGCCGAAGTGGACGTTCGACGGCTTCGGTGACGGCCGCCCCGGCTGGCATATCGAGTGCTCGGCGATGTCGCACGCGCTCCTCGATCCGGACGGCGTCGGCTTCGACATCCATGGCGGCGGCGCGGATCTGATTTTTCCACACCACGAGAACGAGATCGCACAGAGCGAACCGCTGATGGCGCATCCTCCGATGGCGAACGTGTGGGTGCACGGTGGCCTGCTGCTCTTCGATAATCGTAAGATGAGCAAGTCGCTCGGTAATTTTGAACCGCTTTCGACGATTCTCGATCGCTACGATCCGGCCGCGATTCGCTTGCTGTTCCTGCGAACGGGATACAGCAAGGTGATGAATTTCACCGACGAGTCGATGGCGTCGGCGAGTGCGGAGCTCGAGCGCATCAAGCGCGCGTATCGCGCCCTCTCGGATGGGGCGACACCGACGGCCACCGATCTGCATGCGACCGGCCTGATCGCGCGGATCGAAGGAGCCCTCGATGAGGACATGAATCTCGCCGTCGCTCTGGCGGAGCTGCTGGCCTTTGCGAATTCCTACGAAATGCACGCCGCTCGCGCCGGCCGCGATGCGGCGCTCTACGAATTCTCCTACGCGTTGACGTTGCTCGGCATCGCCCCGCAGCCTTCGTGGTGCGAGATTCCGGCGCTCGAACTGCCGGCCGATTTGCCGGAACGTTTGAAGGTAACGCTCGGCGATGCCGTCGCGCTCGACGGATGCGAGCCGCAGGCGGCACTCGCGATGGTGATCGATGCGCGCAATCAAGCGCGTGCGGCGAAGGATTGGGCGAAGTCCGACCGGCTTCGCGATGCACTCTTACAGTGCGGTATCGTCCTCAAGGACGCGAAAGGTGAAACGACATGGACGCTCGCCGGATAAACCGCCCGCGGGGCCCCGGGCCGTCCCGCGTACCGAAACTCGATTTTGACGATGTGATGTACGGCATTCACGTCGTGGAAGAAGCGCTTGCGGCCGGAGAGGCGCTGCGCGAAATTCGCGTCTCGGACGAGCGTAAGCGCGACCCGTTACTGCGGGCAATTCTCGCGACCGCGAAAGAACGCGCCATCCCGGTGAAATTCGAGCAGCGCGCGTTCTTTAACAACTTGCCCTTCAAGACGCATCAGGGCGTCATCGCGATCGCGCCGCCGTTCGAATACGCGGATTTGAGCGACGTCTTGCACCATCGGCGTCGCACCGGGCACATACTGCTGGTCTTGCTCGATCACCTCACCGACCCTCATAACGTCGGCGCCATCGTGCGCACGGCGGAGTGCGTCGGCGCCGACGCGGTCGTTCTGCCGGACCGTCGTTCGGCCGGGGTGAACGCGACGGTTCGTAAGGCCGCGGCCGGTGCAGCCGAGCACCTGCCGATCGTCAAGGTCGCGAATATCAACGAGGCGATCCGAACGTTGAAGAAGGCCGGGGTCTGGGTAGCCGGGGCCGACGCCGGCCCGGAGGCCGTGCCCCTGGGCACCGCCGATTTCAACCGCGACCTCGCCATCGTCATCGGCGCCGAGGGGGAGGGCCTCGCCCAGCTCGTGCGCCGCGAGTGCGACTACCTGGTGAGCATCCCCCTGCGGGGCAAGACGGAGTCCCTCAACGCCTCGGTAGCCGCAGGGGTCCTCCTCTACGAGGCCCTGCGCCAGCGCGCCTAGCCCCGGGCAAGCAGGCATGCAAGGGCCCCGACCGTCGTCCTTGACGCTGGAGGTCAGCCCTTCTATACTAGGCAGGATGTGCCGCGCCCGACGGGCCACGGCCTGCGTTTTTCGGCACGTCGTACCCAAGAGGCTGATCGATTATGGCAATGACTCATCCTGCAACGGATGGTCTGGAGTACCACGAACGAGCTGACGAAGAGCTCGTGGCTATCGCGAAGACCGGCGATAATCTCGCGATGGAATATCTGCTCAACAAGTATAAGAATTTCGTCCGCATCAAGGCGAAGAGTTACTTCTTGATCGGCGCCGACCGTGAGGACATCATCCAAGAAGGTATGATCGGCCTCTATAAAGCCGTTCGCGATTTCAAGGCCGACAAACTCTCGAGCTTTCGTGCGTTCGCCGAGCTCTGCATCACGCGTCAGATCATTACCGCGATCAAGACCGCGACGCGTCAGAAGCACATTCCGCTCAATCAATACATCTCGCTCAACAAGCCGATCTACGACGAGGATAGCGAGCGAACGCTACTCGACGTCATGGCGTCACAGAAGACGTCGGACCCTGAAGAGTTGGTCGTAACGCAAGAGGTCTCGGACGACATCCGTCAACGGATTCGCCAGAATCTCTCCGAACTCGAATCGCAAGTGCTCGAGTCCTATCTCGAAGGCAAGAGCTATCAAGAGATGGCGCGCGATCTCGGTCGCCACGTCAAATCGATCGACAACGCGCTGCAGCGCGTTAAGCGCAAGATCGAGAAGAATCTCTCGGAGTTCGAATTTCAGTAAAACCGGTTCACGAACACATGTGATAAGGGAGGCGGCCGCAAGCGGCCGCCTCCCTTATCACATCTAGGCTCGTTCGTGCGGGCTGCCGCCCAGCGCGAGGATCACGCGCGCATAGAGAGCCTCACGCTCTTCGACCGGGTCGAGGACGAATGTCTGGGTAGCTCCTCCGGCGCCCTGCGGAACGATGCTGACCGTCACCAACCCTTTCGCGCAGATATCCAGGCAGCCCGTATTAATCGCGCGTATCCGTTTGCCGTAGCCGGCCTCTTTGAGGCGCTTCTTGAGCCAATCGCGCAGATCGAAATCGCCGATACGCTTTGCAACGTCGGGCGTCTCATCCGGAATGCGCTGCTTGTAGCATTTTTCGCAGACCAGGACAGCGCCCGATTCGAGCCATTTGGGTTGGACGTCTTGCATGGAGGCTTTCGCGATAACGGATGGAGCCGACGGTGGGATTCGAACCCACGGCCCTTCGCTTACAAGGCGAAAGCTCTACCCCTGAGCTACGTCGGCATGGTGAGGCGGCGTGGTGCGTCCTTCGCTTCCACGGCTTGCGCGCGCCTCCTTCGCTACGTGCGGAGCATGACGCGGGCGGCGTTCCAGCCGGCTGCGCCCATGACGCCTCCGCCGGGATGCGCGGCTGCGCCGCAGAGAAACAGGTTTTTCAGCGGAGTGTTATAGCTTGCGTAGCCGGGAACGGGGCGAAACATGAAGAGCTCGTGTACCGGCATCGAGCCTTGAAAAATATTGCCGCCGGTGAGGCCGAACGTGGTCTCGATATCGACCGGGCTGAGAATCTGCCGATCGATAACCGAGCCGGTAAAGCCCGGTGCGTACTGTTCGACGATCGCGAAGCAGCGATCGGCGAAGTCGTTTTTGATCGCGGTTGTCCACGGGCCGTCTTTAAGCGTGTACGGCGCATATTGCACGAACATCGACATCAGGTGTTTGCCGTCGGGTGCGACCGTTGAGTCTACGCTGGACGGAATCGTGCACTCTACCACGGGAGCCTTGGACGGGTATCCATACTTCGCATCGTCGTACGCGCGCTCGATGAAATCTTGGTCCGGACATAAATGCACGGTACCGCGATGCTGCGGACCCGATTCGGACCCGGGGCATGCGGTAAAGTTCGGCAATCGCTCGAGCGCGACGTTGATCTTTACCGAGGCGCTGTCGTAGGGAATGCGCGCGACGGCCGCGCGGAAATCGTCGGGAAGCGTTTGCGGGTCGAGGAACTTCTCGAACGTGAGGTGGCAATCGACGCCGCTGGCAATCTGCTTGGCGGTGAACTCGTCTCCATTTGCGAGCGCGACGCCCGTCGCGGCGCCGTCTTTGGTGAGAATCTTCACGACCTCGGCATCGGTGCGAATCTCAACGCCGAGCGCGGCCGCCGCCTTCGCGAGCGCTTGCGTGAGCCCACCCATGCCGCCGCGAACGTAGCTCCATACGCCGCGCTTACCATTCGTTTCGCCCATGACGTGATGGAAGAGCACGTACGCCGTCCCCGGCATCGAGGGCGCCATGAACGCGCCGATAATCGCATCGGTCGCAAGCGTGCCTTTGAGCTGTTCCGATTCGAACCAGCGGTCGAGGATCGGTCGTGCGGCACCGGTCAACACTTCGATCGCTTCGCCCATGTTTGTGCCGAGTTTCTGCAATTTGCGCCCCATCGATCCCATCTGCACCAAATCGCCGAGTTTCGGACGCAACAGATTCGGCGGAATCTGCGTCAGGGTCGGCTCGACCACCGAGGCGACGCGTTCGAGCATCGCCTCGTATTTGGGATACTGCTCCGCATCGCGTTTGCTGAATTTCGAAATCTCGCGGACGTCGCTCTGCTTATCGGCACCGAGCATGAGGTAACGGCCGTCGAGGAACGGGGAGAACGATGCCGGATTGCGCTCGACCGCTTCGAACCCGAACTCCTTCAAACGCAGATCGCGAATGATTTCGGGACGAAATAAGCTGTTGACGTACGCTGCGGTCGAGACTTTGAATCCCGGGAAGGTCTCCTCCGTCACGCAAGCCCCGCCGACGATGTACCGCCGCTCGAGCACCAGCACCTTACGCCCCGCGCGTGCCAGGTAGCAGGCGGTGACCAGTCCGTTATGGCCGCCGCCGATCACGATCGCATCATAGTGGGATTGCATACGGCGCTGGTCGTTCGACCGGGGCGTCTTTTTTTCCGGTTGCGAGGAGTGCGGGCCTATGGTATCGTACCGAGGTCAACCGTGCCCCGAGGGGGCGAATGTGGGTAGGTGGCCGAGTGGTTAATGGCACCAGACTGTAAATTTGGCTCGCGAAAGCGATACGCAGGTTCGAATCCTGCCCTGCCCACCAGTTCCTTTCGCGGGCGTTGCATAATGGTAGTGCTTCTGCCTTCCAAGCAGACAGCGCGGGTTCGATTCCCGCCGCCCGCTCCAGTTCGCAAGCCGTTGTAGCTCAGTGGTAGAGCACCTCCTTGGTAAGGAGGAGGCCACGGGTTCAATCCCCGTCAACGGCTCCATCCGCCCTCCCTACATGCGATGCAATCCGAGCAAGCGCTGCGCCGCGTGCGCAGGTCGGTTTGGCGGGCTTGGGTAAGAGCATGGTCGATGAAGCGTTCAACATTTGTCAGCAGCGCGGCCGGTGCGATGATCGTTACGGCGCTCCCCCCGCTTTCGAAGCGAGCGTTGGCGAGCGACGTGGTCGACTACAGTTTGACGGCAGCACCGTTTACATTTTCTCCGTCAGCAGGTACCGCGTTCGCATCGCTGGCTTACGATGGGCATCTGCCGGGCCCGTTGCTTCGTGTGACGCACGGCCAGCGCGTACGCGTCGCCTTCACGAATAGGACCGATATCGATACGACGATTCATTGGCACGGCATGATTCTTCCGAACGACATGGATGGGGTCGCCGGCGTCACGCAACCGCCCGTGAAGCCGGGCGGAACGTTTCTGTATGAATTTGCGCCGAATCCGCCGGGTACGCGGTGGTATCACGATCACGCGGGCCAACTCGGCACGGTGCGCGGTCTCTTCGGGATGTTTATCGTTGACGACCCGCACGACACGCCGGCCGATCGCGAGTTCGCGCTCGTCTTCCACGACGTGCCGAGCATGGAAAGCGTCCACGCGGCGATGCGCGGCACCAGTTCCGCACCGATGGTCGATCCGCCCGGATCGGTCGAGAATGCCGAGATGGCGGCGAGCATGTCGATGCCGGGCATGACGATGTCGGACATGGACATGAGCTCGATGAAGATGGGCGACGAAGTGGCCTATCGCGCGCACTGTATCAACGGCGCAAGTTACCCCGCGACGCAGCGCTTGCAGGTGAAGGTCGGCGATCGCGTTCGCTTGCGGATCCTCAACGCGAACCCCACGCAGACACGGTACATACGGCTGGCCGGCCATCGCCTGCGCGTGACGCACAGCGACGGCAATCCGCTCGAACGTCCGCTCGAAGTCGACGTACTGCGCATCGGTGTCGCGGAGCGATACGATGCATGGTTCGAGGTGACCAAACCCGGCGCGTGGCTCCTCCAGGGTCTCTCCGTCGATCCGCTCGTCTATCAACAAGCGTGTGTGGTCTCGACGCCGGGCATGGAGGGCGCGGCTCCGATGGGGAGCCCACCGAGCATCGCGGGGCTCGATGTCTTCAGCTACGAGAAAGCCGGCGGGATCGGTAGTGCCGTCGACGAGCGTGGGGTAACGAAGCGGGTTCCGATGCTGCTCGGCGGCGGCAAATACGGCTCGTCGATTTGGTCGATCGATGGTAAGCAGTGGCCCAACACGCCGAAGATCGACGTGCGTCGCGGCGATCGCGTCCTGGTGAGCTTTACCAATAAGACCGATATGGATCATCCGATGCATCTGCACGGCCACACGTTTCGCATCGTCTCCATCGACGGCAAGCCGCTCGCGCGCCCGCTCGCAAAAGACGTTTCGCTGGTGCCGGCAAACGGCGGCACGCTTAGCTGGATTTTCGACGCGGACTCGCCGCCCGGCCGGTGGTTGCTGCACTGCCACAACGAGATCCACATGATGGACGGCATGATGACCGAGGTTCGCTACCTCACGTCGTAAAAAAAATGGGCGCCCGACTCGCGGGCGCCCGATGGAAATTCGCAGCTTTGGCTTAGTGCGACTGGCGACGAACCACCGAATTGAGGCGAACCGTCACGATCGAGCCAGCCGGAACGGTCATATTCTCGCGATTGTTCTTGGCGATCATATAGCCGCCCGCGAGCCCAACCAGGCCGCCACCGCTGGCATGAAAGATCGTCTTGCCGATCGCGTTACCGACCAACATGCCGCCCAAAGCCCCGGCCGCTTCTTTCAAGGTGTTGTTCTTCGTATTGGCCTGCATGCCGGTCACGGTCGTGTCGACCGTGTAGTACGCGCCGTTCGGCAAGACCAGGGTGCGGAAATGCATTGCCAGCTTGGCCGCCCGCCCCTGTCCCGCGCGCTGTACTTCGGTGACGTTGCCGAAGAGCTTCCCGCGCACGACGCGCCCGCTGCCATCCGTCGACGTCACGTTGACGAGGGTTACAGGTTGGCCGACGTAGGCGTTCGCCGAATTGACGTCCGACGTCAGCGTCCCGTTGACGGTCGTGCCGGAATAGACTTGGGCGGACGCGCCGCCGATCGCTAGAGCAAAGGCGGCAACTAGAGCCGCAAATCCGAGTCGTATACGCATTGGTGGTGAACTCCCGTTACAATAGCAGTGGTGGTGATCTACCCGATCGTCTCTACGAAGGTACCCATTAAGGCTTCCAGTCCAACCCTATCTCCGGCAGAAAAGCGAGCGAGCGTCGGACTGTCGATATCGAAGACGCCGCGCCGTTCGCCGCCGAATAGGAGTGGGATAACGATTTCGCTCGCCGAGGCCGAGTCGCACACGATATGATCACTGTAGGTTGAAACGTCGTCGATGACGACCGTAGTTCCGCTCGTGAACGCCGCGCCGCAAACTCCCCGGCCGCTCGGCAGGCGCGTGCACGCCGGCCGCCCCGCGAATGGTCCCAGGACCAGTTCGCCGTCGGCTTGGGCAAAATAGAAGCCGGCCCAGTTGAGACCCGGGACCTCGTGGTAGATGAATGCCGCGCAGTTCGCGGCGTTCGCGATGAAGTTGGGTTCGCCGCTCAAGAGCGCCCGCAACTGAGCGCAAAGCAGGTCGTAGTCTGGCTCCATGGGCCGTGAATGCGCCAAGGGAATGGGAAAATCCGCGTCGGAGCCCGGGCTGGAGCAAGGGTTCGAGTCCGAGCGCTCGCGAACAAGCCGTGGGCCGGAGGACCTATTGTGATGGAGCACGCGAAGGTAGGCGGGCGTTCGCAACCGGGAAGCGATCGACTGCTGATGCGCCAGGCAGCCACGTTATTAGCGGCCGATCTTTCGCTTGGAGAACTCTTCGAGCGGCTCACCGAGATGCTGGCCGAGTACATCGACTCGTCCGTCGTCTTCATCGCCCTCGCCCGTCCCGATGGCCGGCACTCCATCGAGTATCTCTACGATCACGGCGATATTCGCCGCTACCCGCATATCGCATTGCCGCAGGGTTCGCGAGCGCGGGAAGTGATCCGTCGCGGCACGATCATTTGGGGCAATTCTCCGGACGTTTGGGCTCCTGCCGGCAGCACGGCGATCAACTTGGACCGCCCGTGGACGAACGACTCGCTCTCCGCCATGTTCGTTCCGATGACGGCGGGCGGTGCGACCCTCGGCTGCCTCTCGGTCCAGAGCGTTCGCGGGCAGGCCTACGAGCAGTTCGAAGTCGATTCGGTCGCGGCCATCGGGCACTTTCTCGGCGTCGCCGTCCAGAACCAACGGATGTACCAGGAGCTGCAGCGCACCGCCGAGTACGATCGCCTGACCGGCCTCGCAAACTACGCGAAGCTCTCCCGCGAGATCGACGCCGCGATCGGCCAAGCGACATCCACCGCCCCGGCCGCGATCGTGACGTTCAACATCGTCAATTTCACGATGTTCAATGAAGTCTACGGATATATCGAGGGCGAGAGCGTCCTTCAGCGCGTCGCCGACGCTTTGCGCGAATTCGACGACGGCGGCACGTTGGTGGGGCGTTCGGGGAGCGACAGTTTCATGGTGCTATTGCGCGCGGGCACGTCCGATACGGTTCGCCCGGCCGTTGCGCGAATTTGGCAACGCCTTTCGGAACTGGCTTATGTGTCGCGCGATCAAAATGTGCCGATTAGCCTGGCATGCGGTTACGTTCTTGCGCCGCTCGACGGTGGATCGAGGCACGAATTGCTCGCGCGATGTGCGCAGCGCACCCGCCGAAGCCGCATGCGCGCGTGCGAACCCATCGGCCCGGGGAATGAAGAGGTCCTCGCCTTGCATGCGTCATTCGAAGGTTTAGAGACCGTTTTGCAAGCGATGCTCGATCGCGATCCCTATACGCGAATGCACGCACTTCACGTGCACGGCGTGGCGAAGGAGTGGTCGGAGTATAACCTCGCACTCGATCGCGCGGCGCTCTCGACGTTCTTGCAGGCCAGCTTGTTGCACGATATCGGAACGCTGCTCTTACCGGACTCGGTCGTCGTTCGCCCCGGACGCTTGGATGCGGAGCAGCAAGCCGATATGCGCCAGCATGCCGCATTCGGACGGTCGATCTTAGCCGGACATAGCGGCTACGAGACGGTCGCCGAGATCGTCGGACAGCATCACGAACGCTGGGACGGTGCCGGATACCCGGATGGAATCGCAGGTGAAGCGATCCATCCGTTGGCGCGGGCGATCTCGATTTTAGAGGCGTTCTGTTCGATGATTTTCGATCGCCCCTACCATCGCAGCACGAGCGAGGACGCCGCGCTGATCGAACTTCAGCGGTGTAGCGGTTCGCAGTTCGACCCGGCTCTGGTCGAGCGATTCGTGAGTTGGCGCGAATCGCTCGCAACCCGATAGGCGTTACGGCGTAACGCTAACCGGAATCGTCGCGGTGTTGCCGCTAGCGTCACGCAGAGCGATCGTGCATGTGCCGCCCCCGAGCGGCGTGATCTCGAGCGCCAAATCGGCCGCCGTAGACGCGACGACGGTAACCGACGCAACTCCGCCGCAATCGCTATTCGACGAGACTTGGGCTGCGGACGTTGCGAGTGCCAATCGTGCATGCGCCGCACCGGTTCCGTGCAACTGTAGCGCCGTCGGCTGCGTGAGGATGGCGCTCGTCGTCGCCGCCGCCGGTTGGCCGGCCGCGCTCGGCCACATCGATCCATCTTCGAACCGTACCGATGCGATCGTACACTGCACCGCGGGCTTGCCGAAGAGTTGTTGAAGCACCGAGGGAAGCGCGAACTGCCCGCCTCCCGCCTTGTAGCGGTGATGGATTTCTATGCCGGGAGCAAACGACCCGACGTCGCGGATAACGCTGTTCTGGCCGTTGATCGAGGTGGCGATGTTCACCACGGTTGCGGTCTTTGAGGACTCGTTGGTGAACTGCGCGTCGAGGCCGACGATTTGGCTCGCGATGCTGTCGGTACTCGAATACATCAAGCTGCACGAGTTCAGCGCGACCGGGGCGCCGGGCGCCGCCGATAGGGGGCCGGCAAGTGCCAGCACGAGCGAGAGGCAAAGGCCGGCGGTCAGGAGCGAGTAAGCATTACGCATGCTCGGTTGATTGGCGTTCCGAGAGGGTGTCGTCCTCTTTACGGATGCGAACGGCTAGCAGGCCCGCGTTCAAAAGGGAAAAGCCCAGAGCGACCCACGGTTCCCCGAGCGCGAGCGGAAGTACCGCGATCTCGCCGGCGACCACCACGTAGTTAGGGTGGCGGATGAAACGGTATGGGCCGCGGCGCACCAGCGGGGCGCCGGGAACCGTGATGAGCCGCGTCGTCCAGAACGGCCCAAGGCTTCGAATCGCCCAAACGCGCAGGCCTTGAAGCGCGAAAAAAACGGCGACGAGCCAGCCGTTCGGCTCGACGGATCGGGGCAGATACGCCAGCAGAGCGATCAGCCAGCTTGCGTGCAGCAAGATGAAGAGCGGATAGTGCTCGGCGCCGGCTTCGACGCCGCCGGCCGCAAGGAGCCGGCGGGTATTGCGCCGCGCATAGAAAAGCTCGACGCCGCGTTGCACGGCCACGAATGCGACGAGCGCCAGCGCCGCGATCATGGGTATTCGAGGAGCGTGAACGCTGCGGTAAAGCCCGGTCCCATCGCGCTGACCAGCGTGTGCCCGCAGCGCTCCGGCGTTAATGCGCCGCGCCGCATCGCGCGCTCGACGACGAACATCACCGTGGCTGCGGACATGTTTCCGTACGAACGCAGGATCTCGCGCGAATCGACCAATGCTCCCGGAGCTAGGCCGAAGACGTGCTCGAGCGCTTCGATCACTTTCGCGCCGCCCGGATGCGCGAGCAACTGTGTGACGCCGGCACGCGAACGCCCGAGCGGAGCGAGAAAGTCATCCAATACGCGGCCGAATTCGGTCTCGACCAACGCCGGAATGTCGCGTGAAAAGATCGCTTTCATTCCTTCGTTTTCGACTTCCCATCCCATCACGTCGAGCGTTTGCGCAAACGTGTACTCGCCGCTCGCGACGATCGCGGGGCCTTCGCCGGTCGTACTGAGAATCGCCGCCCCGGCACCGTCGGAGAAGAGCGCCGTTGCGACGATATTGCTCTTGGAGAAATCGTCACGCCTGAACCAGAGCGCGCAGAGTTCGACGACCAGCAAGAGTACGCGCGTCCCGGGATTTGCGCGAGCGACGTCGGCTGCGCGGGCCAAGCCCAAGGCCCCGCCCGCACAGCCCAGGCCGAAGATCGGCAAGCGTTTGCACGTGCGTCGGAAGCCCATGCGCTCGATCAAGCGCGCGTCCAGGCTAGGCGTCGCGATCCCCGTCGTGGAGACCACGACGAGCGCGTCGATATCTTCGATGCGTAGTGCCGCCTCCTCGAGAGCCCGGTTCGCTGCCGATTCGAGCAACGCGAGCGCGGATTCGATGTAGAGCGTGTTGCGATCGGTCCAATCGTGGGGCTCGTAATACCACTCGATCGGCACGCATGAGAAGCGGCGCTCGATGCCGGTGTTCGCAAAGACAGGCAGCAGGCGTCCGATGCTCGACGAGCGGCTCCCAAACTGAGCGTTGACCCGTTGCGTAACATCGTCCTGATCGAGTTCGAACGGCGGTACGGCGGTCGCGATGGCGAGAAGGCGAGGATGGTGCTCCATGGGCGGTGGTTCCACGCGCGCCAGGGTTCGCCTCGACGTCGCGAAAGTACCGAACGGATGCGGCATATCGCGTGGTTTGGTGCGATACTCCTGGCGTTCGCCGGCTGTAGTGCGCGGCCGGCCTTCCAACCGCACGTGCTGCGGATTGCCGATGCATCGGATCCGGCCTCCCTCAACCCGTTGTTAGCGCACGATCAAACGACGATCGGTTACGATCTGCTCGTAACGCAGACGCTGGTGGGGCTGGATGCGCGCAACCGCTTGGTGCCGATTTTGGCACGCCGCGTACCGACGCGCGCTAACGGAGACATCTCGAAGGACGGCCTCACGATTCGTTACCGCTTGCGACGCAACGTGCGTTTTGCCGACGGCGTGCCCTTCACGTCGGCCGACGTCGCGTTTACCCTGCGAGCGATCTTAGATGCGCGCAACCCCGTCCTCTCGCAAGACGCATACCGACGCATCGCATCCCTTCGCACACCCGATGCGCACACCGTCGTCATCACCCTTAAACGACGCTGGAATGCGGCCGTTCGCGAACTCTTCGCGGAATCGGACTTTGCCTTTGGGATCCTTCCCGCGCATGCGTTTGCGTCGACCGATCTCTCCCACGCGCCTTGGGAGGACCATGCGTTCGGGACGGGACCCTTTCGCGTGACGCACTGGCAGCGCGGCGGGCGAATCGTCCTAGAACGCAACCCCTACTTTCGGCCGCGTCCGAAGCTCGATCGCATCGTGCTGGAGATGATGCCCGACATCGACTCGACGTTCGTCGCACTACGGACGGGCGGAGTCGATACGATGATGCTCGATGCCGATCAAGTCTCCCAAGCCCGAGCGCTGCCCGGTATTCGCGTGCTTCGCACCCCGCTCAACGGCGTCATGTGGCTGACGCTGCAGAGCGGCTCCGGCCCGACCGCCGACCCGCTGGTCCGCCGAGCGATCGCGCGGGCGCTCGACGTCGGCGAGATCGAGCGCAGGTACCACGGGCTCTTCCCCCGGGCCGCCAGCTTCATTCCGCCGGTCATGGCGGGGTTCGACGCGCATCTCGCTCCGCCGCATCAGAATCTCGTCCGCGCCGGCCGGTTGCTCGATCGGGCCGGCTGGCGCCTCGTGCACGGCGTGCGAGTAAAGGCGGGCAAACCGCTGCGGCTCCTCTTCGTCACCGAACCGGGGCCATTGGCCGGCATCGAGCCCATCGTCCAGCGCCAGCTCGCCGCCGCCGGCATCCAAACCACGATCAAATCCTACCCGACGGCGACGTTCAACGCCCCCAGCGGACCCGTTCGGAGCGGCCGATTCGGCATATCGGCGGACGGGTTCATCGGCGGGTCCGACCCCGAGCAGTCGGTGGTCTTTGCGTGCGGCCAAATCGGGCCCGACGGAAACAACATCGCTCGGTTCTGCGACCCCGCCTTCGATGCGCTGTACGCCGATCAGGCTACGACCGGCAGCGAGGAACGCCGCAGGGCGGACTTCGTGGCGATGCAGCGCTCGATAGCGACCGAGCGGCCGATCGTTCCCCTTAACGATTTACTCGACTTCGATGCCCTCTCGGGGCACGTCCACGGCTTTGCCCGGAACATGCTCGAATATCCCGTGGCGGCGGAGGCCTGGGACGTCCGCTAGGCGTAGCAGATTGCGGGAGCCGCGTGCGGCCGTAGCTCAATAGGATAGAGCGGTCCTCTCCTAAAGGACAGGTTGGTGGTTCGATTCCACTCGGTCGCAGATCTCGCCCGGGCGTGGCGGGAACCCGGTTGCGCTGGGAAAAGCCATGTGATAGCATAGGTTGCCGAACGGACCGCCGGTCCGTTTATTTCATGTTCGTGGGAAGTAGATGGCTAAAAAAGAGAACCGCGTAATGGTCGTGATGGCCTGTACCGAGTGCAAGCGTCGCAACTACAATACACAGAAGAACAAGCAGAAAACGACCGATCGGTTGGAGCTGAGCAAATATTGCCGCTTCTGCCGCTGCCATAAACCCCATCGCGAAACCAAGTAGCGATACAATAGACCGGCATAGCGCCGTAACCATCCGGCCGCAGGCCGAGGAACGACCGGCCTAGGGCCGGTGAAGGTTCGGCGCAGCCGAACCCTCTAGGGCGGTAGCTCAATTGGTAGAGTTGTCGTCTCCAAAACGACCGGTTGCAGGTTCGAGTCCTGTCCGCCCTGCCAAGTTTTCCCAGGAGACAACGTTTAGGTGAACGACCAGAAGAAGAGTGCGATGACCCGGAGCGTATCGACGGCGAGCAAACGCGCGCAGGCGGTCGGCGGCCAGGATTTTGTCCGCGGCGTCATCACCGAACTTCGTCGCGTAACGTGGCCCACCCAAGAGGAATGGGTCTCCGCAACCATCCTGACGATCGGGCTCGTGGTCGGCATCGGCCTCTTCACGTATCTCGCCGATCAGCTTTTCGGATGGGTGTTCAGCGTGATTCACCCGCAGAATTTCTAAAAAAGAAGTACGTTGAACACTATGTCAGAGATCGAACAGCACGAACACGTCGGCCTTGAGGCCGATCTGGCTGCCGCGGACGCGACGCTCCAGGCTCCCGAAACTCCCGAAGCCGAACTCGATGCGTCCGCCGAAACGCACGAAGCTGCGGCCCCGCGTCCGGCCACTCCCAAGGATGACCGGAACTGGTTCGTGATTCACACCTACTCCGGGTACGAAAATAAGGTTAAGGCGAATCTCGAACGCCGTATTCATTCGATGGGCATGCAGGACAAGATCTTCCGCGTGCTCGTTCCGATGGAAGACGAAGTCGAGTTCAAAGACGGCAAGCGCAAGATCTCTCCGAAGAAAGTGTTCCCCGGCTACGTCTTGGTCGAGATGATCATGGACGACCAGTCGTGGTACGTCGTGCGCAACACGCAGGGCGTCACCGGCTTCGTCGGCAGCCCGGGCCCCGGTGAGAAACCGGTGCCGCTTCAAGATAAAGAAGTCAAGACGATTCTCAAGCAGATGGGCATCGAAGCGCCCAAGCTCAAGATCGACTTTGCCAAGGGCGACCGCGTCAAGGTTACCTCGGGCCCGTTCTTCGACTTCACCGGTGTGGTGGACGAGATCGCTCCGGAAAAGGAACGTCTGCGCGCGTTGATCTCGATCTTCGGCCGCGAGACGCCCGTCGAACTCGAGTTCTTCCAGGTCGAAAAAGTCTAGTCGGCCGAACCTTTCTCGCGCGCACGACCCCGGCGCGCGAGATTGCAATCGGGGGCAGAAGCAGCGCATTTGCGTTGCATCGCTAAGGAGACATCATGGCCAAAAAAGTTACCGGTAAGATCGGTTTACAACTCCCTGCGGGCAAAGCGACGCCCGCGCCGCCGGTCGGTCCGGCGCTCGGGCCGTACTCCCTGAACATCATGGACTTCTGCAAGCAGTACAACGAGCGTACGGCGTCGCAAGTCGGTATGATCATTCCGGTCGAGATTACGGCATACGAAGACCGCACGTTCACGTTCATCACCAAGACGCCGCCGGCGTCGTTCCTCATCAAGCAGGCGTTGAAAATCGAATCGGGTTCCAAGGAGCCCAATCGCAATAAGGTCGGCAAGCTGACCCAAGCGCAGCTCGAAGAGATCGCCAAGGTGAAGATGCCCGACATCAATGCGAACGATATGGACGCCGCAAAGAAGATCATCGGCGGCACCGCTCGTTCGATGGGTGTGGAGGTAGCTGAATAATGCCGCAGCATCACGGAAAGCGATTCAATAAGCTCGCCGAGAGCATCGATAAAAAAGCGCTCTTCTCGATCGCCGAAGCTATCGAGCTGATCAAGAAGAACGCCAACGCGAAATTCAACGAAACGGTCGAAGCGCACATTCGTTTAGGCGTCGATCCGAAGAAGAGCGACCAAAACGTGCGCGGCACGGTGTTGCTCCCGCACGGAACCGGCCGCACCGTTCGCGTCATCGCGTTCGCCAAAGGCGATAAGGCCAAAGAGGCGCAAGAAGCCGGCGCAGATATCGTCGGCGATCAGGATCTCATCGACAAGCTCAAAGCCGGATTCACCGAATTCGACGTTGCGGTTGCGACGCCGGACATGATGGCGGCGGTCGGTAAGGAGCTCGGACGCATCCTCGCTCAGAAGATGCCGAACCCGAAAGCCGGCACCGTCTCCGCCAACGTCGGCAATGCGATTCGCGACATCAAAGCCGGTAAGGTGGAGTACCGCCTCGATAAGACCGGGATCATTCACACGATCGTCGGCAAGGCGAGCTTCGATCAAGCGCAGCTGCTCGAGAACGTCAGCACGTTGATGGATGCTATCGTTCGCGCCAAACCGGCGGCGGCGAAGGGCACCTACCTCAAGAGCGTTACGCTTGCGAGCACGATGGGCCCGGGCGTCAAAGTCGATCCGAACCGAGTGAAAGTCACAGCCTAACCACCTCGCGTATCATAAAACGAGGGCCCCGCTTGCAGAAGCGGGGCCCTCGTTTTCGTTCGCGGAGGAACGGGGTACTTAGAAGGCTGCGGTGCCATTCGGGGTTCCCCAGCCGGTCGGTCCATCGTAACCCACGCCCGCGTTGCAGATGTAGAGATACGACGACGAGCAGGTTCCATTGCTGCCGCTCGTGACATCGTTGAGCGCAGACGTGCCGCCATGGGCCCAGATGCCTTGCGCGGCATTCTGCGTCGACGCATTGCCCGCCAGGGCGAAGACCGATGCGGTCAGCGGGCTGGAGACGCTGGTACCGCCGAACACGAGCCAGCCGGACGCGCCCTGATAGGCATAGCTATCGTATACCGCGACGCCCGTATAGGGATCGGCCACGGCCGAGACGTCGGCCTCGGAACGCATCGTGCAGCCCTTGTCGGTCTGCCACGAGGGCTTAGTGACGTACTTGCTGCAGCCGCTTCCGCTCCCGCTCCAAGCGGTCTCGCTCCATCCGCGGGTCGTGCTGGAGCGCGAAAGGCTGGTGCCTCCGACGCAGACGACCGTTGCATACGAACACGGCTGCGATGCGCCGGTGCCGGAGTCGCCGGCGCTCGCGGTGATGATGATTCCGGCGTGGGAGTATGCGGAGTTGGTGGCGCCCGACTCCGAGCCGCCGTAACTGTTGCTGATCTCGGTTGCGTGCAGCGCCGCCGCTTCGTTTACCGCGGTGTCGAGATTGGCGTTGGTTGCCGAGCTTGCTTCAACCAAGATGATGTGGCAGTTCGGGCAGATTGCCGAGACCATATCCAAGTCGAGCGATTCTTCTTGAGCCCAGCCGCCGTTATTCCGAGGCAGCTTCGTGGTGCTTCCGCTCTGGCTCACCTGCTTGAAGCAGCCATTCGCAACGGTGCACGGGGGCAGCCCGTAGGTCGAGCGGTAGACGGCGAGATCCGATGCCGCATTGGGATCGTTGTACGCATCGACGATGGCGACCGTCTGCCCCGATCCGGCGGTCGAGGACGGCAGGGCGTATGCCGATTGCAGATCCGACGGCCCGTAGCCGGCCGGAGTCGTCGTCGCGGCAAGGTGTGCTTGGGCCGGGGCATTCGGATTGCCGCCGCCGACGTCGGTGCGATACATGGCGTAGCACACGACGTTGTCGCCCGGCAGAAGGGTGGCACAGGATTGCGCGGTGTTGGCTTGTGCCGTCGGCAACTGTGAGACGGCGCCGGCCTGTGGCAGCGCCGACTGGCCGCCGGAGCTACACGCGGCCAGCAGGGAGGCCGCGAGGACGGCCACGATGATGCGAAAACGATACTGCACGAAGTGAGATCCTCCACACTCGTTGAAAGAATGGCGCAGTGCGCCTCATCTCACTCTACAGCGATCCGCCGTTTGTCATAAGTGCAAAATGCACTTAGATAAAAGGCCCTACAGGAGCGTGACCTTCCCGCTCGCGAGGTGATAGATCCCGCCCGCGATATGCAGGGTACCCGCTCGGACCGCCTCGGCTACGATGGACGAGTGGCTTGAAAGCTTGGTCACGTTATCGCGCACGTTCTGCTCGATGGCGTTTTCGGTCCAGTCCCCATGAGCGCTCTTGCTTTGCTTCACGGCCGGAACGATGGCGTTGACGATACTCTGGATGTGTCCCGGATAGTTGGTGCCGCTCTTGACGTGCTTGACGGCGGATTTCACCGCACCGCAGTCGGTATGGCCGAGAACGAGGATCAACGACGATTTCAGTACGGCGACCGAATATTCGACCGAGCCGATGCCGAAGTCACCCAGGACGTTCCCCGCCTCGCGAATGCCGAAAATATTGCCGGGAATTTGATCGAACACCGTCTCGACCGGCACGCGCGAGTCGGAGCAACTCACGAGGATCGCAAACGGGTTCTGCGATTCGGCCAATTCCAGGCGTCGGGCCGTGAGCGGCGGGCATATCGCCTTATCGGCCACGAACCGGGCGTTCCCGGCCATCAGCTTCTCGAGCGCGGTTTTGGATGCATCGGGCATAGCCGTCGCTTCAAACGGGAACCCGACCGAGGAGCCGGCCAGGGCAGCCAGCGCGAGGCCGCTCCGGGCGAGAAAGGATCGGCGAGGCAGGCTGGGGAGCAAGCGCATGTGTGTGGCCTTTCTGGAGCAGATCGCTCGGTTCGCTTAGTCCCGCGGCGCAGGGTCCCCTTTTGGGAGCTGGCACAAGTGCTTGCGCGGCCCGGGAGCTTGTGATACGATGCCCGACGGCTCCGAAGACCGTTGGTGATCGCTCGTCGATCTTAATTAACGCCAACCGAGGACGTACGAACAACGAGTCCCTATCGTTCGATTGATGTAGCGATGACTCTGCGTGAAGGCGCCCTCCGGACGGATGGAGCGCTTTTTTTATTCACAAGAAAGCGACACACACGTCATGCCAACCGCACGTAAAGAAGCCGCGGTACAAGACCTTCGCGATCGGCTTGCCGTTTCGCAGAATCTGTTTCTGACCGACTTTGCCGGCCTCACCGTTGAAGAGATAACCAAACTTCGCGGCGAGCTGCGCAAGGACGGCAGCACGTATGCCGTCGTCAAGAACACGCTTTTCAAGATCGCTGCCGGTGAAGAGATCACCGGGCATCTCGATGCGTATCTTGCCGGCCCTACCGGTATCGTCTTCGCAGGCACCGACCCGGTCGCGCCTGCTAAAGCAATCAAACAGTTCGGCGATGAGGCTAAGAAACTCGGCATCAAGGCGGCGTATATCGACGGCAAGTTCGTCGATGCCAAACAAGTTCTGGCGCTCGCCGCGCTTCCGCCGAAATCCGAGCTGCTCGCCAGGCTCGTCGGTTCGCTTGCAAGCCCGTTGCGTGGTCTAGTGACCGTGCTCTCGGGCAATCAGAGCGGACTTGTCCGTGTGCTCAATGCTATCCGCGAGCAAAAAGATGCCGCGGGTTCGAACGCCTAAAGGAGACTATTTCGTATCATGGCAGTTGCAGAACTCATCAACCAAATCGATCAGCTCACCGTGCTCGAGCTTGCGGACCTCGTCAAGCAGCTCGAAGAGAAGTACGGCGTTTCGGCTGCGGCTCCGGCCGCGATGATGGCCGCACCGGTCGCCGCCGCACCGGCTGCCGAGAAGACCGAATTCGACGTGATCCTCGCGGAAGCGGGCCCGGAGAAGATCAAGGTCATCAAGGCCGTTCGCGAACTCACGAGCTTGGGTCTCACCGAAGCTAAAGCGTTCGTCGAGAGCGCTCCGAAGGCCGTCAAAGAAGGCGTCACCAAAGACGAAGCCGAGTCGGTCAAGAAGAAGCTGGAAGAAGCCGGCGCAAAGGTCGAAATCAAGTAAATCGACCCGCTACGGCGAAGATCTACGGGAGCGCAAGAGCGCTCCCGTTTTTTTATGCCGTGGATGAGGGTGCAGGTGAATACACAATTGCCCGCCGGTGTGACCGGTACGACGCTGTTGATTTGGATCGTCCTGATCGCGCTTATCGTCTTCCGGGCGTCTCGGCCGCAGAAGATCGGCGTCGTGCGGATGTGGGTCTCGCCGATCCTCTTGATGGCCCTGGCCGGATTCGCGATCTATGCGACGGAGCGGCTCCATCCGACGCCGCTTTGGGAAGTGGCGATCGCCGTCATCGTCGGCTTAGCCGCCGGGATTCCGATCGGCGCGCTGCGGGGGCGGCACACGGAGGTCCATGCCACGGAGAAGCACGGCGTGATGCTCCTGGGCGCTTCCTGGGCTACCGCGCTCCTCTACGTCGGCGCGTTCGCGTTGCGCTTTGCGATTCGTTTGGTCGTGCCGCTTACGAGCCCGGCCGGTACGGCCGTAGGCGATGGTTTGCTCGCCTTCGCGATTGCGATCGTCGCCGCCACATATTTTGTCGTCTATCGAAAATACGAAGTACTCGACCACCCCACTAGCGCTACAGGGGCGTTGCCGAACTCACGTTTGGATTGAAGCGTCCGAAAGTGGCCGGATCGGCGCGAAATTCGGCTTCCAAATCGGAGACGCGATGATCGTCGCGCGGATGGTCTGAGAGCATCTCCAACGGCACGCCGCTGGGCTTGCTTTCGAAGCGTTTCATCAGCCAGACCATGCCCCACGGGTTGTATCCGGCCCGGGCGCAAGTATAGGCTCCGGCGTGGTCGGCGTTGGTCTCGACCTGTCGCGAAAATTTGGCCGCTTCGGCGTTGGCCCCAAGGCCGATCACGGTCTGCGCGAGGCCGCTATTGCCGACCAACGCACCCAGAATGCCGCCGACCAATCCGATGGTTTGATACTTCGGATTGAGATTGACGACGTCGTGATGGATATCGTGCGAAACTTCATGGCACAGCACGCCGGCCAGTTCTTCTTTGTTTTGCGCGAACGTCATCATCGAGGTTGTTACGTACACGTTTCCACCCGGCACGGCGAAGGCGTTTGGGCCGCCGTCATTGACTAATACAAAATGGAACGGCATGAAATATTGCCGGTCGGCCACCTGCGCGATGCGGCGCGCGATCGGGTCTAGGATGTTGTAATAGGGCGACTGGGTCACGATTTTGCCCTGCTGCGCCAACTGCTGGTACTCTTGCTTTCCGATGGCGAGTTCTTGCTGTTGCTGCTGCGTGTATGCCGCGGCGGGGACCAGGGATGCCGCTACGAACGCGAGCGTTAGGGCGGTTGCGGTTGAAATTCTCGTGAACATCCTCGTGTATCAATCCTATTCTCGGTACCTAGATCAACGTAACGTCGTCTTTCCCCGTTTCGCATGGACGGAAACGAGGCGCCTTGGGGCTTTTTCGCACCCGGTGCGGGACGCTCGGTGAGGGGCGGCTAACTCCAGGATCGTGAGCGCTTGGGATACGCGCCGGATTCGAAAAAACCAGCGCCTGGCGCGCGCGGCGAGCTACGTCCGTTCCGGCGTTTTCGAAAGCGGCGATGCGGTCGCGGTCCTCGAGTCGGTCCTCGAGCCGGGCGACCGCGTGTGCGTCGAGGGCAACAATCAAAAGCAGGCGGACTTGCTCTCGCGGGCGCTCGCATCCGTCGATCCCGAACGCGTCCACGATCTCCATCTGTTGATCTCGGTCTTAGGCCGCCCCGAGCACATCGAGCTCTTCGAACGCGGTATCGCATCGCAGGTAGATTTTTCGTTCTCCGGCCCGCAATCGCTGCGGCTAGCGCAGCAGGTTGCCGACGGACGCGTGCGGATCGGCGCGATCCATACCTATCTCGAACTCTTCGCGCGGTATTTCGTCGATCTCACGCCGGATATCGCGCTCGTTGCCGCGGACGAAGCCGATGCGTCGGGGAACCTTTATACCGGGGCCAATACCGAGGAAACGCCCACCATCGTCGAGGCGACCGCGTTTCGTAACGGCGTGGTGATCGCGCAGGTCAACCGCATCGTCGATCGCGTCACGAGGGTGGACGTTCCGGGCGATTGGGTCGATCTGGTCGTCGTCGCGGACCGTCCGTACGAAATCGAACCGCTCTTTACGCGCGATCCCGAGCAGATCGACGACGTGCAAATTCTGATGGCGATGATGGTAGTGCGCGGCATCTACGAGCGGCATCGCGTACGCACGCTCAACCACGGCATCGGCTTCGATACCGCCGCAATCGAGTTGATTCTTCCGACCTACGGCGAACGATTGGGTTTGCGCGGCGAGATCTGCACGAACTGGGTGCTCAACCCGCATCCCACCCTGATTCCCGCGATCGAAAGCGGTTGGGTACAGAGCGTGCATAGCTTCGGGGGCGAGCTCGGCATGGAGCGGTACGTGGCCGCGCGCCCCGACGTCTTCTTTACCGGACGTGACGGATCGCTGCGTTCGAACCGCGCGCTCTCTCAAAATGCCGGAATGTACGCGACGGATCTCTTTATCGGCTCGACCTTGCAGATGGACCCCGACGCAAACTCTTCGACCGCAACGCTCGGGCGTATCGCGGGCTTCGGCGGTGCACCGAATCTGGGCAACGATCCGCGGGGCCGGCGCCACCCGTCGCAGGCGTGGCTCGAGATGACTTCGTCGACGCACGAGATTCGGCGCGGTCGCAAAATCGTCGTGCAACTGGTCGAGACGTTTCGCGAGAGTGGCGTGCCGACGTTCGTGGAGCATCTCGACGCGGTAGCACTCGGCCGGATGGCCGGTTTTCCGATCGCGCCCGTGATGATCTACGGCGATGACGTAACCCACGTCGTCACCGAAGAAGGCATTGCCTATCTCTACAAGGCTAGAGACGTCGACGAACGCCGTGCCGCTCTGGCCGCCATCGCCGGCGTCACGCCCGTCGGCCTGTTGGCCGATAGTACCCGCACGCAGGAACTGCGACGTGACGGCGTGGTTGCGTTTCCCGAAGATCTCGGGGTCGTGCGCGGCGAAGCGAAGCGCTCGCTCTTGGCCGCGCGTTCCATACGCGACCTCGTCACGTGGTCCGGCGGATTGTACGAGCCGCCGAAGCGATTTCGGAGCTGGTGATGATCGAGACGTTGACGTTTACCTATCCCGCATCCGCGCACGTCGCGCGGCGTGCCCACGTTGGGGTCGTGGCGTCGGGGAATTGCGAACTGCTCTTGGAGCCTTCGCCGGAGCCCTCGGCATCGGTGACCGTTCGCACGAGCGTGGGCGGGTACGCGACGACGTGGGAAGCCGTGTTGGCGCGGTTTTTCGCGCGCCATTCGATCGCGGTGCGATTGGAAATCGACGACTTCGGTGCGACGCCGGCGGTTGTCGCCATGCGCCTGGAACAGGCCCTGGAGCAGGCGCGATGACCCCACATATCGGCGATTCCTACGCGGAACGCAATGCTCGCGAGCGGGCTCGAACATTGCTCGATCCGGGCACGTTTCGTGAACTGCTCGATCCGTTTGCGCGCATGCGATCGCCGTATCTCGCCGCGCAAGGCGTCGTGTCGCAATCCGACGACGGCGTGGTCGTCGCACGCGGAACGCTCGGCGGGGTGCGTGCCTGCGTGGCGGCGACCGACGGCCGTTTCTTGGGCGGAGCGATCGGCGAGATCGGCGGCGCGAAGATCGCCGCATCGCTCGAACTCGCGCGGCGCGACGCAGAGCGCGGGACGCCCACGCGCGTGGTGCTCGCATTCGATAGCGGGGGCATTCGTCTGCAGGAAGCCAACCTCGGCTTGCTGGCCATCGCCGAAATCTGCGATGCGGTCGCCGCGTTGCGCACGCACCAGCCGGTTGTCGCGGTGATTGCGGGACGCGTCGGCGTCTACGGCGGCATGTCGATCGTCACCGCGCTCTGCAACGAGGTCATCGTGACCGAGGGCGCCCGCGTCGGCCTCAACGGTCCGGACGTGGTTGAAACGGAGGCCGGTGCCGACGAGTTCGACGCATCGAATCGTCCGTTGGTCTGGAAGGTGACGGGAGGGCGGCGCCGCTTCGCGCAAGGCCACGCTACCGCGCTGGTGGCCGACGACATGCCCGATATCCGCGCCGCAGTTGAAGATGCGTTCGTCCGGAACCGACCGTTCGTTGCGATCGAACGCCCGGAGTTTCCCGACCCCGGTTTGGAGCGCGAGGCGTTTTTGCGCGCGTACGGCATAACGCCGTGAGCGAAGAGGTTTCGCGCGGACGCGCGTGGTTCGAGCGCTTCGCGGCCGGCGGCGCGCGAGCCGATGGACTCCCCGCATCGGTGCTCGCTGCGGACGCGCCGCTCGACGGGTTGCCGGTGCGTTGGATCGCGGTCGTCCCCGCGCCGCAAGCGCGTTTCCCACGCGCGCGTTCGGGCGAGATGGGCATCGACGAAGCCTTTGGCGTTGCAGCGGCGGTGCGCGGCGTCCCGCCGAACTCGGCGATCGTGGCGCTGGTCGACGTTCCCGGCCAGGCATTCGGGATACGAGAGGAAGCGATCGGCCTGCAGCGCGCGCTGGCAGCATCGGTCGATGCCTACGTGCAAGCGCGCAGGAGCGGTCACCCCGTCGCGGCGTTGATCGTCGGTAAAGCGATATCCGGAGCGTTTCTCGCGCACGGCATGCAAGCCGGATGGATCGGCGCGTTGGATGACCCCGGCGTCGACGTCCACGTGATGTCGGAGCCGGCCGTCGCGCGCGTAACGCGCATGCAGCGCGGCGATCTCGCGCGCATCGCAAGCGAGGTCCCGGCAACCGCGCGAGATATTGCATCCTTTGCGCGTCTCGGCGCGATCGACGCGTTGTTCGAGGTTGCCGATCCGCAGGCGCCAACCGATGAAGAGTATGCTGCCCTCGCGCGCGCGCTCGGCGCGGCGCTGCGCGACGGCAGCGGTTTGCGCCCGCCCGGCGAGCGCCTCAACCGGCCGGCGGCGATCCAGCCCCGCGCTCTGGCGCGCCGCGTGCGCGACGAACTCGCGGCCGGCTGGGATGCATAAGCTCCGCGCTCACGATCTCGTGCGCCTCGCGCCGCGAGCCGTCGCGCGAATCGCCCGGAGTGCTCCGTACTGGGTCGAACGCAGTCTGGATGCCGCGCCGTGGGCGGTCGTCCGCAGGGCGCGGGTGCCGGGCGCCGTTGCAATCGGCGTCCGCGGCGAGCACCGGGACGAGCGCTTCGCAACGGAGCTGCAGATCGACGACATCGCATGCGTCCTCACGCCCGAAGGCTTGCTCGAGCGCCCCGCCACCAGAGCGCTCGATGCGTTCGTCGCGCTGGCGGCGGTAGCGCGCGCCGGCAAAGAGCACGGTTTGCGTCTGGGCCCGACGGGCTCCGTGGGATTCGAACTCGCCACCGGGGTGGCGTGCGTGTCTCCTCGGAGCGATCTCGATGTCGTCGTTCGCGCGCATCCGTCCGACCCGGCGTTGCGCCGGTTCGCCGAGGCGCTACGCGAACTGCCGGCGCGCGTCGATGTTGAAATTGCCTTCGGGGAGGGCTGCGGGGTCGCGCTGGAAGAGGCCCTGCGGGCGGGGCCGATGCTCGTGAAAACTCCCGACGGCCCGCGGATGCGTTCGTGATCGCACGTCGCATCGCGAGCGCATCGCTTGCACAAACCGCGATGCAAGCGCTGATTGTCGAAGCCCGGCTTACGCCTAAGCCCGCCCTTGTCGACGGCCGCGGAAACGGCGCGCACCGCGATCTTTCGCTCGCATTGCTCGTTCGTTCGGCGCACGCGCTGCGCGAGACGTTTGAGGAAGTTGCGGTCGCGTGCCGGAATGCCGGTTTGGATATCGCGTTACGGGAACGCCTAGGCGCCATCGGCCGTAGCGGCGAGCGGCGGATGTTGGCGGCGACCGGCGGGGTCAACACGCATCGCGGCGCGCTATGGTCGCTCGGGCTTTTGGTTGCCGCGTGCGCTCTCACCGATGCGAGCGATGCGCGAGAGCTTGCGACGGCGGCGAGCGCGATCGCGGCGCTGCCCGATCGCGAGGGCGGATCGTTTCCAAGCAACGGCGCGCGCGTGCGTGAGGCCTTCGGCGTTCGAGGAGCGCCCGGCGAGGCAGCGGACGGGTTTCCGCACATCGTGCGGGTCGCGCTTCCGATGCTGCGCGCAGCTCGCGCGCGCGGGGAGGACGACGCCACGGCGCGGATTAACGCCTTGCTCGCCATCATGACGACGCTCGAAGACACGTGCCTCTTGCATCGCGGCGGCACCGCCGCTCTACGAATCGCGCAAGAAGGCGCGCGTGCGGTGCTGGCGGCGGGAGGCTTCGCAACATCGCGCGGAGCGCACGCATTCTCCCTCCTCGATGCGGGGCTGCTTGCCCGTAACGCCTCCCCGGGCGGAGCCGCCGACCTGCTGGCTGCGGCGATCTTTCTTGACTCGATCGAGCGGCGGACGTGCGGGTAGGGCTGCTGTTTCCCGGCCAAGGCTCGCAGCATCCGGGGATGTTCGATCGCTTTACCGACGATCCGGCGGCCGCGGATGTATTCGAAGAGGCGCGCGACATTCTCGGCTACGACGCGCGCACGCGAAACGGCTTCACGGAGCGAGGCTCGACGGTGGACGTGCAGATCGCGCTGCTCGTCTGCGGCATAGCGTCGGCGCGCTTGTTGGCGGCGAACGGGGTCGAAGCGCGCGCGGTCGCCGGGCATTCCGTCGGTACGTTCGCCGCCGCGGTTACCGCCGGAGCCCTTGCGTTCGCGGACGCAGTACGTGTCGTCTTGGAGCGCGCGACGGCCATGGAAACGTTGTTCGCCGGCGGCTACGGGATGGCGGCGATCGTCGGCCTGCGAGAGGCCGCGGTGCGCTCGATCGTGGCTGCGGAAGCGGAACTCGGCGAACCGGCATACATCGCCAACGCCAACGGGCCGACGCAATTCGTCCTCGCGGGGAAGAACGACGCTTTAGACCGCGCGCTGGTTCGAGCCCGAGCCGCGGGTGCACGCCGTGCCGATCGCCTCGATGTCGCCGTGCCCTCGCATTGTGCGTTGCTTGCGCCGGTGCAAGACCGGCTCGAATCCGTGCTCGCCGGCATCGAGGTACGCACGCCGCGCATCGCATATGTGGGCAGCGTCGGCGCGCGCATACTGCGCGATGCACGGAGCGTTCGTGCGGATCTCGCGGCCGGTGTCGCGCACGAAGTGCGCTGGTGCGATGCGTTAAGGACGCTCGTGGAGCTCGATACGACGCTGTTGATCGAAGCCGTACCGGGACGCGTACTCACCGACCTCGCACAAGCGGCATTCCCCTCGGTTCGAGCGGTCTCTCTCGAAGAGAGCAGTATGCGCTCGCTCCGCGCTTTAGCCGCAGCGCCCTAAGAGGCCAGCTCTCCGGCGTTCAGCCCCATGAGATCGGCGATACGCTCGCGATCCTTCAACAGCGCCGCCGCATCGCCGTGATAGACGATGCGCCCTTCATCCATCACGTATGCGCGGTCGGCAATCTTCAATGCAAGCAACGCGTTTTGCTCGACCAGCAAAATTGCGACGCCGTGCTGCTTGAGTTCTTCGATCAGCCGGTAGACTTCCTCGACGATCAGCGGTGCCAACCCCTGCGATGCCTCGTCGATGAGCATCAGCGTCGGATTCGAAACGATCGCGCGCCCGATGGCAAGCATCTCTTGTTCGCCGCCCGAAAGCCGTCCCGCCTTGCGTCCCGAGAGTTCGCGTAGCTTCGGCAGATGTTGCAGGACGCGTTCGATCGACCAGTCGCCTTTGCGCCCGTTCTCCGCAAGTTGCAAGTTTTCCAGAACGGTGAGCCCGGCGAACATCCGGCGTCCTTCGGGCACGTAGCCGACGCCCATGCGCGCGATGCGATGCGGCGGCGAACCGGCGACCGAGACTCCGTTTAGGGCGACCTGGCCGCTTCGCGGGCGCGTCAAGCCGAGGATGCTGCGCATCGTCGTCGTTTTTCCGGCGCCGTTCAAGCCCAGCAGCGCCACCAGTTCGCCCTTGCCGACTTCGAAAGAAACGTCGTGGAGAATGTGGCTTTTCCCGTAGTACGTGTTCAGGTTTTCAACGCGAAGCAATGGTTCAGACATGCTCGATCACCTCTTTGCCGATGTATGCTTCGCGAACTTCCGCATTCGCGCTAATCTCGGTGGGCGTTCCCGCTGCGAGAACGCGGCCGCGATCGAGTACCGTGATCTGCTGCGCCAACGAGAGCACGACGCGCATGTTGTGCTCGACGAAGAGCACCGTGAGGCCGAGTTCGGCGTGGAGTTTGCGAATGACGGACACGACGCGCGACGTCTCCGCCTGTGCCAGTCCCGCCATGGGTTCGTCAAGAAGAACGAGTTTTGGATCCGTGGAGAGGCTCATCGCGATTTCGCACAAGCGCTGGCTCCCGTGAGCCAGCTCGGCTAACGGGCGGTGCGCGACGGCGCCCAGGCCGACGAAGCCCAACAGCCGGTCGACCTTTTGGTCGAGCGTGGCCCGTTGCCCGCGGCTCAACGTCCGAAAGCGAAACGAGAGGTTGCCGGCGCTTTGGATCCCGACCGCTAGGTTTTCGTACACCGTGAGTTCCGGAAAGACGCTCGAGGTTTGAAACGTTCGTCCCATGCCCATCCGCACGCGGTCGTACGACGGCGCTCGCGTCACGTCGACGCCGACAAACGATACGTGTCCGGCATCCGGAAAATAGAATCCGGAGAGGGTGTTGAAGAAGGTCGTTTTGCCGGCGCCATTCGGCCCGATGATGGCGTTGATCGAGCCCGCGTGTACGCGCAGCGAAACGTCGTCGACGGCATGGACGCCGCCGAAGTGTTTCCCGACTCCGTTGGCTTCGAGCAGTAAATCGCTCATCGTGTCGTCTCCCGATCGGCGATGATGGGTGCGGCGAAGTCGAGATCGTGGCCCGGCTCTATCCGGTTCTTGCGCCCGGGAAGAAGATCGAGCGCGGTTCCGAGCAAGCCCTTTGGAAAGCCCAGTACGCATGCGACAAACAAGGCGCCCAGCGGAATCTGCCACCACGGCAGGGCCGTCGAGAGAATGTCTTCGCCGATCACGTAAATGATCGCTCCGACCAGCGGCCCGAAGATCGTCCCCGCGCCGCCGAGAATCGTCATGAGCACGATGTCGCCGGACTGATGCCAGTCCAGAAGCAACGGATACGCAAACATGATCGATAGTCCGTAACAGGCGCCCGCGAGACCCTCGATCGCGGCCGAGATCAGTAGCGCAACGAAGATGAAGCGGTCGGTATTGAGGCCGAGGTATCGCGCGCGCACTTCGTTCTGCTTGATAGCGACCAGCGTGCGCCCGAACGGCGAACGAACCAACAGCCAAAATCCGGCAACGACCAGCGTGAAAATAAGAAGGATCGCATAATAGAAACCCGCGTCCTGTAAGTGAATGCCGAATCCCTCGAGCGCCGGCCGCGTGAAGTTCATGCCGTCTTCGCCGCCGGTGACGTTGGTGAAGCGATAGGCGATGAAGTAGAATACCTGGCCGAACGCGATCATCAAAAGTGCGAAATAAATACCGCGACGCCGCAGCAAGAACGGCCCGATGAGCAGAGCGCCTACGACTCCGGCGAGCGTGCCGATGGCAAGCGAGGTGATGAAGCCGACGTGGAGGTTCTGGATCGAAAGGCCGGCGCCGTACGCGCCAAGGCCGAAAAACGCGGCGTTTCCGAACGGCAGCACGCCCGTATATCCGAGCAGCAGATTCACCGCCATGGCGGCAATCGCGAAGAGGAGCACGTCGGTGCAAATCGTCAACGCGAGATGCAATCGCGGAGCGAGTTGCGGAGCGAGTAGGAGCAGTACGAAGAGAATGGCCGTGGCCACCCATCCCCAGATGCCGATCGACTTCACCCGAAGATCCCTTCCTCTCCGAAGAGACCGCGCGGACGGACGAGCAACACCACCGCCATGATGACGTACATGGCGATTTCGCTCGCGGCCGGTATGTACAGCGTCGTCAGGCTGATCGCGAGTCCGATGAGCAGGCCGCCGACAATGGCGCCGTACAGGCTTCCCATTCCGCCGACGATCACGGTAACGAAGGCCGGCATCAGCAGCGAATTACCGCTCTGCGGATTGAGCCCGAGCATTCCCGCCGCCAGCACGCCGGCGATTCCCGCGATCAGGATGCCGAGCCCAAAGTTGATCATGTAGAGGAGTTGCGTGTTCGTTCCTAGCGCGGAGATCATTTCGTGATCCTGCACTGCCGCCCGCAAGCGCAGTCCGTACCGCGTGTGCTGTAAGAAGATTACCAGCGCAACGATGATGACCACGAGGGCGCCGGCGATGAAGAGCCGGTAGACTGGGAAAACCGTGAAGCCCAGCGAGATACCCCCGCTCAGTATCTTCGGCGGCGAAAACGGTACGCCGTTGGGCCCCCAAATCAGTCGAAACGCCTCTTCGGCGATGAGTGAAATGCCGAAGGTGAGGAGCAAGCTGTATACGGGATCGCGGCGATAGAGCGGACGAATCATCGTCCGCTCCATCAGTATGCCGATAACGACGGCCATCAGTGGCGCAATCGCCAGCGCGTACCAGTAGTTGGTGCCCGCACCA
>Ga0307373_10001881_pt1 | contig 38795 bp, 42 predicted proteins | sample OX2MG_FD_202534 | JGI IMG/M metagenome (GOLD analysis project Ga0307373, IMG submission 202534) | Soil microbial communities from Risofladan, Vaasa, Finland - OX-2 | ecosystem: Environmental > Terrestrial > Soil > Coastal area > Acid sulfate soil | place: Finland: Risofladan, Vaasa | collected...
CTGTTCGCCATTTAAAGCGGTACGTGAGCTGGGTTCAGAACGTCGTGAGACAGTTCGGTCCCTATCTGCCGTGGGTGTTCGAGACTTGAGAGGACCTGTCCCTAGTACGAGAGGACCGGGATGGACGCACCTCTGGTGTACCGGTTGTGGCGCCAGCCGCATCGCCGGGTAGCTATGTGCGGACGGGATAACCGCTGAAGGCATCTAAGCGGGAAGCCCCCCTCAAAACCAGGTCTCGCTCGAGAGCCGTGGAAGACCACCACGTTGATAGGCCGGAAGTGGAAATGCGGTGACGCATGGAGCCAACCGGTACTAATCGCTCGATCGGCTTGATCGCCCGTGCGCCGCAAGGCGTGCGGACCCTGTTGCTTGCAGAGCGAAGCCCCGCACGGGACTCGCGCTGCGGACGCAAACGCGCGAAGGCGCTCTTCATTCTCGTCGTTCACGGAGCTTGATTGGCCTGGTGGTTATGGCGGGGGAGTAAGCACCCGATCCCATCCCGAACTCGGCCGTGAAAGCCCTCAGCGCCGATGGTACTGTGTCTTAAGGCACGGGAGAGTAGGTCGCTGCCAGGCCTATCAAGCTCCGTCGACGGTCGCGCCGTCGCGCGAACGCCCTCACACCATGTTCCTTTCGTCCTCGGTTGCCGCGGGGTGGAGCAGCCCGGTAGCTCGTCAGGCTCATAACCTGAAGGTCGCAGGTTCAAATCCTGCCCCCGCAACCAGTCCAAGCCTCTGAAACAAAACGCGTTTCAGAGGCTTTTCGTTTTCAGTCTCATCTTGATCCGGCGGATTGGGTAAGCGTCAGGTAAGCAAGCGAAGACGGTTCGTCGCCTTGTCTGTCACGTCGCGCCCGGCTTCGTCGCTTAAGCCGATCCGTCACTCCGATTAAAGGCGACCGGAGAGGGCGCCTCGGGGCGAGTCGCGGCAATCTTTGGTGTTCGCCGAATGCTTGATATTCCGGTAAATTCTGGAAATCGGAGCGGCACCATGAATATCTCACATTGCTCCGATGATCGCCAGAGGGGGCATGGCCGCGCGACCATACCGAAATATGCGGGTCGACGAGCTTGATCGGCTCTTTGCCGAAGCGCCGCAGAATGCCGCGCGTCTACACGCGATCTTAACCGAACTCGGCTTTCGTTCAACGTCTCGCGCGCTCGATCTAAAGCGCCGCCTGCAAACGCATCTCGCCAACGGACAATTATCCCATTCCAGCGAGCAGGCGACCGTCGTGCCGAAAGAGCAACCAAGGCCGGCGCGAACGCCGCCACAGCGGGATGACGAAGCTGGCGCGGCAGGTGAGATGGATGCACAAGAGGCAGAACCAAATCGACAAGAATTCCGCGCCGAGCGCCCGATGGATGCAACACCAATGAGCCATCAGCCTTCAACTGCCCCCGGGTCTCCGAAGCCTGAACTTTCTCCTGCGCAACGCGGCGTGTCGCAGCTCATCGATTATGTACGCGTCTTGATAGAGCTGGCGGACAAGCCCGTCTGGTCGCTCGCGAGCTACAACAACGTCGCCCTTCACGAAGATTATCTGCGCAATCGAATCGGCATCCGCCATGACATGACCGATGCCGATGGCCCGGTTTACCTGAAAATCGATCGCTTGCGCCGTACTGATCCGCCTGAACCGCCCTCCGAAGTCGCGAACTGGCTAACCGTCGGTCGTGATCCATTCAAGGAGCCGGTTGTTCAGTCTCTCCGAACCACCGTCATGGCAGCACAAGAGGCGGAGCGACTAATCGCCGAAGGGACCATCGATCGGGCAGACGTGACAAATACGCTCAAGCCCAAACCAGGGAAGAACTTGCGCGATGTTGTGCTCCGCCTGGAAAGATTTCCAGAAGCGAAAACGAAGATCGAGCATTACATTGCCCGAACATGGGCCGATTGGGCGCAAGCCGAACGGCCCCGGCGTGAGACCATCGACATATATGACCGCCTCTTCAGTGTTCAGCAGGCGTTGAAGCTTGAGGGGGCGGATCGGCCCCTTGAGATTGTGTGGGGCATGGGAGTCGCACGATGGAAAATGCCTCCAAACGAACTCGATCATCCGCTTGTGGAGCAGTTGGTCGAACTCGAATTGGACGAAGCTGGGGCCATCCTCGTGCGACCGCGCGGCCTCGATCCGATCATGGCGCTCAAACCTTTTGCAGCGATGGAGAATCCCGGCACGGATTTGGTGGCGCGATTCGCGCGTGAGCATTTTGCGAAGCTTCCCCCGGACCAAGAGTTATCCCCTTTTGTAAAGGAGACTTTCACACCGATACTTCGCTATGCGTGCGCACAGTTCGACCGGTCCGGCCGTTATCATCCGGATCAAGCGCCCCCAGATGATCGGAAAGTCCCCGACGCAGGCCCTAGCCTCATCGTCTCCGATACATGGGTTCTCTACGCGCGGCCTCGCTCCGACAATTTCTTCATTGCCGATTTAGATCGTCTAAGCGCTCGAAGTCGCCACTGGAAAAGTCCTCGCATCCCATTCAAAACGGCGCCGCCGTATCGAGTTTCTTGGCTTCATGAGCAGCCTCGTTGCAGCTTTTCCCGACCGCGAGCTTCACGTCATCCTGGACAATCTCAACACGCATAAGAAGAACGAGCGCTGGCTCAAGAAACACCCCAACGTGCAATTTCATTTCACTCCGACCCGCGCCTCATGGCTCAATCAGGTGGAAACTTGGTTCTCCATCCTTCAGGGTCAGTCGCTGAGCGGCGCATCTTTCACCGCTGTCAAGCAATTGCAGGAGCACATCGATGCCTTCATCGCCGCCTACAACGAGAACGCACAGCCCTTCGCATGGCGAAAGAAAAAAGTCCGCCAGCGCCGCTTCAAGGGCCGACGTATCACTCAGCTTTGATTCCGGGTACTAGCCATCAGCTTGCTCACGTCGGAACGCGAGGGACTCAAGCAACTTGAGGCGACGGTAAACATCCTTGCCTCGAAGATCGCTTCCCTCGATCCTAAACCAACCGAGCGCGACATCGCAGAGAGCGAACGGCGCATAATCGAACTCCAACGCCGCATCGGCAAAATCGACGGCGAAATGCGGGGCTTCGCCGAGAAGCATCTTAGGCGCGTTGGGGCGGATAAGGATACGGACGGAATTCTACCGATCGAACTTGCCGAGCGCATCGTTCGAGATCGGAGTCACTATGATTGGTTTATCGACCGGCCCGGACTTTCGGCCGCAGGCCAACCCCAATTCACCGACGCGGATATTGCGGCCGCACGCGCCGCCCGAAAACTACTCGGAGCGGATTTGGATTATCTGGGCGCCAGCCTCCCCTCCAGTTCCGATCTCCCTGACGCGGCCACGCTTGCGGCAATTCATCAGGATTTGGCCAACGCCGCGCGCATTGAACGTGACCGACAGTCGGATGCACCGGTCATGTCCTCTTCCGAAGCTGATGCGCTCGCCCGCGCAGAGGCGCTACTGACGGCGGTCAAGGCGCTCGTTGCCGTGGATGAAGTCTGCCTCGAGGCGCCTTGGCTCGCCAACCTCTTTGCGGCGTGGAGGCGCCACGGCCTCGACGCTGACCCCGTTCGTCCGCTGTCCAAACTTATTGCTGGGTTGAGCGAGTCGATCCGGAAACGGGCGACAATGGCGTCCTACGCGGTCTTCACGCCAGATGATGCACATGCGCAAGCCGAACTGGTTGCCGCAGTTGAGAGGGCGGCATCTGGGCAGAGACCTTTTGGTCTTGTTTCATGGGGAAAGTCCGAGGCGCGTACCGCATTCGCCACCATTCGGATACTCGACAAACCTCCGGAACGGCCAGAGCAATGGCAACGAGTGTTGGAGGTTCTTACTTGGAGAATTGAGCTTGCAAACGGACTCTCCCAATGGAGAGCGCTTGCTGTCGAATTTTCTCTTCCACCAATTTCTCACACCCTGGAAGAATCTGCACGAACTCTTCAGGTATTGGTAGAAAGCGTCAATCTGATCGCTGATTGCGTTCGCCTTCACGTTCCAGTTGTGCAGACGGAAGTCAGTCGGCTCTTCCCTTATGGACTGGATGCCACTCGCATCATCGATGACATCAGCCATGCTCGACGAGCAGAAGAAACCATTGGCTCGGAAGTGTTGCGTTGTAGATTAAGCAGCGCTCGGGCGAAGTTGGATACGACGAAAGAGAGATTAGCATCTTGTAAGGGGCGTATCTCGCAAAGTCTCAAAGAATTCGTGTTCGAATATGTCGGCCTTCCAGATGTTACCCCGAGCCAGGTTGCCGACGCTTGGACGCGGCTCCTCACTGAGCTTGAGAGAGTGCGAGCGTTGCGGTCGCATTTGGATACCGTAGCAATGGTTGCCGCGGGCATTGCCAATTCAGGCGCGCCCAAGTGGGCCGAGTCGCTTCGCACAGTTCCGGTGGACGGCGTGGAGGACCCGTGGACACCGGCTGACTGGCGCAATGCGTGGACGTGGGCGCAGGCCGCTTCACACCTCCGGGCTATTGACGGTCGTGCGCGGCTCCGCGAGCTCGACGATCAACGGCGTCTCGCCGACGACGAGATGCGCCGCCTTTTTCATGACGTTGTGCGACTTAGAACATTGTTGACTCTAAAGGCTCGCATTACCCGTCGAGTTGACGCGGCTTTGCAGATGTTTCTGACCGCCATTCGCAAGATTGGAAAAGGCACGGGCAAGAGCGCTTCGCGGCTGCGGAGGGATGCGCGTGACGCGATGGAGTCCTCTTACGCGGCGGTCCCATGCTGGATCATGCCGACTTGGCGAGTGTCGGAGAGCCTTCCCGCGACCGTGGCCTCGTTCGATTTGGTGATCTTTGACGAAGCTTCGCAATCCGACATTGGCGCGCTGCCTGCCCTTCTGAGGGCCAAGAAGGTTCTCATCGTCGGTGACGATAAGCAGGTTAGCCCGACTGCGGCCTTCATCGAAGAGCAAAAGCTTCGCTCTCTTCGAATGCACTACCTCGATGGGCAGCCATTCGGCGCGCTTATGCTTCCGGGAAATTCCCTCTATGAACTCGCACTCGCCTGCTATCCCGGCAGACGTATCATGTTGAGAGAGCATTTCCGCTGTGTCGAGTCGATCATTCGGTTCAGTTTCCAGTTCTATACAGACGAAATTGTCCCGGTCCGCGTGCCCAAGGCGTCGGAACGACTGTCGCCACCGCTGATTGATGTGCACGTTACACATGGCCGGAAGGACAAGGCAAATCGCAATCTCGCAGAGGCAGAGGCGATAGTCGATGAAGTTGTTCGCATTGTCGGCGACCCGAATATGGCAGGACGCAGCATAGGTATCATATCACTGATCGGAGCCAAGCAGGCCCAACTCATCCAAACGATGCTGTTGGAGCGAATTGGTGAGGATGCCTATCTCCGGCATGACATCGCTTGCGGCGATTCGGCAATATTCCAGGGCAAGGAGCGCGATATTGTGCTTCTCAGCATGGTTGAATGCCCCGCCACCCGCACGTCGAAGACTGCGCTGCCGTTCCAGCAGCGCTTCAACGTGGCCTTGTCTCGTGCACGCGACCGCGAATATCTCTTCCGTTCGGTGACGGAGGAAATGCTCAAGCCAGATGATTTGAAAGCGAAAGTTCTCCGGCATTTCAAAAACCCGATGGAGGGCCACGCCGCCCCAACCAGCGATCTGATGGCGCTCTGTCAGTCGGGCTTTGAGCGCGATGTGCTCTCGCGCTTGCTCAAACTTGGCTATCGCGTCCATCCGCAGGTCAAGGTGGGGCCGTACTCCATAGACCTTGTTGTCGAGGGGAATGACGACCGCCGGCTCGCAGTAGAGCTTGATGGCGATAAATATCACGGCCCGGAGCGATGGGCCGAGGACCTTGCCCGCCAGCGGGTCATGGAGCGGGTCGGCTGGCGATTTTGGCGCTGTTGGGGATCAAGTTTTTGGCTTGATCCGGACTCCTGCATGGACGACCTGATCGGCAGTCTCGAGGCATTGGGCATCAAGCCAATCGGCTTCGATCAACCAGCGAATGTGTGGACGGAATTCCGCACAGTCCGGCCGCACGATGCCGATGAGTCAGATCCGCACACCGGTAGCCCAGATGCGAGATCCGTTGCGAGCGCCGGTACGCCCGCCGCTGCACCGGAATTGCCGGCTGAAGGCGATGCCACCGTTGTTGAGATTGGTGACCGCGTTCAGGTCCAGGCGAACGGCGATTCGCGTGTTCGGGTGATAACTTTGACGGCGAACAAGCACGATCCTGATCTAGGGACGATATCGGTCCAACATCCTTCCGGCGCAGCTCTGCTTGGCGCGGAGGAGGATGAAGAGATCGAATTCGAGGTTGACGGCAAATCTCATCGGTGGATGGTCGTACAAATCGAGAAGGCGCGGCAGCTCGTGGACGCATGAAGTGACCCGCCCCGCATGATGTTGGCGCCGAGCTCGCCACCGTCAAGGACGCTGCGCGCCGCCTTCGGCGGTGGCCCGGCGAGGAGCCGGACCATCCTTGACCGTGGCTGTGCCCGTCACCTATCAGAAATTTAGACCGGGACGAAGAAACGACCCGCTTCGACCGAACAAAGAAACAATGATTCGAATCTTCGGGTATCCACCATGCCACGATGAAACCCCTAAACCAAAACCGCGCCAAGGGCGGAGTAGATGTTTTCAAGCGTGTTGGAGTCGTAAGGGTCGCCCGAGATATTGCTGCGCATCTGGACGATCATCTTAGACATCGCGTTATCCGCTGACGACTTCACGAACTGTGGTTCTGCGACTCCAAACCACGCTAAAAAGGTAGCCATCTCGGGGGTTAAACGCTGTGCCAGGAGATGAAAATTGGAGGCCGCGAAAAGGATGGTCAGCGCAAGTTCCTTGGCCGTCAAATCCTCCATTTCACCATCTGGATCGCAATCAGCATGCTTGAGAAAGTTCTGCCGCTTGCGGGCGAGCTTCAGGGCATCGCGATAAAATTCAGGCTTGATGAAGTCCCGATAGTGCTCTCGGTATGAAAGCCGAACGTTCAGCGGATCACCTACTCGGGCAAGCTCGCGCTGATAGAGTTCACTGTATCGGCTCCGGATCAGGTCATCAGTGATCTCCCTCGACGCGATCGCGAGCGTATATGAAGATAGATGATCCCTGTTTTCAAAGAACAGGCGGATCGCTGTATTGAGCTGACGTTCTGCAGCGTCTGTTTTGGTAATCATGATCATTATTTAGGAAGGCTATGGCGGCTTACACCCAGGTTCATCTACCGAGCGCCGCCAGTAGACCGATAAGTGCGGCGATCAACCCTGTTTCTGCGGCGACAATCGATGCGACGGTGCTACCTAATACCGGATTTTCATACCGGATTTTCATACCGGATTTTCACACCCTATGCACCTGCGGTGCTGACATTCCGAAAGGCTCGCGCCGGTATCCCATTGCGCAGGCGCGATATTGAGCCGAGAAGCGCCGATTACGCTCGATATCACCGCCGCTGACAGACGAGCGTATCGGACATAAGAAGCCGTTTCCGCACAATCACTTGCCATCGCCGATTCCGTATTCAGGTCGGGCAAAGCAATTTACGCCTTCGATCCGATGCCAAGCCCCGCTCCGTTTGGCGTGCGCGGTCAAGGCCGGCGAAGCCGCCCGCCGCGCGGGTCGTGAGCCTTGACGGCGACCGACAAACGGAGACCTTCCGCATCATCGGATCGATGGCGAGCGCCGCTTCCGTTTCTCGCCGTCACTCCCGCTCGCGCTCGCGATCCGACTGGCGAAGCCTGATCTTGACGCCGGGCATGCCGGATGGCTGATCCAAGGATCGCAGGACCTGGCCGAGCTGGCTTCCGAGGTGCGCGGCGGTTTGTTGAACGGTCGCGGCCGTGGCGGGCATCGGCGCAGACCGGACGGAGGCATTGGACGGGCCTGCCGCTGGCGAGAGCTGGGATCGTTCGCTCGCCGCCGCGATCGGCCACGCGCGCTGACGGTCCGGGCTCAGCTCGAACCCCAACGCACTGGCTTCCGCCTGCCAGCTCTTGAACAGGCCGTCGAGCTTCGCTTCCCCCTTGGCGCGGCGGGTCCGCAGCGCCGCGAGTTCCATGCCCTTCGGCGTTTTGTACCCGTGGGCGCGCGCCGCTTCTTCGATCGCCTGACGGCGTTTCGAGAAGGCGCGTTCGATGTCGCGCGGGATCGCGGCGACGCGGAACCCGTCCCTCTGGCGATCGAGACGATAGCCGAGCCGTTCCAGCTCGCCGGCCAACTCGCGACGGTACATCGCGCCGGCATCCTTCTGCGCTTTGTACAGCTCGCGGCTGACGATGGCGCCCCAACTCCCGTCACGACGGGGCGCAAGGTTGAAGATGAAGGAGTGGGTATGAAGCTGCGGATCGGCTTCGCGGCTGGTGTGGTGATCGAACTGCGCCATCAGCAAACCCGCCGTCTGTTCTCGCACGCTGCCGGCTCGGCCGCGTCGCGCCCAGGCGGCGGTTCGCTCGAGATGCGCGGTTGTCGTCAGGACGGCGGATTGATGCGCTCGCTCGATCGCCTGCCGTTCGGGTCCTTCGGAGAGCGCCCAGAGGACCGACACCGATTTCGGCGCGCTGAACGTCATGTCCCAGCCCGCTGAATGTGCCCGCCCTCGACCACCTTGCTGAACGAGCTGGTCGCCGGTCTTGGGATCGCCGCCGCCCAGCGCGGCCTCGAATTCCGCGTGCGTCACCGGCCCGCGCAGGCTCAGCCGCTCGGCGCCTTCGCCGGCCCATCGGCCGGGCGGCTCGCCGCCGCGCGTATAATAAGCGTCGCGGCGCAGATGGTCGTAATAGGCGAGAGCCGCCTTGGCACTGCCGCGTGCCGAGATCGACGCCACCATGATCAGTGCCGCGTCTGCCGAATGAGATGGGCCAGGTCCGGAGTCAGGCGAGTCGGTGCCGGCGCCGGGGGTGACTTCCCGTTACTTCCTTTGGGCGGCTCCGGCGGCGGGGTCCGCGTCCAGTCCGCCGGCATGATCGGCTCCCGGAACTTCGGCAGGGTGATGTAGGGCAGGTCCAGCTCATAGATGGCGTCGCCCAGGCCGATGAAGAGCACGCGCACGCCGTGCTCGGTCGGGCCGAGGCGGGAGGCGAGTTCCGAGGCCGTGACGACGCGACGAATTTCGCGGTGGATGCTTTCGGTGATGCTGACACGCCCGCCAGAGCGCGTGGCGCTTTGCATGCGCCGCTCGACTTCCTGATCGCCGATCAGCCGGCTGACATCCTCCGCCGCTTCGCTGGCGTTGATGCGCGTCATGATCTTGGTGCCGGTCATGCCGAACCAGGATTTGGCCTGGTCCCGTCCATAGACGGCCCGGATTTGCGCCGTGTCCTGTGCGCCGATGACGACGGCGATGCCCTTGGAGCGGCCCAGCTCAAGGAACGTCGGGAACTGCTTGATCGGCGGAAGTTGCGGAAATTCATCGAGGAACAGCCACACCCGCCGCTGCCGGCTTTCGGTCAGTGTGGGGCTGCCAACGGCGGAGGCGAGCAGACCCAGCATGCTGCCAATCCAGATGCGCGACAGCTCAGGATAGCCGGGATCATGTTGCAGGATCAGCGGCCGGCGCGGCACCGGATTGTGCAGCCAGGCGCGGATGGAGAACCGCCCGGCCGATTGATCGGGCCATGCCTCCGCCAGTACCGAAACGATGCGCATATGCGTCTGAAAAGTCGTCAAGATGCTCAGCGTCGTCTTGCTGTCTGGCTGGTTGAGAAGACGCAGGGCGTTCGGATTGTGGTTCCTCGCATGCGCCGTCAGCACGTCCACATCGGCGGTGACGACGGCTTCGAGATCGGCCCAGCCCCAGTTTTGGCCCTTCGTCGCTTGTAGATGCACGATGCAGGCGACGAAGATTTCCTGTGCTGCCTGCGACCACATGGGATCGGCGCTGGGCGGGATGAAGCGGGCGGCCAGCTCGCGCGCATCCTGTTTGATGCAGCAGTCCGCCGCCACGTCCCAAACCAGCGATCGGCGATCATGCGGAGCGACGAGGAGCGGTTCCGGCTGAGCGGGAAGACCCGCCATCATGTCGCCCTTGGTGTCGAGCACGAGGACGCCATCGTCGCGGGCGATCGCCTCGATTATCAGGTGCAGCATGGTTTGCGTCTTGCCGCCGCCGACGCTGCCCAGGATCAGGAAATGCCGTGTCTCACGGTCGCGGCCGAGCGCGATGGACGGCACCAGCTCGACGCCGCGCCCGTGAATCCGGCACTCGCCCACGCAGGCCCGCGCGAAGGCTTTCAACCCGGCCGACCCGGCGTGCAGCCGTGAGCCGCGCGTGACCTTGAAGGAGGGGCGATCGGCACGAAGGCAGAGGGCGAATCCGAACAGCGCCAAGAGGCCGATCGCGGCGCTGCCGGCGACGGCGATGCAGCGAAGCTCGAAAGCGTCCAACGCACCGTAAGCCATGAGCCGTTGCCGACAGGCTTGCCAATTATCATCGGCGGTGGCGTCATCGAGAAGCGCCAGTGCTCGCGCGTTGAAGCAAGCCTGAACGCCGGCCGCGTAAAGCGGCACGCTCCGCCCATCGGCCAGCATTGTTCGCGGCGGCCACCGATCGAAGCCAACGTCATAAGCGCCGGCCATGACCGCGAAGCCGGCGAGCGTCACAGCGAACGCGATGATCTTCAGGCGCCTGCTCATGCTGCCCTCCCAGCGCTTTCGCCGGTCAGCGCCTTGAGAAGGGCATCGAACATGGCGAGCAGATCGCGCGCGGCCTGATCGATCGACAATGCCTTGGCGTGGGTTTCGCGGCCTTGGTGTTCCAGGGCGACGATGCGCCGTTCGATCAGCATCAGCCGATCGGCGAGCGCCTTGTTGTCGCTGCCGGCAAGGCCGGTGCGTATCAGGTCGCGGGCAATGCCGGTGACGCTCGCCGACAGGGTATAGGCGCGCGCCTGGAGCTGCTCGATTTCGGCAGGCGCCAGCCGGATGGAGACGGGCTTGGTCTTGTCAGCCATGATCGCCCCCGTCGTCTGCCGTGTTGCGGCGCTGACGTTCGGCCAGCCATTGAAACAAGGTGCGGCGCTGATAGCGTACCGAGCGGGGGCCGATCTTGAGGAAGGGCGGCCCTTCGCCGCGCGAGCGCCAGGTGTGAAGGGTGCAGACGGGAAAGCCGATGATCCGGCTCGCTTCGGCGGTATCGACCGCCTCATCGAGCCAGCCGGGGCTATCCTTCAAAATCTCGCCGAGGCTCGGCAGATCGATGGTCGCGAGCGGCATGACGTGGCTCCGCAAAGGTGGAATGCGGAAACCAGCAAAGCAGCGACGGCGGAGGCGTAATAGAGAAATGATTTCGTCAAATACGGACCAATGCCATCGATGGTCCGCTCGTGTCTGCTAACCTTCAGGTCCCAGGATGGTTTTCATCTGCCGGGAGATGGTTTCGAGCGACGGCAAATCTTTTTCGTCAAATTCCGTCGCGGCTATTTTATGCGCATCATACGCCAGCACACTACGCGGCGAATCGGGATGGGCGGCGTGCATTTCGCGGATCAATTCTTCGACGCGGCGCCATCCGGCCTTGCGGGGACGACCGCGCAAGGCATCGGCAGCAAGGGCATCGGTATGTGTCTCGGCAGATTTCGCGATGCCGCCTTCCCTCGTGGCGGACGCGGTGATGTCCTTCAGAAAATCCGGCAAGTCGTAGCCTTTGAAGATCATCCACGCGTGGAGCTTGCGCTTCGCCAGCAGGATGTCGCCAAGGATGACATGTGCCTTTGGCGGGAAGGCGGAATAGGGGATGTGTGCGAGGGCGCGGAGCATATAGCTCATCACGCCCGCGCTGCGCGGGAACTGCGCAAATGCTGTCCAATCCCCCGCGCTACCGGGAAGAGCATCACGTTCGCTCAGTATCTCGGCGACGGTCGCCCCTTTTACGGCAAAAAATTCCTGTGGCTGAGCGTCGGGCGGGAGGCGGGTGACGAAGCCATTTCCCGGCGGCGCTTCGATCCGCAGCAAGGGGAGGTTCCGATCGTCGGTCGGCTCAATCCATCGGATATGGCATTCCTCGCGCTCGAATTCAGCCGTGAAGATCGAATGCTTGAACAGTTCCATGATGTCGTCCGACTCGATGCCGGGCTGCTCGCGCGCGATCAGAAGGGCGGCTCGCTTGAGCGAAATGTAGTTCCCATCGAGGGGTGAAATGAACTCGGGCATATGTGCGCTCCGTGCCCCCGCTTATGGAATCAGCCTCGTGCCGCAAACACGGTGCGGCCCGGCGTCAGGCGGCAACGGAGAGCCGAAGCCCGAGAGCCTTCAGGACTCTGGCAACGGTGGCGAATTCCGGGTTGCCGTCGGGCGATAGCGCCTTGTAGAGATTGGCGCGGCCGAGGCCGGCGGCCTGCGCAATCTCGGTCATGCCCTTGGCGCGGGCGATGTCGCCGAGCGCGGCTTTGAGCAAATCGGGGTCGCCGTCCTCAAGCACGGCATCGAGATAGGCGGCGATGTCCTCTTTTGTCTCCAAAGAGTCGGCCGCATCCCAGCGGGTCGTCTTGCGAGCCATATCGTCCTCTCTAAACCTCTTGCGCCAGTTCGAGGGCGCGCGCGATATCGCGATCCTGGTGTCGTTTGTCGCCGCCGCAGAGCAGGACGACAACCGTGTCGCCCCGCCCGACGAAATACACCCGGTAGCCAGGGCCGTAATCGATCCGCATCTCCGACACGCCACTACCCACCGGCTTCACGTCGCCGGGATTGCCGAGCGACAGACGGCGGATGCGGGCCGTGATCCGGGCGCGCGCCTCACGATCCCGCAGCCCCGCAAACCAATCCGTGAAAACGTCAGTCTGCCGAACTTCTACCATGCGCATTGTCTCTTATAAAGGACAGTTTGTCAAGATTCCGCTGTCCTCGCTGTTCGCTGTCCCCGCATTCGATCACGCATCTTGTGTCTGCCCTTGTTCGGGCGCTGCGACCGGCTTCAGGGCGAACAGGCCACCAACCACGTCGGTCGCCCGCTTCAGCGGATCATTGGCGAGATGAGCGTAGCGGGCCGTCGTCTGGACGCTCCGGTGTCCGAGCAGGCCGCCGATCAGCGCGAGCGGAACCCCGGCACCGACAGCAAAGCTCGCGAAGCTGTGCCGCAGATCATGGATGCGAACATCGTCGAGGCCGGCCGCCTTGCGTACACGCCGCCACGGCTTTTGCAGATTGATGAGATATTGCCCCGTCTTTTGCCCGACAATGACGTAGGGGTTGTCGGCCACGCGCGGCAGATCGGTCAGCACCGTCAACGCCGGAGCGTTGAGCGGGATGATCTTGGCGCCGTGCTGGTCGGTCTTGTGACGCTCCATGATGATTCGGGCATTCGCCAAATCCACGCTCTCCCATTCGAGCGTTGTGATCTCGCTGAGCCGGCATCCCGTGAAGATCAGCAGGCGGATCGCGGCGGCTTCATAGATATCGACGCTTTCTTCCACCTCCGCCGCGTCGAGCGCGTCCAACAGCGATTTGAGTTCGTCAGGGCTCAGGAAGCGTTCCCGCTTCCGTTCGGGATAGGGCTTGATGACGGCGGCGGGATTGCTGCCGCGCGGGATCATTTCCCACCGTTCGGCGCAGTTCAGCATGGCGCGCAGCATGCCCAGCGCACGATTGGCATTGTACGGCGTCGATTGCAGGTCAGCGTGCATCTTGGCAATATCGACCGGCCGCAGGTCGAGCAGCTTCCGTTTGCCCAGCCTCGGTTTGATGAGTTTGCTAAGCAGCCAAGTGTGCGCCTCGATCGTGCGTGGCTTGCAGCGGCCGACGCAATGCTCCTTCATGTACACGTCGGCCAACTGCGTGATGGTTTCGCTGCGCAGTCGCATGCGCCGCTCTTCGGCAGGGTCGGTTCCGGCCGCGACCTGTCCCATCAGCTTCACCGCTTCCTTGCGTGCCTGATCGAGCGTCACCTTGCCGAGATTGCCGAGCGATAGACGGCGGCTGCGCCCGCTGCGGTTCCGGTACTGGATGACGAAGGTCTTGACGCCCGACGCCTTGGCCCGCAGGCCGAAGCCGGGCAGGCTGCTATCCCACACCACCACATCCTGGTCCGTCGGATTGAGCGCCGCGATCAGCGGCTTCGACAGCTTGGGCATCGACCTCCTCCGGGTAAGCGCCAGGTAAGCAGGCAAACTCATTGCCAGCCGAACGCCATCATAGCAGGTCGAAGTTTTGTTGTCCACTAACGATATGAAAATATGAGATAAATCGTACTACAGCGTACCAGGCACGGCTATGGGACACTCCCGGCGGCGTGGTCATATTCAACTCATAACCTGAAGGTCGTAGGTTCAAATCCTCCCCCCGCAACCAGCGTTATCTCCGGTCCGCCGGCTTTGCCGGCGGACCTTTTTTTACGTTCCGCCAGCGCCAGGATCGCGGCGAGATCGCCGACGATCTCGATCTCGAGACGTCCGTTCTCGGGAATGAGGCGGATTTCCTGGATGAGGGCGCGCAGTGCCGCCGTCGCCTCGACCCGGATCTGTTCCCGGTTCAGCTCCTGGACCAGATTGTGGACGCGCTGGCGATAGATCTCGGCGAGATTGGGATGGAGGCGGGGCGCTGGCTTCGGCGCCGCGGCGATCGCCGCCGCGAGGTCTGCTTTGCGGGCCTCGAGGGCCAAGATCTCGTCCTTCATCGTCGGGGTACGAATGCCATCCTTGATCGCCTCGATGATGGCGCGGATCTGGCGCTCGACCTTTTGCGCTTCTTCCTTCCGCCGCTCGTGCTCGCGCTCGCGTTCGGCGTTGGTGCGGTTGTGGTCGCGGTTGTGTTCAGCGATGAATTCCTTCACCAGCTCCGGCGCCATGAGGTGCGTCTTGAGGCCGGAAAGCACGCTCTCCTCGAGCTCGTCGCGCCTGATCCGAAGCCGGTTGGAGCAGGTTCCGCGATTGCGGGCATTGGAGCAGCCGTAATCCCTGGCGTTTACCATCGAATACCCGCCGCTGCAGGCACCGCATTTGATGAGATTTGACAGCAGATAGGCCGGCCGGCGGGCACGTTCCGGCCGGAGTTCCGCGGCGTCGCCCGCGACAGTTTGCCGGAGCGACTTCTGCCGTTCCTTCACCCGATTCCAGAGCGCGTCGTCGATGATTCGGAGTTCCGGCACATCATGGACCTTGTGTTCCTCAAGCGGGTTCGGGCGGGAAACGCGTTTGCGCGTGGTGGGGTCCTTCTGATAATGGAGGCGGTTCCACACGAGCCTGCCGATGTAGAGCTCGTTGTTCAAAACGCCGGTCCCGCGGCGCCAGTTGCCGTAGATCGTTGAGGGACTCCACGGCCCCCCGTCCGGTCCGGGAATTGCCTCCTGGTTCAGCTTTATGGCTATGGCGCGCGGCGAGGCGCCGTTGGCAAATTCCGAGAATATCCGCCTGACGATGGCAGCCTCGGCGTCGTTGATGGCCCGGAGGCCACGCTCAGGTTCGCCGTTGGGGCCGAGCTTGGAGACAACGACATAGCCATAGCCACGCCCGCCGGCCGAGCGCCCTTCCCGCACGCGGCCTTCGAGCCCGCGATGAGTCTTGACCGCGAGGTCCCGTGCATACTGGGCATTCATCGTGCCCTTGAATCCGATGTGGAGTTCGGAGATGTCGCCTTCGGTAATCGTGACTAGATTGATACGGGAAAAGGTCACCTGCTTGTAGAGCGCCGCAGTATCCTCGAGATCGCGTGAAAGACGATCAAGCGCCTCCGCCAACACGATATCAAATTGTCCATCCCTGGCTTCGCGAAGAAGCTGCTGGTACCCTGGACGTTCTCGCACCGATCCGCTGATGGCCCGGTCCGAGTGGACCGCGACAACCTTCCAGCCCCGCCGTTCCGCCTCCTGGCGGCATTTTGCGATTTGGTCCTCGATCGAAGCCGGGCTCTGCATGTCGGTTGAGTAGCGCGCGTAGATCGCAGCGCGAAGGGGTCCGCGTGACAATCCGGATGAGATGGAATCGGAACGGTTGGAGGCACGATCGTTCTGACGCATCATGTTGACCATCGTGTTTTGCAGAGCATATCACGCTTCGTGCTTGGTGCGTTGGAGCGTATTTCGTGTAGGGATTACAGCCGTTAAGTGCCATCCTCACTCACGCGGCCAAGCGGGGGTGGTGCGCGCATCTCCATTTCGACAAACCGGCACCACCGAAGGGTAAAACACGTTGGCTTACCCTCGCGAAATCGCGCGCCAGCGACGCTGTTGTGGTCCAATCTGGGGGCTCTGCTATTTTTTCGCCAAGGCAAAGAACTGTTCGACGGTCAAGCCGCTCGCCCGTATGAGGCTGCGCAAGGTGCCGGGCGCGATCTCTCGATGATCCGGGACGGATAAGGTCGCCATGCTGCCATGCTTCACCAGGATCATGTGGCTGCCCCTCTGGCGAACGAGTTCCCAGCCATTCCTCCCAAACGCTTTGACGACGGCGCGGCCGCTCAGCTTGGGCGGCGCGGGCATTAGAGGGCGACTTCGACCTGTTTGGTTTCGACGGTCAGCGGAAGGCCGCGCTCCGCTCGTACTTCGAGGCAGAGTTCAATCGCCTCACGGACGTTTTTTACCGCCTCTGGCTTCGTTTTGCCCTGGCTCACGCAGCCGGGAATCGCTGGGCACTCGGCGACCCACATTCCCGTTTCGTCGCGGTCGATGGTCACGGTGAATTTCATGGCGATTAACGTAATGGCGTTCATCGCGGTCGGCAAGCGCGACGACAACCCTTCAAGACCATCGCTCGCGACCAGTGTCGCATCGTTCCGCGCAATCATGCTTCCGGTGCAAGCAGAGCCCGAAGCGAACTCACCAGCACCAAGCGCCGTCGGCCGATCGTGGTGGTATCGAGATACCCGTCGCCGATCAGCTCGTAGAGCTTGGTCCGGCCCAGGCCCCTGGCCTCGCACGCCTCGGCGATCGTACAGGTGAGCCGCTGCCCGAACGGGATCGCGCTGTGGGTCGCTCCCGCTGACTCTCGAACCGCTGCCATCGGCGGCACGCCACGCGCGCCATTGTCCAACTGTTGTCCGCTACGCATCGCAAACCTCGTCGAATCTTCTCCGCAATCAGCTTTGGTCCGCCATCGATCGCGGTCAACGGCGATGCTCCTGGGCGATCTCCGCTGCGATGGTGCGTAACGCGCACCAGGAGACGCCTAAAGAGTGCTGGTGACCACCAGAGACATCTTGGGAATAGCGGAATTATGACGGCAAGGTCTGCCTTGGCGGGGCCTCTGACGAATGGGTCTGAGACGAGAATCTCCCCGTGAAACAGGCGGATGGACGGAATTCATGGGTCGCAGCGATGTCGGCCGCGAAATTGCCCTGTCGAAAGTGTGAGATTCTGAGGGTGCAGGAGATACGCTATGAGGGTGCGAATGTTGCGCTATAAGGCGCACAATTTGGTAACGCTTTCGCTCAAGCCTATCGCGCCGCTGACGCTGAATGGAGCGTGGGTGAGCGATGGTCTCAACCTGATGCCTGGAATCATTTCATGCTCTGGGATAGCCGTTCAGTGCTGGCACGGACGGCAGAAGCGCTGAGCCTTTATTATTACCCAGGCGAACCCTTGCGTATCGATGCCGTATTTTCCGCTAAAAAGCGCCAGTGGTTTCCGATGAGCGTGGCAATCGAGCATGAGAATCAGCCATCCGGGCTCGCATCTGAAATCCGAAAACTGTTAAGTGTAAGGGTGCCGCTCAAGGTCTGCACCGATGAATGCCGAGGTACGAAACCGGTTAATAACGAAAACGCGGCGTGGGAGGTGCTAATGCGCTCGTATGCAGCCGGAGAGATAACAGGACGGCAAATGATGCGGCGTGCCCGCCCATTCTTCAAGTCCCTGTGAGAGCATTAAGCTTCTTTTCGATTCGTTTTATGGCTTTCTCCAAATCGCTGATGCGATTGGCTTGCCCTCCTAGGATTCCCATGATCTTGCGAAGGTCGTCTCTGATCGCCCCAATCTTCTCGTCGGTTGTCAGTTGGTCCCACCGCTTTTTAGCCATCAACCCGTCCCTTCCGGCTTCGTTTCAGCAACCAACTCGTTATAGGTAATAATCGTCGTCCGATTCACCACATAGCGCAAGAGAAAGGCGGCCATACCGTCGTGGGAACCCCTACGCGATCAGCCGATTTTCGCTGACCCTCGGATGCTCCCACTCGCCCGAGTATAACCCAGCGTAGGTGGGCGCGGGAGCGTGACCGCCGATCCCGAGGAGCGAGCGGAACGAATTGAAGGGGTAAAACCGTCGATTGAAGCGGAAGGCGAACTCATTCAGGTACGCCTGGAGGTGCTGCGGTGATACGCCGTGGTGGCACCCGCGAATCCAACTCTTGAGGTTGGAAAAGATCAGATGGGAGATGGGGAGGAATTCCTCGGCGATCTCCGGGTCGCCCTGGGCGGCGACCGGCAAGTGCCGATAGCCGAGCGCGGTGAGTGGCCTATATCCGTGCCACCCGTCGGTGACGACCGCCGCACCGGGTTCGACCGCGGACTGAATGAATCGCGTCAGGGAACGGGCGGTTCGGTCCGGCACGACCTCCAGGCGGATGCGGCCCGCGTAACGGCCACCGCGGCGAAGCGTTTTCACCCCCTTAGGGTTTCGATGACGGACCTCGACGGCGGCCAGCACGAGGGTCTGCTCATTGACTCCGCGCCCTTGTCCGCGCGTCCTCCCTCCGACCCATGTCTCGTCGACCTCGACGTGTTCGCGAACGCCAGCACCGATCCGATCCCGCTCGGGCCTGACCATCCCAGCGCGGAGCTTGTGAAGGAGTTGGAACGCCGTCTCGTAGACGGTCAAACCGAGTTGACGCTGGAACTGCACGGCGGAGATTCCCGCGGTGTCCGTCGCGACGAGATACGCGGCCCAGAACCACACGGATAACGGCATATGCGTGTCCTGCATGACGGTTCCCGCGGTGATACGGGTTTCTTTCCGGCATTTGCGGCAGACGAGAACGTATGGGCGCGTCTTAATCCGCCACGGCTCACCAGTCCAGCCACAACCGATACAGACGAAGCCCCCGCGCCAGCGAATCGCTTCGAGGTACGCGGCGCACGCCGCGTCGTCGGGGAATACGCGCTGGAATTCCGGGAGGGATCGCGGGAACGGGAGATTCTCTGGGTCGAACACGGGCCGTCCTTTCCTGGTCCGTATACTACATCATGGGGTCGTATGTGTCAACCCGATAGGCATGGAACGTAGATCGATACAGCCAAGGCTTGCCAGTACATGCCATTTATGCTGACAAGAAAATTGCCTTCTATTTCATCATTATTTTTTCTTCCACGGCTCACCAGGTAGAAGCGCGATCATGCGAGAAGATACCTCTTGTGCCGCGCTCGCCATATCCCATTCATATCCAGATACCAGCAAAGGACCAATATCGGCTGCAAACTGTGTCATGTTCAATTTTTCGGCGAGATTACGTTCAAACAAGGCTCTGGTAACGGGAGTGCCCGCCTTCTTCAAATAGCCGGAAAAGACTTCAACGATCCGGTCCGGATCGGCGCTCGTCTTCTCAAGCGCGGTGGCAAGATCAAAGAGATCACGGCCTTTGCGGCGCTGATAAAGCGCCCTCAGCTTGGTACCCAACAGCTCATCGAGCTGATAAGTGGCGATCTTGGCTTCACCGGCGAACCAGCGCGAGGATATATCGAATGAAACAGTAGTGAAGCCCAAAAGCGCAAAATGTTCGCGTGAATTAATCTCGATCTTTAGGCGAAGCCGCACAGGCGGCGTATCCTCGGAGCCGAATCGGTAGTTAAGCGTGACGCGCCCCTCAGTTTGCTTCCATTGCGGCGTCCCGAGCCAAGGATCGAGCGTCGCGCGCAGAGCTGCCATTGTCGGCCCGATTGGCTCTGCTCTGATTTGCACGAGATCGATGTCTTCCGAGTATCGGGCCGGCGGCGTTATATAGAGCTTATACAGAGCGGTCCCGCCGCGAAATGCCAGCGATGATCGCAAAAGCGGATGCGAAAAAATTTCCACGAGCGCGCGGCTGATAACCAAATCCTGCTCGACTTGAAAATCCTGGATCCAGGGCGCTCGTGTGCGCCAGGCAGTGATATAGTCCCGCGGAATCACGTCTCGGCCTCCACTTCGGCATTGATATAGAGCCGCCAATCTTTTTGTTGCGGCGCCTTCATATGCGAAGTGCCTGGCAGAAGTGGCGTCATTTCCGTCGCTTCGTTATGCACATAAGTCTTGAGCAAAGCCGTGCGCGCCTCGGCTCCGACATGCTCAAGCAGATACCCAAGACGCTGCGCCCAAGAGATTGGCGCGGTTTTGGCCGCCGTCACCAAACGATCGGGATCGATTTGCTCGGCCAGCTCCGAGAGAATAGTCGCCACCTGATCGAGCCCGCCAGCATGAGTCTGGTAGCCGACCAGATCGACCGCCGTCGCCTCGACCGTCGAGACGCGGATCACGCCACGCGGCGTGTTGAAGCTTTGTACGGGAACATCGGTAAGCCGCTTCCGCGCGACAAAGGCAGCGCGGACAGCTCCGCACACAATCGCCCGCCGGTTCTTGGCGACGACAACTTGAAATTCCTGAGGGCGGTGATGCGCCGCGCCATGATACTGCGCGGCGGATAGCAAGCCCGCGTAATAGGTGAGGCCGAGCCGCTCCATAAGCGCGGGAATGAATTGATCGGCTGGCAGGCAGCCGAGTTGCCTATACTCCGGCGGCACAATGACATAGAAGCCGCGCGCCGGGCTGGCCACAGAACCCTGCTTGGCCAGCCGTAGCAGCGCCAGTTTTGCCGCCGCCGGGGATACGCCCAGAGCCTTGCGTATTTCTGCCGACGTAAAGTGATACTGGCCGCGAGCGGCCGCGCCGGCGATGTATTCTCTAGCGTTCAACATCGACTTCTCCGAAATCACACTCGTAAAGTATCATTTTTCGATACTTTATGAAAGTGAAATACGCAACATTGACGTTATAGATTGCTTGTGTCATACTAAAAATATGACCAACGGAAAATTGCCATTGCCTGAACAAAAGGAGGTCTCCGCCAGCCAGGTACGGGCTGCGCGTGCCCTATTGGGATGGTCCCAGCGTGATCTGGCCAAGCAGGCGAAGATTGCCGTCTCGACAGTGGCCGATTTCGAGCGTGGCCAGCGCATCCCCATACCGCAAAACATTTTGGCTATCCGGGACGCCATTACAGTCGCCGGCATCGCACTCACAGCCGGCGGTGCCGTTACAAGTGAAACGCGGGAAAGCCCCCCTTCAGCCAGGCAGGGCGGCCAGCCGATCCGTCTGATTGACGCAACCGACCTCGATCATTGGTCCGATCGGCGCGACGCACAGGAGACGGTGCCGGAACTTTTGAGCCGCCTGATTCGGGCCGAGGCCGGACATGCGGCACAATTGCGGTTTCCCTCCGGCGAAGGCGTGCAATTCCGAGGCTGGGACGGCGTCTGTGAGATCAGCGCGGGCACGACTTATATCCCCTCGGGCCGTTCCGTCTGGGAGGTCAGCACGCAAAGCAAAGACCCCGGCAAGAAAGCCGCGCAAGACTTCAAGAAAAGAACGGTTTCGACCGGTGCCGATGAGCAATCCCACACGACTTTCATGCTCGTAACCACCAGGCGGCTACCGGATAAAGATCGTCGCGTGAAGGAGTTGACGAAGACGGGCCAATGGTCCGGTGTGCGCATCCTCGACGCTGAAGACCTCGTGCAGTGGATAGAGCTTCACCCCGTTGTCGGCAATTGGCTTGCCGTGCTGATGGCAAAGCGACCCGACGGAGCACTGCAACTCGAAGATATTTGGGAGGAATGGGCTCGCTCGACCCATCCCGCGATGAGCGCGGACCTCGTAATAGCAGGTCGCGATGAAGAAGCCGCGAAAATCCATCGCTGGCTTCAAGCCTCGCCCGTCGTATTGTCGCTACAAGGAGAAACGATCGAGGAGACGGTTGCCTTTCTCTACGCTGCAATCGATCAGTTTCCGCCGGAACACCGTGCGCGCTATCTCGTCTGCACGGTCGTTGCGACCTCTGCCGCGATGGCGCGGAAACTAGGCGATGGACCGTCTCCCTTAATCATCGTGCTCATGGAAACCGAAGCGGGACTTGCCGAACGTCTGGCGGCGCGGGGGCATCATGTTTATGCCGCCTATGGAGCCGACGCCGGTATTCGTGACGACTTGCCCCACCTTTCCCGCCCGCCGCGGGCCGATATCGAATGGGCTCTCAAGGGGATGTTTAAGAATACAAAAATTGAAGGAGCATCCGAACAGGAGGCGGCACAGGAGGCGACGCGTTATGCCCGCGATAGCGGGCGCATGCTCTCCGTGATACGGCGATTGATCCCCGCAGCCCCCGACCGGAACGAGCCCGCCTGGGCTGCACCAGCAGTCGCGCGTGAGCTGCTACCGGCTCTTCTTGCCGGCGCCTGGGACGAAAAGAATGACGGGGATCAGGCCGTACTTGCTGCGCTCGGCGACTGTGATTTTAAAGATTTCATTGCCAAACTCGCACCTAAAATCTCGGCGATCGATAGCCCTTTGCGCAAAATCGGCTCCGCATGGAAACTTGCCTCACCGCGTGATGCCTGGTTCCGGTTGGCTCCTTATCTAACGCAACTCGATCTCGATCGTTTCACGAAGATTGCCATCGAGGTCCTTGGGAACAGTGAAAGTGATGGCACCAAGCCGCGTCCCTCGGAATTGCTCCGATCCGCAATTGCGGAAACCATCGCCGTAATTGCGACTTATCCGAAGAGGGCTTCGGCGGTACCCAATGCCGACCACATGGCACATCAAATTGTTCGAACATTGTTAGATGGCGCCGATGGTCCGCGCTGGCTCACCATTGGACCGTATTTACGAACCCTGGCGGAAGCTTCGCCCGAGGTCTTTCTCTCGTGTCTTGACGGCAGCCTTAAACGGCCAGATCGGCCGGTCATGGCTCTTTTCAAGCCGCTTGAGGCCCGGCATACGGGCCTGCTTTGGGCGTTGGAAACATTAGCGTGGAACGCCGATCTCTTGCCGGATGTGGCCCGTTGTCTCGCGACGCTTGCGCGCTTCGATCCCCCGAACTCGCGCTACTCCAACCGTCCCGCCAATAGTCTCCGCGAAATCTTCCTGCTCTGGTTGCCGCAAACGGCGGCCACCCTTACGCAGCGCCTAAAGATCATCGACGGCCTACGCAAATGCGAATCTGATTCCACCTGGGATCTCATGGTGGGGCTCCTTCCCGGGCAAGATTCGGCCACGCCGTCGCCGTCGCCCCGGTGGCGCGATTACCCCACCGTGAATCCGGAACCGAATACCTATGGTCTGATAGGCCGCGGCGCCAACGAAATTCTGACCCGGCTTCTCGAAGATGTTGGGATCAATTCCAGCCGGTGGCGCGAGTTGATCGATCTCCTGCCGAGGGTGGAGCCAGAACGACGACAGGAAATTATCAAGCGCTTGTCGGATGTCGTGTCGCAAATCAATGATCCGCGCGATCAAGAGACGATCCTGAAAACTCTCCGTCATCTCTTGCGCCTTCATCGGGACATTGCGGATGCCGATTGGGCGTTGCCCGAAGGTGAGCTTGAGCAACTCGACAGTATTTACGATTCTCTCCAACCGGCCAGTCCCGTCGAAAGATGTCTCTGGCTGTTCCAGGATTCTTATATTGAACTGCCGAAACCGATCCGCGGCGACTTCGAGCGTAATCAAGCGGACGTTCAGGAAGCCCGCAAAGTCGCTGTTGAAAAGATCGTAGCCGAACAAGGCGAACAAGGCTTATGGCGTCTAGCCGACAATTGCGGAATTCCATACTACGCCGGTGTTGCCGCCGCCCAGGGCAAAATCGATAGCGCATTAATCGCATCTGTCATGGCGGAGGGGATGCGTTCCGCAAGCGAGGCGCGCAAGGATTTTGCAAGTGGGATACTGAGCCGGCAATTGGAAATCTCCAACGGTGAGACACCAGCGCTGGCTTTGCTTGATAAAGCGCGCGCCGAGAGCTGGCCGCCGACAGCGATTGCCCGAATTCTTCTTTGTATGGGCAATTCACGCCGTATCTGGGATTTGGTTGCAGATTGTGGTCCCGAGGTTGACGAGCTTTATTGGTCGCAGAAACATCCTATTCTGGCATCCAAAGATCAAACGAGTGATCTCGTATTTATGGTTCGGCGCATGATCCGTGCCAAGAGGGCGGGGCCTGTTCTGGCCCTCGTGCATCAGGTCAAATCACGGCTCGAAAGCGATCTCATTGCCGATACGCTTGAAGCTGCAATTTCCGAAAAGGACGCGCCAAACAAAACTCTCGGCGGTCATACAATGTGGGAGTTTTATGTCCAAGAGCTGTTGAAGCATCTTGACAAAGTGGGCGGTATCAGCGAAGAGCGCATGGCCAAACTTGAGCTAGCCTATTTGCCGGTATTGCGGTTTGCCTCCATGCATCCGGGAGGCCGCCCACCTCGCGTTCTGCATAAGCGCATTCTCAATGACCCCGAGCTATTCTTTCAGCTCATTCGGACCATCTATCGGCCCGATCCGTTAAGCGGCGTTCCGGAACCACCCATTGAAGATGAGACGGCAGCAAGCGAAAAGGCAACGCAAGCTTACGAACTCCTCTCGTCGCTATCCGGTATTCCGGGTTTGGACGGCTCTTCACTGGATGGAAAAAAATTGGAGCAGTGGGTCGCACAAGTGCGCCATCTCTGCGACAAGGCAGGACGCGCGGAGGTTGGCGACTTAAAGATCGGAGAATTGCTGGCAAAGGCCCCGGTCGCCGCCGATGGTGTATGGCCTGCTGAGCCAGTGCGTGAGGTTATCGAGAATTCGATGAGCCGGCGTCTCGACGAAGGAGTGTTTTTGGGACTATATAATTCGCGCGGTGTCACTACCCGACGATACGGCGACGGTGGCGATTTGGAACGCGATCAAGCCCGGATTTACCGGCAGTGGTCGCGTGCCACAAAGAAATGGCCCCGGACATCGGCCATATTGGAAAAATTAGCGCAGAACTACGACACCGAAGGTCGTTGGCATGACGATCGCGCAGAGGAAATTGATTGGCATGACTAAAGACCCTATACGCAATCGATTAAAGGTATTTGAGTTTCAATGACAACAACAGCTCCGTCATATCGTCACAACCATTTCGTTCCTGAGTGGTATCAGCGGGGATTCCTTCTTCCCGGACAAGGCGAGCACTTCGTTTTCGACAAGGACCCTGACTACTGGATTGAGATTCCGGGCCACAGACGAAAGAAAATCATACGTCGCGCGGTAACGCGGAAAGGCCCAATTAAATTTTTGCGGGTGAAAGACCTCTACACAACAAACGTTTTTGGCTTGCCAAATACAGAGATCGAGCGCCGATTGTTCGGCAGGATTGATACATGTGGAAAACGCGCCTGCGAGTTGTTTTGTGCATGGCCAAACAATGCGGGACCTCACGGGGACAATGTTCCTGAAGAGTTTGGGGACCCCTGTGAGAGGATAGTGGACCTTATCGAATACCTCGATGCTCAAAAACTCCGTACCCCAAAAGGTCTCGCTTTCCTCAAGCTGGTGTTAGCGAAAAATGGCATCCTTGCCCCTACCCAGAACAGCTTGATGGATATAATGCAACGCGTCCGGCAGTATTTCGCCACGACATGGTCCGAAGGTCTTTGGGAGTTGGTGAGCGCAGAAGAATCGGCAACTAAATTCATTTTTTCGGACGATCCCGTCACGCTCTATAACTGTGATTGTTTTCCTGGCGCTCCGCAGTGTCAGTACCCTTATGATCCACATCCGTATTTCGTCGGTACGCGGACAATCTTTCCGCTTGATAGAAACAACTGCCTGATAATCGCAAATATTGAGCACTCCAAAAACCCGATACGGACCAACGCCAGAAAAAATCGCCGAAACGCTCGTTCGTTCGATCAAACCTTGATTACTTATCTCGATATTCACAAGAACCGCTCGCTATCAGAGGTTGATGTCGCGACAATCAACTACATCATTAAATCGCGAGCCATCCGTTACATCGCCGCAGGACAAGAAGACTGGTTATATCCTGAGAATGTCATTGGATCAGTAAAATGGCCCGAACTCGACCTGACCTTGCAGCACCAGGGCTTTGCCATGAAGCTGTCTTCGCAGGAAACGATGGTTACGTACGAAGATGAGTCTATTTTGACGGTGACCCCCTATGGCGAACGCGATCTGGTCCCGGGATGGTTCGTCAAAAGCCGCCGTAATAAAAATAAATCTTGCGTAAGCGATTAGCCGCGACCTACATCGCGGCTTCACCAATTCCTGGCGCCCCTTCGGGCGCCTTATTATAGGTGCTGTATCCGTCGTCGATGACGACGACGATCATCATCATGACGGCGGCGGCGATGCCGCCGGCGGTGGCGCGCATCACCACCCCTGTGACGCTGTCGTCGATGACGACGACGCTTAATCGAGGCGACACAGCTACTCGACCAGCGCGAGTCCGATGATTCGGTGCTCATAAGGACGAACGATATAACGCAATGAGTGATATGACGGATCATTGCCTATGCTGACGTTTATGATCTTCACCGAGTTATACTTTGTCGTTGTTAGTTGGTGAAGCTGTAGCCTGTGCGCTCGTAAAAATGTCATGACAGTGAATAATCATCGATTCTATGAAGCGGCCGTGATAAATCCCATACACTTCCCATGTGATATTTTTATCAACTGGCTTGATGGTATTAAGCACTAATTGCCCGGTGCCCGTGGAAGGATGCAACCATGCCAAGTTTTTCCATTGTTGTGCTGTATGAGTGAAGTCACCATCCTTGTCGTATGCCCACGTCGCCACATGGCCGTCGTCGATGGCTTTCTTGAAGGTGGAAAGTAATCCATTCGGTCTGTCTGTTAAAAAGTAGAGTGCCATTTTAATCTCCTTTGATTCCTGAACTAAAAAAACAATTATGGACCTTACTTTAAAAGCCACCGAGCATATGCCTGCACATCGATCATCGGCACCGTCCCGCTGAATTGAAGCTGCGAAATCAGATTGAATAGAAATGCCGTCGCCGGCTTGCCTCCCGGGAAAATATCATAAGCGCCAGCCTTCTCATTGAAGCTGAAATGCCCATGCGCAGCCACGCACCCGAGATTGAGGCGGCCTTGAGTCTTGTCCAGGCCGAGCGCGTCGAGTAAAGGCGGGCCAAGCGTCGGTGTCCAATCACTCTCGAACGTCAGCAAACCGCCGTAGATGGGTATGAGCGGTTTGGCGGGGAGGGTGCCTCCCGCAGTGGGAATCGGCAAACTCGTGCGGTGGAGGCGGCGAACGCTGGCGACCTTCTTCTGCGCGTATTCGATATGCGCCGCGTTAATCGTCTGCTTGGCCTCGAATACGGCGTAAACGCTTTCCGCCGGAACAATGGTCTGCCCCTCGTATTTGAAAATGAATGGCGAGTATTGCCGGTCGAAAACCACCACGTCGATTTGTTCGCTAAAGACACCTTTGCTATCCACGACGTGAGCCGTTGCCGCCTGATAGCGGCGGGGCAGATATGTTTCCAGGAGTTCGAGCCAAACCTTTTGACTCGCATCGCCCTTTGTCCCCGGATGGGCGAAGCTTTTACGAACGGTTTCCAGCCGTCGCTGGATATCGTCGTGCAACCCCGCCAAAAGCTGGGAGAGGGACCACTCCGTCATGCGGTGCCGTCCTGAAAAGGCGGCGTCGGGATCATGGTTTGAGCGATTTCCAATGCCCGCGCCGGCTTGACCGAATGGTTGGGGTAAGCATCAAGGACGATTGTCGGCAGCAGGCGCTGTAAGAGATCCGAATAGGTGAAGCCGTAGGCGCGTCCATTGCGGGCGCCGGTCGCGGTTACAACCGCGCCGATTTGCGGGTGGGTAAATCCGAGTTGCTTTAGCGACGGACCAAGAACCGCCAGCCGATGCGAATCATCCGGCCGCACGAACGTTAGAACATCCGCTGCGCGCCGCTTTACAGCAGGATCGAGCGCGCCGGGCCTGTTCGTGCACATAATCACCGCGGCCGGAAGACGGCTTTTGGCAATGCGGTCTACGCCGCGAATGAACGTATTCACGCCGGCCCGGTCCTCATGGTGCATCTGGGCCGCTTCGCGCGACTGCGCGAGCGCGTCCGCCTCATCGACCAAAAGAATAACCGCACCGCGCGAGCGGCCCGCCGCCGCTTTGTATTTGCTCGCCTCGGTGATTGTGTAGTCGAAAGCCGCCGATAAAAGATGCGTCATTTCACCGACACGGCCTTGGCCGCGCGTCGTCAGGCTCAGCGGAAAGAGCGTGATATCGATTTTCTCCTGCCGGGCAACAGCGTCGCCGATCGTTTCCGCAAGTTCCGTCTTGCCGGAACCAACGTCGCCGGCGAGCACGACGAGCGGCGGACGTCTCAACACCACGTCCAGAATCCCGCCTGAGCCAGGGTGATGCTTCTTCGCCCATGCCTCCAGGCCGGCCGGGTTGACGAGCAGACCAAGAATTTTGGTCAGCCGCGCCTTTTGATCGTCCAGGCCGACAAGCCGGGCCAGACGCCCTTGCGGGTCCACATCCGGATAGGTGATGCGGCGATCAAACAGATCATCAAGCTCAGGCTTTGTGCTCATCCGAAACCTTTTACGCTTGCGCGGTTGAGGGCGCGGCTGCCGGATGAATAGGTTCGATCATCATGGAAATAGCCGTTAACCCCCGGTTCGGTCGCGCCAACGCGCCGAAACGGAAGGGTATTCTCGAAAGCTTCTTTCTCGGCGGCAGTCAGTCTGTCCCAAGCCAAGCTATAGGTCAGATAGTTGTAAAACGATGCGCCGGTGATATCGGCGCGCGGCAAAATTCCGCCGGGATCATCATCATTGGCAGTGGAATCGGCAAGGTCCCGCGCCGTGTAACGGAGCGTGGGCGCGACCCACTTTCCGTCGCGCCGGAAACCGCAGGTCAGAACTCCGAGATAGCCCTGCTTGAGCAATTCAACGACTTCGGCCTCGTACATGACAATGTTCGCATCGCTTGGCGCTCCGTATAGCCGCTGCATGCGCTTGAGATCGGTGGCGACCTTGGCCGCCAAGTGCCTCGCGTTCGTGACCGTGAAGGTCGTCGTTTCGGTGTATGTATCCATTGTCGCCTCAAACCTGAAAAGATGAACCGAAGACCTTCTGCCAGTAGTAGACGGTCTCTTGCTTAGTCCGCGCCGCAAGGGCGGCATCAATGGCGTCGCCGGCGTCGAGCGCGGCTTGAACGATCGCGTCGGCCTGCGCGCCAGTATAGAGCCGGCCGACATTGTTTTTCGCATTGACGGGATCGATGATTTGCAACGGCTCGGTGAAGGCCCCGACCACCGCAGGCTTATAATAGTCGCCGAACACGATGCGTTCACGCATATTGCTGCGGGCGATATAGGTGAAGAAATGCTGGAGCGCTTCGGGATAATCCGCAAAATCCAAACCCGAATCGGCAAGATGCGCCAGAATGAGTTCGATCATCAGGGACTTGAACTTGAATTTGTCGTTCTCGCCCTTCACCTTCCTGGCCCAGAATTTTACCAGCCGCACGATCTGGACAAAGTCGGTTTCGCGCGCCTGCTTGCGCTTTTGGATGAATTCGAGGTGGCGCGGGATGCACGTCGCCAGGAGCGAGCCGTCATCCTGGCTGACGAGATTGCCGTACCAGTTCGGGTCGCCATCGTAGAGAATCGGCACGACATCGACATCGAGGCCCGTTCCACGAAAAGACACCGTGACGCTGTAGGTCTGCGGCTTGACCTGATCGGGATTGAAATTCGGATACGCCTTTCGCAACCGCTCTGCCAGATAGGCGAGCAGTTTCGTTACATCGCTCGGCGCATCGGCGCCGCTGATGTAGCAGGCGATATCGATGTCATTGATCGACCGCAGGGCGGTTCCCTTCGCCAGGCTGCCGGAGATCAGCATCCTTTTCAACGTGAAGTCCGGATGCTCTTCCAGATACCCGTCCAGCTTCTCGCGCAGGCCCCGGGCCTGCGCCCGGTATTCGTCCGCCTTGTCCTTCGGCAGGTTCACCTTCTCCTGCGCGAAATTCGCGATTTCCCCATGATCTACGTGTTTTCTCGCCATAACTTACATCCTCAGGCTTGCCCTTGTCGGATTCGCCATGTTATATATGGCTACTGTAAACCATTCCTTACAATGGAGTCAAGTTATCCATGTCTATATCGCCATGACCCAAGAACCAAGCCCATCCGAGCTATTCAAACAACGCCTCAAGGCGGCCAGGGATTTGCGCAAATGGAGCCAGAGCGACCTTGCCGGCCGGGCCGAAATGCCACCAAGTTCGATCGCCCATTTCGAGACGGGCTCGCGCAAGCCCTCCTTCGACACCCTCAGACGCCTCGCAAACGCGCTGGAGGTTACGACCGATTACCTGCTGGGCCGCGTCGATGATCCTGGCCTTGCCGAAGCCGGCGACCCTCTCTATCGCGACATCGGCAAGCTGACCGGCGGGGATCGCCAGATGGCCAAGGACTTCCTTGAGATGCTGGCGAAAAAAGCGCAAGCAAAGCGCAAGTGACGAAGCCTCTAAATCAGGCTTTCCGCCTGAAAATGGCCAAGCAGAAGGCCGAGGCGTTCCTTCGAGACGAGGGAATCACAACGTTGCCGGTCGATCCCTTCGCTATAGCGGCCAGGCATGGCATCGAGGTCAAGGCAAAGCCGGACACTGCCGCGGGTGTCTCTGGAATGCTGCTGCGGCACGGAAACGTTTTCGGGATTCTTTATGCCACACACATCCCGAGCGAGGGATTTCAGCGGTTCAGCGTTGCACATGAACTCGCGCATTTTTTTCTGGACGGCCATATCGACCATATTCTGCCGAAAGACGGTGTTCACACGTCGCATGCCGGCTTCGTCTCGGATGATCCCTACGAACTCGAAGCCGACCAGTTTGCGGCCGGGCTTCTCATGCCGACCGTCCCTTTCAAGCACGCACTTGCCCGGCAAAATCCCGGCCTTGAGATCGTCGAGTCGCTGGCAACGCTTTGCCGGACCTCCCTGACCGCGACGGCGATCCGCTATGCCGAGCTGACCGAAGATGCGGTCGCGGTCATCATCAGCACCGGTCCGGTCATAGATTTCTGCTTTCTGTCCGAGACCATCAAGTCACTGCCGCAGATCACATGGCTGCGGAAGGGAACGCCGGTTCCCAAAAACACCGCCACCGCTCAACTCAATGCAAATCCCGCGCGCATCGCCAACTCTGACCGCGCCGAGGCGGATATCGACATCATGGATTGGCTGGGCGGCGCTCGCTCTGCCCGCGCGACCGAAGAAGTCGTCGGTCTTGGTAGATATGGGAAGACATTGACCGTCCTCGCCTGCCCTTCGGTACAGGAAGAAACATTTCAGGAGGACGAGGGCGATGACGAGGAGAGCCTGCTCAAGAGTTGGACTCCACGGCATCACCGCTGACGCCAAATTATCTCACCTATCCGTCGTCGATGACGACGACGATCATCATGACGGTGGCGGCAGTGCTGCCGCCGGTGATGCGCACCACCACCCCGGTGACGCCGTCGTCGCCGACGCCGCTTAATCGGGGTGACACGCCTAGCCCGACCTATTCATGAGAACGCGTCACGCTTTCATATCCGCCTTGCAATGCAAAGACTCCGCGCAAATCGCGAGATTCAAACGTGTGGCAGAGCACAATTCGGGTCGCCGCAGGAAATGGGCTATTCATGAGCGCCATGAATAAGACGGGCTAGTCGCCCGATTCAGTCAGATTGCAGGGTAAAGGTGCTTGAGTTTGATGCGGGCGTCTGGCGTTGTGAAGTGCCGGTTGGCCGTGGCGTGATTGGCGTTGCGGTCGTGCTCCCAGGCGGCGATTTCGTCGATGAGGGTTTGTTTGTCGGGGATGCGCCGGGCGAGGCATTGGGACGACAGAACGCCGAGTTCGGATTCCGCCAGATCGAGCCAGCTTCCGTGCTTTGGCGTGTAGTGCCACTCGAAGCGCTCGACCAGCCGCCTGGCTTCGGCGGCCGGGAAGGCTTCGTAGAGCGAGGCCTCGCAGTGGATGTTGAGGTTGTCCTGGACCACAACGATCATTCTGGCGTCGGCGAAGTGGACATCGGCCAAATCTTTCGGGACCTGAGCGTAGTCCACGGCGGTGTGACGATCGGTGACTTCGACGTGGCGCCAGCCTTCGAGCGGAGCAAACATCATGAAGAGGTTGGCCGTGCCGTTGCGTTCGTATTCGTAATCGCAACGGGCCGGGCGCCCGGGTTTCATCGGGATCGGCACCCGGGTCTCGGCGAGCAGCTGCTTTGAGGTCTCGTCCAGACAAACCAGCGGGCAATCGGGATCTCGTGGCCGCGTATAGACCGCCAGCACATCCTCCATGGCGGCTACGAACGCGCTGTTGGCCTTCGGCGGGATGACCCATTGCTGCTGGCGATGGGGCCTGAGAACGTTTTTTTAGAACGCGACCGATCGTACTGTCGCTGGCGCGATCGACAATGCCGAGTTCCACCACTTTGTTCTCCAACAAGCGCAAGGTCCAGCGCGCCCGTCCCTTCGGCGGTTTGGAACAAGCCAACGCAATCAGCTTGGCTTCCTTCTCGCCGTCGAAAATCCGGGGCACCGCCGGCGTCGCGCGCTGCTTGCGGCTCAACACAGCCTCAAGACCCTCTTCCACCAGCTGCTGGCGCACCCGGTAAACCATCGACGCGCTGGTCTCCAGGGCCTGAATAATCCGGCTGTCGCTCCAGCCCGCACCGTCTTGCGAGACATCCGCCTTCAACAAGATCCGCGCCTTCAGCAGCCGTCGCGCCGGGCTCTTTCCCTTCCGAATGAGGGCCTCAAGCCGTTCGCGCTCCTCGGCGCTCAATCGCACAACGTACTTCTTTACCGAAATCTCTTTCGTCGACATGATGACCACCCCGGCGCAAATCATTGCCCGGCGAGTGAATCACCCAGCGCCCGAAAAGTGAATCACCAATTCAATTCAAATTGATCGACGCGGGCGACTAGCCGAAGCACTCGAATCAGGGCACCATTACGGTTATCGGCTCCGGCGCAGCAGAATCTTCCCTTGTCGAGGTTTCCCAGCATGACGAACGACCCCAAACCCTTGCAAACCCGCGTAAAGCGGCCATTTTCCGCGGTTTCCTACGATGGTAGGCAAAATGGCCCCGAATCGGGCTATTTTTACACATCCAGTTACACACGACCGGCGACACACGATAAAAAGTTTTGTTAATCAATAACTTATATGTTCGACCCACGCACTCAAAATCCACGGGCCCGTACTGGAATCTCTGCGGGAAGAAACGCCGGGTGGCCGAGGTATTTGCATGGGTCAGACCATCCCATTTGAACAAAGTTTGCGCATCGTCGAGCACGCAATCCCGACACTGAGCGGGATGTCGACGTTGTCACGTGATGCACGAAGGGCGAATGCAAACCGAACGATTGTCAGTGTACGCCGGGAGCAGGCTTGAGCAGACAAACGATCCGGGAAGGCATCGCCTGACACGCCAGCCTTTCAGCCGTATTGGGGAAAACCCGCCATACGTTGCGCCAGGAAAAATCCAGGAGAGGGGGACGAGAATATGATCTGAAACCTTTCAACGTGATCCAGAGAGTTCAACTCCCTCCCGGCAAAGGCGAGCCAGCCAGCCGGAAGCAAGTCTTGCATGGATGGTGGCAACACCATTCTTGAAGCGTAGGCAGCAGGTGCTGAAGCCCCGCAATAGCCCCGATATGGTCAATACGCTGAAGCCTTCTCTGTCGTATGAGTGGGGGCAGCATCGACGAAACCGTCAACAGGCGAGGGATCGTCGATTCGGCCGGGGTTCTGGACCGAGGCAAAGGCACAGGATGGATTGCCTGGGAACCTGGGAGATCGTGCAGCGAGGCTAGTTGTCATTCTTACGGGTGAGAGTCCCGCCAGCAGAGGAATCCAGTCGCTGCTGCAGTCATATCCAGCGGTGGGGAGGGTGACCAACCCACTGGAAGCCTGGATGTAAAAGTCCCCGACGGCTGGGAAACTGGTCGGATCCGTGCAGGAGGACGAGCAAACTGGCAGGCCGTAGCAAATGTGCGAACTGTGGAAGCCCCGAAATGGTTCTCCCGCGCGAAACGGATTGCGGGAAAGTCGGGATTGCCGAGTCGCTGGTCTCTCGGCGAAGGCCATGTCGGCACCGCGGTGCTGGAATTGTCGGTGTCGAAATTCCCGGGGTCGGTAGAGGACGGCATGCCAGGAAAGAGTGAACAGCGAAAGCCCGGAACCGCTCGCGGGTCGCCTAGTACCTCTGCACAGAGGATTTGACCAGTTGCTCGGCGGTTGGGCGTAGCTGCGGCAGCACGGCTGGATCGACCAGGACTTTGATGCTGCGTGCGACGCGGGGCTGGCGGTGGATGAGGCCGGCGCGTTCGAGGGTCAGCACCATCTGGTGGACCGAGGGTGGGGTGACTTGGAAATGGCGCTGCAGATCGGCTTCGGCCGGCGGGCGGCCGAGGATGAGCGTGTAGGCGTGGATGAAGGCGAGATACTGCCCTTGTTTTTGTGTGAATCCGACTCGCGAAGCGGGAGGACATCGGCCGGGCATCTGATTCATCTGTTGTGCCCTCACCTTTTGGGGGACGGCGATGAATGTACGGTACCGGGTCGAACTGAGCCAAGCCGAGCGCGAAGAACTGACCACGCTGCTGAGTGGCGGCAAGCAGGCGGCGCGCAAGCTCAAGCGGGCGCAGATTTTGCTGGCGGCCGATGCCGGGACCAGCGACGAGGCGATCGCCGCCGCGGTCGCGGTCGGCGGATCGACGGTGTATCGGACCAAGCGCCGCTTCGTGCTTGGCAACCTGGAGGCGGCGCTCAGCGAAGAACCGCGGCCCGGCGCCGAGCGCAAGCTCACGGGCAAGGAAGAGGCCCTGCTGGTCGCCACCGCCTGTGCCAAGCCGCCCGCCGGGCGGGCGCGCTGGACCCTCGATCTCCTGGCCGGCGAGATGGTTCGGCTCACCGCGCATGAAGACCTCTCGCGCGAGACGGTGCGGCGCCGTTTGGCCGAGAACGACCTCAAGCCGTGGCGCCGGGACATGTGGTGCATTCCCAAAGTTGACGGCGCCTATGTTGCCTGCATGGAAGACGTGCTCGATCTCTACGCCGAAGCGCCCGATCCCAGGATCGCACGGGAATAAAACGCTCAAGCAGGTGCGCGCGACCTACTGAAATTCAAACTGACGGTACCGAGGTGTGCGGATGACGGCGAGCTGTAGATAACGCTGGTTGCGTGCCCCCCGCAACCACTGAAAACCTAACTCCTGCACCTGGAGTTAGGTTTTTGTTCTTTTGGGCGACCAGAGTCAGAATTCCGGCCAGGTCGCCGTGCAACGTGGCACGCACCGCGCCGCGCTTGGCGCCTGGCAGAAGGCTTACCTTGCTGACAAGGGAGCGGATGATCTCGGCCGCATCAAGCGCGGCCTGCGGCTCTTCCAAGGCCTTGGACAGGTGCTCGATCTTGGCACGGTAGATTTCGGCCATGTTCGGGTGAATGTCGGGGAGGTCCGGCGGGACATTCGCCATGCGGACCTTCAATTCGACCTTTTCGCGCTCCAACTTGCCAAGCCGATCGAGCAGCCCAGGGTAGGAGCCTTCGTTCGCGACCGTATCGACGATCTTCTCGATTTGCCGCTCGACGCGGTCGAAGGTGCGCCGGTCGGATTCGGCCGCGGCCCGCCGCTCGCGGTTGAGACGGTTGGTTTCTTCCTGGAATTCGCGCACGGCCTTTTCAGCGGCTTCCGGCGTGACCAGTATTTTCTTGAGGCCGTCGAAAATGCGCTGTTCGATCTGATCGCGGCGAATCATATGGCCGTTTTTGCAGGCGCCGCGCCGGAAATGATTGGCGCAGCCGTAGCGGTTGTTTTGAATGACGACGAAATTTCCGCCGCACATGCCGCAACTGACGAGGCCAGAAAACAGGAAGCGCTTGCGGTGGAAGCCATTCAAGCGATTCGCGAAAGTCTTTCGCACCGCTTTGATGCTTTCCTGAAACTGGACGGCGAGCGCGGCCTGACGACGCTTTGCGGCCTCCCATATGGGATCATCGATAATCCGCAATTCCGGCACATCCTGAACGATCCATTCGGATTTCGGGTTGATCCGGGAAATGCGCTTGCCGGTATCGGAGTTTTTGACGTAGCGCAGCCGGTTCCAGACCAGCTTGCCGACATAGAGCTCGTTATTGAGGATGCCGGTGCCACGCGAGGCATGACCGCGAATCGTGGTATCCATCCAGGTTCCGCCATGCGGGCCGGCAATACGCTCGGCATTCAGATCGCGGGCAATGGCGCGAGGCGATTTGCCCGAAGCGAATTCGCGGAAGATGCGGCGGACAACATCGGCCTCGGCCTCGTCGATTGTGCGCTCGCCACGAATGGGCTCGCCCTTGGCGTCCAGCTTCGTGACCGGGCGGTAGCCGTAGCATAAGCCGCCGCCGGACTTCCCCTGTTCGACCCGGCCGCGAATCCCGCGCCTGGTCTTGTCGGCCAAATCCTTGAGGAAAAGAGCGTTCATCGTCCCCTTGAGGCCGACGTGAAGATGGGTGATTCAGCCCTCGGATAGCGTGACGATCTTGATGCTGGCGAAGCTCAATCGCTTATAGACGCCGGCCACGTCTTCCTGATCGCGGCTGATCCGGTCCAAGGCTTCGGCCAGAACGATGTCGAACATGCCGCGCGAAGCGTCGGCCAAAAGGGCCTGGATACCCGGCCGAATGAGGCTGGCGCCGGAAACGGCGCGATCATTGTACCCTTCGACCACCTGCCATCCCTGCTTTTCGGCATATTCGCGGCAAAGCCGGAGCTGATCTTCGATCGAGGCGTCCCGCTGATTGTCCGATGAATAGCGGGCGTAGAGCGCAACGCGGATCATGGGATTAGCCTCCTGAGGCAGACCAGCTTACATCAGGTCCAGGGATCGAGAACGGATTTGAGCGAGGTTTTGAAATCCGAAACGTTGCGCGTCACAAGCGTCAGATTGTGAACCTCGGCGGTCGCGGCGATAAATGCGTCCATCGCTTCGATCGGCCTGCCGGCGGCCTCACAACGCGCGAATATCTTGCCGCAAACATCGGCAACCGTCCCGTCAATCGGCAGGACCCTGGCTTCGAAGCGTAGCGGCAGTTCCTCCCGGAGCCATAAGTCGAGTTGCTTTCGCTTGGCGCCCGCAGGTAGCCGATCGACTCCATAACGAAGCTCGGCCAGGGTGACGGCGCTGATGAATATCCGATCTTCGTCCACGCCTTCCATCCAGGCGATGAGACCGCGATTGGGCTGTGGCTTCACCCATTCCGAGATCGCGTTGGTATCGAGCAGGAAGCTCACAGATCGACCCGGCGCAATTTTCCTTTAACGCGCTTGACCTTCAGCTCGGAGCCGCGCAACGGGGAACCGGCGAAGAATTCAGCCAGGTTACCAACGCGCTTGGTCTTGCGTTCCCATTCCTCGGCCGCCACGACCACGGCGGCATCGCGGCCATGCTTGGTGATGACCTGCGGTCCCTGCGACCGGGCCTGGTCCAGGACCTCGCTGAACTTCGCCTTGGCTTCGGCAACCGTCCATGTGCCGGTGTTCATAGCCATGACCTCCAACGACCCATTATGGTCATAATAGTCATTAACAGTCCGAAATGCAACAGGGCTCAACACTACCGACTGGGCTCAGAAGGGGATTGGGTTTCAGCGGCCAACAGCGCCCGGAATCGCTCGCGGGCAATCAGGCGCCCGATCACGCCGGCCAGCGCCAGGATGCGGGAATCGAGCGGACCTTCGATCACTCCGTTATCGCCGTTAAGCGCTGCCGGCGGTTCCCGGCCTGCGACCGAACTGGTCCCGTCATCCACCATTCACGAACCTCTGAGCCGTGCCCGACGGCCGTGCGCGCGGTAGCGCGTCTTACGCGGCTGTCGCAATCAGGCTCAAGGCGAGGGTCGCTCGTTCGGAGCGGCGGGTCGAAACCTATAAAGGCGCAAATGTTTAGGGTTTAGGGGAAGGCGTCTTCGCCGGACGAAGGCGCGCGATCTCGGGTGCAAGATATTTTGCGATCGTTTTATCCGAGAGGTTCTTATTTCCCGCGAATTGTCCCGGGAACAGTTTATGAACCTGAGTTCTTATCAAATCATAGTCCCGCTTTCGCGAGCCGGAAGGAGACCAGCCTGTATCGATCAACGATCGGATGGCCGCGGTAATTGCGCCCTTGGATGATGGACGGCCAATAGCCTGACGGGCCACCCGCGATAATTGCGATTCAATCTCGCTCGTCCATTTCGGTCGAAATACGACCACGGATTGGAATTCGAGCCCGGCGCCCTTAATTGATGAGTGGTCCCAATTCACGAACCGCGATTGAAATAGGTCCTGGGGAATTCTTTGGCGGATATCGGCCGGTTTGCGGGGAGTGGGAAAGCCGTACGCGACCAGCCTATCGTTGCTCAATAGGTGTAATAGCCAATCACGCATACGGCGCTGTACATCGCCACGAGCACGGGAGACATCGAAGAAATTTTGAACCGGCTCAAGCTGTTTCAACAATTCCGGCCGCTTATCGGCAGGCATTTCCTTCATCATCAATTCCAGCCCGCGAGACATTCTCCGCGGTGGAATTTTTGGTTCGTTATATTCATCCCTCAGCTTTTGCGGCGCGAAATAATAATCAGCTTCGGCGAGCGGAATTCCCTTTTTCCAAATATCGCGCACAGCCATGCGTTCCCGCCGGCCATCAGGTCAAGTTGGGCTCATGGCCCGCTGGAATGGCCAAACGGCACATACCGCAGCGCGAACACGATGAGCCCGAAGGAGACCCATGTAACCACGCCTCTGCCGCCCCCGACGATGAACAGGCACAACATGGCGATCGGGAAAAACATGATGCGCCAAAGGCGATAAA
>Ga0307373_10001883_pt1 | contig 38706 bp, 34 predicted proteins | sample OX2MG_FD_202534 | JGI IMG/M metagenome (GOLD analysis project Ga0307373, IMG submission 202534) | Soil microbial communities from Risofladan, Vaasa, Finland - OX-2 | ecosystem: Environmental > Terrestrial > Soil > Coastal area > Acid sulfate soil | place: Finland: Risofladan, Vaasa | collected...
ACACCGGCCCCCGCCAGAGCCTCGACGGCACGCGCGATCTGCCGGGCGCGGTCGCCCAGGTTCGATCCCAGCGAAAGATAGACGATCTTCAGAATACCCATGGGAGTGGCTAAAACATGCGCGCCTGGCCTTGGCGGGGTTCCAGGCCGAAATACTGGTAGGCCAGGGCGGTGGCGACGCGGCCGCGCGGCGTGCGATCCAGCAGGCCGAGCTGCATGAGGTAGGGTTCGTAAATCTCCTCGATCGCATCCTCTTCCTCGCCGAGCGAGGCGGCGATCGTATTCAGGCCGACGGGCCCGCCGGCGTACTTCTGGATGACGGTCAGCAGCAGGCCGCGATCGATCTCGTCGAGTCCGCGATCATCGACGCCCAGCATCTGGAGCGCTTCCCGGGCGACTTCCCGCGTCACCGAGCCGTCCGCGCGCACCTGGGCGAAGTCGCGGACGCGGCGTAGCAGGCGGTTGCCGACCCGCGGCGTGCCGCGGCTGCGATGGGCAATCTCCTCGGCGCCGGCATCGTCGATGGAAATCTTCAGAATCCCGGCCGAGCGCAAAACGATCGTCTTCATTTCTTCGGGGCTGTAGAAATCCAGGCGGTGCACGATGCCGAAGCGCGAGCGCAGAGGCGCTGTCAGCAGGCCCGCGCGCGTGGTCGCGCCGACCAGCGTGAAGCGATTCAGGCGAAACGGGTGCACCCGTGCCCCGGGCCCCTGTCCGATGATCAGATCGATCCGATAATCCTCCATCGCCGGATACAGGATCTCCTCGAGGGCCGGCAGCAGCCGGTGGATCTCGTCCAGGAAGAGGACTTCGCGCTCGTCGAGCGCGGTGATAATGGCCGTCAGATCGCCCTTCTTTTCGAGAAGCGGCCCCGAGCTGTACTTGATGGGCACGCCGAGCTCGTTGGCGAGGATCTGCGCCAGGGTGGTCTTGCCGAGACCGGGCGGCCCGAACAGGAGCACGTGGTCGAGCGCTTCACCGCGCGTGCGGGCGGCTTGGACCGCAATGGCGAGATTCTCCTTCACGCGCGACTGGCCGACGAACTCCTCGAGGCGTCCCGGGCGCACACTGGCCTCGACGCGCACATCCTCGTCGAATACCAGGCCGGAAACGATGCGCTTGTTGGTGGAATCCACCGATCAACCTTTCGCGCGCGCGCGCGGCGCGTTTTTGCGGGCGGCGCTGAGCTCGGCCAGGACGACGCGGAAGAGCCGGTCGAACCCCTCGGCGGCGTGGTCGCGCAAGGCGCGGGCCAGAACCTCGTCGATTTCCCGCCGGTCATAGCCGAGATTCACGAGCGCCGAGGCCACCTCGGCCTCCGCGCCGCCGGCCGGCCGGCGCGCGTCGGCCACCTCGGCCGCGGCATCGGTCAGGCGGTCGCGCAGTTCCATGACGATGCGCTCGGCCGTTTTCTTCCCGATGCCCGGAATCCCCACGAGCCTTTCCACTTCGCCGCGTCGAATCGCCGCCGACAAATCGTCCACGTGCCTTCCCGAGGAAAGCACCTTGAGCGCCAGCGATGGTCCGACCCCGCTCACGGTAATCAGCATCTCAAATAGTTTCCGCTCGCGGGCCGTCAGAAACCCGTAGAGCTGCAGCTGGTCCTCGCGAAGATGCGTGTGCACCAGCAGGGTCACCCGGTCTTCCAGATCTCCCAGAACCGTGTAGGTCGAAAGGGGAATCAGCACCGAATAGCCCACGCCGCCGACATCCACAATGACGTGATTCGGCTGTTTTTCAACCAGCGTGCCGGAGAGGCGTCCGATCATTTGGGCCGATTATTGGACAACCGTCACCACCTGTCAACGCGGCCGGGCCAAACCGCGGCGGGCGAAGGGAGCCGATGCCGCGCCACGGCGCCGGCTCGCCGCTCAGGCGTAGATGCCGCGCACGCGCAGCGCCGAGGCGACGCGGCGAATGGCGAGCATGTAGGCCGCCGTGCGCGTGTTCACGTGGCGCTCTTCCCGGACGTGCACGACCTCGTCGAAGCTGTGGTCCATGATGTCCTGGAGCCGGTGGTTGACCTCGCGCTCCCGCCAGAACATTCCCTGCCGGTCCTGAATCCATTCGAAATAGCTGACGGTCACGCCCCCGGCGTTGGCCAGGATATCGGGGATTACGAAAATATCCTTGTCCCGCAGGATCGGGTCGGCATAGGCGGTCGTGGGACCGTTGGCCCCTTCGCAGAGTATCCGGCAATCGAGGCGGTGGGCGTTTTCGCTGGTGATCTGATTCTCGACCGCCGCGGGAACCAGAACATCGCACGGGCGAAAGAGAATCTCTTGCGATGAGACCTTTTCGCCGCCGGGAAAATCCGGCAAACGTTTCTGCTGGCCGTGCACCCAATCGATCAGCTTCGGCAGATCGATCCCGTTTTCGTTGTACAAGCCGCCGTGAATGTCGCTCACGCCGATGATGCGGTAGCCCGTTTCGTGCATGAGCTGGGCCGCCACCGAACCGACGTTGCCGAAGCCTTGCACGATGACCCGGCAACCGGAAGGCTTCCGGCCAAGCCTCTCAATCGCTTTGTTGCAGACGAAGAGCAGGCCGCGCCCGGTGGCCTCCCGCCGGCCGCGCGAACCGCCGATATCGAGCGGCTTGCCGGTGACGACGCCGGTGACGGTATGCCGCGAATGCATCGAAAAGGTGTCCATCACCCAGGCCATCACCTGTTCGTCGGTGCCCAGGTCCGGCGCCGGCACGTCCTTCTCCGGCCCCAGCCATTCCGACAGTTCGGCCGTGTAGCGCCGTGTGATCCGCTCCAGCTCGCTGCGGGAAAGTTTTTCCGGATCGCAGATGATCCCGCCCTTGGCGCCGCCGAAGGGGATATCGACGACCGCGCATTTCCAGGTCATCCAGCTGGCGAGCGCGCGCACCTCGTCCAGGGTGACGCCCGGTGAATAGCGGATCCCTCCCTTACACGGCCCGCGGACCGACGAATGCTGCACCCGGTAGCCGACGAACACCTGCATGCCGCCGTCGTCCATGACGATCGGCAAATAAACCGCTATTTCCTTGTTGGGATATTTCAGGAACCGGTACAGGCCCTCTTCGAGGCCCAGTTCCTTCGCCGCCACTTCGAACCGAGCTTCGGCCGATTCGTAAACGTTCAGCTCATTGTGCGCAGTGATGGTCGCCATCCGAACCCCGCCATTTCCGCCCGCGAGCGGGAGGGTCCCCGCTCCGCAGCCTTCTTCCCGCCGCAAAAATCGCCGATTTTTCCCCGCACAGCCATTGTAAGGAGGGCTCAAAGGCGAGGCAAGCAGGGCCAGGTCCGCGGGCGCCGCACGCCCGCAGGGGCTCAAGGCGTGAGGAAACGGCGAACCAGCAGACGAGCCAAACGATCGGGATGGTGGCGCACGACAACGCTTTCTTCCATGACGTCGGCCACCAGGGCGCGATACCCGAGCGCCTCGATCCGGGCGATATCCGTTTCGACCGGCCCTGCGCCTTGCGCGCCGTAGCGGCGAGACAGGCGCGAGGAAGGCTTGCCACGGTTCAGCACGACCCAGTCGATCATGCCGGGGCCGAAATGCTCAATCAGGGCTTTTACGTGATCCGCGGAGGAATAACCGGTGGTTTCACCCGGCTGCGTCATCAGGTTGCCGATGTAAACCCGAAGCGCTTGCGACCGGCGCACGGCATCGGCAATCCCGTCGACAAGCAGGCTGGGGATCACGCTCGTATAGAGCGAACCCGGACCGATCAAAATCAGATCGGCGCGGCCGATCGCATCGAGGACCTCGGGCAGAGGCCGGACGCGCCGCGGCCGGAGACGAACGCGGCGGATGCGCCGCTTGGAACGGCTGATGCGCGTTTCGCCGAGAATCCGCAGGCCATTTTCCAGCTCCCCTTCCAGGCCGACCGGGTCGGTGGTCGAGGGAAAAATGCGGCCCCGGATCGCCAGGACTTCCGAGGAGACACGCACGGCTTCGGCGAAATCCCCGGTGACCCCGGTGAGCGCCGTCAGGAACAGATTGCCGAAACTGTGGCCGCCCAGCCCGGGCCCACGCGGAAACCGGTATTGAAAGAGGCGGCCGAGCAGGGCTTCGTCCGCCGACAGCGCGACCAGGCAATTCCGGATGTCGCCCGGCGGCAAGACGTGATAATCGCGGCGCAGCCGGCCCGAACTGCCTCCGTCGTCCGTCACGGTGACGACAGCCGCCAGATCCGCGATGGGCATGCGCGCCGGCTGGCCGCGCCGCCGGGCCACATATTTCTTGAGGCCGCGAAGCAAAGACGACAGGCCGGTGCCGCCGCCAAAGGCAACCACCCGCGCCGGCACACGCACGCCGGCGGAAGGCTTGCCCTTCACGCTAGTTGCCCGAGCCTTCCGGGTAGAGGAGTTCGGTGAAGCGGGGATCATCCTGCAGGTAGGCAAAATCCTCGTCGTTGCGGGCCAGATAGCGGTTTTCGGGCCGGAGCGAAATGGCCAGCTTCAGATTCTCCATCGCCGATTCGGTCTCGCCGGTCAGGCAATCCAGCGCCGCCAGCGCGTAAACCACATAATCCGCTTTCGGAGAGTGCTTCAGTGATTTTTCCAGCGCCGCCCGGGCATCGTCCCAGCGGCCCAGGTTCATCATGGCCACGCCGTGGTGGTAGAGGTCTTCGGAAGTGCGCAAGGCGGGCTCGGTCGATTTGGCAATCCGTTGCTCGCAAATTCGCAAATGCATGCCGGCGCGGTCGGCCAGTTCTTTGCTGGGACCGGCTACGACCCGCTCCAAAATCTGCTTGGCTTTCAGGTATTTTTGCTGCTGAAAGTAGCCGATGGCTTCTTCGTAAAGTTTGAGTTGTCGCTCGACTTCAGGGTTGGAAACTTCCAACGCCCCTCCGCGCGGAATAGACGTACCTGCTAGTAACTGCTTTTTTTGCGACTTAGAAGGGGACGACCGGTGTTTGGAAGCACCGGGGAAACGCCCTCCGTGGGCCTTACCGGCGCGCGCCATCGCAGAGAGCCTAACAAAATTGAGCTGTGGCGTCAACCCCACCCGCCAATGGCCTTGGTGGCAAATAATTGAAAACACAGCGGTTAGTATTTGACGCGTAGCCGGTCTGCTTGACCCTGGGACCGGCTGCCACTAGCGTTATCCCCGTGAAATCCAAACTGAGCGCTCGTTGGAACGTAACCCCGGCCCAGGCGCGCGATATTCAGCTCTCCTTACGCGACCGGGTCGAGCGGCGCGACCGGATGGGCACACTGCGCCGCGTCGCGGGGGCGGATGTGGCGCTCGACCTGGCGCGTGGCCAGGCGATTGCCGGGGTTGTGGTTTACCGCTTTCCCGCCATGGAAGAGATCGAGCGCGTCTGGCAGGAGAGCCCTCTCGAATTTCCCTATATTCCCGGACTGCTCAGCTTCCGCGAAATGCCGGCCATCCTGGCCGCCTTCGAGCGCGTGCGCTCGCAGCCGGACATGATTTTCTACGACGGTCACGGCTTCGCGCATCCGCGACGGTTCGGTATCGCCTGCCATTTGGGCGTTGCCCTGGATTGCCCGACGATCGGCTGCGCCAAATCCCGATTGATCGGCGTGCCCGCGGAACCGCCCGAGGAGCGGGGCGGATGGGTTCGGCTCGAAGACAAGGGAGAGACGATCGGGGCCGTGCTACGAACGCGGACGGGCGTCCGGCCCATTTACGTTTCCACGGGACACTGGGTGAGCCTGGAACGCGCCGTCGATCTCGTTCTCGCCGTTTCCGGCCCGTACAGAATCCCGCGCCCCACGCGGGACGCCGATCATTTCGTCGGTGAGATCAAGCGAAAGAATCGTTCCCAGCCAGGGGACGGGCCGGTCCATCCGGATGAATTTTGAGCCGCATTCTGACGACGCCGTCCACGCGAAAGCCTTCCGGCGCCGGCGCTCACGCGGCCCTTGCGTCTATTTTGCCGCTCGCGACCTGTTAGAGACGCTCGTCGAGCCCGACATAATCGCGCTTGCCGTAGCCCAGGTATACCTGGCGTGGCCGGGCGATTTTCTGTTCCGGATCGAGAAGCATCTCCTCCCACTGCGCAATCCAGCCGGAGGTCCGGGCGATCGCGAACAGGACAGGAAACATCGTCATCGGCAGTCCCATCGATTGATAGATGAGGCCGCTGTAGAAATCGACGTTCGGATAGAGTTTGCGCGAAACGAAATAGTCGTCTTCAAGCGCAATCCGCTCGACTTCGAGGGCGATGTCGAGCAACGGGCTGCGGCCCATCACGTCGAACACCTCGTAGGCGGTGCGCTTGATAATTTTGGCTCGCGGGTCGTAATTCTTGTAGACGCGGTGGCCAAACCCCATCAGGCGGCCTTCGCCCGACTTCACCCGCTTGATATAGGCGGGAACGTTCGAAATCGACCCAATCTCCTGGAGCATGTGGAGCACGGCTTCGTTGGCCCCGCCGTGCAGCGGTCCGTACAAGGCGGCCGTGGCCGCGGCCACCGAGCAATACGGGTCCACCTGGGAACTGCCGACGGCCCGCATGGCGCTGGTCGAACAGTTCTGCTCGTGGTCGGCGTGCAGAATGAAAAGGACGTCGAGCGCCCGTTCCAGCGTGGGATTTGGATGGTACCTCTGCTCGGTGGTCCGGAAGAGCATATTCAGGAAGTTGCCCGTATAGCTCAGATCGTTATCCGGATAGACGAACGGCATTCCCAGGCTGTGACGGTAGGCGAAGGCCGCTATCGTCGGCATCTTGCCGAGCAGGCGGTAGGTCTGCTGGAGGCGCGAGCCCTCATCGAAGATGTTCTTGGATTCCGGATAAAACGTCGACAGCGCCGCCACGGTCGAGATCAGCATGCTCATCGGGTGCGCGTCGTAATGGAAGCCATCGAGGAATTTCTTGATGCTCTCATGCAGAAACGTGTGGTGCGTGATGTGGTAGGACCAGTCGGTGAGCTGGCTTCGGTTGGGCAGTTCCCCGCGGATCAACAGGTAGGCCGTCTCGGCGAAAGTCGATTTCTCGGCCAGTTCCTCGATGGGATAGCCGCGATACCGAAGGATGCCGCGGCCCCCGTCAATATAGGTGACCTTGCTGATACAAGAGGCGGTGTTGAGGAAGGCCGGATCGTAGCTCATCATCCCGAAATCGCCGTCAGCGACCTTGATCTTGCGCAAGTCCAACGCACGGATGCAGCCGTTCTGGATCGGCAGCTCGTAACGTTTTCCGGTGCGGTTATCGATAATGGAAAGCGATTCGGATTGGGAGGATGGAACCTCGGCGGGTCCGGCAGCTTCTGATGTCTTTTCCACGTTTATGTCCACTCCTAGCGGTCTTTATAATAACAACCCACTCTACAACAATTCCCCGACGGCATGCGAGTTGGGAAGGGCGGCTTTTTCGCGGCCGTCCGGCAGGCGCCCGTCCCTCGGCGGCTATTTCCGACCGAGGAACCCGATGCGGCCCGTGAAGGCTCGTCCCTGAAACGGCTCGAAGGCGAGAAATGGCGGAGAATCGACGCTGTTGACGACGACGGCGGGATTTCGCCGGCCGGCGATGTTATCGAATCCGCCGCGGAGCGCCACCTGTCCAAAGCCGGCCTTTGGCTGCCGAGCGCAGAGCACGGCGGCCCGCGGCGCTGCCAGCGTCACGAAGATCACCCGCTTCGCCAGTGCAGAGCTCGCGTAACACTTCCGTGTGCGAGCGCCGGTTTTCCCCGTTGCTTCCCAGTTATCGCTCAACCCATACGCGGCGACGCAGGCGCGATCGTGTCCCCTTCTTTTCCGGCATTCGAACCAACCTTTTCCCGGGTCGCGGCCAGGATGCAGACCGAAAACGCGCATGGAAGATGCAGGCGTAAGAATCGAAAAAGAGATCGAGGCCGGTTGACGGGGGGAAAGCAATCAGAGCGGAAGAGGGAAAGGCGATGGTTTCGTTTCGTTCTTAGACGCCTCCGCCCGGAACGCCTGTCGGCATCCCGGGCGGAAGCATAAGGCTTACGCTAAAGAGACAGACTCGGCTCGCGGGCCCAAGGCCCGCCGCCGAGCTACTTGCGCTTGCCCTTTTTCGGAGCCTTGCTCGCCCTCTTAGCTTTCTTTGCGGGCTTCGCCTTTTTCTTGGCCATACACGCTCCTCTCGGAAATGGTTACCACGCGCTTGCGCGCGCAAGTAAACCATACGCAAGAAAATCTACTCGTGCAATAGAGGAATTTCGCCAGATGAAAAAAGTCTAAACGTTCGGATCAACGTGCGCTCGCGATTGCGGCACCGGGAAGAAACGCGCCGATCGAAAAAAACGCGGCGGCAGAATCCGGGGACGTTGCCATTTTTTGTATCGCGCCTGCATCGCCTCTTCGAGCGGATGCGGCGCAGGAGGTGGCGGCGCAATCGTTCCGCGGGTGGGAAACGATTTTAAAAACCGTTCCGCTCGACCCGTTTCGAACCGCATCCATTCCCTCGAGGATTCTCCGCCGTCGTTTTCAAGCCCATCGTTTTCAACCCCTCCGTTTATAAATATTGTTCGGTTCGCGAATTCTCCGCCGTTGTTTCGCGCGCCGAAGATAATTTCCTCATTGCGCATCCGCGGAAAAAAAGTGGCGAACGAATTCCTTCAAGACATGACCGGACATGCCGGGCCGATACGCGGATTACGGATTTCCACCGTGCGGGTCCGATGGCGCATGCTTTCATGCTCGACATGCGGGGCATGCTCGGCAGGAACGGTAAATAAGATAGAAGAGACAAGATCGAAACGCCGGGGAAGCGAAGCGGACCTGTGGCGGCCCTTTGCCGGGCCCGCGTCAGCGAACCTCCGCTGCCGGCAGTCCGCCGGCCCGCCCGGCGCGTTCCCCTTTCAACTCCCATTTCCGGCTTTCCGGTCCTCAACGGGCGCCGTTGGCGCGATCGCGCTTGCCTCGTGGCAGGGCCTCCGCTATTCTATTGGCTACTCGTAGACTCAGGCAGACCAACCTGAGTCTCATGAAGAGTGGCCGAGGGAACGGGCCCGAAGACGCCACGGCAACCGGCTCGGTGGCAAACTGAGCGCGGTGCCAATTCCCGCCCCGAGTTCGGGGGACATGAGACGTTAGCCCTCTAATGAAGACAGTCTCTGCCCACGCTCGGAATATCGTGCGCCGGGAATGCGCCGCTTGAGTGGCCTTCCCCCGCCGAAAAACCGAAAGGCGGTAGATCGTGAGCGAAACCTACGAATTACATTGCCGGCAGTGCGGCCGGCATTTGGGGAATGCGCCCGTCGCGATGTGCGACGAGTGTATTGCCCCGCTCGAGGTCGCTTTTGATCTGGCGAGCCTGCGCGGACGCCTGACGCGCGAAAAGATTGCCGAGCGTCCGGAGAGCCTGTGGCGCTACCGCGAGCTCCTGCCGATTCCCGCCGATGCCCGGCCCGATCTGCCGGTCGGCTTCACGCCACTTCTGGATTCACCGCGCCTGGCCGGCCGCCTGGGGCTTTCCCGGCTCCAGGTCAAAAACGACGCCGTCTGCCTGCCGAGCCTTTCCTTCAAGGACCGGGTCGTCGCCGTCGCGCTCGAGCGCGCCCGCGCCTTCGGTTTGCACGTGGTCGGCTGCGCCTCGACCGGCAACCTGGCCAACGCCGTAGCCGCGCAGGCGGCGCGCGCCGGCATGGAAGCGTGGGTTTTTGTCCCGGCCGGAATCGAACCAACGAAAATCGTCGCCAGCGCCGTCTACGGCGCCCGCGTCGTGCCCATTAACGGTAGCTACGATCAGGTCAACCGCCTCTGCTCGCTCGTCGCCGACCAGTTCCGCTGGGGCCTGGTCAACGTCAACCTGCGGCCCTATTACGCCGAGGGATCGAAAACGGTGGCCTTCGAAATCGCCGAGCAGCTCGGCTGGCGTCTGCCCGACAACGTCGTCGTGCCGATGGCCGGCGGGGCGCTGATCAGCCGGATGCGCAAGGGGTTCAGCGAACTGGCCGCCGTCGGCCTGGTCGAGCCCAAGCCGGTGAAATTCTTCGGCGCGCAAGCGACCGGCTGCTCGCCCATTTCGACCGCCGTGAAACAGGGCCTGAAATTCCCCGAACCGCAAAAGCCGCACACGATCTGCCACTCGCTCGCCATCGGAAATCCCGCCGACGGGCACGAGGCCATCGACACGATCGTTTCGACGGGCGGATGGGCCGAGGATATCAGCGACGAAGAGATCATCGCCGGCATGCAGCTGCTGGCGGAAACCGAAGGCATCTTCACCGAGACGGCCGGCGGCGTCACCGTCGGCGTCGCGCAGAAACTCATCGCGCAGGGACGCATCGGTCCCGATGAAACCACCGTTCTCGCCATCACCGGCAACGGCCTGAAAACCACCGAGGCGCTGGCCGGCCGCACACAGCTTCTGCCCGTCGTCGAGCCGCGTCTGGCCGCGTTCGAGGCATTGCTCGCCGGGGTCGGCGTTCCCGTAGCGACCCGTTGATGATCGCAGGCGACGAGTCCATCGTCGTTCCGGCCACCTCGGCCAATCTAGGCTGCGGCTTCGATTGCGCCGGCTTGGCCGTGAACCTTTATTTGAAGGTTCGCGGCCGTCTCTCTTCCACGGGTGAATTCCGCTGCCGCTACCAGGGTCCCGGCGCCGAACGGATTCCCCTGGACTCATCGAACCTGATTGCCCGATCCGCTTGCCAGGCCGCCCGGCGCGCCGGTGTCGAAATCGCCGGCGGGGAAATCGAAATCGAGAATGAAATCCCCATGGCCCGGGGACTGGGATCGAGCGCCGCGGCGATCGTTGCGGGCATTCTGCTGGCGGCCAGACACATCGGGCAGGGGCTCGATTCCGAAGCCGCGCTCGAACTGGCCGCCGAACTCGAAGGCCATCCTGATAATGTCGCCGCCGCCCTTCACGGCGGCATGGTCGTCGCCGCGCAGGATGGGGGCGGGAAAATCCGCTTCGCTCGGGCTAAACTGCCTTCCGACATCGATTTCGTCGCCGTCGTTCCCGACCGGGAGCTTTCGACCGAGCATGCCCGGGCAGCCCTTCCCGCCTCCTATTCCCGCCAGGACGCCGTCGCCAATCTTCAGCGCCTGTCGCTGCTTGTCGCCACCTGCTTTTCGGGGGAATTTCAGCTCGATCCGGAGCTGTTCCGCGACCGTCTGCATCAGCCGTACCGCGCCCCCCTGGTTCCCGGCCTGGAAGCCTGCTTTGAGCTTCGCCATCCCGACCTGCTGGGCGTTTTCCTGAGCGGCGCCGGATCCTCGGTGATGGCCATCGCCCGCCGGAACGCCGCCGAAATCGGCAACCGGCTCGCCGCCGAATTCACCGGCCGGGGCATCGGCGCGAAGATTCTGCTCCTGAAGGCGGAAAACCGCGGCGCCCGCCACTTCTTCCTGGGAACCGAGGCGTAGGGGATCGCGCCATGGCAGAGGCGAGGCGACCACCCCCGGCTGGGGGCGAACGGGGGCTGGATACTACCCCCCAAGCACATCACCGTTCTTATGACTTGCAGACCGACCGCGTTTTGGGCATACTGTTGGGGTCATGCAGACCGCTGCCAGCCAGAGGACCACGATTAAGGGCATGATTACGATCACGTGCTCGATTATTACGAGCACGCCCTCTGGCGCGCGGACGCTGCCTGGCTAAGAAAAGAAAAAAGCCGGCAATCTTCCAAAGCCCGCAGCCAGAGAAACCTGGCGGCGGGCTTTTTGTTTATGGGCGGCAAACGGAAGAAAAGGCACTGCCCCGGCAAGACCGGCGATGACAAGGAATTCTTAGGCAAGTGCGAAGACGAATCATAAAAACTCAATGTTCCAGGAGAGCCAAGTGAGCGGCAGATGGAAAGTCGCAATTTTGGGCGCCACCGGCCTGGTGGGCCAGAGATTTCTGCAATTGTTGGAGAATCATCCGTGGTTTGAAGTGACAACGCTCGCGGCTTCCGGGCAGTCGGCGGGCCAGCGCTATAGCGAGGCGGCCAATTGGATGCTCGATACGCCGCTGCCCCAGCGGTTCGCCGATCGCGTGGTGCGCGAGACGCGCCCCGGCTCGGTTGACGCCGATTTCGTTTTCTCGGCCCTGGACTCCTCCGTCGCCGGACCCATCGAGGAGGAGTTCGCCCGCCACGGCTTTCCCGTGGTGAGCAATGCGTCCCCTCATCGGATGGACCCCGACGTTCCGCTCCTGCTCGCCGACGTAAATCCCGACCATATCGCCATGCTGCCCGAGCAGCAGCGGCGGCGGGGATTTTCCAGCGGCTTCCTGGTCACCAATCCCAATTGCTCGACCGCCGGACTCGTGACGGCCTTGAAACCCCTCGATGACGCCTTCGGCGTCGAGGCCGTTTCGGTGGTAACGCTCCAGGCCGCCTCGGGCGCCGGTTTTCCCGGTGTCGCCTCCATGGGCCTGCTCGACAACGTCATCCCGTTCATCGGCGGCGAGGAGGAAAAACTCGAAACCGAGCCGCAGAAAATCCTCGGCCGTTTCCACGAAGGGGTGCTCGATCTCGCGCCGATGGTTCTGAGCGCGCAGGTGAACCGCGTCCCCGTGGTCGATGGCCACATGGAATCGGTTTCGGTGAAGCTGCGCCGGAAAGCCGGCATCGCCGACATCGCCGCGGTCTTTGCCGATTACGTTTCCGAGCCGCAACGCGTCGGCCTGCCGTCGGCGCCCGAGCACCCGCTGATCGTCCGCACCGAACGCGACCGGCCGCAGACCCGCCTGGACCGGATGGCGTCGGGCGGAATGGCGGTCGTCGTCGGGCGGATTCGCCACTGTCCCCTGTTCGATGTCCGGTTCTCGCTGCTCTCCCACAACACAGTCCGCGGGGCGGCCGGCGCAGCCTTGCTAAATGCCGAGTGGCTGGTCAAGAATGGACTCATCCGGCATCGGAGCGGGTCCGGAGAAGCGCCGGAGGGAAATCGCGTCAGCCTGGTGGCGGAAAGCCGCTGAGGCGCCGCTCGGACAAAGAGGCCGACTCGTGAATTCGCTCGCGAAAGGTACAACGGATTGCGCCTGTAGTTGTCGCTCTTGCCGCGCGCGCGCGCCGTGGACCGTTCCGAGATGCCCGAGCTAGGACGAAAATTTCAGGGCAATTCGGCAAGTGGCCCGCGACGCCGCCAAGCATCGCGGGCCTCTTTTTTTATTCGGAATTCCGGCAGGTCCCGAGCCGCAGATCCCGGACCGAGGACCTCGCAGAAAGAGCCAGTCGAAGGCCGATGTCGCTTTTTCCGATGTTTCTGAAGCTGGATGGGCAGCGCGCGCTCGTCGTGGGAGCCGGCCGCGTGGGCGAGACAAAGATCCGCGGCCTGCTGCTGGCCGGCGCCCGGGTTCGCGTCGTCGCCCCTCGCGCCACGCCGCGCGTGGCGGCCTGGGCGCGGGCGGGCCGGATCGACTGGGCCGAGCGGCCGTTCCGCGCCGACGATTTGCGCGGCGCGCTGCTGGCCGTCGTGGCCACGGGGTCGGAGGAGCTGAACGACCGGATCGCAAAAATGGCGCGGCGAAAGAAAATTCTGGTGAACGTGGTCGACGATCCCCCGCGATGCGATTTCTATTATCCCGCCGTGGTCCGCCGGGGATCGCTCGTGGTGGCCATCTCGACCGAAGGACGCAGTCCGGCGCTGGCCCGGCGCCTGCGGCAGCATCTCGAGCGCTCGCTCGCGCCCGAACTCGGCCGCGCCGTCGAGCAGCTCGGCCGGGAACGGGACCGGCTGTCTTCCGAATCCATCCATCCGGGGCAAAAGCGGCGGGCGTTGCTCCGTATGGCTCGCCAAATTCCGCTAGGGAGGTGAATGTGAGCGGCAAGGTCTATCTGGTTGGCGCGGGTCCGGGCGACCCGGACCTGTTGACGGTCAAGGCGCTTCGCGTCATCGAGCGGGCGTCTCTGATTCTCTACGACGACCTCGTTTCCGATTCCATCCGCGCCCTCTTCCCCCCGGGCGCGAGCACGGTGAACGTCGGCAAGCGCGCCGGCCGCCCCGTCACGACGCAGGAAGAAATTCACCGGCGCATGACCCGCGCCGCGCGCGCCGGGCGGGAAGTCGTCAGGCTCAAGGCCGGCGATCCGCTCGTATTCTCGAGAGCGGGGCAGGAGATCGAGGCGCTCCGCCAGGCCGGGATCGATTTCGAAGTCGTCCCCGGCGTGACCGCGGCATTCGCGGCGGCGGCGGCCGTCCGGATCCCGTTGACCGATCGCCGGTCGGCTTCGCAACTGGTTTTCCTCACCGCCCATCGGGCGGCCGACCGCTCGCCCGAGCAGTGGCGGGCGGCCGCGTCGGGCGAAAACACCATCGTGGTCTACATGCCAGGCGGCCATTATGCGGAAGAACTGGGCGCCGAGCTGCTGGCCGGGGGCCTTCCGGCCGATACGCCCGTGGCCGCCGTTTCGAATGCCTCGCGGCCGAACCAGTCGCTCCATTCGACGACGCTGGGAGATCTATCCGGACTCGGCGAGGTTGAGTCGCCGGCGGTTCTGATCATCGGGGCCGTGGCGGCTGGTGCGTCGCAGGACGGGGAAAAGGAAGCCCTCGAAACGGCGATTGCATCCGCCAGGTAGCGTCCCGCCATTGTCATTCCGAGCGGTCCCGCAGATGTCGGGGCGAGGAAGAATCTTTCCGGTTTAGCCGGCATGCGGCCGTGAATTCATTCCTACCGCAAGAGGCCGCGATAGACGGCCATGCCCACGGCCGCGTCCATGCCGAGCCGGCCGAGCGCCCGCACTTCGCTCTGGCTGCGAATGCCGCCGGCCGCGGTGATGGGCAGTTTCGTCAGGCGGCGAAGGCTTTTGAACCAGGCCAGATTGGTTCCCTTCAGCGTGCCTTCCGCATCGACGAACGTGCAAAGAAATCCCGAGCAATAGGGTTCGAGCGACGCGATGGCCTCTTCGGGCCGTAGCGCCAATTTCTCGCGCCAGCCGCGCACGACGATCCGGCCCCGCTCGCTATCGAGCGCAACGATCACGTGCCGGCGTCCCGCGGCGCTCCACAGCCGATCGAGAAACGGGCGGTTCAGGCGGCCGGCCCGGAACGCGGCTGTTCCGACGATTACCTTTTCCGCGCCGTAGTCGACCAGCTGCCTGGCGCGCCGAACCGTGCGAATCCCGCCGCCGACGCGAATCCGCGGACCGCCGGTTTTCCGGGACCATTCGCACAAGGAGCGCACCAGCCGCGCGTTGCTGCCGCGCCGCATGGCCGCGTCGAGATCGATGACGTGCATGACCGGATAGGAGCGGAACTGCTCGGCCACGCCGAGCACATTGTCGATGGCGAGCACGCGGCGCCGCCCGCGCCGGAGCTGCACGACGCGCCCATCCTGCAAATCGATGCACGGAATCAGCATGTGTCCGCCGTCCGCGCCACCTGGTCCATGCGCACCGGCACGCCGCGGGCGGCCAGGAACCGCTTGAGCGTGGTGATGGGCACGCGATTTTCGTGAAAGATCGACGCGGCCAGCGCCGCGTCGGCCAGCCCCTGCTGGAAGACGGCGAGAAAATGCTCGGGCGTTTCGGCCCCGCCCGAAGCGATCACGGGTACGCCCACGGCCCCGCTCACCGCGGCGGTCAATTCGACGTCGAAGCCGCTCAAGGTGCCGTCGCGATCGATCGATGTGAGCAGAATTTCCCCGGCGCCACGCCTGGCTCCCTCGATGGCCCAGGAGACCGCATCGAGCTCGGTCGATTCGTCCCCGCCGCGCACCCAGACCCGCCAGCCGGATTCGGCGCGCCGCGCATCGATGGCCAGCACGACGGCCTGCGAGCCGAATTCGTTCGCCAGTTCGGTCAGCAGCTCGGGCCGCTGGACGGCCGCCGTATTGATGGTGAGTTTGTCGGCGCCGGCGCGCACCACCGCGCGCGCCTCATCGAGGGTGCGAATGCCCCCGCCGGCGGTCAAGGGAATGGAAAGGGACTCGGCCACGCGCCGGATCGTTTCGAGGAACGTGGGCCGGCGGTCGCGCGAGGCGGCGATATCGAGCACGACGATTTCGTCGGCCCCCTCCCGGTCGTAGCGAGCCGCGAAAGCGGCGGGATCGCCCTGTCGCCGCAGGCCGCGGAACTGCACGCCCTTGACGACCCATTCGCCGTCGGTATCGAGACACGGAATGATCCGGCGCGCCAGGCTCATCGGGCCAACTCCAGGAAATTTTGCAAAACCGCCGCGCCGGCCGCGCTGGATTTTTCCGGATGAAATTGCACGCCGTAGAGCCGGCCCTGCTCGATGACCGCGACGAACCGGACGCCGTGGTCGCACACGGCCACCACCTCCTGGCCGGCGTCCAGGGCGGCGTAGCTATGCGCGAAATAGAACCAGGCGTCTTCGGGAATGCCCGCCAGAAGCGCGCTCGGCCCGCGCCGCTCGAGCTGATTCCAGCCCATGTGCGGCAACTTCACGCCCGTCGGCAGGGGCTTCACCACGCCCGCCAGCCAGCCCAGGCCCGGCTCATCCGGCGACTCCTCGCTGCGCTCGTAGAACGCCTGCAGGCCGAGGCAAATCCCGAGCAGCGGCACGCCGCGATCCACCTCCGCGCGCAGCGCGTGGCCCAGGCCGCCTTGGGCCAGGGCGCGTGCCAGGGCGTGAAAATGCCCGACGCCGGGCAGAACGATGGCGTCCGCGGCGGCCAGACCGGCGCCGCTCGTGGCGCGCTTGGTTTCCGCGCCCAGACGCCGGAGCGCGCGTTCGACCGAAGGAAGATTGCCCGCTCCATAATCGACGAGGGTGAGGATCATAACAGTCCCTTGGTGCTCGGCAAAACGCCGCGCAGCCGCCGGTCACGCGCCACGGCGAAGCGCAGGGCCCGCGCGAACGCCTTGAATATCGCCTCGACCTGATGATGCGACGAGCGGCCCTCGACGAGGCGAAGGTGAACGGCGGCGCCCGCCGTATGGGCGAACGCCTGAAAGAAATCGGGAAGCAGTTCGGTCTGGAAATCGCCCACGCGGCGCGCCGCGATTTTCCACTTGCCGACAAAATAGGGCCGGCCGCTGAAATCCAGGGCCGCCACGGCCAGCGTCTCATCCATGGGCATCACGAAATAGCCCGCGCGCAGGATGCCGCGCTTGGCGCCAAGGGCCTGGCGCACCACCTGACCGAAGGCAAGGCCCGTGTCCTCGACGGTGTGATGCTGATCGACATGCAGATCGCCGCGGACCGCGATTTCCAGATTGAGCGCGCCATGGCGGGCCACCTGTTCGAGCATGTGATCGAAGAAGCCGATGCCGGTGGAAATCCGCGCCCGCCCCCGGCCGTCCAGATCGACCCGGATGCGAATGTCGGTCTCCGCCGTTTGGCGGTGAAGACTGGCGCGCCTCACGGAAGCCATCGTTCGATCTCCTTTACCGATTCGACCACCCCGCGCGCGCCGAGCCGACGCATTTCGCGGATTCTCAGGTTCCGCCGCGAGGCGCCGTCATGGAGAACGGCGAGAAAAGTCACGCGGGCGCGCCGCGCCGCCAGCGCGTCGTCGGCGCTGTCGCCGACGTAGAGAACCGACGAGCGCGGTTTGCCGTCAACCAGCTGCAGCAGGCCCTCCGGGCTCGGTTTGGGCCGGCGAACGTCCTCGAGAGCGACCAGCCGGGAGAAGCGCTCCCGCACGCCGAAGTGTTCGAGCGTAAAAACGGCCTCCTCACGGAGCCGGCCCGTGAAAATCGCCAGATCGGCGGCGGCGGCCAGCCGGCGCAGCCAGCGGCGGTCGGCGAGCCAGCGTTCGCGCCGGATGTAGCCCTGAAAATGATCGCCGCGGTACAGCTTCTGAAAATGCTCGACCACCTCGCGAGGATTGGGACGCTTGCCCAGCTCGCGAATCCAGGCGCGGGTCAGCTTCCAATCGTCGTTGAAACCCGCGCGCGCCTTGAACCGCCCGATTTCAGCGGCCGAAACGCGGCGGCCGGTGAAATGGCGCACGGTTTCGACGATGGTGCGATGGTAGGAGGGCCGCACGTCGACCAGCACGCCGTCCATGTCGAAAATTACGAGCGGCCGGGCTTCCACAATTCCTCCATCGCGCGCAGCAGGGTGCGCAGGTGAGCGCGCGGGCCGACGGTGATCCGCACCCAGCCGATCCGCCCGAAATCGCTGCTGCGGTCGCGCAGCAAAATGCCGCGGCGGCGCAGCCCGGCAACGATCTCGGGCGCGCGCGGCCCGAAATCGACCAGCAGGAAATTGGCCGCGCTCGGGTAGACGATAACTCCCATCCGGCGCAGGGCCCGTTCGAGCTCCCGGCGGGCGGCGACCACTTCGCGCGCGTAGCGGCGCACCGGGGCCGGATGGCGAACCACGGCCAGGGCCGCGGCTAGCGCCGCCGAGTTGACCGCGTACGGGGAATGGATGCGGCGCAGCGCCCCGGCCACCTCGGCGCCGGCGAGCAGGCAGCCGATCCGCAGTCCCGCCATGCCGGCCGCTTTCGAAAACGTCCGGACGACAATCAGGTTGGGCCGGCGGGAAATCCATCCGGTGACGCTGCCCCCGGAAAAATCGGTATAGGCTTCGTCCACGATCACCATCGTATGCCGCGCCGCATCGAGTATCCGGCGAAGCTCGGCGGGGCGAAGCAGGCTGCCCGTGGGATTGTTCGGGTTGGCCACGAACAGTATTCTCGGCCGGCTCCGGCGCAAGACGCGCACAACCTCTTCGAGCGGGAAACGCAAGCGGTCGTCGTAGCGGAGCGCGATGACGCTCGCCCCGAGCAGTTCAGCGTAGAACCGGTACATCGCGTAGGTCGGCTCGACAATCAGCGCCTTCTCGCCGGCCTCGGCGAATCCGTCGGCGATCAGGCGAAGCCCGTCGTCGACGCCGTTGGTGACGATCAGGTTTTCGGCGTGCACGCCGAAGTACCGCGCGAGGCGCTCTTCGGCCGCCTGATATTCGGGATAGGAAACAATCCGTTCCGGCGTCAGACCCGCCAGCGCCCGCATCACGCCGGGCGGGGGGCCGACGGTATTTTCGTTGAAATCGAGCCGGAGCATCCCCCCCCGGCCTTCGAGCGGGGGGTGGTACGAGGCCATGCGCTCGGCGGCGCGCCGCAACGGAACCACAAGACTCACCCGCGAACCTCGACGGCTCGGGCGTGCGCCTCGAGGCCCTCCGAACGCGCGAGCGTGACAATCGATTGCGCCAGGCCCGCCAAGCCCGCCCGGCTCAAACGCTGCACGCTGATCGGCCGCAGAAAATCGGTCACCGACAGTCCTCCGCGCGCCCGCGCCCAACCGGCGGTCGGCAAAACGTGGTTGCTGCCGGTCGCGTAGTCGCCGGCGGGCTGAGCGCTCCACGGCCCGACGAAGATGCTGCCGGCGGCGCGAATCTTGCTCAGAAGCGCCTCGCCATCGGGCAGGCTGAGATGTTCGGCGGCGAAACGATTCGAGAACTCGATCGCCTCGGCGCGGTTGCGGGCGAGAAAGATGGGCCCGCTACGGTCGAGCGACTGCCGGGCGGGGCTGCCGGGCGGAAGGGTGGCGAGCTGTTTTTCGAGTTCCGCGAGAACCTGTTTCGCAAGCCGAGCCGAAGGCGTAACGAATAATGAGACGGCGTCGGGATCGTGCTCGGCCTGGGCCAGCAGATCGGCGGCAATGAACGCGGGACTCGCGCGCTCGGCCAGCACCAGCAGCTCGGTGGGACCGGCCGGCAGATCGATCCCGCAATCGGCGCTTACCAGCCGCTTGGCGGCCGTGACGAACCGGTTGCCGGGACCGCAAATTTTATCGACGCGCGGCACCGATTTCGTTCCGTAGGCCAGGGCCGCGACGGCCTGCGCCCCGCCCAGACGAAGCACGCGGCGAACCCCCAGCAAATGGGCGGCGGCGAGAAGGTCGGGACTGGGCCGCGGACAGGCGACCAGGATTTCCGCGACCCCGGCCACCTGGGCGGGCACGACCGTCATGAGCAGAGTGGAGATCAACGGGAAGCGCCCGCCGGGCACGTAACAGCCCACGCGATCGAGCGGCTGGTAGAAATGACCGATGCGGACGCCGCGCGCGACAGAAACGGTCCAGGGCCTTGGCAATTCCCGCTCGGCCACGCGGCGGATATTGCCCGCCGCCTGCCGGATGGCGGCGACGAGTGTTTTCGGGGCGCGGCGGCGGCACGCTTCGAGTTCGGCCGCGGAAACCCACAGGCGGCGGGGAGACAATTTCATGCCATCGAGCCGGGCGGCCCAATCGGCCAGCGCCCGGTCGCCCCGGCGCTGAACATCGGCGATGATTCGCGCGGCGACGCGTTCGGCGGCGCGGTCGCGGCTGCGGCGCGCCGCATCGAGCCGATTGACGGCGCCTTCGGTGAGTTTGTCTACGCGCATCAGAGCACGATCTTGTTGAGGGGGTATTCGACCAGTCCCTGCGCGCGCCGTTCTTTCAGCCGGGGAACGATCTGGCGAACCACTTCCTCGTCGACGATGGTGTTCACGGCAACCCAGTCGGAATCGCTGAGCCCGGAAATGGTGGGCTGGCGGAGAGCCGGCAGAACCTCCAGAACTCCGGCCAGATCCTCCCGGCGCACGTTGAGCATCAACCCCACCTTGCCCATGGCCTGAATCGAGCCTTCCAGCAGCATGACGAGGTGAGAGATTTTCGCCTGTTTCCACGGATCCGCCCAGGCCTCGTGGCTGGCGATGAAAACCGTGGTCGATTCCATCACCGTATCCACGATCCGCAAGCGATGCGCGCGCAAGGACGTTCCGGTTTCGGTGACTTCGACGATCGCGTCGGCCAGCTGCGGTACCTTCACTTCGGTGGCGCCCCAGGAAAACTCGACGCGCGCGCGAACGCCGTGCCGCGCCAGATACTGCTGCGTGATCTGGACCACCTCGGTCGCGATCGTCTTCCCTTCCAGATCGCGCGCGGAATGAATGGCGGAATCCTCCGGGACGGCGAGCACCCAGCGAACCCGGCCCAGTCCCTGCTTGGCGTAGGCGAGCTCGACCACCTCGCGAACATCCGAGCCGGTCTCGAGAACCCAATCCCGGCCGGTCAGGCCGGCATCGAGCGCGCCGCTCGAAACGTAGCGCGCCATTTCCTGCGCGCGAACCACCAGGCAACTGAGCTCGGTGTCGTCCACGCCGGCGTAATAGCTGCGCGAACTCAAAGTGATATGCCAGCCGGCGCGCTCGAACAGGCGCAGCGTGGCGTCCTGCAAACTTCCCTTGGGAATTCCCAGCCGCAGCATGTTCATGACTGCCGGCTCCCGTAGACGGCGGCCGGGTCGAATGCCCGCTCGGCCACCTCGGTGAACCGGCCGTCGGATTCCAGGCGGCGAAAGAAGCACGAGCGGAATCCTTCGTGGCAAGCCCCGGGGCCGCGCATTTCGGCGCGAACGAGGATGGTGTCGGCGTCGCAATCGATCCGCAGTTCCCTCACGCGCAGGGTGTGGCCGCTCGTCTCGCCCTTCTTCCACAGTTTCTGCCGGGAGCGGCTGTAGAAGGTCACATCGCCGCTGCGGCGCGTCTCCTCGAAAGCCTCCGGGTTCATGAACCCGAGCATGAGGACCTCGCCGGTCGACCATTCCTGAACGATCGCCGGAATCAGTCCGTTCATCTTGTCAAATTTCAGACTCATCACATCTCCCAAAAGAAAAAACCCGCCGGCACTGGGGGTGCCGGCGGGCTCTTGAGTTCGCGATACCTGGCTACTTATCGAACTCCCGCAAGCACGGCACGACCCCGTGGTGGTGAGAATGATGATGCTGTGCTCGCGGTAGCATGACTGCGAAAAACATATCGCAAAATGGGTTCAGAGTCAAGGCGGTGAATGGCCGCGGAATGGAGGATTCGGGCGGGGCGGCGTCCCCGCCGAAAACGATTTATTCCTGCGCCCCTCGAACGTCTTCCTCCAGATGCGATTCCACCGATTCCTCTTCGGCAGACCCGAGCAGGCGCCAGGAAGCAAAATTGTGGCGGCAGAAATCGCAACGAACCGCCCGCGCCCCGAAGAAGACGTTGAGGCGAACGCGAAGGCCAACGTCGGATTCGATTCTGTCGAGCCGGATACGAATGAGCCTCATGTTTCCACAGCGCGGGCAGCGGGCGTAAGGCAGGTATCGCAGGGGAACATACCGGGCGTAAAAGCGCGCGCGGCAATTCTGGCAACGCCAGGGGAAAACGCCAAGCGCGGACAGCACGAAGTCACCCTTGCGACGATGAGAACGGGAACAGTTATGGCTTCCGCATCGAGTGCACGTCAAAACGTTCTCCAGGACACCCTTTCATCCCCACGGCCGGCCGTTCCCACCCATCGGAGCCGGTCCGTTACTGACGGGATATCTTTTCTATTTATCAATAAGCATACCGCTGGCCTCGGGTTTCGCTGAAGAGAGATTTTGCGCCGGGATGTTTCCACCGCTACAATGCCCCGCGGAGGCGCTGCCGCCGCCAGGAGGGTTCCATGCCCGGCTACACCGACGCGCATGCACGCGCCGGTATTCAAGCACCGTTGCCGTCTATCGAGACCTGGCCGAACCAGTTCCCCGGTTACGTAATTACGATCCGTGTCCCGGAATACACATCGGTTTGTCCGAAGACGGGGCTGCCCGATTTCGGCGCGCTGACCATCCAATACGAACCGGCCGGGCGATGTCTCGAACTGAAATCCCTGAAGCTCTATCTGCTCGCGTATCGGAACCTGGGGATTTTTTATGAGAATGCGGTCAATTGCATACTTCGCGACGTGGTTCGCGCCGCGCGCCCCAAATCCTGTCTGGTTCGCGGGGAATTCACGCCCCGAGGGGGAATCACGACGACCGTTGAGGCGCGCTGGCCGCGCCGGCGCAAACCCTGACGGCTCACCCGTTTCCCCACACGCCGAGTATCCGGGGAGGGAGCGCCAGCCGCCTGCGGCCAAGCGCAGGTTGTACAACCCCTTAGGCAGGCTTGCCATTCTAATCAGATCAACAAGCGGAACTCACCGCCAGGAGGCATTTGAATGAGTACGACCCCGACTCAGCCGGAAATGCCGCGCTCAGAAACACCAGCGCCGTCCTACGGCACGCCGCGCTGGATCCCCATTCTGTTCGTGATCTTATTTCTTCTAGGCGGCTATCTGATTTATGCCGGAATTCACTCGGACCGAGGCCTTGAGGCCCAGCTCTCCCAATCGAACTCCCGCATTGCGAATCTGGGCAGCTCCCTCGACAAGTCGAATGCTCAAATTGACGATCTCAAGGCGGAACTGGATCTAACCACGCAGAAACTCGGCCTGACCCAGCAACAGCTGGCGCAGGCGCGCAGAACCGCCACCGTGCTTCGGCGGGAACAAATCAGCGCCAGCAATAAACTCCAACAGCAGATCGGTCAGGTGCAGCAGCAGACGCAGGCCAGTGTCAGTCAGCTCTCGAACGACCTGGGGGGCACAAAGAACGACCTGGCAGCCACCAAGCAGGCGCTCAACAAAACGACATCCCAACTGGAAGGCACGATCGGGGATATGGGCGTGATGAGCGGCAAGGTGGCGCACAACCAGCAGCAACTCGCGCAACTGATCCGCCTGGGCCAGCGCGACTACTATAAATTCAACCTGCACAAGGCCAAGTTCCCCACCCGCATCGGCCCGGTGATGGTCCAGCTCACCCACGTCGATACCAAGCACTGGCGCTATAACATGTATGTCACCGTCGACGACAAGCGCATCGAGAAAAAGGACAAGACGCTCTACGAGCCGGTCCAGTTCTACACGAGCCAGGCGATGGCCCCGCTCGAGATCGTCGTGTTCCAAATGAGCAAGAACGAAGCTGTCGGCTACCTGTCCGCTCCCAAACAGCCAAGCGAAGCTTCGGCGTCGCCGGCGGCAAACTGAGGATTCTCCTTCTCGGCCCTGCTGGCAACCATCCAGCGCCCCGTCCCGGCACAGCCGGAGCGGGGCGCTTTTACTTTCCTCCCCCCAGCCCGGGGTGAAAGCCTTTTCGTTCCGACGGGCCGGCCAAGCGGTATAGAATCACTTCTCTTATGCCACGACTCAAGACCACCTGCCTTTTGATCGTCACCTTTGTGCTGATGGCAACCCCTGCCGCTCGGGCGCAGACGAGCGATCTTGCCGCTCGCCTTCCCGCGGATACGCTGCTCTACATGTACTGGCGCGGCGCCGATTCGCTCAAGCCCGGAAGCAAAAACAGTCTTGTTTCGCTATGGAACGATCCCGGCTTTCAGCCGATGCGGCAATGGATTGTGCAGGGCTTGGTCGAAGCGACCGCCCGGAACCCACAGCTTTCGCAAGTCCGCAGGAAGGATATCGAGGCATTACTGGCCGATCCTTTCGTTTTCGGCATCCGGCTGGCGACCCAGGGCAGTTCAGCCCCTACCGGACCGACAACCACGGCCAGCGGATTTCTCGTCGTGCAGATGGAGGGCAAGACGGGCCAGGAACTCCGAGCGGACCTGCAAAAGAACCCGAAATCGATGACGAATGTCCGGTTTACCCGGTCGGGCTTGCTGCTTGCATCGGGCAATCCGGCGACACTGCGCGCGCTCGCCCGCCAGTTCGGTTCCGGGCCTGCCGGATCGAAGTCGCTCTCCACGCTGGCCGCCTTTGCGGAAGCCCGCGCCGAAATCACGGGCCAGCCGCCGATCGAATTTTTCATGCGCGTGCCGGAAGCCTCGTCACTGGCTCCGCGGAAGGCACCCGGTTTCGATACCAAGGCTTTCCTGCAGTCGCTGAACCTGCAACGCATCCATCTGCTCTGCGGCTCGATCGATCTCAACGAGCCCTCCGCCTTCATCCACTTTGCGATACTCGGCAACCCGTCCCCCGGGGGCCTCTTCGACCTGTTCGGGGCAAACGTATCGTCCTTCCAGACCCTGGCCGCGGCGCCCGCGGGCGCTTCGATCATCGTCTCCCGTCTCAATATCGGCGCGGTCCTTTTCCTGTTCACCAACGCCTTTTCGGCGGCGCTGGGTCCGGATCGGGCGGCGCGTCTGGAAATGATTTCGGGCCTTCTCTCGAGCACCGTCATGCCGGCCCTGGGCGGCGAGTACGCGATGATCTGGCCGCGCCTGACCGCCGGCGAAGGCTCTTCTCTGCTGGCGTTGACGGTGAACCCGCTGCCTGCCGCAAGCCTGTTCTCGACCACACTGGCTCCGTTCCTTCAACCCGCCGGACAGGAGGGGGAAATCCGCTACTTCCGCGTGGCGGGAAGATCCACCGGCGCTGCCCCGGGCGGCGCGCAAGACAAGTCTTCGCCCGCGGGAGCAAAACCGGCCGCCGCTCCTCAATCCATGCTGCTGGCCTTGACTCCTCACGTGGTGCTCATCGGCAGAAACGAAGCGCTATTGCGCCGCGGCGCCCGGGCCGTCACGGCCGCGGCGCCCGCGACGGGCCTTGCGGCCACGGCAAGTTTCCGCGCCGCCCGGGCCGAGCTTCCCGCACAGCTTTCCGGGTTGAGCTACCTCGATATGCAGACTTTCAACTGGACGAAATGGCTGGAGCGAATGGCGGCCAGGATGGCCCAGAATCAAAAAAATCCTCGCGCCGCCGAGCGCGGAGCCGCACTCGATCAGTGGGCCAAGGCCGGCGGCGGCGCCGTGCTGGCGCGGCATGTGCACCTGATATTTTCCGGCGCGTGGAAAGACGGCCAAGGGGTACATTGGCGCGGCGACGTTCATTAAGCAGGATTCCCCTTTTGCTCCCTTTTACACCCCTACGCCAAATGACCGGCGGACCGGCCAGGTCATTTTCCGGTAAACTCCTTTTCCATGGCGAGCAATCCTAAAACGGCAGGCCGCTTGCGCTCTGCGCTTCCCACCTGGCTGGCAACCGGCGCTTTCCTGCTGGCCTCGGCCGTCTTGACCTTGACGGCTCGAGGGCAGCGACCCGCTCCGGCCGCGCCCACCGCGCGCTTTGCCGGCGGCGGCAGCGCCGCCGAAGTGCCCATGGAACTGGCCGCGAACGCGGTCTTCGTTCCCGTGCAGGTCGGCGGAGGCAGGCCATCGAACTGGCTGCTGGACACCGCGTCGCCGGCCACGGCCGCCGAGTCTTCGCTTTTCGCGCCAGATGCCGGAAACGGGAACGAGGCCGGCGGTTCGGCCACACTCACCCTTCCCGGCATCCAGCTGCTCGAACCGAATCTGCTCGTTCATTCCTTCCAGACTTTGGGGCCATGGTACGGGCTTCGCGTCGGCGGAGTGATCGGCAACGACCTCCTCGCCCGACTGGTTGCCGAGCTGGACTATTCCCGCCTGTCCATTGAGCTGTACCGTCCGAACTCCTACCGCCGCCCCGGCCACATGAAAAAGATACCCATCGAGTGGGTGAAGGGCCTTCCCACTATTCGAGCGAAGATTCGCTCGGGCGGGCGGACGATCGAAGGGGATTTCGCGCTGAACACCGGCGGCAGCCCCGGCCTCGTCGTTTTCCGTTCGTTTCTTTCCGCGCAGCGGATGCTTCCGCCGGAGAGCAAGACGATGCCGGGCGAAGTGGTTGACGCCTCGGGCCAGCAGGCGGCGACACTCATGCGCGGGGAATGGATCGAGGTGGGATCGGTCCGCGTTTCCCGGCCGATCGTCTCCATCGTCGAGCGGAATAAAGCATTTTCGGGGGCTGCCTTCGAGAAATTCAAAGGGGCGTCCGTGGCCGGGCCCATAGACGGTTGGATTGGCGGCCGGATTTTGCGCAAATTCCGGCTGGTGCTCGATTTTCCCCAAAACTGCATTTTCGCCGCGCCCAATCGCGACTTCGTTTTTCCCATCGAAGCCGACGCGAGCGGGGCGACCATCACGGCAACCGGAGAGAATCTCAATCAATTCGAGGTGCGCGACGTCCGTGCGGGCTCGCCCGCCGCCCAGGCCGGGCTCGAGCCGGGCGACCGGATCCTGGTGATCGACGGGGAAGAGGCTTCCGATCTCTCTCTCGATCAGATTCGCGATCTGCTTTGCCAGGGCGGTCACTCACCGGTACTGGGGGTCGAACGGATGGGGCGAAAGGTAAGAATCGAACTGCAACTGAAGCAGACCCTCTAGAGCGGCGAGTTTTCCCGCAGCGAGGGATGCGCTGCTACTATGCCCCGCCGCTTACAACAAAAAGCGCCCTGTCGCGCAAAGATGGGCCACCCGCCATCAAACCGGCCGGGGAACCAGATGGAATAACGCCTGTGCGTTCCGGTCGAGAATCATTTCGACCTGGTCGGAAGTCAACCCGACAGCCTCATCGGCCACGTAGTCCACGCAGCGCTGGTATAGGTGGCCGACTTCGTAAGGATAATCGCTCCCGAGCACCATCCTGTCCGCGCCGTAGGATGTGCAGGCCACGCGCAGCGCCGGCGGGTAAGCGTGAGATACGGTGTCATACCAGAACCGCTTGGCGGTCACGCTGGGCTGCTCTGCGTCATCCGGCATGTAGAGCTTCCGTTGCATATCCAACCGGTTCATCAGCATGCAGATCTCGCCACCGAGGTGGGGAATGATGATTCGCACCTTCGGATACCGTTTGGGGATCTGATTGACGATCAGGTGCGCCGCCACCATGGTGTCCTCGATCGATGCACCAATGGGCCAGGTCAGGTGCTTTGCCCGCACCAGCGCCGAGCATGCCCCCAGGCCGGAGGGGTGGAAGAAGAGGATGACGCCCCGCCGGTTCATTTCCTCCCAGAAGGGATCGAACATCGGGTCGGCCACCGATTGCGTGAGTACAGAGGTGCCCATGGTAACGCCCACCATTCCCAGTTCGTCGAGGCCGCGATTCATCTCCTGGATGGACTCCTCGACATGGGGTAATGGCGTGACCACGTACGCGGCAAAACGGTCGGGATAGCGGCGGACGTACTCCGCATAAGAGTCATTGATAAACCGGGCCAGGCGAACGGCGTCTTCTTTCCTGGCGAAATACGGAAATTGCGGCGCGGCGGAGATCACCTGCATCTTCACGCCGGCGCGGTCCATCATCTTGAAACGCGCTTCCAGCTCCTCGGGGCTTCCGCTGCCGGGAGCAATTCGCGCGATGTGCGTGCCGGTGCCGCCCCCGCCCAGACGGTCCAGCATGTCCAGGTATGGATTGGGATAGATGTGCCCGTGAACATCGATTCGCAACGAGTCCGGCGCTCGGGAAGGGAGCGCCGCAGGGTTCGGGGCGCTCGGAGCCATCCTAATTCCCAATGCGCCGTTGACTGCCATAGCCGCAACCCCTCCCGTGCTGAGTCTCAAGAAAACCCGACGGCCGAGAAATTCCAATTTTGCCATTGTCGTTTTCTACCTGTCGTTTGCCGGGCTGGATGGCCGGCAAGTTCGCCCGGACCGCCGCCGTGGAATCGATTCCCGAATGCTGCGCCAATCCTCCTCCCTCAGCCGCAACTTTTGCAATAACAAACGAAGGAATACGCAGCTGCCCGATGGCGGACGACGAATGGCACATCGGGGCAGGTAGCCGAGGCGCGCGCCACCAGTTCCACTGGCGCCCGATGCTGGATTGTGTGCGTGTGAAGCTTGTTGCCGTAGCCGAGGCACGCCGTAAGGAACGCGCAGCGGTCATGTCCGGTACTTGCGATGAAAGGCTCTCTGTCGCGGAAAGCGTGGGCCGCCCGGCCACCCGAAAAAGCGCAGCCTGCGGCGGGGCATGCGCTGCTATCATGCTCCGGTGCTTGTAACAAAAGGCTTCCTGTTGAGGAAAGGCTTGGCCACCCGCCTATCATCCACTAAGGTGCTTGAAACCCTCTGCCATAGAAGTAGCGACGAGGCTGAAGCGTCACCTGCATCGAACCGCCGTCTTTGTGTTCCTTCGTTTCGACCACCCAGCGGGGAGTTGTCTGTTCCTGCTCGCTTTCGCTGTGGGCAACAACGCTTGCAAGTTGAGCTTTTTCCGGTCCCATGACAAATCTTTCCGAGTTCGCTGCTATGTTGTAGTTGATAATGCGTACAGCGTCCTTGCCGATTCGTCTGTATTTACGCGATCCGCCCGGATCGCCCAACCTTACGCACCAACTGTATGTCAACGGAAAGTATTTCACCGCACCTGATACGCCAAAGCCCACCGTATTGGTACCTTTGGGCGGGACGATCACTACCGGACTGCCGCTGATGATAAAGCCCGTTCCCCATGGCGCTTTTAGTATTTGCCAATCAAGTGCCATGATGACCTTCATGATATTCTCAGCTTGGGTGAATAGATTTTCCAGGAATGGCCATTCAGTAGCGACGAACTCGATCTCATTCCCCTGAACTGCTTCCACTATAGATTTCGCTGAGACATCAATCGATTCGCCGGTGTTTTCTGTGTAACGTTCAATTATCGACTGCATCCGCCCGACATCGGAGGCCATCATACGCATAACTGCTGTGCCTGCTTTCGTATACAACTCCGAAACCATCGCGCCGAACGACGGCAGCCGATTGAATTGGACGCCCATGAAGTAGGCAACAGTCTCGAACGTCTCTCGAGTTGGTTGACCTGACAGCAGGCCACGTATTGCTGAACTGCCTACGCCATCGATGTAACGCATGATCTTAGATTCGATGCGCCGATCTCTAGGAGCATTCTCGGGCTTCAATGCGTAGAGGTCCTTCTTGAAGCATAGATTTGACGGTGGCAACTCTTTGTATGTGCCGAGGCGACGGTCGTAGGCCCACAGCAGCCCCTTGGCATTTGTGAACTGCTTCTGATAGAAGACTGGGACGTAGTGGTGCTTGCGGGGTTGACTCACGGCTAGAGCATTATAGCGATTCCGGGCTTCGCTCCATCCGTGCCTCTGATCGTTTACTTTTCGCTGAAAAAAGCCGGACCGGACGCCGCGCCTGCGGGATGGGGTCACGCAGAACGCAGCACATTTGCAGCAGGCGAACCCCAAGCGAAGGGGGTGGGGGTGGTCCCTTTTTCGCCGCCGTATACGCTATCCCGAGGCCAACTTGACCGGCCGCAAAAACGCGCCCTATACTCGCCGGCACAATTTTGCGAACCCGAAACGCGGGCTCGCCCGGGGAGTCGACCAGCCATGGCCTTTCAGCGTGCCGCCACACAAACTGAAATCCCTGCCGGAACCGTTCGGGAAGTGCAGCTGAAGGAGCAGACGATTGCTCTGGCGAACGTCGACGGCAAGTTCTATGCCCTGAACAATACCTGCCTGCATCGCGCAGGACCGCTCGGCCAGGGAGAACTGGCGGGGGGAATTTTGACCTGTCCCTGGCACGGGTGGCAGTACGAGGTCAGCACGGGGCGGGTGACCTTCAACCCGGAAATGCGCATTGCGACCTACCCGGTCGAGCTGCGGGAAGATGAGGTTTGGGTGGATCTGGGCTAAAAAAATCCGCTTTCCGGGCCCTCCAGCTACGGCATCCTGTTCGCCTTTTCGCCGCCTGACTCTTAAAAACCTGCAACGATTGGCTTTCCTCAGGATGCAAGAGCGTGTATATTGCGCCATTCACACTCCTCGATGGAACCAACAACCGAGCGCCGCTACTGGATTCTGTCGTCCGACCCTCGCCAGTACCATTGGGATACCCTTTTCGTGAAAGGAAAGGAGATGTGGCGAGGCGCCGGTTCCCGCCTGCCCATCAGGCGCCTGGCGAAGCTGATGCGGCGTGGCGACCGGGTGCTGGCCTACCATGGCACGCCCGACCGCTGGGTGTATGCGCTGGCGGAAGTGACCCGGGACCCCTACATCGATCCCGGAGACCCGACGGCTAAGGCGATAATCATCGACTTGCGCGCGCTCGAGCGGATTTCGAGGCCGGTGCCACTGACCGAAATGAGGGGAAACCCGGCCCTGCATCACGTGAAGTTCCTGAAAAACCCCAGGCAACCGGTTTCTCCGGTCACCGAAACCGAATACCGGGAAATCCTGCGGATGGGCGGAATCGTGGCTATGCCGGGGATGCCCCTGCCTTAGTCTCGACCTTCCCTATATGGCCGCTCGCCCGGGCTACTTCACCGCGGTGGCGGCCCTCGTCTCGGAGAAGAAACGGATCGCCGCCGCTACGCCCGCGCCGGCTGGCACGCGGAAGCCCTGGTCGCTGAGGGCCTTTTCCAGGGCGGCAAGCACCAGAAGAACGTTTTTGCGCTGGGACGTATAGCCCATGATCCCCACGCGCCATATCTTTCCCTTCAGAGGACCCAAGCCGCCCGCGATCTCGATATCGAATTCATCGAGCATCTGCTTTTGCAGCTTCTTGCCATCGATGCCCTCGGGGATCTCGATGGCCGTCACGGTCATCATCCGCCGGGCCGGATCGGTGACGAACGGCTTCAGGCCGATCGCTTCGATCCCGGCGATAAAGGCATGATGATTCGACCGGTGCCGCTCCCAACTGGCCTCGAGCCCCTCTTCCATGACCATGCGAAGCGCCTCGCGGAAGGCGTAAATCAGAGGGATGCCCGGCGTGTGGTGATAGGTGCGTTCCTTGCCCCAATAGTTCATCGTGGTGGTGAGATCGAAATACCAGCTCTGCACCTTGGTCTTGCGCGAACGCAGGATCTCCTCGGCCCGCGCGCCCACGGTGATCGGGCTCAGCCCCGGAGGGGCGCCGAGCGCCTTCTGCGTCCCGCTGAAACAGATGTCGATGGGCGTGCCATCCACGTCGACGGGCATGCCGGCGAGCGTCGAAACGCAATCGACCACGAGAATGGCCCCGAGCTCGTCGGCCACCTTGCGATATTCCTCGATCGGGCTGGCGACGGTCGTCGAGCTTTCGCCGTGCGTGACGCCGACAATCTTGACCTTTTTCCCCTTGCCGGCGCGGCGGACGTCTTCGGGATCGACCGCGCGGCCGTAAGGGGCGCTGACCGGGGTCACGCGCGCCCGGGCGCGCTCGGCGATGTCGGCCATGCGCTGGCTGAAGGTGCCGTTGACGCAGATCAGGGCCTCGTCGCCTTCCTCGAGCGGATTGACCATCGCGGCTTCGATTCCGCCCGATCCCGCGGCGGAGATGGGAAAGGTGATGCGGTTCTCGGTGCGGAAGACCTGCCGAAGCAGCACCTGCACCTCGTTCATCACCATGCTCACAAACCAGGGGTCGTTGTGCCCCACCATCTTCGAGGACATCGCGCGGTAGACGCGCGGATGAATGGAGGAGGGGCCCGGTGTCAACATCAGCCGGTCCGGGGGATTTAACTCACCGATCTGTTCGTTCATGATATCGTTCTTTCCCTTGATCGAATTCCACACATGCCGGCGGGCGCAAGAGGCTGCTCGACGCCGGAAAGATCAAGAAACGATCTTAAACGTTTAGACTCGCCCTCGCCAGCCCGCCTCGCAACCCGGGGCGGGTGAATCATTGTAAGGTTTCGCATCATCTCCTCGATAGTCAGTCAATAGGCATTGCCCGGCATGAAACGGCGCGGTTTCCGCAGGGCAGGCGTTTCGCCTTTCCATTTTGTATTGCCGTCGCGGGCATCGACGCCCGAAGACGGCTACAATAAGCGGCTTGCCGTCTGCGGCGTGCCTCCCGTTTCGGCCGCGGATCGCTAACACCGGCGTTCCGGTTTGGATAGAATCGACTTTTAACAACCAGCCCTTGGAGGCGTTTATGGCAAACAGCGCGAAAGCCGCTCCTGCCCCGGAATTGATTCAGGAAATTCGTGAGAAGGCTCGCCTGCTTCGCATTCATTCGATGCGGATGACCACGGCGGCCGGCTCGGGCCATCCCACCTCCTGCCTTTCCTGCGCCGAACTGATGGCTGGGACGTTTTTTCACGCGATGAAGATGGACCCGAATAACCCGGACGCGCCGACCAACGACCGCTTCGTGATGTCGAAGGGGCATGCCGCGCCGATCCTCTACGCGGCGCTGGCCGAAGCCGGCGTTTTCCCCGTGGGCCGTCTGCTGACGCTTCGGCAATTCTCGAGCGAACTCGAGGGCCATCCAACGCCGCGGATTCGCGCGGTCGACGCCGCCACCGGTTCGCTCGGGCAGGGACTTTCGGTCGGGCTGGGGCTGGCTCTGGGCGCGCGTCTCGAAAAGCGGCCGGTCCGCATTTACGTGCTCATGGGCGACGGCGAGATGGCCGAGGGAAATGTGTGGGAAGCGGCCGCGGTGGCCGCCTATCACCATGTGGACAATCTGGTGGCGCTGGCCGATGTGAACTCGCTCGGCCAAAGCCAGCGAACCATGTATTCCCATGACGCCGAAGTCTACCGGCGGAAATTCGAATCGCAGGGCTGGGAAACGGAAGTGATCGACGGCCACGACGTCGCCGCCGTGCTCGCCGCGCTCGACCGGGCCCAAGCGGCCAGCAAGCCTTATGCGATCGTCGCGCGAACCGAGAAGGGACACGGGGTGAGCTTCCTCGCTGATAAGGAGGGATGGCACGGAAAACCGCTCAATGAGGAGCAATTGTCGCGCGCGCTGGCGGAAATGGGCGATGTGCCGCCGGTCCCGGCCGTGGATACGCGTTCCTACGCGCGCGACCTGACCCCGCCGCGCAGCGATTTTCCTTCCCCGGCTGCCCCGGATTACAAGCTGGGGCAGATGGTGGCGACGCGGGTGGCCTTTGGCGACGCGCTCGCCAAGCTGGGCGCCGTCCATCCGCGCGTGGTGGCTCTGGACGGCGACGTGCAAAATTCGACCTACACGGAGACGTTCCACAACGCCTTCCCAGACCGCTTCTTCCAGGGTTTCATCGCGGAACAGAACATGGTGGCCACAGCCGCCGGATTTTCCGCGCGCGGATGGACACCGTTTGCCGCGACCTTCGCCTGCTTCCTCGGACGCGCATTCGACCAAACGCGCATGGCGGCCATCAGCCGGACCCATATCAAACTCGTGGGATCGCACTGCGGGATCTCGATTGGCGAAGACGGCCCCTCGCAAATGGGCCTGGAAGACCTGGCGGCCATGCGCACACTGCCGGGTGCCACCGTGCTCTATCCGTCCGATGCCGTATGCGCCGAAAAAATGGTGGAGGCGGCGGCGAGCCGGCCGGGCATCTGCTACATCCGCACCAGTCGCCCGAAAACAGCGGTGATCTACCCGAACGACGAGCGCTTTCCGGTGCCCGGCTTCAAGGTGGTCCGGCGCAGCGACGGCGACCGGGCGGCAATCGTCGCGGCCGGCATCACCCTGCACGAGGCCCTGAAGGCCGCCGATGCGCTGAAGGGCGATGGAATCGCCGTCCGCGTGATCGATTTGTACTGCGTGAAGCCGATCAACGGAGTAGCGCTCGGTGCGGAAATCGCCGGCGCCGGCAGGCGGCTGGTAACCGTCGAGGATCATTACCCGGAGGGCGGATTGGGCGAAGCGGTGCTGGGGGCCCTGGCGGTTTCCGGCACCAGCCTCGAAGGCGCGCGGCAACTGGCCGTCACGAGCGTGCCACATTCGGGCAAGGAAGCCGAATTGCTTGCCGCATTCGGCATCTCCGCCGAACATATCATCCAGGCGGTTCGCGGGATCATCTGACCGGCCCGCGCTCGCTTCGTAGTCCACGTTTCGACATGGCGATGGTGCGACGGAGGCATGATTTCCTGCCTGCCGCGCAGCGCGAGGCTTCATACAACGTGCAAATGAATAGGTCGGCCCTTCGCAATCCGGTGAAAGCAAGCCCTCGTGTCTGAAGCCGATCCAAACTCTCCCGCTACCCCGCCGGCTTCGCCGCGCCTGCTGGAAGTGCCGACGCGCGAAACGGCGCCTGCGTCCACGGCACTCGGCCGGTGGCTTACGAGCGGGGGCCGGCTGGACGAGCCGGCCCCCGTCGAGCGCGGTTCTCCGTGGTACGCGGTATTGTGCCTAACCGGTCTCGACTATTTCGGCTCGTTGGCCTACCAGCCGGGCATTGCACTGATCGGCGCGGGGATGCTGGCGCCGACGGCAACGTTGCTCCTGGTCCTGGTGACTGTGTTCGGCGTGATGCCGGTCTATGCGGCCGTGGCGCGGCGCTCATACGCGGGCCAGGGCTCGATCGCTATGCTTGAGAATCTGTTTTCGGGCTGGCGATCGAAAGTCGTGGTCCTGGTGCTGCTCGGCTTCGCCGCCACCGATTTTGTCCTTACCATCACGGTCTCCGCCGCCGATGGTGCCCGGCACGCAATCGAAAATCCCTACCTTCACCGCTACCTGGCACATTCCCAGTTTTCCCTGACCATCCTTCTGCTGATGGCCCTGGGGGTTCTGTTTTTTATTGGATTCCGCGAGGTGATAGCTGTCGCCGTGGCCGCCGTCGTTCCCTACCTTCTGCTAAATCTGGTGGTTCTTCTGGTGGGTCTGCGCGACATCCTGCGCCAGCCGGCGCTCATCTCCGCCTGGCATCAGACCTTGTTCCTCCAGGCGCCCGGCCACGACTGGACGGGAGTGATGCTCGGGTCGGCCATTGTTTTTCCCAGCCTTGCCCTCGGCTTGAGCGGGTTTGAAACGGGAGTTTCGGTGATGCCACTGATCGAAGGCGGCCAGGAGGATAGGAAACGCACTGTCCCGCTGGGCCGGATTCGTGACACGCGGAAGCTCCTCGCTGCGGCCGCGATCATCATGGGCTTTCTGCTGATTCTTTCGGGCTTCGTCACCGCGATGCTGATTCCCCCGAGCGCCTATCGCGAGGGAGGGCCCGCCTCCGGGCGCGCCATCGCCTATCTCGCCCACCGGTTGGTGGGCAACGGCTTCGGCACGGTCTACGACATTTCGACGATTGCGATGCTCTGGCTCGGTGGCGCATCGGCGATGGCCGGGCTGATCAATCTGGTGCCGCGGTATCTGCCGCGTTTCGGAATGGCGCCGCGATGGGTAGCCTACCGGCGGCCGATGGTGACCGCTCTCTTGGCGGTGAGCATCCTGGTCACGCTTGCCTTCCACGCGAGCGTGAACGGCCAGGCAGGCGCTTTCGCCACCGGCGTTCTGGCGCTGATTCTTTCGGCGGCAGCCGCAGTGACGATCGCCTTCGCGCGGGAATTTCGCGCGGCGCCTAGCGAGCGTGCTGGGAGCCTACTCTGGAGCGTGCTCTTTTCCGTCGTCACGCTTGTCTTTGTTTACACCTTCATCGCCAACGTGTTCGAGCGGCCCGACGGCGTGATCATCTCGGCGATTTTTATCTGCGTCATTTTGACCTTCAGCGCCCTTAGCCGCTACGAGCGGGCGAAGGAGCTTCGCGTGGCGGGGATGGAGTTCGTCGACGATGACTCGGCCAGACTTTGGCCAAGTCTTGCGGGCAAGAAAGTGAACCTGGTGCCCTGCCATGCAGCGGATGCGGCCTACCGCGCCCGCAAGGCCGAGGACATTCGTCGAAATTTCCGTGTGAACGGTCCGCTGGTCTTCCTGCACGTGAACCTGCTCGACAACCGCAGTGAATTCATCAGCCGGCTGCGGGTGAGCGCGCGGCAGGAGGACCGGCACTACGTGATCGAGGTATGGGGCGCGGTGGCGATTGCCAATACGATCGCCTTCATCACCGAGCTGATCGACCCGATGAGTCTGTTCATCATACTGAGCGGGCGGAATCTGATGGGGCAATCGCTCCGTTATGTGCTTTGGGGCGAAGGTGAAGTGGGGCTCTGGGTCTATGCGATCCTGGTTCGCTACTGGGAGTGGACGGGAAAAACGGCGGATCGGCCCACGCTGTTTCTGACGACAGTCTGAGGTTTTCCGGCGCCCTGTGGTATCGTTGCGGGACGCCCCTTGCAACCGGTTCCGCGGGCGAAACATCATGGCAGAAAAATCCGTTTTGATCGGCGTAGTTCCCGAAACGATCGTCCTCGGTCCGAAGGACCAGATCACCTGGTACACGGAGGCGGGAAACCTCAAGATCGAATTCGATCCCAACCGTTCCCCTTTTTCCTCGAACGTCTTTCAAGCCCCGCCGGGCATGCGTCTCTCGAGCGGCACCCCGCGCCCGGGCGCGAAACCGGGCGCCTACAAATACCGCATCGCGATCGAGGACAACGTCATCGCCCGCGGTGAAGTCATCCTACGCGAATCGTAAGCAGACCCCCCCCTGCCCCCTTCCCCACAAGGGCCGCTAAATTTTAAAACGTGGATAGGCCTTGAAACGCTAGGGCGGCCGACGGTCGGGCTTTTCTCGTCCGGCTAGGTCTGGCTAGGATTCGTGATCTGCTTGAGGTTCGCGTTGTTGATGGTGAGATTGCCCTGCTTCTTCATCTGGTTTTCCAGGGCGCGCCGGAACGCGTCGAAGGCGTTGTTCTGGGCCGTGGTGAGCAATTCCTGCCGGATCGAACTGCGCTGAGTTTCGAAGGTGGCCTCGGACGGCTCTTCGTGCGCCGTCACCGCATAAACGTACCAGTCGCTGTTCACCTGCATCGGTCCCTGCGCCTGTCCGACCGGCGCGGTGAAGGCGGCCAGAAACTGGCGGGCGGGAACGTTGCCGACGCTGCCGACCCGCGAGAATTCCGCGGACTGAACCGGCAACCCCAACGCCTTGGCCGCCTGAGCCAGCGGCTTGCCCTGCTTGAGCGCGGCAGCCAGATTGCCGGCTTCCAGGCGAGCCTCGTCGGAGGATTTCGCCTGGATGTAATCGCTTTGGACCCGGTCGTGAACCTCGGCCGAAGTCCCCTGATGGGTGGGAACGATCTGGTTGACATCGAGGATGAGGTATCCTTGCGGCGTATCGATCGGCAGGCTCAACTGGCCAGTGCCCTGGGCGAAAAGCGCGTCCCGCAAGCTGTTCGACCCGCCGAAACCGGGGATCGGTTGCGTCACGGAAACCAGCGGGGTCTGGCCCATGACCAGGCTCGCTTTCGCTTGCGGCCCCAAGGCGTTTTCAACGGCCGCGAGCGACTGCCGGCTCGACTGGCCGACGATACTGGCCATGTTGTCGGAAATCTGCTGCGATTCCTTCTGCACCTGCGCGGTCAGCAAAGTCTGGAGGATCTGGCCGCGGACCTCGGTAAAACTCAGGGTGTGCGCCGCCTCACGGCCCAGCACCTTGATGATGTGGAACCCATACTGCGTCTTGACCAGATCCGACACCTGGCCGACCGGTAGGCTGAAGGCGGCCTGCTGGAAAGCCGGGACTGTCTGCCCGCGGATGATCCAGCCGAGATCCCCGCCCTTGGCCTTGCTGCCGGGGTCTTCCGAATATTGTTTGGCGAGCTTGGCGAAATCGCCACCGTGCTTTACCGCCTGGAGAACCTGTTCGGCTTGTTTCCGGATTTCAGCGATTTCGGCGTCCGTTTTGCCCACCGTCATGAAAAGAATATGTTCCACGTGGACGCGTTCGGGGACCTTGTATTGATCGATATGCGCGTTGTAATAGGCTTGCAGCTGATTGTCCGGGATAACCGTATTCTTCTGGAGCAAATTGAGATCGAGCAGAAGATAGTTGGCCGACCGTTTCTCGGGAACCTGATATTCGCTTTTATGGGCGTCGTACCAGCCTTGCAGTTCGCTTTCGGTCGGCTGGAGCTTGGCCGCGAGCACGCCGGGATTAACCTGAACGTAGTCGATCTTGACCTTCTCATTCTGGCGCAGATATTCCTGGCGGACATCCTGCGGAGTGACGAACACATCGGCCGTCACCAGCTGCCGGAATTTCTCCTCGAGGAGCCCCCTTCGAAGCTCATCCTCGAAATCGGAAACGGTAAGGCCGAACTGTTGCTGCACCATCGTCGTATACGCCTGGGCGCCAATCCATTTCCCCTTGGGGAAGGCGGCGGGGAGCAGTTGACGAATCTCGTCGGCCACATCCTGATCGCTGACCCGGATGCCCAGACGGGAGCTTTCCATCTCCAGGAGCCTGGAGAAAATCATCTGATCCAGAATCTGGTGGGCGTACAAGCCGCGCATCTGTTGGGGAATTTGCTGCTGCTGGGACATCAAATCGAGCCGGCGCTGCACGTCGCCAACGGTGATTCTTTGCCCGGCGACGTCGGCCAGGGCGTCGGTACCAGTCTGGAGGGGCGTGTTCGGCATGGGCACCAGATACAGCAGCATGCCGAGCGACACCATTCCCAGCACCACGCCCAGGACAATCTTCACCGTCAAGTCACGACTATGCAGGTCGAACATT
>Ga0307373_10001884_pt1 | contig 38705 bp, 35 predicted proteins | sample OX2MG_FD_202534 | JGI IMG/M metagenome (GOLD analysis project Ga0307373, IMG submission 202534) | Soil microbial communities from Risofladan, Vaasa, Finland - OX-2 | ecosystem: Environmental > Terrestrial > Soil > Coastal area > Acid sulfate soil | place: Finland: Risofladan, Vaasa | collected...
ACCCAGTGATATCACCCGTGCCTGGCACGTGGTGGACGCCGACGGGCTGGTGCTCGGGCGGTTGTCCACCGAGGTGGCATCCATCCTCCGGGGCAAGCACAAGCCGATCTTCGCTCCCCACGTCGATACCGGCGATCATGTGATCGTGATCAACGCCGACAAGGTAGTGATGACCGCGGGCAAGGCCGAGTCCAAGCTGGCCTACCGCCACAGCGGGTATCCGGGCGGCCTCCGATCGACCCCCTATGCCGACCTGATGGTCGCCCGGGCCGACGAAGTGGTCCGCAACGCGGTCCGGGGCATGCTCCCGAGGACCCGGTTGGGCCGCCAGATGATCGACAAGCTCAAGGTCTACAACGGCCCCGAGCATCCTCACGCAGCACAGTCCCCTCAGCCCCTGGAGCTTCCGGGCGCGCGCCGTACGGTGTCCGCCCGGAGCGGCGCGTAATCGCCGATCCCCGCGGGCCGATAGAACCAATCGACGACTAGGAGCACCTCGTGGCCAACGCCGCCCCTCTCTGCCAGACCACCGGACGACGCAAGCGGGCCGTGGCGCGGGTGCGCTTCCGCCCGGGGCAGGGTGCCATCACCGTCAACAAGCTCAAGTTCGAGGACTACTTCACCTCGGCCACCCACCGGATGCTGGTGACCGAGCCACTCCGGTTGACCGAGACGGCCGCCTCGTGGGACATCGACGTGACCATCGACGGCGGCGGGGTGTCGGGTCAGGCCGGAGCCTTCCGGATGGGAATCGCCCGGGCCCTCATCGAGATGGACCCTGAACTCCGGGGAGCTTTGAAGAAGGCAGGCTTCCTCACCCGCGACTCCCGGGAGAAGGAATCGAAGAAGTACGGCCTGAAGAAGGCCCGCAAGGCGCCTCAGTACTCCAAGCGGTAGGTCGGTGGGCCGCGCGCGATTCGGCACCGACGGTGTACGGGGAGTGGCCAATGCCGAACTGTCGCCGGAGCTGGTCCTGGCCCTCGGCCGGGCCACGGCGCGGAAGTTGCTGGCCACCGCCTTCATCGTCGGTCGGGACACCCGCCGGTCGTCCCCGATGCTCCAGGCCGCCCTCGCCGCGGGGCTGGCCGGGGAAGGGGCCGACGTGATCGATGTCGGGGTCCTTCCCACCCCGGCCATCGCCTGGCTGTCGGCCGCCCGCGACATCCCCGGCGCGGTGGTCTCCGCATCCCACAACCCGTTCGCCGACAACGGCATCAAATTGTTCGGCCGGGGCGGGACCAAGTTGTCGGTGGAGACGGAGGCGGCCATCGAAGAAGAGCTCGATCAGGTGCTCGATGTGGACGTCCGGGGCCCCCGGAGTCCGGAAGGGTTCGGGGTCGGCCGGCTGATGAGCGAGCCCGGCGCCGCCGATGACTACCTCACCCACCTGGTGTCGCTCCTGGAGGGCCGCCGCCTCGACGGGCTCAAGCTGGTGGTCGACGGGGCCAACGGTGCGGCGTCGGCCATCGCCGCCCGCCTCTACGAGCAGGTGGGAGCCGAGGTGTTGGCCATCGGCTGCGAGCCGGACGGCGCCAACATCAACGCCGGCTGCGGTTCCACCGACACCAGCACCCTGGCCGGGGCGGTGGTCGACCACGGCGCCGATCTGGGGTTGGCCCTCGACGGCGACGCCGACCGGCTGTTGGCGGTGGACGCCACCGGGACAACCATCGGGGGGGATGAGCTCCTCGCCCTCTTCGCCATCGACCTGGCCGACCGCGGCCAGCTGGCCGGCAACACCGTGGTGGTGACGGTCATGACCAACCTCGGGTTCAGCATGGCCATGGAGAAGCGGGGGATCAAGGTCAAGCAGACCCCGGTGGGCGACCGCAACGTCCTGGCCGCCCTGGACGCCGACGGGCTGGCGCTGGGTGGGGAACAGTCCGGCCACATCATCTTCCGACGATCGGCCACCACCGGGGACGGGCTCCTCACCGGCCTGATGCTGGCCGACCTGATGGCCAGGTCGGGCCGGCCACTGGCCGAGCTCCTGGACGGCTTGGTGGACCGGGTCCCCCAGGTGCTGTTGAACGTGGCCGTCCCCGACCCCGGGCTGCTGTCGACCGCCGATGCGGTGTGGTCGGCGGTGGCCGAGGAGGAGACCCGGCTCGGAGCCGGGGGCCGGGTCCTGCTCCGTCCCAGCGGGACCGAGCCGTTGGTGCGGGTCATGGTGGAGGCGACCGGCGACGGGGTCGCCGAGGCCATCGCCCAGCGGTTGAGTGCCCTGGTCAGGCACGAGTTGCAGGCGGCGGCGGCCGCTCAGGGCCGATCAGGCAAGTAGCCTCGGACCCAATGTGCGGCATCATCGGGATCACCGGAGGCGGGGAGTCGACACTCGACGTGCTGCTCGAGGGCCTGGGTCGCCTCGAGTACCGGGGCTACGACTCGGCTGGGCTGTCAGTACTCTCGACCACCGCCGGTGACCCACCGTGGCGGGCCCGGACGGCCAACGGAACCCGGTCGCTCGAGGACCTGAGGAAGCGGGCCGAGGACGCGCCGCGGGACACATCGACCGGCATCGGTCACACCCGCTGGGCCACCCACGGCCGGCCGTCGGAAGGGAACGCCCACCCCCACGCCGACTGCACCGGCCGGCTCGCCCTGGTCCACAACGGGATCATCGAAAACCATCTCGAGCTGAGCGACGAGTTGGTCAGGGCCGGTCACCATCTGGAGTCGGAGACCGACACCGAGGTACTTGCCCACCTGATGGAATCGGATCTCGCCGCCCACCCCGAGGCCGGCCTGGTGGGCGCGGTGCGCCAGACCCTCGGTCGGGTGCGCGGCTACTTCGCCATCGCGGTGATCCACGCCGACGAGCCCGACCTGATCGTGGCCGCCCGCCGGGTCTCCCCGTTGGTGATGGGGCTCACCGAGACGGAGGCGTTCCTGGCCTCGGACATCCCCGCCCTCCTCGGTCACACCCGGTCCTTCCTGCTGCTGGAGGACGACCAGATCGCCGAGCTGCGTCCGGGTTCGATCCGGGTGACCACCCTGGAGGGGACCGAGGTCGTCCCGCCCGAACGCATCGTCGACTATGACCTGGATGCCGCCCGCAAGGACGGCTACCCCGACTTCATGAGCAAGGAGATGCACGAGCAGCCGATGGCGGTGGCCAATACCCTGCTCGACCGGGTGCTCCCCGACGGCACCCTGGCCCTCGACGAGCTCCGCATCTCCGACGACGAGCTCCGCTCCGTCGACAAGGTGTTCATCGTGGCCTGCGGGAGCAGCTACCACGCCGGGCTGATGGCCAAGTACGCCATCGAGCACTGGGCCAGGTTGCCGGTCGAGATCGACATCTCCAGCGAGTTCCGCTACCGGGACCCGGTCCTCGACTCGCGGACGCTGGTGATCGGGGTGAGTCAGTCCGGGGAGACCGTCGACACCCTCCAGGCCCTCCGGGAGGCCAGAAAGTGGAATGCCAGGATCCTGGTCATCTCCAACGTGGTGGATTCGTCCATGACCCGGGAAGCCGACGCGGTGCTCTATACCCGGGCCGGGCCGGAGATCGGGGTGGCGTCGACCAAGACCCACCTGGCCCAGATCGCCGCTCTGGAGATCCTGGCCCTCTACCTGGCCCAGACCCGGGGGACCCTCTACCCCCACGAAGCCCGCGAATTCCTCGACGCCATGGGCGCGCTGCCCGAGAAGGTCGCCGCCGCGCTGGGGAGGGCATCGGACGTCGAGGCGGTAGCCACCACCTACCGCGACTCCCCGAGCTTCATCTTCCTCGGTCGCCACGTCGGGTACCCGGTGGCGCTGGAGGGAGCGCTCAAGCTGAAGGAGCTCTCCTACCTGCGGGCCGAGGGGTTCCCCGCCGGGGAGTTGAAGCACGGACCCATCGCCCTGGTGGAGCCGGGGACGGTGGTCATCGGGGTCGCCACCCGCACCCGGTTGTGGGAGAAGATGATGGCCAACGTGGCCGAGGTGAAGAGCCGGGGCGCCACGGTGATCTTGGTCGGCAACGACGGCGACCAGGAGACGGCCAGGCAGGCCGACGCCGTCCTGTGGGTCCCCGAGACCCATCCGCTGTTCGCCCCCATCGTGGACGTGGTGCCCCTCCAGCTGTTCGCCTACTCGATGGCCAGGCTCCACGGTCTCGACGTCGACCGCCCCCGCAACCTGGCCAAAGTCGTCACCGTCGAGTGAAGGTCAGCCCCGGATCGTGGACCTCGGGACCGAGCCGATCGACGGCACCGGTTTGATCGGCATCGGGGTCGACGCGGTGGAGGTCACCCGGCTGCGGCAGCTGCTGGCCCGTCGTCCCTCCATGGCCGGCCGGCTGTTCACCGAGGCCGAGCTGGCCTACTGCACCCGGGCCACCGACCCCGTCCCGCGCCTGGCCACCCGGTTCGCCGCCAAGGAGGCCACCATGAAGGCGCTGGGCGTCGGCCTCGGGGCGTTCCGGTTCTCCGAGGTGGAGGTGGTCCGGATCGGCCTCGGTGCCCCCACCCTCCGTCTCCACCACGCCGCCGCCGACCTGGCCGAGCGGTCGGGCGTCTCCGCTTGGCACCTGTCGCTGACCCATACCGACGAGATGGCCATGGCCTTCGTGGTGGCCGAGGGTGCGCCCGCCGCCCGCGGCCCGGTCCGGGCCGGGGCAGGGTCGTAGCGGGCGTTGTGCGACCTGTCCTGACCGTCTCCGAGATGCAGGCCGTCGATCGGCGGGCCCAGGCATCGACCCGGGTGGAGGTGCTGATCGAACGGGCCGGCCAGGCGGTGGCCGGCGCCGCCCTCGAGATGATGGGTGGGGCCTACGGCCGCCGGGTGGTGGTGGTGGCCGGCACGGGGAACAACGGGGCCGATGGTCGGGTGGCGGCGGGGAAGCTCCGGCGTCGAGGTGCCAGGGTGACGGTGATCGATGCCGACGGGGACGCCGGCGGGAATTGGGACCTGGTCATCGACGCCGCCTACGGGACCGGATTCCGGGGCGAGTACCGGGCCCCGACCGTCTCGCCCCTCGCCCCGGTGCTGGCCGTGGACATCCCGTCGGGCGTGCTCGGCGACACCGGCGAGGCATCCGGCTCCCCGCTCCGGGCCGACCGGACCGTCACCTTCGCCGCCCTCAAGCCCGGGCTCCTCCAGGGCGACGGGGTCGAGTTGGCCGGCCGGGTCTCGGTGGCCGACATCGGTCTCCCGGTCGGACACCCCGAACTCCAGTTGATGGAGGACGCCGATATAGCCGAGCTGTTGCCACCCCGCCGGCGGAACGACCACAAGTGGAGCTCGGCGGTCCTGATCGTGGCCGGTTCGCCGGGCATGACCGGCGCCGCCGGGTTGTGCGCCCGGGCGGCCATGCGCACCGGGGCGGGAATGGTCCGGCTCGGAGTGCCCGGGAGCGACATGGCTGACTCGCCGGCTTCGGAGGCCGTCAGCGTGGCGCTTCCCCGGCGCGGCTGGTCGGAGGCGGCCCTCGAGGCCGCCCGCCGGTGCTCGGCCATCGTGGTGGGCCCGGGAATCGGGCGCGACCCGGAGACCGCCGAGGAGGTGCGCCGGCTGGTGGCGGGCGCCGGAGTCCCGGTGGTGGTCGATGCCGACGGGCTCTTCGCGTTGGGCGTCGTCGATGAGGTAAAGCCCATCGAGACCGGGGCGCCGGTGGTGCTCACCCCCCACGACGGCGAATACCGGCGGCTGATGGGCGCCCCGCCGGGCGGCGACCGGATCGAGGCGGCCCGCCGGCTGGCTCGGGCGGCGGGCGGGGTGGCCCTGGTCAAGGGTTCCACCACCGCGGTGGCCGGGCCCTCGGGCCGGGCCCGGGTATCGACGTCCGGCTCGCCCCGGTTGGCCACCGCCGGCACCGGCGATGTCCTCTCCGGGATGATCGGCGCCATGGTGGCCCGGGGGGTGGCTCCACTGGATGCCGCCGCCCTGGCCGCCCACGTGCACGGTCGGGCCGCCGACCGGGGGTCGAAGCAGGGGCTGGTGGCCGGCGACCTCCCGGTCCTGGTCTCGGAGGTCCTCTCCGACCTCGGTCGCGTCCGTCAGGGTCGGCGTGGCACCGGTGGCTGACCGGCTGCGACCGGCGTGGGCCGAGATCGATGTCGGTGCCGCCCGTCGCAATGCGTCGCTGCTCGGTCGCCTGGTCGGACCGTCGGCGTTGTGTGCGGTGGTGAAAGCCGACGGGTACGGGCATGGCGCGGTGCCCCTGGCCCGGGCCGCACTGGCCGGGGGTGCCGGCTGGCTGGCGGTGGCCATGGTCGAAGAAGGGGTGGCGCTCCGGGAGGCGGGTATCGAGGTCCCGATCCTGTTGCTCTCCGAGCCACCGGTGGCCGCGCTGGAGGAGACGCTGGCCTGCCGGTTGGTGCCGACCGTCTATTCCGAGGCAGGTGTTCGTGCGCTCGGGCGGGCGGCGGCCGCCGGCGGCTTCGGCCCGGTGGACGTCCACCTCAAGGTGAACACCGGCATGCACCGGGTGGGTGCCGACCCCGAGACGACGGTGACCCTGGCCACCGCCATCGGGGCCGACCCCCGGCTCCGTCTGGCCGCCCTGTGGACCCACCTGGCGGTGGCCGACGGAGTGACCAAGGCCGATCACGAGTTCACCCGCACCCAGATCGACCGGTTCCGGGCCGCGCACGACGAGCTGTTGGCCGCGGGCCTCCGGCCGCCCCTCAGCCATGTCGTCAACTCCGCCGGCGCCATCGCCTTCCCCGAGGCCCGCCTGGACATGGTCAGGTGCGGCATCGCCCTCTACGGGTTGAGCCCCACCCCGGAGCTGGCCGCCCAGCTGTCCGATGCCACCGCCGGGGGCCGGCTCGAGCCGGTCCTGTCGCTGCGCGCCCAGGTGTCGATGTGCCGCTGGTTGGAAAAGGGGGAGCGGCCTTCCTACGGGCGCCGTCGCCCGCTGGAAGACCGGTCGATGGTGGCCACCGTGCCCCTCGGCTATGCCGACGGCGTCCCCCGCCGGCTGTTCGACACCGGCGGCGAGGTGCTCATCGGAGGCCGCCGCCGTCCGTTGGCCGGGGTGGTGACCATGGACCAGATCGTCGTCGACTGCGGGGCCGAACCTCCGGAGGTCCATCCCGGCGACGAGGTGGTGCTCATCGGGCGCCAGGGCGGGGAGCAGATCACGGCCACCGAGTGGGCCGACCGGCTCGGCACCATCAACTACGAGGTGGTGTGCGGGATCGGTCCACGGGTGCCCCGGCTGCTGGTGGGCGGGGACGGCTGATGCGGGCGGTAATCTGACGCCCGCCCGCGAGGGAGTCGTGGTGGCACCGGCTTCCCGAGTACCAGTTGGGAAGGTCGACCGTTGACGAAATCACACCGCGGACACCGTGCCGGCCTGATGGTGGGCGCCGTGGCCCTGGCCCTGGTGGCCGGCGCCTGCACGTCGGCGAATGCCCAGCCCCCGCCGCCCTCCGGGAATCAGGGGGCCTCCACGCTGGCTCCGGCGGTCGCTCCGGTCGATCCACCGGTGACGTCCACTCCGTCCTCGCCGGCCCGGATCTTCCCGGTCGGCCACGATGTGTCCGACCCGTTCCTCACCACCTTCGACGGCCGCTACTACCTGATCGCCAGCGAGGGGGGCCCGGGGACGATCATGAACGTCCCGATGCTGTCCGGGACCGCGGTGGGCCGGTGGGGGCCGATCTTCGATGCCATGCCGTCGCTCCCCCCCTGGTCGGCGCCGGGCTTCACCTGGGCGCCCGACCTCCACCACTTCGGATCGTCCTTCGTGCTGTACTTCACCGCCCTGGTGAAATCGACCTCCCCGGCCATGGAATGCATCGGCGTGGCCACCGGATCCTCCCCCCAGGGCCCGTTCACCCCGGCGGCCAAGCCATACATCTGCCAGGTCAGCCAAGGCGGGTCGATCGATCCCCGGGTCTTCACCGACAGTGACGGGACCAACTGGTTGCTGTGGAAGTCGGACCAGAACATCGCCGGTTCGGCCACCCCGACCAAGATCTGGTCGGCGCCCCTCACCGGAGACGGCCTGGCCTTCACCGCCCCGCCGACGGCCATCCTGCAGCCGAGCCAGCCCTGGCAGGGAACCATCCTCGAATCGCCCGACCTGGTGAAGGTGGAGGGGACCTACTGGCTGTTCTACTCGGGCAATTGGTTCAACACCCCCAGCTACGCCACCGGTGTGGCGCGGTGCGTGGGCCCGGCCGGACCCTGTGACGAGACCTCATCCACTCCGCTGGTGGCGTCCAACGCCCAGGGGGCGGGACCCGGAGAGGAGTCGGTCTACAGCGGCCCGGCCGGAACCTGGTTGCTGTACACGCCCTGGCACTCGGACGCGCCCAACTACAACGTCGCCCCCCGGCCGGTGGCCATGGTCCGACTCGGGTTCGGAACCACCGGCCCCTACCTCGCGACCTGGGCGGATCCCCCGTCGTCGCCGGTGGTGGTCTCCCCGCCGGCCCCGGCCCATCCGACATCGGTGAGGATCGCGCCACCGACCAGCTGACGGGCGCCCGATCAGTTGGCCCAGATCAGGGCGGCCACGGTGTGGGGGCGACTCAGGCCCTTGAGCGCCACCTCCCGTTGCTCGCCGAAATGGAATTCCCCGGTGCCCGCCACCAGCTGGGCGGACAGCGACGACACCAGGATCTCGTCGGGAACGGCGATGCCGGCGATGCGACTGGCGACAATCACGGTGTGACCGAAGAAGTCGTCGTCGACCTCCATGGCCTCCCCGGTGTGCAGCCCGATGTGGACCCGGATCGGCTGGTCCGGGTGGGCCAGGGTGTGCTCGCGAAAGGAGCGCTGCATGGCCACCGCGCATCGCAGCGCCCGGGCCACGCCTCCGAACGATGCCATCAACCCGTCGCCCTGGACCTTCACCTCCCGGCCGCCGTGCCCGGCCAGGAGGGACCGAACGATCCGGTGGTGCTCGGTGATCAGCCCCTGGGCCGAGCGGTCCCCGAGGCGCTCGGTGATTCCCGAGTAGTCCACCAGGTCGCTGAACAGGATCGTCACCGTACTGTCGGTGCCCTCGTTGGGCTCGGTCCGTGGATCCCGGTACGCCGTCACCGGGGACCGGTGATCGTCGCGCCGCGCCCGGCGGTCGGCATAGCGGTCGATGTGCCCGCGATGGCGCTCGAACTGACGAGCGTCGTGATTATGGCCCGGCTCCAGGGACGGCGCCGATGGGCCGCCCTCAAGCGGCCGGCCGTCGAATGGGTCCCATTGCCCGCCGCGGCCCGGCCCACTCTTTACCTCGACCCCTCCCATGATCGGGAAGGCCCGGATGATGATCCGTGGCGACCCCGGAATGAGGGGGGCATCGCGGATCCTCATGTTGCGGCCGCCCATGATGGAGAACCCGGCCAGCTCCACGTCGATGCCCTCGGGAATCACGATGTCGACCCCGCCCATGATGGCGAAGGCGTTGATCACCACCCCCGATCCGTAGATCTCGGCGTGGCGGAGGTCGAGCACGCATCCCCCCATGACGGCCAGGGCGGTGGTGTGCCCGCCGACCCGCCATCGGCCCTTGGCGGTGGCGCCGCTCATGATGGCCACGATCCAGCGCCGGGCCCGCCGACGGGTCGCCTCGGGGTCGGGTTCGGGTCGGGCCGGTAGATCGGCGACCAGCGCATCGAGCTCACCACTGGTGCGGGCGGCGAGGGCGCCGCCCACCCGTTCGGAGAACTCGTCGAGCGTCAGCCGTCCGACGACGACGTGTTCGCGCAAGATCGTCACCGTGAGGTCCCGGTCGGCGTCCGCCGCCCGTTGGATGGGTTGCCGGGGCGGGTCGGGAACGTGTTCACCCCCGGCGGATGGTTCGGTCCCGTCGGTCACGGGTTTCAGTTTGCCGCGTCGGGGGAACGCGTGACGAGCGCAAATCGGCCCACGTCAGCGGCAGGTACCATGCCACGGTGCCGGAGATGACCGAGCTGGCCCGTCTCGCCGGGGAGGCGGCCGGGTGCACCAGATGCGCGCTGTCGGCCCACCGCACCCAGGTGGTGTTCGGGGTGGGCGATCCCGACGCCGACCTCCTTTTCGTCGGCGAAGCCCCCGGGCGTGACGAGGACCTCCAGGGCGAGCCGTTCGTGTGGCGCTCGGGCAAGCTCCTCGACCGGTTGATGGCCGAGGAGCTGGGCATCGACCGGAGTCGCTGCTACATCGCCAACGTGGTCAAGTGCCGGCCACCGGACAACCGCGACCCGCGACCTGAGGAGATCGCCGCCTGCCGGCCGTACCTGGTCGCCCAGCTCGAGCTCATCAAGCCGGTGGTGGTGGTGACCCTGGGCAACTTCGCCACCAAGCTGCTGTTGGAGACAGACAAGGGCATCGGCCAGGTGCGCGGCCGGGCCTACCCGTTCGGCGACTCCCATCTGGTGCCGACCTACCATCCGGCGGCCGCGCTCCGGTCGGGCGGGGCGGTGGTGGCCCAGATGCGGTCCGACCTGATCCGGGCCAAGCAGCTGCTGGGTTGGTCGCGGTGAACACGCCGGTGGCCATCGTGGCCACCACCACCGGCCCCGAGGAGACCCGGGCGCTGGCCGGGGCCATCGCCCGGTTGTGTGAGCCCGGCGACGTGCTGCTGCTGGCCGGTGACCTGGGCAGTGGTAAGACCACCTTCGCCCAGGGCTTCGGCCGGGCTCTGGGTGTGACCGAGCCCATCACCAGCCCGACTTTCGCGCTGGTCAGGGAGTACCGGCTCGCCGACGGCACGGATGCCGAAGACGGCACCGGGTTGAAGACCCTCCTGCACGCCGATGTCTACCGACTCGATCATCTCGCCGAGATCGCCGATCTGGGACTCGGGGAGCTGGTCGAGGACGGGGCGGTCGCCCTGGTGGAATGGGGTGACGCGGCGGAGCCGGTACTCGGCGACGGGTCGCTGTCCCTGCGACTCGACGCCGGGCCCGGGGAGCCCGACGATCGCCGCACCCTGACCGTTCTCTGGTCCGCACCGAGGTGGGCCGGTCGCTGGGAACGCCTGTCCGAGGCCGTCGCCCCGTGGGCAGTGGCCGGGTGAACCTCCTGGCCATCGAGTCGGCCACCAGTCTGGTCGGGGCCGCGCTGCTGGCTGACAACGGTTCGGCGGCCGAGCGCAGTCATCAGGAAGGCCGGATGCACGCCGAGTCACTGGCCCCGGCCATCGAGGAGGTGTGTGCCCTCTCCGGGCTCACTGTCCAAGACATCGGAGCCATTGCCGTCGACGTCGGACCCGGGCTGTTCACCGGGCTGCGGGTCGGTGTGGCCACTGCCAAGGCCCTGGCTCAGGGATTGGACATCGGGGTGCTGGCCGTCAGCAGTCTCGACATCCTGGCCTGCGCCGCCGATGCCGAGGCGGGATCCGACGGGCCCCGCACCGTGGTGGTGGCGGTGGACGCCCGGCGGGGAGAGGTGTTCACCTCCCGGTACCGCTTCGACGGGACGGCCTCCGACCCGATCAACGTCCTCGATCCAGGACCGGCTCGATTGTCCCCACCCCAGCTGGTCACTCCCGACGCCCTGACCCAGCGCCTGCTCGACATCGAGCCGGGCCCCGGCGAGCGGGTGCTGGTTGTCGGTGACGGAGCGGTCCGGTACCGACACGTGTTGGCAGACGCCCGGGCCGGCCACCTCGACCTGCTCGAGCGGGTGTCGTCGCCGTCGCCGCTGACCCTGGCCCGATTGGCCCGGCTCCGTCTGGAGGCGGGTGCCGAGCTGGCCCGTCCCGCCGACGTGGTCCCCGACTACCGGCGGGAGGCCGATGCCCGGATCAACTGGGAGCAGCGGGTCCCGCCCACCGGGACTTCCGGTCGTGCCCGTGAGCGCTGATCCGCCGGCCCACCAGGAGGTGGTGATGGCACCGATGCGGACCAAGGACCTGCGCGGGGTCCTCCGCATCGAGGCAGCGGTGTTCCCCCACCCCTGGTCGCACCGGTTGTTCGTGGAGGAGTTGGCCCAACGGAAGTCCCGGGCCTACCGGGCGGCCTGGATCGGAGCCGACATCGTGGGCTTCGCCGGCCTGATGCTTGTCGATGACGAGGCCCACGTGAACAACATCGCGGTGGACCCGCGGTGGCAGCGGCGCGGCCTCGGGAGCCTGATCCTCCTGGACATGACCAGAGTCGCCCTCGAGCTCGGGTCCCGCCACCTGACGTTGGAGGTCAGGGTGGGAAACGAGCCCGCCCTCGCCCTCTACCGCCGGTTCGGGATGGCGCCGGTGGGGGTGCGTCCGAACTACTACCCCGAGACCCGGGAGGACGCCCTGGTCATGTGGGTGAGGGACATCGACTCGGAGATCTACGCCCGGCGGTTGGACGCCATCGAGGCGTCCCTGCCCGAGGATCTGGCCCTGACCTCCCGGCGATGACCGGCCGGGCGCCGATCACTATCCTCCCGTTGATGACGACCGACCCGATCCCTGGCATTCACCGGGTGCTGGGCATCGAGACCTCCTGCGACGAGACGGCGGCGGCGGTGGTCGACGGTGGGGCACACATCGCGTCGTCGGTGGTGAGCAGCCAGATCGACCTGCACGCCCGCTACGGAGGGGTGGTGCCCGAGCTGGCCGGCCGGGCTCATGTGGAGCTGCTCACCCCGGTGCTGGCCGATGCCCTGGATGCTGCCGGCAGCGACACCTCGGGCGCGGGCATCGACGCGGTGGCGGTCACCTACGGCCCCGGTCTGATCGGCTCGCTGCTGGTGGGAGTGGCGGAAGCCAAGGCGCTGGCCCTGGCCTGGGATGTCCCCTTCGTCGGCGTCAATCATCTCGAGGCCCATCTGTTCGCCTCGCTGCTCGAGCAGCCCGATCTCGGATGGCCCCTGGTGGTACTGCTGGTTTCCGGCGGCCATACCCTGCTGGTGGAGGTGTCCGCCCCCGGCCGGTACCGGCTGCTGGGGGGCACCGTCGACGACGCCGCCGGGGAGGCGTTCGACAAGGTGGCCAGGTTCCTGGGCCTCGGGTATCCCGGGGGGCCGGCCATCGACGCCATCGCCGACGACGGTGACCCGACGGCCTTCGCGTTTCCCCGGGCGTTTCTGGACGACGGCTACGACTTCTCCTTCAGCGGCTTGAAGACGTCGGTGGTGAACATGGTGCGCAAGCATCCCGGCGTCGCCACCGCCGACGTGGCCGCCTCCTTCCGGCAGGCGGTGGTGGACGTCCTGGTGGCCAAGGCCCGCCGGGCCGCCCGGGAGGTCGGGGCCAAGGCGTTGTGCCTGGCCGGAGGGGTGGCGGCCAACTCGCTCCTGCGCCAGCGGGCCGAGCAGGCGTGCACCGAGGACGGGATCGGGGCATTTCTCCCCACCCGGGCCCTGTGCACCGACAATGCGGCCATGGTGGCGGCCGCCGGATGGTGGCGATTGGGCCATGTGGGGCCATCTCCCCTCACCCTGGGGGCCGACCCCAACCTCCGGTTGGTGCCGACGGCCTGAACCGCCGCGGCGTCCTCCCTGGTAGACGCCAAATCGGCTGATCGTGTTGCCTCTCGGCGGTCGGGTCGCTATGTTGGCACTCGCAACCCTAGAGTGCTAATACGTGCCACAGGAGGCCCGATCACATGAGTCTGCAGCCCCTTGACGATCGCATCGTCGTCCGTCCCGGTGAATCAGAAGAGACCACGGCCTCAGGCCTGGTGATACCCGATACCGCCAAAGAAAAGCCCCAGCAGGGCGAAGTCCTGGCCGTTGGCCCCGGCCGGCGTGCCGAGGCCTCCGGAGACCTGATCCCCCTGGACCTGGTCGTCGGGGACACCGTCGTCTATTCCAAGTACGGCGGCACCGAGATCAGCTCCGACGGTGAGGACCTGCTGATCCTCTCGAGCCGGGATGTGCTGGCCAAGGTGGTCAAGTAATGCCGAAGATCCTCAAGTTCGACGACAGCGCCCGGCGCAGCCTCGAAGCCGGGGTCAACAAGCTGGCCGACACCGTGAAGGTGACCCTCGGGCCGAAGGGCCGCAACGTGGTCATCGAGAAGAAATTCGGCGCCCCGACCATCACCAACGACGGTGTCTCCATCGCCCGTGAGGTCGAGCTGGACGACGTGTTCGAGAACATGGGCGCCCAGTTGGTCAAGGAAGTCGCGACCAAGACCAACGACGTCGCCGGTGACGGGACCACCACCGCCACCGTGCTGGCCCAGGCCCTCATCCACGAGGGACTCCGCAACGTCGCCGCCGGCGCCAACCCACTGGGTCTGCGCAAGGGCATCGACAAGGGGGTCGACGCCGCGGTCAAATCCATCAAGGAGCAGTCGAAGGAGATCGACTCCAAGACGGAGATCGCCCAGGTGGCCGCCATCTCGGCGGCTGACGCCGCCATCGGCGAAGTGCTGGCCGACGCCATCGACCGGGTGGGCAAGGACGGCACGGTCACCGTCGAGGAGTCCAACACCTTCGGCATCGACCTCGAGTTCACCGAGGGGATGCAGTTCGACAAGGGCTACCTGTCCCCCTACTTCGTCACCGACGCCGAGCGCCAGGAGGCGGTCCTCGACGACCCGGTCATCCTCTTCGTGAACCAGAAGATCAGTTCGGTCCACGACCTGGTCCCGGTGCTCGAGAAGGTCATGCAGGCGGGCAAGCCGCTGTTGATCGTGGCTGAGGATGTCGAAGGCGAAGCGCTGGCCACCCTGGTGGTCAACAAGATCCGGGGCACGTTCACCTCGGTGGCTGTCAAGGCCCCGGGATTCGGCGAGCGGCGCAAGTCGATGCTCCAGGACATGGCTGTTCTCACCGGTGGCCAGGTCATCTCCGAGGAGATCGGCCTCAAGCTCGAAGGCACCACCGTCGATCTGCTGGGCAAGGCCCGGAGGATCATCGTCACCAAGGACGACACCACCATCGTCGAAGGGGGCGGCAGCGAGGACGACGTCAAGGGTCGCATCGCCCAGATCAAGCGCGAGATCGATGACACCGACTCCGACTGGGACCGGGAGAAGCTCCAGGAGCGGCTGGCCAAGTTGGCCGGCGGCGTAGCCGTCGTCAAGGTCGGCGCCGCCACCGAGGTCGAGTTGAAGGAGAAGAAGCACCGCATCGAAGATGCGCTCTCCGCCACTCGGGCCGCGGTCGAAGAGGGCATCGTGGCCGGCGGCGGTACCGCCCTGATCCGCGCCCGCACGGCCGTCAACGTGGTCATCGAGTCGCTGGCGGGCGACGAGGCGACCGGAGCGTCGATCGTGGCCAAGGCACTGGTGGCCCCGTTGGCGGCCATCGCCAACAATGCCGGTCTCGAAGGCTCGGTCTACGTCCGTCAGGTGGAGGCCGAGACCGGTTCCATCGGTCTCAACGCCGCCACCGGCGAGCTGGTCGACCTGGTCAAGGCCGGGGTGATCGACCCGGCCAAAGTGACCCGTTCGGCGCTGCAGAACGCGGCATCCATCGCCGGCCTACTGCTGACCACCGAGGCCCTGGTGGCCGACAAGCCCGAGAAGGCCGACCCGGCGGCAGCTGCCGCCGCGGCCGCGGCCATGGGTGGAGGCATGGGCGGCATGGGTGGCATGGGCGGCATGATGTAAGACCTCCGGCACGGGTGCCGCTCCGGCGGCAGGTGTCTGTTCAATGGCCGGGTCCCTCCAGGGCCCGGCCATTGGTCTGTCCCGGTCCGGAACCGGCCGCGGCTCAGACCGACGGCCGGTCGGCCTCCGCCACGTAACGGCGCTCTCCGGCCCCGTCCAGCCAGACCCGCATGACCCGGTTGGTGGAAGGGTCGTTGAACACCTCGTCGGTCGGCCGCCAGTCGGGTTGCGGACGGTCCGACTCGCCATGGCGGCGGAGGAAGATGCTGTAGACCAGCACCCCCAGGACGACCAGCCCGATGACCACCCAGATGACGACTCCCATCGCCGCCCCTCGCTAACCGGCGCCGACGATGACCGCGGTGCCGTAGGCGACGATCTCCGTCAGGGACTGGCCCACCTCCGAGGAGTCGAAACGCATCGAGATGATGCCGTTGGCGCCGAGCAGGCGGGCGTTTTCGATCATGCGATCCATCGCGTGGCGTCGGCTGTCTTCCACCAGCCGGGTGTACTGCTTCACCTCACCGCCGGCCATCGCCTTGAACCCGGCGGTGATGCCCTTGCCGATCCCCATCGACCGGACCACCACTCCGAAGACCATGCCCAGGCTCCGTTGCACCGGCCACTCGGGAAACTCGAGGGCGGTGGTGATCGGGAACTGAGGGACTCCCGGTTGTCCGTACTGTGGTGCTTCTTCGTCGGCCATCGCTGTGCCTCCCCGCGGTCCTGACTCGACGCCGCGGTCGGTCGGAGCCAACGCTACCGGGGTGCGGGGGGCTTCGCCCGGTCACCGTATCCTGGGGCGCAGATGTCGTCGTCGCCGAACACCCCGCCGTCAGGTCCTCAGGTCATTCCCCGTCCGCCGATCTCCCGCCCGGGAGGACCGGCACCGTGGGCCGGGCTCCCGGCTTCCGCCCGCAACCACCTCACCCTCGAACAGGTGAGGAAGGCGGTCGTGGGCCGGCCCACCGGCCCGCTCGAGCCCACTGGCGACCGGTCCACCCCCGAGTCCACGCTCTCGCTCTCCGGGGTGCTGGTCACCGGCACCCCGGCCGCGGTGCTGGTCGGGCTGTTCGAAGAGCACGACGAGACCCGGGTCGTCCTCACCGTTCGCTCCAGCCGGCTCCGGTTGCATACCGGCGAAGTTGCCTTCCCCGGTGGGCGGCTCGAGCCCGGCGAATCCGCCGCCGATGGCGCCCGGCGGGAGGCCTTCGAAGAGACCGGGCTGGATCCCTCCTCCACCGAGGTCATCGGCCATCTGAATACCATGCCCACCGTCTCCTCCAGCTCGCTGGTGACACCCGTGGTGGCGGCTCTCGCCGCCCGACCGAGGCTGGTCGCCGAACCTGCCGAGGTGGCCCGCATCTTCGATGTGGCCCTTTCCGACCTGCTGGAGGACGGGGTGTTCGTCGAGGAGTGGTGGACCGTCCCCGGGCGTCCGGGGCTCGGGGGACCCGAGGGAAGTGGCTTCCCGGTGTGGTTCTTCCAAGCCGGAGGGGAGACCATTTGGGGCGTCACCGCCCGGGTGCTGATGGAGCTGCTCTGCCTGACGCTGGGACTGCCGGTGCCGTTTGCCGCATGACCACGAATTCGGGTCCGACCCTCGCCGGGCCGGAGGGCGCCAAGCGGTATCGTGGGGGGAAGCTCATCGGCAGGGCGTCAGTGGAAATTGCCGATCAGACGTTCGAGGATTCGCACCCAAGGGCCGGAGGAGACAGACGTGGCTGAACTAGAGATCGGCATCTTCAAATCGGGACGAAGGGCGTACGGCTTCGACGATATCGCCATCGTTCCCAGCCGGAGGACCCGGGACCCTGAGGATGTGGACATCAGCTGGGAGATCGACGCCTACCGGTTCGAACTCCCCCTGTTGGCCTCGGCCATGGACGGCGTGGTGAGCCCGGCCACCGCCATCGAGATCGGTCGGTTGGGTGGGCTCGGGGTCTTGAACCTCGAAGGCCTCTGGACCCGGTACGAGGATCCCACCCCACTGTTCGATGAGATCCGCGAACTGCCGACCGAGAAGGCCACCGCCCGCATGCAGCAGATGTACGCCGAGCCGGTGAAGATGGAACTGGTCACCGCCCGGATCAAAGAGATGGGCGCGGCCGGCGTCACCACCGCCGCCTCGGTGACACCGCAGAAGACGGCGTTGTTCGCTCCCGCCCTGCTGGCCGCCGAGTTGGACATGTTGGTCATCCAGGGCACGGTGGTCTCCGCCGAGCACGTCTCCAAGACGGTCGAGCCCCTCAACCTCAAGCGCTTCATCCGAGAGTTCGAGATACCGGTGATCGTCGGGGGCTGCGCCTCCTACCAGGCCGGGCTCCACCTGATGCGCACCGGCGCGGTGGGCGTGCTGGTCGGCGTCGGGCCCGGCAACGCCTGCACCACCCGGGGCGTCCTCGGCATCGGCGTGCCCCAGGCCACCGCCATCGCCGACGTGGCCGGGGCCAGGATGCGGCACCTCGACGAGACCGGCGTCTACTGCCACGTGATCGCCGACGGCGGCATGTCCAAGGGCGGCGATATCGCCAAGGCCATCGCCTGTGGCGCCGACGCGGTGATGCTGGGATCGCCCCTGTCCTCGGCGGAGGAAGCGCCGGCCCGCGGCTACCACTGGGGCATGGCCACCTTCCATCCGACCCTGCCCCGCGGGGCCCGGGTGAAGACGACCACCCGGGGCACCCTGCGGGAGATCCTCCTCGGCCCCGCCCACGAGAATGACGGGCGGATGAACCTGTTCGGGGCGCTGAGCACCGCCATGGCGACCTGCGGCTACGAGACGGTCAAGGAATTCCAAAAGGCCGAAGTGATGGTGGCGCCGGCCCTGCAGACCGAGGGCAAGGACCTGCAGCGCTCGCAGGGTGTCGGCATGGGCCATTGAGCCCTGCCTCGCCCAGCGCCGCCGAAGCTCTGGTCGACGGCCCGGTCCTGGTCGTCGACTTCGGCGCCCAGTACGCACAGCTCATCGCCCGGCGGGTGCGGGAAGCCCATGTCTACTCGGAGATCGTGCCCCACACCATCACCGCCTCCGAGCTGGTGGCGAGGAGGCCACAGGGCATCATCCTGTCGGGCGGGCCGAAGTCGGTCAACGAACATCCGGCCCCTCACATCGATCCGGCCATCTACGCCACCGGCATCCCGATCCTGGGCATCTGCTACGGCGCCCAATTGCTGGCCCTGCAGCTCGGGGGGGAGGTCGCCCGCACCGGCCGCGGCGAGTACGGGCGGACCTCCCTGACCCTCACCGAACGATCTCCGATCTTCGTCGACTGGCCGGTCGACGCCGAGGTGTGGATGAGCCACGCCGACGCCATCAGCGTGGTGCCCGAGGGCTTCGTACCGACAGCCAAGAGCCCCGACGCCCTGGTGGCCGCCCTCCACGATCCCGACCGTCGCATCTACGGGGTGCAGTTCCACCCCGAGGTGGTCCATACCGAGCGTGGACGCGACCTCCTCGAGCGGTTTCTCTATGACGTCTGCGGCTGCCCGCCCTCGTGGACGCACACCTCGATCATCGAGTCCCAGGTGGAGAAGATCCGGGCCCAGGTGGGCTCGGCCCGGGTACTGTGCGCGCTCTCGGGCGGGGTGGACTCGGCGGTGGCCGCCGCCCTGGTGCACAAGGCGATCGGGGACCAGTTGACCTGTGTGTTCGTCGACACCGGCCTGATGCGTTCCGGTGAAGGGGAACAGGTGGAGGACACCTTCCGCCGGCAGTTCCATGTGAACCTGGTGCACGCCAAGGCGGCCGACCGGTTCTTCGGGGCGCTGGCCGGGGTCACCGATCCGGAATCCAAGCGCAAGATCATCGGTGAACTGTTCATCCGGGTGTTCGAAGAGGTCGCCCGCGACCTGGCCGACGACACCGGTGCATCCGGCGAGGCTTCCGACTCCGGGTCGGTCGGTTATCTGGTCCAGGGAACCCTGTATCCCGACGTCATCGAGTCGGGGTCGGACAGCGCGGCCAAGATCAAGTCCCATCACAACGTGGGCGGGCTGCCCGAGGATCTGGCCTTCGAACTGGTGGAGCCGTTGCGGCTCCTGTTCAAGGATGAGGTCCGGGCCGTCGGCGAGGAGCTCGGGCTTCCCCATGACATCGTCTGGCGCCAACCGTTCCCGGGCCCGGGGCTGGCCGTGCGGATCGTGGGTGAGGTCACCCCCGAGCGGGCCGAGATCCTCCGGGCCGCCGATGCCATCGTGGTCGAGGAGATACGCCGGGCCGGTCTCTACCGCACACTGTGGCAGAGCTTCGCGGTGATGCCGGTGGTGCGCACGGTCGGGGTGATGGGGGACGGCCGCACCTATGCCTACCCCATCGTGATTCGCGCCGTCACCAGCGACGACGCCATGACCGCCGACTGGGCCCGCCTGCCCTACGACGTGCTGGAACGCCTCTCCTCCCGGATCATCAACGAGGTCGAGGGCGTCAACCGGGTGGCACTGGACATCACGTCCAAGCCTCCCGGCACCATCGAATGGGAGTGATCGTGACCGACGGGAGCGCCGAGGTGCGCTTCGACGAGGACGATGTCGCCTACCCGGCGCCGGAACAACATCCGAAGGATCGGATGATCGACCCCGACCAGCTGGTGGCGGGACTGACCCCACCCCAGCTCAGTTCGGTGGTGCATCGGGGTGGACCGCTGCTCATCGTGGCCGGGGCCGGTTCGGGGAAGACCCGGGTGCTCACCCGGCGCATCGCCCATCTGATCGCCACTCGGGCCGCGGCGCCCTGGCAGATTCTCGCCATCACCTTCACCAACAAGGCGGCGGACGAGATGCGCCGCCGGGTGGTCGATTTGGTCGGGATGCGCGGCAACCGGATGTGGGTGTCCACCTTCCACGCCGCCGGGGTCCGCATCCTCCGGGCCCATGGTGATCGGCTGGGGTACAAGGGCTCGTTCACCATCTACGACGACGCCGACTCCCGTCGCCTGGTCGAGATCATCTGCCGCGAGCTCGACATCGACACCAAGAAGCTCGCCCCCCGCTCGATCCTCGGCCAGATCAGCCAGGCCAAGTCGAAACAGCTGGGCCCGAGTGAGTACCGCGCCGCGGCGGCCACCATCTTCGACCGGCGCATCGCCGACGTCTTCGACATCTACCAGCAACGGATGGTGGCGGCCAACGCCATGGACTTCGACGACCTGCTGCTCAATACCGTGCAGTTGTTCCGTCAGCACCCCGACGTGCTCGAGCACTACCGGACCCGCTTCACCCATGTGCTGATCGACGAGTACCAGGACACCAACTCCGTCCAGAATGCCCTGGCCGTCCTGCTCGCCGCCGAGCACCGCAACATCGTGGTGGTCGGGGACAGCGACCAGTCGGTCTACCGGTTCCGGGGGGCCGACATCACCAACATCCTGGCCTTCGAGGAGGCGTTCCCGGATGCCACCGTGGTGACCCTCGATCAGAATTTCCGGTCCACCCAGACCATCCTGGACGCCGCCAACGCGGTCATCGCCAACAATGTGTCCCGGATACCCAAGACGTTGTGGACCGACCGCGGGGTGGGGGAGCCGATCACCCGGTACCGGGCCGAGGACGAATACGACGAGGCGTCGTGGGTCGCTCACGAGATCCGCCGCCTGCGCCGTGAGCAGGACCTGTCCTGGGGCGACGTGGCCGTCTTCTACCGGACCAATGCCCAGAGCCGGGCGCTGGAAGAGGCCATGGTCCGGTCGGAGATCCCCTATCAGGTGGTGGGCGGGACGAAGTTCTACGACCGGCGGGAGGTGAAGGACGTCCTCGCCTACCTGCGGGTACTGGTCAACCCCGATGACGAGGTCAGCTGGCGCCGGATCGTCAACGTGCCCAAGCGCGGGGTGGGCGATAGCTCGGTCGCCCGGCTGGCCATCTGGGCCCAGCAGCACGAGGTGTCGTTCGGGGAAGCGGTGGCCCACGCCACCGATGCCGGGGTCGGAGGCAAGGCGGCCAAGGGCCTGGCCTCCCTGGCCGACCTGCTGGAGAGACTCCGGGCCGAGATGCAGGTCCCCCCTCTGGCGGACCCGGACGGCGATGCGCTTCCTCCCGGTGACCTGTTGCCGCCATCGGGAGACCCCCTCAGTGTCCCGTTGTCGGGCGACCGCGTCGAGGAGGGGGCGGCGCTGGGCCCGGGGCAGCTGGTGGTGGCCATCCTCGAGCGGACCGGCTACCGCAACGACCTGCTGGCCGACGGGAGCATCGAAGCCCTGGGCCGGGTGGAGAACGTCGACGAGCTGGCCGGCAACGCCTCCCAGTACGAGACCCTGGCGGAGTTCCTCGAGGCGGCGGCCCTGATCGCCGGCTCCGACGAGCTGGATGGTGACGGGAGCCAGGTCTCCCTGATGACCATGCACATCGCCAAGGGGCTGGAGTTCCCGGCGGTGTTCATGGCCGGCATGGAAGACGGGGTGTTCCCCCACTTCCGCTCGCTCGGGGACCCGGTGGAGCTGGAGGAGGAACGGCGGTTGTGTTACGTGGGGATCACCCGGGCCGAGCGGTTCCTGTATTTCTCCCACGCCTGGAGCCGGATGTTGTGGGGCAGCTCGGGCAGCAGCATCCCCAGTCGCTTCCTCAACGAGATACCCGCGGAGTTGATCCGGGACGTCGGCGGCAGCCGGGAGGACTACCAGCTGAACCTGGACGGCAGGTTCGGGGAGCGACGCGGCATCGATGACGCCGGCACCCCCGGGCGCAGCGTGTTCGGGCGCGGGGTCGCCCGCTCCGGGGCCGGGTTCGGGTCGCGGCGGGAGCCGGCGTCGGGCAGCACCGGGGCCGAGTTGCTCGGACTGAGCGTCGGGGACAGGGTGGTCCACGGGCTGTGGGGAGAGGGGGACGTCATCGTCGTCGGAGGGGCGGGCGAGGACGCCGAGGCCGAAGTCCACTTCACCAGCGTCGGTCGCAAGAAGCTTCTCCTCCGCATGGCGCCGCTCAAGCGGGCCTAGCCGGTGGGTGGATGAGCGGGCCGGCGGCCGGCCAGCCGCGGCCCTCGTGGTGGTCGCCCTCGTTCTGGCCGATCAGCGTGGTGGTCACCTCGCTGGCGTTCGTGGTGGGACTGGTCAAGCTGGTGACGACCTTTGGGCAGCCGTATTACCACTACGGCGACCAGGCCGTCCTGGCCTCGCGGGTGGGCGACGCCATGCGGTTCCATGTCGAGCTCGGACCCTATTCCCGCTTCGGCTGGAGCCATCCCGGGCCCGCCCTCTTCTATCTGCAGGCCCCCGTCTACAGCCTGTCGGGCACCAACCCGCGGTCGCTGTTCTTCGGCTCCTTGCTGATCAACGGGATCTGCCTCGTCGCCACGGTGTTGGTGGTCCGCCGATTCGCGGGTGAATGGTCAGCCCGCTGGACGGTGGGGGTGCTGGGGGTGGTGCTCCTCGCCCTGGGCGCCAATGCCATCGAAACCTTCTGGAACCCCTACCTCGAGGCCTCCGCGGTGTTGTTGGTCATGGTGTTGACCGCGGCGGCCATCTCGGGGTCGGGTCTCTCGGTCATCGGGGTGGCGGTGGTCGGCACCTATGTGGTGCAGACCGACGTCGGCACCACCCCGCTGGTCGGCGTGATGGCTGTCTGCGCGGTGATCGGCTCCCTGGTCCGGTTGGTGGTGCGACGCGGGCGCCGCGGCGAGGTGGACGGCCCGGCGAGCCGGTGGGCTCCGGCGATGCTGTCCGCGCTCGGGGTGGCGGTGCTGGCCGTCGCCTGGCTCCCCCCGCTGCTCCAGCAGTTCCGGGGCCACCCCGGGAACCTCTCGTCCCTCTATGACTTCTTCACCAGCCCCACGGCCACCGCGGCAAAGTACGGACCCACCCACACCCTGAAGGCGGCGTGGGCGGTGGTGGCCAACTCGACCACCGCGGTCCCGTGGGGCAACGTCTCGGCCACCGCATCGATGACCACCGCGGCGGCCGGGAGGCAGCAGATGCTGGTGGTCTGGGCCGCCCTGGCCGTGGTCGGGATGGTCTGGGCCGGCGGGCGCCGTCGTTGGTTCGCCTTCGGGCTGAGCCTCACCACCCTGGTGGCCCTGGCGGTGTCGATCATCGCGGTGGAGCGCATCGTGGGACCCATCGGCGACTACCTGGCTTTCTGGATGGAGCTGCTGCCGGTCCCGGCGGTGGCGGCGATCGGGGTGCTGACGGTGGACAGCCTGCAGCACCGGGCCCGGGCCGCGCCCCCGGCGTCGGAAGACGCCGCGCCCCCGACCCGGTGGTGGCGGTTGGGCCTGGGGTGGGCGATGGCCGCCATCCTGGTCCTTCCGATCGGCCTGGTGGCCTGGCAGCTGGGCCGCGGATCGGCGCTGGTCGACTCGGACGGGAACCTGGAGATCGCCCAGCTCACCGGCTTTGCCGTCGCCCATCTGCGGCAGGCGTCGGCCACCGACGTCCTGGTCGTGATGGGCAACGCCGACCGATGGCCGGAGGCCAGCGGCCTGGTGCTGCAACTCTCGCAGGACGGCTACCACCCGACGGTCACACCGGCCTGGGGGTTCATGTTCACCCCGCGGTATGTGGCCGGTCCCGCGCCCCAAGCTCAGGTGGTGCTCACCGACGGGGTTCCGGGTTCCGCGCCCGGTGTGGCCGGGTTGTCGCAGACCTTCTCACGGGGCGACGTGCCCACCACCGCGACGTTCGTGCCCGCACCCCCGGCTGGGGCGGGTTGAACAGGGAAGCACGTCGGGCGGATCCCCGCTCAACCAACCCATCGACAGCGGGGTCGGCTTCTAGCTGTACGGCTCTGCCCTCGCACCCGTTCAACCCGGAAGGCGGCGCCAGAGCCAGCCGGGCAGGCTGCGCATGGCGGCGAACACCCATCGCAGGATCGAGGGCACGTAGACCACCGCCGATCCCGACTCGATCCCCCGCACCACCGCGTCGGCCACCGCCTCGGGGGTGGTCGGGAACGGCGCCGGGTCCATCCCCTGGGTCATCCGTCCGACCACGAACCCGGGCCGCACGATCGTCACCCGCACCCCGCTCCCGTGCAGCGAGTCGCTCAGACCCTGGGAGAAGGCGTCGAGGCCGGACTTCGAGGCCCCGTAGATGAAGTTGGCCTTCCGGGCCCGGAGACCGGCGACCGACGACAGCACCACCAGGCGGCCGTACCCCTGAGCCTTCAACCGGGCTGCCACCACCAGCATGGCGGAGGCCAGTCCGGTGAAGTTGGTGGTGATCACCCGGGCGGCGGCGACCGGGTCGCGTTCGTCCGCCTCCTGGTCGCCGAGCACGCCGGCCGCCGCCACCACCAGGTCGATGTCGCCGAACTGCCTGAAGATCCCGTCGATCACCTTGGCGTGGCTGTCGATGTCGGTGGCGTCGAAGTCGACGGTCTCGATGGTGTCGGCTCCGACCACCGCGGCGTGCTCCGCAGCCGCCTGCAGCTTCGGCCCGTCCCGGCCGGCCAGGATCACCGTGCGGCACCGTCCGGGACACAGCTTGGCCAGGATGGACTGGGCGATCTCCGACGACCCCCCGAGTACCAGCACTGATTGCGGTCTGCCGGTGGCGTCGATCATCGAGAACTCCGTTCGTTGGTTGCTGTGGATGTGGCCGCCTTCTTGGCCGGCGCCCGTTTCTTCTTGGCTGCCGGTCGCTTTCGTGCCGGTCGGGGACGGGCATCGCCGCACAGCCCGAGCCGGCGGCCCAGGTCGGACCGGAGGAGCCCGTCGGGGTCGACCCGGTGGCGGACCGCCCGCCATTCGTCGAGCCGGGGGTACATGGCGGCAAAGGCCTCGGACGACACCCTCGAGTCCTTGGCCAGGTATACCCGCCCACCGGCCGCCACAACCATCTGGTCGAGCTCGTCGAGCAGCGAGTCGAGCCGGTGGAAGCCGATCGGCAGGTCGAGGGCCAATGTCCAGCCGGCCATCGGGAAGGAGAGTGGGCCCGGGTCCCCGGGTCCGAAGCGCTTGAGCACGGCCAGGAACGACGCCAGCTTCAGCGAACTGAGCCGCTCGATGACCCGGCGGACGGTTTCCCCCTGCTGGTCGGCCACTACGAACTGGTACTGGAGGAACCCGGTCGGGCCGTAGAGCCGGTTCCATGCGCCGATCCCGTCGAGGGGATGGAAGAACCCGGTGAGGTGCTGGGGTTTGGCCACCTCGTGCCGGGGTGCCCGGCGGAACCAGAATTCGTTGAACATCCCGACGGTCAAAGGGTTGAGCAGGCCGTTCGGGGGGGTGATCGGCACCGTCAGCAGGGTCCGGGGATGGAAGGCCCGGGCCCGGTCGGGGTCCCCCCGGAGGCGGACCGGCAGGTCCCCGAGCCGGGCATGGTCGCCGCGGGTCAGCACCGACCGTCCGAGCCGGCTCCCGGTTGCCTGGCAGTCGATCCAGGCCACCGAGTACCGGTACCCGGCGTCGCCGGTGACCATCTTGTCCATCACGTCGTCGAGATCGGTGGCCCGCTCGGTGTCCACCAGCATGTAGCTGGTCTCGACGGCGATCATCTGCAGGGTGGCGTCGGTGATCACCCCGGTGAGCCCCATGCCGCCCGCCGTTGCCCAGAACAGCTCAGGATCCGACCGGGGTGACAACTCGACGGTGCCGGTCGGCGTCACCAGGGTCATCCGGGTGACGTGGGAGCAGAAACTCCCCTCCCGGTGATGGTTCTTCCCGTGGATGTCGGCGGCGATGGCCCCCCCGACCGTCACCATCCGGGTGCCCGGGGTCACCGGCACGAACCAGCCCATGGGCACGAAACGTTCCATCAGGGTCTCGAGGCTCACCCCGGCCCCCACCGTGATCAGACCGCGGGTGAGATCGACCTGGTGGATGGCATCGAGCCAGGTGGCGTCCACCACGGTGCCACCGGCGTTCTGAGCGGCGTCCCCGTAGCTGCGACCCAGCCCCCGGGCGATCAGCCCCCGGTCGAGAGCGGGGTCCGAGCCGGCGGCCTTCATGGCCTGGTCGACGATGTCGGGGTGGATGGCGTGGACCACCTCGGCGGAGGTGGGCGCGGTCCGGCCCCAGCCGGTGAGCAGCGCCCGGCGACCGAGCGGACCGTTCATCAGCCGTAGATCCCGATGGCGAACAAGCCGATCCACACCAGGCCGTAGATCTGCAGGCGGTGGTCGCGGATGGCCAGCTCTTCGGGGGCGGCCCCCTCCCCGGAGTCGAGCAGGCGGACCACATGGAGCAGGGCGATCACGAACGGCACGATGGTCAGCTGGAACCACACCGGGTCGTGCCCGGGGTGGACCTGGGACGCCCGTTCGAAGGCCCACAGGCAGTAGGCGGTGACCGACACCGCCGCGGCCAGGGTGCGAACCGTCAAGAGAAAGGAGACACTGTAGAGCCCGAGGGTCTGGCGGACATCGGCGTGATTGGTGAGGTGATCGTCGAGCAGTCGTTTCTCGCCCGACCGCTTGCCGGTGACGATGAGCAGCGAGCCGAACGAGGCCACGATGAGGAACCAGTTGGACAGGGGCACCCCGGCGGCCACCCCGCCGGCCACCGCCCGGAGCACGAACCCCGAGCTCACCGCGGCGAGGTCGAGGATCGGCTCGTTCTTCAGTCCCAACGAGTACACCGTGTTGATGACGCCGTAGGTGCCCATCACCACGGCCATGTGCCATCCGGCCAGGATCCATCCGAGGGCGATCGAGATGGCCAGGAGCCCGGTGCCGATCCCGAGTCCCATCCCTACCGGCACCAGGCCGGCGGCGATCGGCCGGCCGCGCTTGACCGGATGGGCCCGGTCGGCCTCGGCGTCGAGGGAGTCGTTCAGAAAGTAGGCACCACTGGCGGCCAGGCAGAAGATCCCGAATGCCGCCGCGCTCTGCAGGAGGGCGTGCCGGTGGAAGAGCACTCCGGCCACCCCCGGAGCCACGAACACCAACAGGTTCTTGAGCCACTGGCGGGGTCGGGCGATCCGCACCAGTCCCCGGGCCCGCGACGCAGGCACGCGGGAGGAGTGTGGGTCGGATGGATCCACGGCTTCGGCCGGCGTGGGCACGGCGTCCTCCGAATCGGGGGGTGTGGTCTCGAGTGCGACTGGTCGAACGTACCACGACGATTCCGGCCCGAGCCGCCAATTCGGCCCGGTGGCGCCGGCGGCCGGCGGCTGGCCGCCACCGCAGGCCCACCTGCCGTTTGGCGCCGGATGGGGGCATGTCGTTTAGGATCAGCCTCCGTGAAACGACCCTATCGAGTGGTCGTGGCCAAACCCGGGCTGGACGGGCACGACCGCGGCGCCAAGGTGATCGCCCGGGCCCTGCGGGACGCCGGGTTCGAGGTCATCTATACCGGGCTCCATCAGACCCCCGAGCAGGTGGTCCAGGCCGTCATCCAGGAAGACGCCGACGCGGTGGGGCTGTCGCTGCTGTCCGGGGCCCACCTCACCCTCATCCCCCGGGTCATGGAAGGCCTCAAGGAGCAGGGGCGCGATGATGTCCTGGTCCTGGTGGGTGGCATCATTCCCGAGGCCGACATCCCGGTGCTGAAGGCCCAGGGCGTCGCCGAGGTCTTCACCCCGGGGGCACCGCTGCCGGCCATCGGGGCCTGGCTGGCCGACGCCCTCGACACCCGAGAAGGTGGTTGATCCAACCACCTTCGAACCACATCGAGTCTTTGCATCCAGGTCGTCGTGTCACCCCAGAGTGTCCTGTTCAGAACCGGCAGCACCAACAGCGCAGCACCAACAGAGAGGAACGGATCCGGTGGATCTCTTCGAATACCAGGGCAAGCAGTACTTCGCCCGGTTCGGCATCCCTATTTCCAAAGGGGGGGTGGCGGACACCGTCGACGAAGCCGTGGCCCAGGCCGACCAGGCCGGCTACCCGGTGGTGGTCAAGGCCCAGGTGAAAGTCGGGGGCCGGGGCAAGGCCGGTGGGGTCAAGCTGGCCAACGACGCCGGTGAGGTGCGGACCCACGCCGGGAACATCCTGGGTCTGGACATCAAGGGTCATGTCGTGAAGCGGCTCTGGATCGAGCACGCCTCGGACATCGAACGCGAGTACTACGCCAGCTTCACCCTCGACCGGGCGGCCAAGAAGCACCTGGGCATGCTGTCGGCCGAGGGAGGGGTGGAGATCGAAGAGGTGGCGGTGACCAATCCCGACGCCATCGCCCTGTTGCACGTCGACCCGGTCGACGGCCTCAGCCTCGAAGCGGCCCGGGCGTGGGTGGACCGGGCCAACCTCGACCCCGAGGCCCGGGCCCAGGCCGCCGACCTGCTGGTGAAGCTGTACACCTGCTACACCGAAGGCGACTGCGACCTGGCCGAGATCAATCCGCTGATCCTGACGCCCGAGGGCAAGGTCCACGCCCTGGACGCCAAGGTCACCCTGGACGACAACGCCGCCTTCCGGCATCCGGAGTGGGACGAGTTCGCCGGCAGCGATGTCGAGGACGAGCGCGAGGCCCGGGCCAAGGCCCGGGGCCTCAATTACATCGGGCTCGACGGCTCGGTGGGGATCATCGCCAACGGCGCCGGCCTGGCCATGAGCACCCTCGACGTGGTCAACCAGTGCGGGGGCTCGGCGGCCAACTTCTTGGACATCGGGGGTGGTGCCAATGCCGACGTGATGGCCGCCGCCTTGGAGGTCATCAACTCCGACCCGGCGGTGCGTTCCATCCTCGTCAACATCTTCGGGGGCATCACCCGGGTGGACGAGGTGGCCAACGGGGTCCTCGAGGCCCTCGAACGGGTGCAGATCAGCTCGCCCATCGTGTTGCGGTTGGACGGCACCAACGCCGTCGCCGGCCGGGAGATCCTGGCCGCCCATCTGTCGGACCGCCTGGTGGCGGAGCCGACCATGATCGAGGCCGCACGCCGTGCGGTCGCATTGGCGGGAGGCCAGTCGTGAGCATCTTCGTAGACGGGAACACCAAGGTCGTGGTCCAGGGGATCAGTCCGACCAGCCAGGGCCTCTACCACGGGCTCCGCAACCGGGACTACGGCACCCAGGTGGTGGCCGGCACCAATCCCAAGCGGGGCGGCGAGGAGATCGAGGGCATCCCGGTCTTCGCCACCGTGGCCGAGGCAGTGAAGGCCACCGGGGCCAACGCATCGTTCATCTCCGTCCCCCCCAAGTTCGCCGCCGACGCCATCATCGAGGCGGCCGGGGCCGGCGTTCCCTTCGTGGTGTGCATCACCGAGGGCATCCCGGCCCAGGACGAGGCGCTGGCCTACAACCGGCTGGTCCGGGAGTTCCCCTCCACCCGCCTGCTCGGGCCCAACTGTCCGGGGATCATCTCGCCGGGAAAATGCAACATCGGCATCACCTCGGGGGACATCGCCATGCCGGGGGGCCCGGTGGGGATCGTCTCCCGCTCCGGCACCCTGACCTATCAGGCCCTCCATGAGCTCTCCCAACAGGGCGTCGGGCAGACCACCTGTGTGGGCATCGGCGGCGACCCGGTCCCGGGCACCAGCTTCATCGACTGCCTGCGGGCCTTCGAGGCCGACCCCGACACCCGGGCCATCATGATGATCGGGGAGATCGGCGGCTCGGCCGAGGAGGAGGCGGCGGAGTTCATCAGCTCCTCGGTGACCAAGCCGGTCGTCTCCTACGTGGCCGGGGTCACCGCCCCGCCGGGACGCAAGATGGGCCACGCCGGGGCGATCATCTCCGGCTCCAAGGGCACCGCCCAGGCCAAGATGGATGCGTTGTCGGCGGCCGGGGTCACCGTCGCCCTCAACCCGACCGAAGCCGGTGAGGCGATGGTCGACGTCGTGAAGAAGCTCGACTGACCCCCGGGGTCCCGTCCGCCGAGGCCCACGTCGGGCTGCCCATCGCCGCGGTGATCTTCGACCTCGACGGCCTGCTCATCGACTCCGAGCCGTACTGGCGTCAGGCGGAGATCGAGGTGTTCGCGTCGGTGGGCCTGCATCTGTCGGAGACCCACACCCGCCAGACCATGGGCCTGCGGATCGATGACGCCGTCCGCCACTGGTGGGACCGCCACCCCTGGAAGGGCATGACCCCGGTGGAGGTCGAGCGGGCGACCACCGATCGGGTGGCCGAACTGATCGCCGCCAAGGGCGAGCCGATGCCCGGCGCACTCGAGGCCATCGACCTCTGCCGGCGCCTGTCGCTGCCGGTGGCGGTGTGCTCGGGATCCTACGCGGTGGTCATCGAGGCCGCCCTCCGCCGCCTGGGGGTGGAATCGGAGGTCACCGTCTGGCACTCGGCAGAGTGGGAGACGCTGGGCAAACCCCATCCCGGCTCCTACCTCTCGACCGCGGCCAAACTCGGTGTCCATCCGTCCGGTTGCCTGGCGGTGGAGGACTCCTTCAACGGGGCCATCTCGGCCAAGGCCGCCCGGATGCGGGTGGTGGTCGTCCCCGAACCGTCGGCGGCCGGGTCGGCCCGCTGGGGGTTCTGTGAGGCCGTGCTCGGCTCGCTCGAAAGCTTCGACGAAGGGTTGCTGCGGTCGCTGGAGGGGTGACGGCCACCGGCGGTGCGATGTCCGCATGGGCCGGTGGCTGGCGGCCACCGAGCGTGGCCCCGGCCGGGAAATTTCCCGCCAATCCTCATGGATCGGCCCCGAAGTGCCGATGTGAATAGTGACACGGGGAACCCGAACGGTGGGGACGGGATTGAGGGGACCGAGGCGCTTCTCGCCCGGGCATGGACTGATCGGCCAACGACGTCCGATCAGACCACGTCGGGCGAGGGCGTCTCCCCTCGACCGGGCCGGCCCTTCCGGCATGACCCCGTCGGACCCGACACCCGAAGCATCGCTCCGACCTTTCGCTCGGAAATGGCCCGTACCTACGGCGCCGCGGTGGTCGGAGGCGCGGTGGTCGGGGTGCTCGAAGATGACGATGACCCGGTTCCCGAGCCCGCCCCGCTGTTGTTGAGCACCGTCACGTTGGACACCTTCCAGCCCGATCCCGTCAAGGTGAGGTCGGTTTGGATCTGGAGCTCGTCGGCCGACGGCGATGTCATCTTGTTGTTGACATAGGTCTGGTCGACCACCGAGTAGACGGAGGCTTTGTTCCCGTTGATCGACTGGACGAACTGGCTGCGGATCTGGCCGCGGGAAGAGGCCAGGGCGGCCTCCAATTGGCTCCGGATGGTGGAGCCGAAGAACTGGTTCGACTGGGTGGCGAAGGACCCGGTGGCGTATCGCTGGATCTTGTTGAAGTCGGCGTCGACGCTCTTGGCGTCGAAATTGGTCAAGGCCAGAAGGAAGTTGTTGGTGACCGTCCGCACCTGGGCCTGCTGCCCGGCCTGGTTGTTGAGCGTCGCCCAGGCGTGACCGAACACCGCGGTTCCGACCACCCCGAGGATGGCGATGACCAACACCACGATCTGGCCCTTGCGTCCGAGGGTCCGGGCGTACCAACGGCCCTTGGCGGCCGCCGCCTTGACCGGAGCCGCCGGCTTCGAGACCGCTCCTGACGGACCCGGGCCGTCGGCGTCCGTCCCGTCTTCCGGCCCCTCCACCATGGGCGAATCCGCCTCTGACGTGGCGCCGGCGCCGGCGGTGGCCCGGCCGGGCCGGGCGCCGCCGGTTTCGCGGTCGACCACCGACACCTTGTAGGGCTTGGGGCCTTGCTCGTCGGTCATTCCTCTATCTCCTGTCGATGGCGCCGATTCCGCAGTCGCCGCCTGACCGGGCCCCGTAACAGTACTGCGGCTCCCATCACGGGCAGCACGGTGAAAGGCGTCGACGGGGTGGGCGACGGCTTCTGGATGGAAGCGCTGGGAGTGGTCAACGGGGCGCCGGCAATCGGCGTCCCACCGCCGCTCACCTGGGCGTCCGCCGCCGACGCGGTGTTGATGGCCACCGGCGCCGCCGGGACGAAACCGGGCTGGGAGGCAGCCCCCACCCCGTTGCCGAACTCGGTGGAACACCCGGCCGCCGGGCTGATCGGCGGGATCGACTTGGGAGTCGAGTAGGTCTCGGCCGCCGGGCTGAGCACCGGGGGGAGGAGGAGGCGGGTGCGCAGGTACTCCTGGTCGGTCCGGGCCGGCTCGCTGGCCGTCAACTTCCGGGCGGGCCCGGTGACCGACAACCCCTCGACGGCTCCGAAGAACTCCTGGTTGTTGGCCAGGTCGGTGGCAAGGTTGTTAAGATTGGTGGGTTGCGACAGGTTGGTGGTGGCGGCACCCAGGTCGTGGACCACACAGGCCAGGTTGGGTCGCTCGGCCACGATCAGCTGGTTGAGGAGTTGGCTCGAGCCCGCCCCGGTGTCGAGCAGGCTCAGGAAGTTCGACTGCTGGACGGTCAGGACGTTCAACAGGGCGGCGGTGTTGGCCAGCGCCGAGGTCAGCTGAGGTGACGAGGCGGTGACGGTGTCGAGCACCGGCGGGGCACTGGCCAGGAGCGACTTGAACGCCTGCTGGAACGCCAGGAATTCCTGGGCGAACTGGGTACCCGACGTGATGATGGTGTGCACATTGGCGGCGTTCCCGTCGAGGGCGGTGGCGGTTTCGTGGAGCAGGGTGTTGAGATTGTCGACCGGGATGGCAGCCAGGAACTGGGTGGCGGTGGCGATGACCTGTCCGATGTCCGCGGGTGCGCCCCCGGGGGCAACCGGAATCCGTGCCCCCGCCTTCAGCGGAGGGGCGGTGCCCCCGTGTTGGGGCACCAGGTCGATCTGCTGCTCACCGAGGGTGTTGGCGATCTCGATCTCGGCAGCCACGTCGCCGGGGACCTTGACCCCGGGGTCGATGGCCATGTCCACCTTTGCCCCCGACGGGGTCAGGGACACCGAACGGACGGTTCCGACCTGCACGCCGTTGAGGGTCACCGAGAAGTTGGAGTAGATCCCGTAGGCATTGGGGAGGAGGGCCGAGACCGGCGTCGTGGTCTGGAACGGGTTGCCGAGCAGATTGATCAGACCGAACACGATCAGTACCCCGGCGATGACGAAGAAGACGATGAGGTTGGTGATGATCCGGCGGGTGATCATTTCGAGGTCCCACAGGTGAAGGCCGGGTTCGATGAGGACCCACCCCCGGGAAGACCGCAGATGATCAGATCGGTGAGGATCTGCACCTGGTTGTCCCGGGTCACCTGCTGGAGGGCGGTGTTGTGGCCGGGCAGGAACTGCAGGAAGTTCCCGAGGTCGTTCTCGGTCGCCTGCAACGAATCGGCGGTTTGGGCCAACCCGGTCAACTCCTCGTTGATCTGGGGGGTGTAGGAGGAAAGGATGCTGCTGCTCTGGACGGACAGGTCGTTGAGCGACTGGAGCAGACTCACCAACCGGTCGGATTGATTGGCCAACACCCCGGTGGTCTGGGACAGGGTGGAGATCGCCTGCGCATTTTGGACCGCCTCGGGGGCGAGGGTGGAAGACAGCTGGTCGGCGTTGGTGATCAGGGATTGGATGGTGGAGGTGCGCCCGGCGTAGCCGTGGATGACCGTGCTCAAGCTGTCGAGCAGGCTCCGCAGGTTGCCGCCCTGGCCGCCGAAGCCCTGGGCGGAGTTGGCCACCAGATCGGCCAGCTGGGTGCTGTTGATGCCTCCGATGACCGTCGCCCCCGCGGAGAGGAGCTGGGCGATGCCGGGTTGCACCGAGGTATCGGCGATGACCGTCCCGTTGCGGATCGGCCCCCCGGGATGGGACGGGCTCGGGATCAGATCGACGTACTGCTCGCCGAGCAACGAGGTCCGTCGCAGTTGTGCAGTGAGGTTCTGGGGAACGTCGGCGGACTGGTTCACCACCATGGTCACCTTGGCCTGGTGGCCGACCAGGGAGATGGAGATGACATGACCGACCGGGATCGAGGCCATCTGCACCGATGCCCCATTGGAGAGGTCACCCACATCGGCGAAGGTCGCCGATGTGGTGACGGTGGCCGGGGACTGGAAGGGGAGGTTGCAACCGGTGACGGCCAGGCCCCCGGTGACCAGGAGGACCAGAAGCAGGCGGAGGCGCCGGGAGACGGTCATCTCAGAGATCTCCCAGGAGGCCCTTGAGCAGTCCCCCCACTCCGCCACCGGACGATGGCGGGGTGGCGGGGACCGAGGGCAGGGGAGCGAGCTGCGAGGCGCCCGGGGAGGCGAGCGAGGGCGCGGCCGGAGCGGCCGAGGCCGGGGTGGCGGCGGGGGCGGTGGCCGCCGGAGGCTGGATGTCGGCGGCGCCGGGGATCATGGTCATCCCCTTGGCGATCAGTGCGGCCAGGGCGGTGGCCGACGGGCCCCCTCCCGGACCGCTGGTCAGCTGGTTCAGGATCGAGGGGATGACCGCCAACAACGGGTCGAAGAAGCCGGAGTTGGGATTGCCGCAGACGCCCAGGGTCTGGAGGGTGGCGGCGGGAAGCCCGGCGGCATGGTTGGCCAGCAACCGCCGGCAGATACCGGCCAGCCGGTCGCGGATGTAGCCGGACACCAGTGAGGCGGTGGTGCCGGCCGGCAACGCCAGGTTCAGGTTGAGCCAGTTTTGGGTGGGGTCATAGGCCCGTCCGGCCGCGGCGAACAGCAGGTTGGTGGAGTTGAGCAGGGTGTCGAGGTTGCCCAGGTTGGCCGAGACCGTGCGGGTGACCTGGGTGACGCCGGCCACGTCGTTCTCGAGGGGGACCAGGTTCGGCCCCAGGAACTGCGAGAGTTGATTGGTGGCGCCGGCCAGATCACTGATGGCCGTTCCCAGCTGGGCCTGATGCGACGCCACCACCGCGGAGACGGTGTTGTAGTCGGTGATGAGATTGGAGAGGGTGGTGGTCCGGGTCTGGAGGGTGGCGGTGATCTGGGCCAGTGAGGTGGTGAGCTGACCGAGGTTGTTCCCCTGTGTGGCCAGGAGTTGGATGGTTCCGGCGGCATTCCCCAACAGCTGGTTGAGCGAGGCACCCTGGCCCGACAGGTCCTGGGAGAGGTTGGTGATCAGATTCCCGGTGGCCTGGGGGTCGACCTGGGACAGAAAACTCTGGACGTCCTTCAGGAGTTGATCGGTGGACACCGGAACCGACGTGCGAGCGAGGGGGATGGTCCTGCCCGGGGGCATCCGCGGCCCGCCGGTGTAGCCGGGGGACAACTCGATGGAGGGCTCGCCGAGCACCTGGGGGGACTCCAGCGCCGCCTGGACCCCGGCGGGCACCGGATACTTGGTTTGGACCTCCATGGACACCAGGACGGTATTGCCGGTGTTGACCACGTTGGTCACCGTCCCGACCGGAGCGCCGAGCATCTCGACGGCGTTTCCCGGGAACAGCCCGTTGGCACTGGCGAACACCGCCTTCATCGGATACGTGGGGGTCGACGTGAACACGGTGACCGACAGCAGGGCGACGACCATCGCCACCGCCACCACGATGGTGCCCAGGGCCAGGAGGCGGCGTCTCACGATCCGCCGCCCTGATTCCCCAGCCCCAGGATGCCGGCGATGCCGTTACCGAGCGTCGGGGTCGTCGAGGTGGTCGGTGAAGTCGGCGCGCTCGATGGCACCGAGGTGGTGGTGGTCGGGTTGGCGTTGGCCCCGGCGGTCGCCGGCGCCGCGCTGGTGGCCGGGGCCGGGGTGGTGCCGACCAGCGGCCCGTTCTGCTGGCTACAGGGGAGCGGGTCGGGGCCCAGCGCTTGGGTGAGGACCAGGTCCAGGGTTCCGCAGCTGCCCAGCACCCCTTCCAGCGGGGTGGAGCCGAGCACGTTGAAGAAGATGTTTCCCCAGCTCACCGGCGTGGATCCCGAGGAGCCGATCGAGGAGAAGCCGGTGATCGCCGCCGCCGCGCTCGACACCCCCTGGGCCAGGTCCAGCTGGTGTTGGGAGAGGACCCCGAGCACCGACTGGAGCTGGGTCACCACCGCCTGGAGCTGGGGCCGGTTGTTGGTGACCAGGGTGTTGATCTGACCGGCCGCCTGTTGGGTGTTGTCGATGAGGTTGCCCAGATCGGTCCCCTTCTGGGCCAGGCTGCCGATCACGGTGGTGAGGTTGTCGATGGCCGACCCCAGTTGGCTGTCGTGGGTGGCCACCGTTTGGGAGAGGGTGTTGGCGGCGGCGATGAGCTGGCTCACCTGGGTCTGGCGTTGGTTGATCACGCCGGTGAACCCGTTCAGGCCGTTGATGATCTGGGCCACCTGTTGCTGCTTGCCCTGGGTGATGGCGGCCAGGGAGGAGATGAGTTGGTTGATGGCGGTGGCGTCGGTCTTGGTCAGCAGCCCCCCGGCCTCGTTCTGGATGTTCTGGAACTCGACCGGGATCGAGGTGTTGGTCAGCAGCGCCCCGTCGCCCAGCGGGTTGTTCCATCCGCTGACCGGCTTGAGGTCCACCACGAGCTGGCCGAGCAGGGTCTCGACACTGATGGAGGCGGTGGTGTTGTGGGGCAGGACCACCCCCTGGTTGACGGTCATGTCCACGGTCACGTGGTTCCCGCTGAGGCTCACCGACTTGACTTTGCCCACCGCCACCCCGGCCAGGAGCACATCGGCGTTCGGCCCCATGCCGGCGGCATTGGAGAACCGGGCCTTCACCGTGTAGCCGGAGGAGAAGGTGCTGCCGTTGAAGGCGAAGACCGCCAGCACCGCGGCCAGGGTCACCACCACCACCACGGTCCCGATCCGGCGGGGGTTGCGGTCGGTGAACGCTTTCACGACGCTCCACCGCTTCCGGCCACCATCTGGAGCATCGACTCCGGCGAGGTGCTGGCGGCGGCGCCCGAGGTCCCGGTGGTGGCCCCACCCAACGTCGGGGGCGCACCGCCGAAGGGCCCCGAACCTGGCGGCGGGTTCCCCCCGTTGTTGTAGAAGCAGGTGGTCTCGCCGGCCAGGCAGGTGTAGACGGACTTGACCTGGAACCACTGGCCGTAGTTGGAGATGAGGGTGTAGGGGTTGAGGCCCGCCCCCAGCGAGGACAGCCCGGCGCTCAGACTCTTCTCGTGGTCCTGCACCACCGAGGTCACCGACTGCAGGTCGCTGATGGTGGTGGCCAGGTTGCCCTGGTTGGTCTGGACCACCGCGGCGATCTGCCCGGTGAACTTGGCCAGGTTGGTCACCACCGTGTCCAACAGGTCGTTGTGGGCGGCGAAGGTCTGGGACACCGACTGGAGGTTGTCGAGCAGGCTGCCCACGTCGGAGCTCTTCTGGGCCAGGGCGGTGAAGACCTGGTTGAGGGCGTCGATCACTTGACCGACCTGGGTGTCGAGCGATCCCACCGTCTGGGCGACGGTGGCCGAGTCGTTGATCAGCTGGTCGACTTTGTCCTGATTCCCCTGGAGGGCGGCGAGCACGCTCTGGACGAAGGTGTTGGCCTGGGCCGGGTTCACCGCGGAGAGGAACGGGCCGAGGGCGTTGAGGAAGGCGCCCACCCCGGGATCGGAGATCGACTGGGACAGCGGCAGCACGTAGCCGGCCTGGATGTCCTTTCCGGTCGACCCCGGGTACAGGTAGAGGAACTGCTGGCCGAGCACGTTGTTCTGCTGCAGCCCGGCCTTGGTGCTCGAGCGCAGGTGCACGTCGTTGTTGATGGAGAAGGTCACCAGCGCGTGGTCACGCTGGACGCTGATGCCGGTCACCTGGCCCACGGTGACACCGGCGATCTTCACCGCGTTGTTCGGCTGCAGCCCGGTGACGTCGGACAGCTGGGCCTGGTAGGTGGTCCGGTGGGTGAACAGGGAGATGTTCCCGACCCGGATGGCCAGCGCGACCAGCAGCACCAGCGCGACGACCACGAACGCCCCGAATTTGAGCACGGTGGGGAGATGGCTCTTGCGGCCGGAGGAGGAGCGACGCCAGGGCCAGCGGGCCATCAGAGGCCACCGAGGAGCATGGACAGGTAGCCGCCGAGGGACTGGGGAGCCGGCGCTTTGGGGGCGCCCAGCGCCTGGTACACCTGCTGGGCCACGTTGGCGCCCTGCTGGGCGGTGGACGGGGCTGTTGCCGAGGTGGTCGTGGCCGCCGGCGGATTGAGTTGGTTGAAGGTGGCCGTCTGGGCCGAGCAGTCGAAGCCGCTCCCGGCGGCGCCCAGGGCGGCCTGGAGGGGGGCGAGGGCGGCCAGGCCGGAACTGGCCGGGGCGATCAGGCTGCACACCAGGTTGTTGACGTCGGAGAAGTCGATGAACACCTGGAAGTAGCCGATCCTCGAGCCGTCGGGCAGGGTATCGGCCGGGGCGAGGGAGAGGCGGTAGACGTACTGGTAGAGCCCGGTGATCGTCTGTCTGATGTCGGTCTGGTGGCTCAGCAGCACCCGGGTCACGTTGTCCCCGGTGGTGAGCAGGGTGGCGATGTCCGGGTGGTACAGGCTGAGGAACTGGGCCAGGTTCTCAGCCAACGGGTTGATCGACTCGAGCAGGCGCTGGAAGTCGTCCTGGGCCCGGTTGATGGCCGGCAGCGCGGTGTTGGCGTCCTGGGAGACGGTGCCCAGCTGGGCGGCGGCCGGCAGCAGGGCGCGGTTGACGGCGGCCAGCGAGTCGAGGGCGGTGAGCTGGGCACCGA
>Ga0307373_10001885_pt1 | contig 38668 bp, 38 predicted proteins | sample OX2MG_FD_202534 | JGI IMG/M metagenome (GOLD analysis project Ga0307373, IMG submission 202534) | Soil microbial communities from Risofladan, Vaasa, Finland - OX-2 | ecosystem: Environmental > Terrestrial > Soil > Coastal area > Acid sulfate soil | place: Finland: Risofladan, Vaasa | collected...
CCTACCTGCCTTCCAGCAGCATCTTCTGGATGTGCTTGGCGCCCTCGATCGTCGGGCAGATCGTGTGAAGTCCCAACTTCTCGTAAGCGTCAGCGCGCTCGGGATCGTAGATGCGGGCGACGACGTGGGGAACTTTGAAAACATGCTTGGCGATCTGGGCCGCCATGATGTTGCGGTTGTCGCCTTCGGTGACCGCGACGAAACCGTCGGCGTGCTCCACGCCGGCCCGGCGCAGCACGTCGGCGTCCGTACCGTTGCCGACCACCTGGTCGCCCTTGAACTCTCTTGTCAGGACGCCGCGGGAGGAGGCGCGGGAGAACTGGTTGGGGTCACGGTCGACGATCACGACCTCGTGGCCGGACCGGTCCATGTCGGCCGCGAGCTGCGAACCGACCCTCCCGCACCCCACGATCACGAGCTTCAACGCCGGTTGATTATAGGGACGCCGTTGGAGAGCCTTCGCCCGAGCTTGTTAGGATGGCTCGCGTGCGCTTCCCTTTCACGTTCATGGGCGTCATGGCCCTTGGAATCGGATTGTGGGTTTTCGCCTACCTGGCCGGGCACCGGGCGATGGATCTCCTGTCCCAGGACGTCGCCGGGGCCACCGGCGTCGTCTGCCTCGGCTTTGGAGCCTACGTCTTGGTTCGCCGGGTCCGGCGAGGTCCGCAGCACTGATGGCTTCGCATAGCGCTCACACCCACCCGACTACCTCCAGGAAGGTGCTGGTCGCGGTCGGCGGTCAGGCGATCGATGCAGAGACGGTGCGCCTGGCCTGCCGCATGACCGACCCCCAGGGGGGCCGGATCTACGGGGTCCACATCATCGAGGTGAACCGGGCGCTTCCGCTCGGGGCGGTGCTCGACGAGGTGGTGGAGCGGGGCGAGCAGATCCTCGACGAGGTGGAGAAGCTGGCAGCCGCTTCCCAGCTGCCTGTCGAGACCGAGCTGGTGCAAGCGCGAGACACGGGTCCTGCGCTGGTCGACGAGGCGGTCGAATGGGGCGCCGATTTGATCGTCATGGGGCTGCCTTACAAGCGCCGGTTCGGGGAGTTCAACCTCGGCAAGACCGTGCCTTACGTGCTGAAGAACGCCAACTGCCGCGTGATGCTGTTCCGAGAGCACCGAGAGCACCCCGACTAGCGGGCCAAACCGCCCCGCCGCGGGCCCTCCCTCTCCCGGGCGGTCCCTCCCCCAGCCTGCCCAGCCTACTGGCAGCCTACCGTGCCCGCTCGGCTTCGCCAACCGAGGTTGTTAAGGTCACGGTGATGGCGCAGATGGACGTCAGAAGAGCCCGACCTCACTACCTCCGGCGGCTTTGGTCGGAGCTGGGCCGGATGGGCGGCGAGCACGACGCGTTCATCAAGGTCATCATCGTCGAGCGAACCGTCAAGTCGATCGTCCTCATCGCCCTCGCCTTCGGCCTGATGGACGCCGGCGAGGACGGCCGGCTCGCCGTCTGGGCGGCTTACGCCCAGGACCAGCTCAACCTCAACGTCGGCCATAACCTGATCATGCAGATCCTGCTCAGGCTGCTTCTCTTCGTCGGGAACTTGAGCCAGGTCAACGTGCTGGCCATCGGAGCCATCGTGTACGCCCTGCTCGAAGGAACCGAGGGCGTCGGGCTGGCGCTGCGCCGCCGCTGGGCCGAGTACCTCACCGTCATCGCGACCGGGATCCTGATTCCGTACGAGGCCTACGAGGTCGTCCAACACCCGAGCCTTTTCAAGGCCGGCGCCCTTCTACTGAACGTTGCCGTGGTGGGCTACCTGGCCTACCGCAAGCGCCTGTTCGTCGGAGTGTGAGGCCGGAGTGAGCCATACGCTGGCGAATCCGGCGCGGTGCGCGACATAGCGGATCAGCGCGCCCAGGGTCTTCAACCCGTAAACCGTCGAGGTGCTGAAGCTGATCGAGCTCGCGTCTGCGTGGTATTTGCCGATCGCCGGCACCTCGCCGATCCTGAAGCCGAAAGTCGCAGCCTGGATCAGAACCTGCGTGTCGAAAACGAAGTCGTTGCTGTTCTCCAGGAATGGGATGGCTTCCAGAAATCGACGCGAATACGCGCGATAGCCTGTGTGGTACTCGGAAAGCTGCAGCCCCAACACGCGGTTCTCGGCAGAGGTCAAGAATCGATTGCCGAGCCGCTTCCACCACGGCATGCCGGCCTTGGCGGGATCGAGCCCGAGCCACCGCGAGCCGAGCACGATGTCGGCCTCCCCGTCCTCGATCACCCTGCACAGGTTCGGAATGATCGCCGGGTCGTACTGCCCGTCGGGGTGCAGCATGACGACCACGTCCGCGCCCATCTCGAGCGCCGCGCGGTAACAGGTCTTCTGGTTACCTCCGTACCCAAGATTCCGTTGGTGCCTGATGACGTCGAGGTGCAGCGCGGTGGCGACGCTGACGGTCGCGTCGGCGCTGGCGTCGTCGACGAGGAGGATCCGGTCGGCATGTCCTTGCGGGATGTCGCCGACCACTTCCACCAGCGTCTTGGCCGCGCGATATGCGGGCAGCACGATGACACGGCGCGGGCGCGGGCCACTCCAGCTCAACTCGCCGAGGGAGATGGGTTCGGGGCGGACGGCCATGCGCTCGGCCGTCAGGTATGCCGCGATTGCAAGTGCTCCGACCGCCGCGGCCCAAAAGTTGATGGCGAGGGTGAGGTTGATGGCGGCATATGCGAAGAACAGGACAACAGGCGCCAAGTACGGCCAGCGCAGTTCACCCGCAAGGGCCAGGTCGGCCATGGCGAAACCGGGGATCACCAGGAGGGCCAGGTCGTGGATGTTCTGGTGCGGGCTAAGCACTAGCGAGGCTGCGACGGCGAGGCCGAAATCGAGTCGCGGCTTGTCTGGACGCCAGCTCAGGGACAGCGCCGCGAGCGCGAGCAGGAGCAGCAGGACCGCGAAACCCACCGCTTGCTCGCCGCCACTCAACGCGTTGAGGATGTTGCGCAACGAATAGACGGCGGTGTCGGTGTAGACGAGCTGTCCGCTGGTCGGCAGGCGGCCGCCGATCGCCCACGTGCCCACCTGTCCCAGGTAATCGATCACCGCTCCGAACCCGAATGTAAGGACCGAAAGAAGGCCCAGTGCCAGGACCGCGACTGCGAACGACGCCAGCGCGCGCCATGCCCTCCTCGCGATGAACAGGACCGGCACGAGCAGCAGGAGCTGCGGTTTGGCCAGAGCCAGCGCACTGAAGACTCCGGCCCAGCCCTGTCGCCCGCGAGCCCACGCGGCATACGCCGCCGCAAGAGGCACCAGGACGACAAGGTCGGACTGCCCTTGCAGCAGCGTGACGAACAATGGAAAAAAGCCGGCGATCATCGCCGCGGCGACGATCACGGCCCGACCGCGAACCCTAAGGCTGGTCCGCACCAGGATCACGATCAAGGCTGCCATCAGGAGCACGTTGAAAGCCGCCATCGCGTAATAGGCGCCTCGGTAGTCGAGATAGGCCAGAGGCGCGATCAGCAACGTGTAGTAGGGCGGGTGGTAGTAAGGGAGCACGATGAACTGTGCCGCCGGTTGACCTGTGACCTGAACCTCGAACTGCTTCTGGAGGGCGAGGCTGTAAACGGCCGACCCGCCCTTCAGGACGTAAAGCTTGGCCGCCGCATAGAACGAGAAGAAGTCAGGTCCCCTGAGGTCGCCTCGTGCGAAGGTGAACCAATAGACGGTCCAGAAGGCGAGGGATCCGATGGCAGCTCCGGTGGCGGCCGCATAGCCCAGGCGCAGCCATCGCGCCGCGAGGCTTGGGTTCATCGTCCAGTTTCGAGCCGAAGCGCGAAGCGCTCGGGAAGCTTGGCCTTCCTGATCGCTCGTTGAGCGCCTTTGATGTCGTAGCGCACGCGGCGAAACTGGAAAGTGCCGAGCTCGACGTCCCAGATGCCGTAGCTTGCGGTCGGCAGGCCGTCCCGCGGCTGCCCGACGCTTCCGGGATTCACGAGCGCCGGGCCGTCCAGCTTGAAGGTGTCGACACGATAGTCATGGCCGACCGTGCCGTTCGACATTCCAAAGATTCCCGGCACATGGGTATGGCCATGGAAGCAAAGACCGCCATTGAGGAGCTCGAGGTTCGCGTGCGCGACGGCGGTGTCTAGAACGTACTCGTAGATGTGATCACGAGGGCTGGCATGCACGAGAAGCACGTCATGCTCGACCCTGCTGTCGGGAAGGTGGCGCAGCCAGTCAAGCCTTTCATCGCCCACCACGTCAATGGTCCATCGCACAACGGACGCGGCATCCTCGTTGAACCACTCCAGTATCTCGGGGTCGGTGCAGGCCCTGTCGTGATTGCCGACCAGCGTCGGCCAGCCTCGCTTCACCACCTCGTCGACACAACGTTTCGGATCTCCCCCATAGCCCACGACGTCTCCCAGGCACAAGGTTTCGTCGACAGGCGGACAGTCACGCAAGACTGCCTCCAGCGCCTGCCAGTTGGCGTGGATGTCCGACAGGATTGCGACTCTCAAACCGGTCTCTCGTAAAGGCGTGGATAGATGTGGTCGAAGAGAATCCGCAGCGTGGCCGCGATCGGCACTGCGACGAACATGCCGAGGATGCCCGCCCAACTGAAGCCCGCGATGAATGCGACGATGACCAGGATTGGCGGGAGGCGGACCGCATCACCCATGACTTTCGGATACACGAAGTTGAGGATGATGTTGGAGATCGCGAAGTAGAGGATCGCGATCGCCAGAGCTCTGAAGGGACTGAGTGCGAGGCCGAACAGGATGGCCGGCACCGCGCCGATGAAGGGTCCGAGGTAAGGGATCAGCGCCGTTACCCCCGCGATGAGGCCGAGGGCTACCGGATCGGCCAGGCCGAGCGCAGCGCAGGCGACGCCGGACAGGATTCCGATGAGGGCCGCGATGATGAGCTGTCCGCGGAAGTACGCATAAAGCATCTTCCTGACCTTCCGCCAGATCTGGTCGAAGTCGGTCCGGTAGTCGTTGGGCACGATCCGGCGCAGATCACGCCGTGCGTCCTGGGCGTCGAGCGAGAGCAGGAACGCCACGATGAACATGAGGACGACCTGCAGGATCGTGGTCAGGGCGGTCAGCCCGATCGTGAGGGCGTTGCCGAACTGACCGAGCAAGTAGTCCTTGAGGTGTGAATTTATGAACTCGGTGGTGCTCTTGAGGTCGATCGTGATGCCGAAGATGCTGATCGGCGACCCCTGGAGGCTGCTGATCCGGTCCTGTGCCGCAGCCGCGAGGTTGGGCGCCTGGACCTGGAGCTGGGCGACCTCGTTGACGCCCAGAGGGACGATCAAGAGGACCAGGCCCGCCAGGACGACGATGATCACCACGAAGATGATCGAGATCGCCAGGAGTCGGGGGAGGCCGACCGCGACGAGGTAGGTGACTCCGGGCTGGATAAGGAAGGCGATCGCACCTCCGAGAACGAAGGCGCCGACAAAATCCCGAACGAGGTAGAGCACAATGAGCGCCGTCAACAGCGCCCCGACGCCAAAGGCGATCTGCAGGTAGCGGCGGCGCCGTTTCGGGTCTAGCGACCACGCGGAAACCGCCACCCCAGTGATCGGGGCTGTGATCTCAGGCTCAATCTCGCGATGCGAGCCCGAGCGGGGATCAGGACGCACGTTTCGCAATCACCGCAGTATGACGAGCAGGATGGCCGCCAGAGCCGCTTTAAGTCTTTGCCTGACGAAGCGTAGCTTCCTCGTAGTCCGCCCCAAGAAGAGGGTCGGTTGTGCTCCGGCCGGCGGCTATCGCGTACATGGCCAGGAGAACCAGGCCGACCCCGAGGACGCCATATGCCGCCTCAGGCCCGAACTGCTTGGTGATGAGGCCTCCGACGGCAATACCGACGATGCTCGCAGTCTGAACCAGGCCAAATCGCGTGCTCATGATGCTGCCACGGTTGGATGGATCGGCGGCCTCAAGGATTGCGGTCTGGTTGGCGATCGCATAGATCGGGTTACCAACTGAGGCGATGAACAGCGCGAGACCAATGACAAGCAGCGTCGAACCTGTGGTCAACGATGTCATCGCAATTGCAACCGAGAAGACACCCGTGATCAGTAGGCCAGCGCCGACTGTTCTCATGGTGCCGATTGCACTGGAACGACTCACGAGGAGTGAGCCGGCGAACAGTCCTGCTGAAGATATCAACTCGAAAAGCGAATACCGCTGACCACCTCCCGTCGAGATCCTGTATGCAAGGGCAATCAAGGCCGGGTAGCTAATTGGAATCAGAAATGCCGCCAGCGACCCCACGACGAGCTGAGGTCGAACCTCAACTAAGCTCCAGGCTCGCCGCAAAGCCCCCGATACTGGAGCCACAGTAGATCCGCCCCCCAACGTGGGAATCCTGAAAACAATTGCTGCCCCTAATGCAAATGTCGCGGCATCCACAACGAACAGGGCGTTCGTCGATTTCGGAAAGAGACCCAATAGCAGTCCGGCAAGGCCGAAGCCGATCGCTCCGGCAAGCATCGTTGTCGCCGCAACCATCGCATTCGCCTTTCCCACATGACCAGCGGGCACCACGCTGGGAATGGCGGCTTGCCGGGCTGGCTGGACCACAGCATTTATGGCCGACAGAACGAAAACAATAGGGACGATTAGCCCCCAACCCACTCCTATTGCAAATGGGGTGGCTACGAGCAAGATCGCACGAACCAACTCAAGGCCGACAACGAGGCCGCGCCTCGGAAGTCTGTCAGCTACTCCTCCCAGAGCACCCGTCATGAGAACTGTACCAACCGCCTGCGTAATGAACGCGAGTGCGACAAAGCGCGGATCCCCCGTCTTGATATAGATAGTGACGAGAGTCGCGACTTGCGTCAGCGGGTCACCAAGCGATGAAATGCCAATCGCCGTGATCAGGTTGGCAAAGTCTGGATTCGCCCTGAGAACTCGCAGGGCAGTTAGCCTCCGCGGGACTTCAGGTCTGTCAAGTACCTCGAGTGGTTTCAGGCCGTGAATCTCGCGCAAGGCATCTACCACGTTTGGGTCGTACCATGCGTTAGCGCGTCGACTTATGTCTTCGACTCCTTCGATCGGAGTCATTAGTGACTTCCGATACAAGCGGGTCCCAGTGATTGTGTCGAATGAGTCGGCTACCGAGAGTATCCGAGCGCCAAATGGAATGACGTCTCCTTTAAGCCCTGCTGGATACCCGGACCCATCCCACCGTTCATGGTGGTGACGAACGAGCGGGGCGACCGCGGCAAGGGCCGAATGCTGCGCGATCATGTCCGCCCCAACGTCCGGATGGCGGCGCATTGTTTCCCATTCGTCCTCGCTGAGAGGACCCGGTTTCCTGAGAATATGATCGGGTACCCCAATCTTGCCGAGGTCGTGCAAAGAGCCCGCGGTTCTAATCAGCTCGATATCCCGGTCACTAAGCTCCAATTGTTCTCCTAGGCGGCCGGCAAGCTCGGCCACCCGCGTCGAATGAGACTCGGTGTAGCGGTCTCGAGCATCCAGCGCCTGAGCCGCCAACTGGAGCGTCTGGTCCTTTAGTAATGTCTGACGTTGAGCGTCCGCGACGTTCCCGCGAACAGCTAACACGAAGCCGAACAGGCCTGGCGCCATGACGTATCCAACCGGAGTCTTCAAGAGGAGGTAGATGATTCCACCTGAAAAGCTGAGGGCAGCCGTGCCTAGCAACGTCGTGAAGCCAACATTGTCGAAGAGAGTCGCCAAAACCGAAGTTCGAGTCATGAACGACGTGACCAAGGCGGTGAGCAAGTAGTTGAAGCTCACCGCTATAACGACGTAGGCAACCGTTCTGATGGGGAGGCCCCAGTCAGTTGCACTGCCCAGGGGCACGACGACTATGGAAGGAAAGACGTACGCGGTGGCCAGCATCGCACGGTTAAACAGAAATGCCCACCATGTAATCGTGCGACCGGGCACTCTACCGTCAAACTGAGCGAGCCACGCCACCATTGCGACTCCGGCCCCAGGTGCTATTAGACCGGTCGCTACGAGAAGCGGATCAATTGCCGATTGGTGACCGGTCCTCCACGGAATCGGGCGAAGGGCGGCAATCTGGGTGAGCACCGCCAGATACAGGAGAGTAAAGGCATGGTTCGCCGGAACTGGAACGATCAACCAGCCGAGCACCACCATGCCGAGTCCCGCCGCAATAACACAGACGACGTACACCTGCGCCGTCCGGGGAAGAGAGCGGAAATCCGAAGTCAAGACGCTGGCATTCTAGACTGGGGCTTTCGCCCCAGTATCAACTTAGGACAAGACTCGGTCGGTTTGGAAACCCCAACCCTTACGCTTACAGAATCCAGACGCCGGTCACCCGCTGCTTACCACCGCCGCGAAGTAGCCTCTTGAACATGCGAACCATTTCTTAAGTGCCTCCTGACCCCTAGATTTCCGACCGTTGTGAACGCGCTTTCCAAGTCACTTCTGTGATCCACAGTCTCGGGGCTTGAGCGGGTAAATGGAATCCTCAAATCCCATGGTCGCACCCATGGGAAACCATGGGTGCAAGGCATGGGAAACCATGGCTCTGGAGCTACAGATCAGCCAGGGTGATCAGGCCCATCTTCAAAGCAGCGCTGACCGCCTCGCCTCGATTCGTAGCGTTCAGCTTGCGGAAGATGTTGTGCAAATGGCTCTCAACCGACGGCGCCGCCAGCCCCGCGTCCTTCGCTAACCGTTTCGTGGTGTGACCTTTCGCCACGCCGCGCAATATCTCCATTTCTCGGGAAGTCAGCGAAACGGTACTGCTGTTGGATAGGGGGGTCGATTCGGCCACACGCCGAAGCACCTCTGGGATCATTTTGCGGGGGACCGGGTTCTCGCTCCGCATTGCTGCAAGAAGTGCCCTGTAGAGCTCGCCCGGGCCGGCGTCCTTCAACACATATCCCGAACATCCAGCCTTCATCATTCTCAATAGATCATCGCTTGACTCTGATACTGTCCACGCGATTACTTTCGTGTCGGGATGTCGAGTGAGGAGCTCCTTGGCGGTGGCAGGTCCATCCATGTTGGGCATGTGAACATCCATGAGGACAACATCGGCTCGGAGGGCCCGCATGGCTTCCAAGGCCTCGGCTCCAGAGCTGGCCTCTCCGACTAGCCGAAGCTGAGTCCCGGATGCCGAGCCTAGAAGTGCTCGGGCTGCTGCCCGTGGAAGAGCACTGTCATCTACGACAAGGACCGTGAAGATGGGCTTAGTTGACGTTAGTTTCGAGATGGAGGGCAGCTTAGCAAGAAGGCCATGAATCGCAATGTATTCGCCTATGCGTACCTCATCGCGGTCGGCACCGTCGTGCTGCTGCTCAATGCCATCCCGGGTCCGTCGGTTGGTTGGCGTGCCGATGGGCCCCTGGATGTGACCTATCTCTGCGTTACGGCCGCGCTCTTGAACATTCCGCACGTTCGCCTGGTAACGGGCAGGTTAACGCTTGTCGCTATTCCGGTTGGAGTCGCCGCCTTAACGTTGAATCCATTGGATGCGGCACTGGTGGGATTCGCCTCCTCCATGTTCCTATTTCACCGCAGAGCATTCCATCTCGTCGCAAATGCGTTGATGTCTGCCGATATCGCTTTTAGTGGCGCCTCTGTTGCGATGACCCTCCGGACAGAGGACGCCTTATCAATCTCCGACCGCCTATTGGTGCTGGGCGTGTGCGCGAGTTTGAATGTCGTGCTGGTGATCTTTGTGTTCAGAATCAGGTTAGGCTTGCCGATTCGAACGGTGGTCAGGCAGAATTTCACCGCCTCTTTTTACCTCGCTTTTGGCTATTTTGCCCTCGCCTCGCTTCTGATCAGCTACGTGCTCGATGGCACGCCACTCGGCTATCTCTTGGCCACCATCGTTTGCGTACTTTCGCTCGCGCTGACAGACACGATCGCCGGGAGGCGAGTCCGCCGAGTGCTCGAATCCGAACTTTCAGACGCCGACCGCCACGTTTTCCACACACGGGCCGTGGAGGGAGTCGTGCACAACCTTCGCAACCACATGGCGACTGCCGTCGGGTACCTGAAGGAGGTCGATCCACGCCGCCTCGACGCCACAGACCGCGAGAGCATCGAGACAGCCACTGCTGCGGCCAACGACGCCGTCACCGTCCTGCGGACCTTGTCTCAGGGGGCGACGCCAAGAGTCAGCTATGCAGTGGAGCCGGTCGACCTCGGCGAGCTCGTAACCCGAGCCCTCGGCATGGCACGACCTCGGGCTCGAACTAAGGAGGTCCAGCTCGCCGTGCGCGAGTCAGCCGACGATCTAAAAGTCAAAGCGGACCCCCTTCTGATGCGCGAGGTGATCACCAACCTGGTGAATAACGCCATCGACGCTGCACCCGCGAATGGACGCGTTGAGCTGAGCACGGGCAAACGGAGCAACGGGTGGCCATATTTCAGCGTAGCCGACAACGGACCTGGCGTTTCGGACGATCACCGGCACCGTCTCTTTGAGCCGCATTTCACGACCAAGGAAGGTGGCACCGGTCTCGGACTGTTCATGTCGTACGGCGTAGTTCGCGAGCATCAAGGCGAACTCCTGTACGAAGGCAATCGTCGCGGTGCAGTCTTCACGGTCGTCCTGCCCCCTTCGGCGGCTGAGTAGCTTTGGCCGGCCCTCGGCGCCGACCTCAGCAGCCGATCAGCGGACCTGGTGCGGTCGGCATCCCGCCGATTTCAAGTTGAAAGTGGAGATGGGCGCCGATGGACAGGCCCGTGCTGCCAACGTAGCCGATCTTCTCGCCCTGCTGAACTTCCTGTCCGAGGGCCACGGCCACCTGTGACATGTGGGCGTAGATCTCGACCAGGCCGAAGCTGTCGGTGACCTCGACGCGGATCCCAAAGTCGAATGCGTAGCCGACCGCAGTCACCTTGCCGCCGGCAGCCGCAAGGATGGGTGTGCCGTAGCCGGCCAGCAGATCGACGCCCGTGTGGAAATGCTGGTATCCGTCGAAGGGCGGTTCCAGCGCGAACGACGTTGGCCCGAACTGCTGGATGATCGGGGCTCCAGCGATGGGGCATAGGAACTGGCCAGGGTCGACCGGGTCGGCCGGCGCACCCGTGGCCAGGTTCGGACCCGGTACGGCCGCGACTGGAATCACTAGTACTGAGCCGGGCGTCAGCTGCGGGCCGCGAATTTCGTTGAAGCCGAGCAGCGTGCTCACGTCCACACCGTATTTGGAGGCAAGGCTCGCCGGCGTGTCGCCCTTCTTGACTACCACCACGACGCCCGGTACTGGTGGCAGCTCGATCGCACGGCCAACCGTGAGCGGCATGCGCAAGCCGGGGTTCGACCAGGCGACGTCCCTCCACGGGAGGTTGAAATGTTGCCCGATGCTCTGCAGCGTGTCTCCCTGTTCGACGCTGTGAACGAATGGCGCGTGGCTTACGAGTGGCGAGGTCGGGATGGAAAGCGGTTTGATGATCACGCTGTCGCGGCCCACCGAGATTTGGCCGCCTGCAATTGGCCCGTCTGCAGCAGCAGCGGTGAATGCCGGCGAGTGCAGATTTGGATTGATGTTCCGGTCGAACGCGGTGTACCCGCACATGACTGCCGCTACGGCAAGCACGACAGCATGTGTCAAATAGCGATGGATCCGCACTGACTACCCCCACGATCTCCATTTCGCGCCCGCAGGCGCGGAAGACCGACCTCACCCTAACAAACCTTCGTCGAGAGCGTCAACGTGCAATCGGACAATCACCTGCGCAGGAGGTCGCGAGCGAATTCGAGCAATATGCCGGTGGCGTCGAGGCTCGGGTCGATCCGTCCCACCAACAGGGCGGGCATGTACTGCGGTCCGCCCGGCCACCCGTGGCCGCCCCCATCTACGGCATAAAGAATCACCCGCGCTCGACCTCCGGCGGTCCACGTCCGCCGGTTCACGGCTAAACTGCCAGGCTCGCCTTTCACCGCCTCGCTCATCGGTGGCGCCGAGCAGCCGTTGGCGGCCGCCCAGTCGGCGGTGAGCGTGTCAACCGCGACCACGTTGCGGCCGGCCGACCCTACAAGGGATCGCCGTGCACGCCTTCGCGCTATCCACGCCGTGGGACCGGAGGGACGTCCTCCCGCATATGGCACCAATCGGTCGCGGGTGCCCTCGATGAAGAGCATCGCCGCCCCCTGCACCGGACTTGGGGTCGCCTGACGCCCGCCTTCGCGCGCCGTGCCCGAGACGAGGATGACGCCAGTCGCCCGGACGATGCCCTGGCGCGCCAGGCGTTCGGCAAAGAACGCGCCGTTCGACAGGCCGGCCACGACGACCGCGCCCGCCATCGCGGTGCCTTCGGCGACGAGAAGGTCGATGAGGCCGGCGACGAACGCTCCATCGTCGACCCCGTCCAACCGCCCGCCGCCCGTGTCGTCCCAGATCTCTCCGACCGCGTCGGGAAAGACCGTGGCGAAACCGGCTGCGGGCCCGCGCACCGCCAGGCCGGTCCAGGCGGCCATCTGTGGACCGTTGATGCCCATCCCGTGCAGCACCACGAGAAGCGGCGCGCCCGGCGCCGGCTGCGGCGCCATCCAGTAGGTCCTCATGGCGCCCCCGGCCTGCATCATCCGGCGCTCGAGGCCGCCGGACGGAGAGCGGCTCACGCCAGATCTTCCGCCATGCGGTTGTTGATGGCCGCGACGAGCACGTCCAGCTCGACGGGCTTGACGAGGTAATCGGCCGCACCCAGGCCGGCGGCCACCGCGCGCGAGCCGCGATCCGTGGCTCCGGTGACCACGATCGGGTGCGCCGCCTTCAAGGCCGCCCGCTCCGAAACGGTCAGATGGGCGGCGAGCCCGAGGTCGAAAACGACGACCTCACGTGAACGCGGCGCGCGAAACCTCGATCCCGATTCCGCGTCGTATCCCAGGCGTCGCAGCCCGCGGGCGGTGAGCTCGGCCAGCCGCTCGTCGTCGTCGAACACGAGGACCCGCGCCAACCCAAGAGCCACCACCTCCACCGCGGTCAGCGTCTCCAGCGCCTGTTGCAGGTCGCCCAGCAGCACGGCGTGAAGCGGCGCGCCATCGGCATCGGCAAGCTCCAGCTCGGCCTTCATCCGCGCCAGCGTCGACCGCAGGCGGTGAAGAGCGGAGACGAGCTCAGGACTGGGCGACGAACCGATAGCCGATCCCACGCACGGTTTCGATCCAGCCCGGCTCGCGGAGCTCCCGGCGTACCTGGTGCACAGCCTGCTCGAGGCTGTGCTCGAAACCGGCGTAAGTGCTGCCCCAGATGCGGTCGAGCAGCTCGGCTCGCGTCACGGCCTCACCCGACCGCCCGGCGAGCATCTGCAGCATCAGGAGCGGCCGCCGCTCGAGCTTCAGAACGCGGCCGCCCAGGCGCGCCTCGCCATGCGCGGCGTCGACCTTCAGCCGGCCGCGGACAACGACCCCGGCCGCAGGGGGACGTTCGCGGAGCGCCCCGCGGATCCGCGCCAGCAGCACCTGCCGGTCCGTGCCCTTGACGATGTAATCGGTGGCCCCGCGTTCGATGCCGACGACCTGGTCTCCGGGCGCGTGACGGGCGCCGGTCAGGATGATCACCGGGAAGCCGATTCGCTCGGCCCCGGAGCGCAACGAGTCGAGGACCTCCGGCGCGTCCATGTCCGGCATCTCGTAGTCGAGCAGCATCAGGTCCGGGGTCGCCTCGTGCACGCTCCGCAGCGCATCGCCGCCGCTCGCGGCGACCTCGACCACGTAACCGGCGCGACGCAGCAGCTCCGCGGTGAGCTCCGCCGTCCGCGGCTCGTCATCAACGACCAGCAACTTGGCCGTCACGCTCCCAAATCCCCGTCGCAACCTAGCAGGTTCAGGGTTTCTTGAGGAAACGATGAACCTGTCCTGAGGTCAGCAGCGCCAGGCGGTCATAACCTCGCGGCATGAGCCAGCTCCCCAACCTCCAGGAAGCGCGACGACGGCTCGGACTGGCGCTGGACGCCCTGAACCACGACCGCTGGGTGCTGGGCTACGTACACCACGGGTGGCTCCAGCCGATCGCCGCCTCAGAGGTATCGCGCAGGTTCCTTCAGCGACGCCAGCTGGCTCCGCTCTCGCGTCGCGCCCTCTACGAGAGGCGCCCGATGGTGGTCAACTCGGTGATCGAAAACCCGAACCCGTCCAACGGTTACGACTGGGAGCTCGATTGGCCGGCGGTCGTGTATGGGCCCGTTGGTGAGATCGGCCGCCATCCGGTCGGACTGCTGGTCCTCGGCTGCAGGCGTGATCACTGGTACACCGAGGAGGATGTCGCCTACGTGCACAGCCTCGGGGTCACGCTCGGCCCCATGGTGACCGCATTGCGCGGACCCCTGGGCCACCTGTCCGAGGCCGAGAACGAGGTCGCGCAGCTCCTGAGCTACGGGCTTTCGGCGCCCGAGATCGCACGGGCCACACGGCTGGACGAGCGGCGGACACGGGCGCTGGTCGGCAGGGTGACGCGCAAGCTCGAGTGCCTCAGCGCCGACCAGCTCGCGTTTCCGGTGGTCCGCATGAAACGCCGGGAGTTCCGGCTGTGACCTGGTAGCGCTCAGTTCGGCCCAAACAGGAACACCGTGGTGCCGCGACCTTCGGTGCTGACCACCTCCAGGCGCCCCCCGATGCCGGCCGCACGCTCGCGCATGCCCATCAGCCCGTAACCCGAGCCACTCTTCGCGGTGAAGCCTCGCCCTTCGTCGGACACCTCGATCAGGAATGGGTTGGCCGCGAATGCCATCTTGATCCTGCAGATCGACGAGCCCGAGTGCTTGCGGACGTTGCTCAGCGCCTCGCGCACGACCTGGGCCACGACCTCACGCTGCTGCGCGGAGATCTCGTCCTCCGTTCCGGTGCTCGACAGCTCGACCCGGATGCCGTAGAGGCGCGCGAACTCGTCGGCCTGCCGCCGGAGGTCGCCGACCAACCCGTCTGGACCGATCGCCGCCGGCCGCAGGTCGGCAAGCGCTTCGCGGACGTTCTTCAAGAGCCGCTCGAGGATTTCGAAGACGTTCTTCAGGTTCTGGTCTGGCTGGCTCTTCCTCGTCTCGAGGTAGACCTTGAAGAGGGAGATCGCGCCGGCGAGATCGGTGGCCACGCCGTCGTGCAGCTCTCTCGCTATCCTGGCCCGCTCGCGGGCGACCGCGTCCTCGACCGCCTGGTGGGCGAAACCTTCGCCCCGTCGGCCCGACGGGGAAGGGTCCGCCGTCACGGCGTCTGCGCCCTTCGCCGAGCGTACGACTCCATCAGGGCGATGGCCAGCGGGTGCCGCGCCCATCGCAGCAGGCGGCCGTACGGACGCCACAGCACCATTGTCTCCTCGAGGGCCGCCTTCAACCGCACGAGGTCCGCCTGCAACTCAGCGCGTTCGGTGGCGAGCCGCCCGCTGAGCTCACGCGCGCGCCTGGCCACCTTCATGCTCCACAGCCCGGCGAGCACCATCTCCACGGCGATGGCAACGACGCTCACGATAAGGAGCCAGACCCCTATCCGGCCCGGATCGGTCATTCCTTGGTGTCGCCTTCTTCGATGCCCGCGACCGGCGCAATGGCGACGATCTCGTCCTCGGGCGCAATCCGCATCACGATCACACCCTGGGTTTGCCGGCCGATCTGCGAGATCGCGCCGACCTGTGTCCGCAGCACCATGCCGCTGGCGCTGATCACCAGCACCTCCTCCTCCGGATCGCTGACGACTCTCATGGCCGTCAGCTTGCCGACGCGGTCTGTGATCTTCAACGTGAAGACGCCTTGGCCCGCTCGGTGGTGCATTGGGTATTCCGAGAGCGGGGTTCGCTTGCCGTATCCGCGCTTGGTGATGACGAGCAGGTCGGCGCCCGGCACCACGGTCGCCATGCCAGCCACCGCGTCGCCCTTGGAAAGCTTGATGCCGATCACGCCCTGCGTATCGCGGCCCATGGCGCGGACCTCGGACTCGCTGAAGCGGATCGCCTTGCCCAGCTCGGTCGCGATGATGATCTCGTCGTTGCCGGTCGTGGGCGTCACCCAGTCGAGCTCGTCGCCTTCCTGCAGGTTGATGGCGATGAGGCCGTTGCGCCGGACGTTGGCGTATTCGGCCATCGCCGTCTTCTTGATGTACCCGTTCTTGGTGACCATCAGCATGTAGTGCGCGTCCGTCTCGGTCTCGGGACGGACGAAGACTGCGGTTATCCGCTCGTTCGACCCGATGTCGATCAGGTTGTTGACTGGCATGCCCTTGGCCTGTCGCTCTCGCTCTGGGACCTCGTGCACGCGAAGCTGGAACACGCGACCGTTCTGCGTGAAGAACAGCATCGATGCATGCGTGTGCGTCGTCAGCAGATGCAGCGCGTAGTCTTCCTCGCGCGTCCCGCTCGGCGCCTCGCTGCCGGCGGTCGGCTTGGCCCCCTTCAGCCCCACCCCGCCGCGCTTCTGCGCCCGGAAGACGCGCAGCGGCTGCCGCTTGGCGTAGCCCCGGTGGGTGAGCGTGACCACCACTTCCTCCTTGGGCACTAGGTCCTCCGCCGACAGCTCGGATGCCTCCTGCTCGGTGATCTCGGTGCGGCGCTCGTCGCCATATTTCTTGACGACGTCGTCCATCTCGTCTTTGATCAACATCCGGACCTTCTGGTCGCTCGCCAGGATGCTCTCGAGATACGCGATGGTCTTGATGACCTCTTCGTACTCGGCGTCGATCTTGCCGCGCTCGAGGCGGGTCAAGCGGCCCAGGGTCAGCGCGAGGACCGCCTTCGCCTGGCGCTCGCTGAGGCCGAACTTGCTCTGCAGCTCTGTGGAGGCGATGTCCGGGTCGGCGGCGGCGCGGATCGTCTTGATCACCTCGTCGAGGTGATCGAGGCAGATCTTCAACCCCTCGAGGATGTGTGCGCGCTCCTGCGCCTTCTCGAGGTCGAAACGAGTGCGCCGCAGGATCACGTCGCGGCGATGCTCGATGAACAGGTGAAGCGCCTGCTTGAGGCTCAGGACCATCGGGCGGCCCTCGACGATCGCCAGCATGATCACGCCGAACGTCTGCTGAAGCGTCGTGTGCTTGTACAGGTTGTTGAGAACCGTGAACACGCGCGCCTCGCGCTTGAGCTCGATGACGATGCGCATGCCCTGGCGGTCGCTCTCATCGCGCAGGTCGACGATCCCTTCGAGCTTGCGGTCCGACACGAGCTCGGCGATCTTCGCCACCAGCGTCGCCTTGTTGACCGCGTACGGCAGCTCGTCGATGATGATGCGCTCCCGGCCGTTGGCCGCCTGCTCGAACGTGTGACGCGCGCGCACGATGATGCGGCCGTGGCCGGTCGCATAGGCCGCCTTGATGCCCGCGGTGCCCATCACGATTCCGCCGGTCGGAAAGTCGGGGCCCTTGATGAAGGCGAGCAGGTCCTCGCCCGTGGCCTCGGGATTGTCGATGAGGTGCTTCACCCCGCCGGCGACCTCGCGCAAATTGTGAGGTGGAATGTTGGTGGTCATACCGACCGCGATGCCGGTCGCGCCGTTGACCAGCAGGTTGGGGATGCGTGACGGCAGCACGTCGGGCTGCATCTCCGAGTTGTCGTAGTTGGGGACCATGTCGACCGTCTGCTTCTCGATGTCCGCCATCAGCTCGCCGGTGATGGCCGAAAGCCGGGCTTCCGTGTACCGCATCGCAGCCGGCGGATCACCGTCGACGCTCCCGAAGTTGCCCTGCCCGTCGATCAACGGGTAGCGCAGGGAGAAGGGTTGGGCCATGCGGACGAGGGCGTCGTACACGGCCGTGTCGCCGTGCGGATGGTAGAGCTTGAGGACGTCGCCGACGAACGCGGCGCATTTGCGATAGCGGCTGCCCGACGTCGCACCCGCCTGGTGCATCGCGTAGAGGATCCGACGCTGCACGGGCTTGAGCCCGTCACGCACCTCGGGCAGGGCCCTGCTGATGATGACGGACATCGCGTACTCCATATAGGACGTCTGCATCTCGTCCTGGAGGTTGCGTGAGATGACCGTGCCTATCGTGTCGTTCGGTTCGTCGGGCAATGCGCTACTCCTGGAATTTGCCGAGCACGACGACCGCGTTGTGCCCGCCAAAGCCGAATCCGTTCGAGATGGCGATGCGCACGTCCTTGCGCCGAGCCTGGTTGGGCACGTAGTCGAGGTCGCACGCAGGGTCGGGGTTCTCGTAATTGATGGTGGGGTGGATGATGCCGCGGTTGATGGTGAGCAGGGTGGCGATCGCCTCCACCGCCCCGGCTGCGCCGAGCAGGTGGCCGATCATCGACTTGGTGCTGCTGATCGCGACCTTGTAAGCGGATTCGCCGAGCGCGATCTTCAACGCCTTCGTCTCGCCGGCGTCATTCAACTGTGTCGACGTGCCGTGCGCGTTGACGTAGTCGATGTCACCCGGCTCGATGCCCGCGTCGCGCATCGCAAGCGTGATGGCGCGCGCGGGGGCTTCTCCCGTCTCGTCCGGGGCGACCTGGTGAAACGCATCGCACGTGAGCGCAAAGCCGAGGACCTCGCCGTAGATGCGCGCTCCGCGATTGATGGCGTGCTCCCGTGACTCCAGCACCAGCGTGCCGGCACCCTCTCCCGGCACGAAGCCGTCGCGGTCCCGGTCGAATGGCCGGCTCGCCTTCTCGGGCGCTTCGTTGCGGGTGGACAGCGCGCGGATGGCGTTGAAGGATGCGATGCCGACCTCGCACAGCGAGGCTTCCGTCCCTCCCGCGAGCATCACGTCGGCGTCTCCGTGCTGGATCATCCGCGTAGCGTCGCCGAGGGTGTGCGTCGACGCGGCGCAAGCCGTGGTGATCGTCGTGTTGGGGCCGCGCAGGTGGAAGGCCATCGCCACCGAGGCAGCGGCCATGTTGGGGATGATCATCGGCGCGTACAGCGGGTTCAAGCGGCCCTTGTTGGCGAAGGAGATCGCGCCGGCCGTCATCTCTATGAACCCGCCAATGCCGGTCCCCATGTCGACGCCGACCCGGAAGTCGTCCTCCTTGGAAAGGTCGAGGCCGGAGTCGGCGAGCGCCATCCCGGACGCGGCGACCGCCATCTGCGCGAAGCGCGCCATGCGCTGCGCCACCTTGCGGTCCATGAACTCCTGCGGTTCGAACTTGGGCATCTCGCAGGCGAACTTGGTGGTGAGCTTCTCCGACGGGAACATCTCGATGTTGTGCGCGGTGCTGCGCCCCTCGATGAGGCCGTCCCAGTACTCCTCCAGGGTCTTGCCGAGAGGGTTGACGGTTCCCATGCCGGTCACGACGACGCGCGTGCGGCCGTTCTTGCTCACTTTCCCACCTCAGCCCGAATCTTACCGACGAGCTGATTTTGCACCGCGTCGCGCGTGACGCGGATGGCGTTCATGATCGCGCGCGCATCCGAGCGGCCGTGCGCGACCACCGCCACGCCGTCGATCCCGAGCAGCGGCGCGCCGCCGAACTCCCGCCAGTCGATCCTCGAGCGGATCTGGCGCACGCCGGGCCGGATCAGCATTCCGCCCAGCTTGCCCAGCATCGTCTTCGGGATCTCGGTCCGCAGGTTTCGGAAGAGGAAGTCGGCGGTCGCCTCGGCCATCTTGATCGCCACGTTGCCGACGAAGCCGTCGGCCACCACGACGTCCGCGCGCCCGCTGTAGATGTCCTTCGGCTCGACGTTGCCGATGAACCCGGGCAGCGTGGCGCGAAGTCGGCGCGAAGTCTCCTTCACGCGCTCGTCTCCCTTCCCCTCTTCCTCGCCGTTGCTGAGCAGGCCCACGCGCGGGTTCTGCCGTCCCATCATCTCGCGCGCGTACACGGCGCCCATCTCCGCGAACTGGACGAGGTACTCGGGCTTGGAGTCGACGTTCGCGCCGACGTCGATGAAGTAGGCGAAGCCGTCTTGCGTGGGCACGATCGAGCCCAGAGCGGGTCGCTCCACCCCCCTGATGCGGCCCTGGATGAACAGCGCGGCCGCCATGACGGCGCCAGAGTTGCCCGCCGAGGTCCACCCGTCAGCGCGCCCCTCCCTGCACATCCGCGCGCAGACGCACATCGAGGCGTCGGGCTTCGAGCGCACCGCCTGCGCGGGGTGCTCGTCCATGGCGATGACCTGCGTGCAGGGGACCAGATGAAGGCGCGGGTGCTTGTCGAGCAGCGGCTGCACCGCCGCGGGAAGACCGACGAGCGAGATGTCGATGCGGTACTCAGACGCAGCTCGAGATGCTCCGAGGACGACCTGGACCGGCGCGTGGTCGCCGCCCATGGCGTCGACCGCAATTCGCACGAGACCGCCTCAGATGTCGAGGTTGCGGACGCTCTTGGCGTGCGCCTGGATGAACTTCTTGCGCGGCTCGACATCGGGGCCCATCAATTTCTCGAACGTGTCGTTGACCGCCGCTGCGTCGTCCACGGTCACGCGCAGCAGGACGCGCGTCTTCGGGTTCATCGTGGTGTCCCACAGCTCCTCGGCGTTCATCTCTCCGAGACCCTTCATGCGCGCCGCCTCCGCGTTCTTGCCCAGCTGGCGGATCGCCTTGTCGCGGTCGGCCTCGGAGTGACACCACACGACCTGCTTGCCTTTGAACACCTTGAACAGCGGCGGCTGCGCCATGTACAGGTAGCCCTTCTCGATGACCTGCGGGAAGTAGCGGAAGAAGAAGGTGAGCAGGAGGGTGCGAATGTGGCTGCCGTCGACGTCCGCGTCGGTCATGGTGACGATGCGGTGGTAGCGCATCTTCTCGACGTTGAAGTTGTCGCCGACCCCCGCTCCCATCGCGGTGATGAGGTTGCGGATCTCGTCTGAGGTGAGGACCTTGTCCAGGCGGGCCTTCTCGACGTTGAGGATCTTGCCGCGCAAAGGCAGGATGGCCTGCGTGCGGCGGTCACGTCCGCCCTTGGCCGTGCCACCCGCGGAATCCCCCTCGACGATGTACAGCTCGCACTGCGCTGGGTCCCGCTCCGAGCAGTCCGCCAGCTTGCCTGGCAGCGTGCTCGACTCGAGCAGGCTCTTGCGCTGGACCAGGTCGCGCGCCTTGCGAGCGGCCTCGCGGGCACGGGCCGCGGTGAGGGACTTCTCGACGATGCGCCGTCCCTCCGATGGATTCTCCTCGAGGAACTGCGTCAAACCTTCGGTGAGCGCGATCGACACGTGGCCCTGGACCTCGGCGTTGCCGAGCTTGCCCTTGGTCTGGCCTTCGAACTGCGGCTCCAGGACCTTGACGCTGATCACCGCCGTGAGGCCCTCGCGCACGTCCTCGCCCGTCAGGTTGGGGTCCTGCTCCTTGAGGATGCCGGCCTTGCGCGCGTATCGGTTCAAAACGTTGGTCAGCGCCGAACGGAAGCCGGTGAGGTGGCTGCCGCCCTCGATGGTGTGGATGGTGTTGGCGAAAGCGATCACGTTCTCGACGAAGGTGTCGTTGTATTGGAGGGCGATCTCCACCTGGGTGCCTTCGACCTCGCGGTCGACGTAGAACGGCGTGTCGTTGACCACGACCTTGTCGCGGTTGAGCGCCCGTACGAACGACACGATCCCGCCCTCGAAGTAGAAGGTGTTCGTGAATCCGAGCGTTTCGTCCGCGAGCGCGATTTCGAGGCGCTTGTTCAAGTAGGCCATCTCGCGCAGCCGGTGCTGGATGATCTCGCGGTCGAGCTTGGTGTCCGGAAAGATCTGCGGGTCGGGCCAGAAGCGCACCACGGTGCCCGTGCGGTCGGTCTTGCCGACCACTTTCACGGACCCGGTGGGCACCCCCCGCTCGTACTCCTGGTGGTACACCTTGCCGCTGAGATAGACCCAGACCTGGAGCTTCTGGCTCAGGAAGTTCACCGCGGAGACGCCAACGCCGTGCAGTCCGGACGAGACCTTGTAGCCGCCGCCGCCGAACTTGCCCCCGGCGTTGAGCCGGGTCAGGACGAGCTCGAGCGCGGAGATTCCTTCTTTCTTGTGGATGTCGACCGGGATGCCGCGGCCGTTGTCGTCGACCGAGCAGCTGCCGTCGGCGTGGAGGGTGACCAGGATGCGCGTGCAGTAGCCGGCCAGGGCCTCGTCGACCGCGTTGTCGACGACCTCGTAGACGAGGTGGTGGAGACCCGTGCTGCTGGTCGAGCCGATGTACATGCTCGGACGCCGCCGCACATGCTCCCGGCCTTCGAGGACCTGGATCTGCTCGGCGTTGTATGCCACATCCGCGCCAAGGGGTTGGGGCCTTCGGCCGTCAGGGCGCGCTCGACGGGCGCTCGACGGCTCCGGGGACCGGTTTGGGGCCGCTGTCACCGGAGAATCGGCCCTCCCAGCGTGGAGAACTCGTAGGGATCAACTGGGCAGAGGTTCAGGACTCAAATTCTACCGGATTTCGAATTCAAAAATGGCCTGGGGGAGGCTCCTTAACAGGCCTCCTAAGCGGGGGCTTTCCACCTCAGCACCGGGTCCTCGCTGAGGCCTTGCAGGTACGAGTTGATGTGGCGGGCGGCGGCGACGTCGTCCAGGCGGCCGACGGGCAGGTTTTTGGGCTCGTCGTGGAGGCTTTGAGGGTTCGACCGAGCCTCGGCCACGATCTCTTTGATCGCCCTTGCGAAAGCGTCCAGGGTGGCCTTGCTCTCCGTCTCGGTCGGCTCGACCATGATCGCCTCCGGCACGACCAGCGGGAAGTAGATCGTGGGAGCGTAGAAGTCGCGATCGAGGAGCGCTTTGGCGATGTCCAGGGCACGTACCCCCTCGTGGCTGAGGTTGCGGGCGCTGGCCACGAACTCATGCATGCACGGGCCTTCGTGAGGCATCTCGAGATCGCCCTCCATCTGCTTGCGCAGGTAGTTGGCCGAGAGCACCGCGTCCTGCGAGGCCTGGGTGAGGCCGTCACCGCCCATGGCCACGATGTAGGTGTACGCCCGCACGAGCATCCCGAAGTTGCCGTAGAAGCTGCGCACCCGGCCGATCGAGCGCGGCCGTTTGAAGTCAAGGGTGAGGTGTCCATCGGTACGCTCGACGGTGGGCGCCGGTAGGAAGGGCACGAGCTCTGCCTTCACGCCGACCGGCCCGGCCCCGGGGCCGCCTCCCCCATGCGGGGTGGTGAAGGTCTTGTGCAGGTTCATGTGCACGGCGTCGAAGCCCATGTCGCCGGGGCGGCAGATGCCCATGAAGGCGTTCAGGTTGGCCCCGTCGTAATAGAGCATCGCGCCGGCGGAGTGCACAAGATGCGCTATATCCAGTATTTCCCTTTCGAACAAGCCCAAGGTATTGGGGTTGGTCAGCATGAGGGCGGCCGTTCGCGGCGACAGCTTCGACTCCAGGTCCGCGAGGTGGAGCCGCCCGTCGGCCCCGGATTTGACCTCGACGACGTGGAAGCCGTTGAGGGCGGCGCTGGCCGGGTTGGTCCCGTGCGCCGAGTCGGGGACCAGGACCTCGGTCCGGGCCTCGCCCCGCGAATGCTGGTAGGCCTGGATCATGCGCAGGGCGGTCCACTCGCCGTGCGCGCCGGCCGCCGGCTGCAGCGTCACGCGTTCGACGCCGACGATCGCACAGAGCGCCCGTTCGAGGCGCCACATGAGCTCGAGCGCGCCCTGGACGGTGTCCTCGTCCTGGTACGGGTGAAGGCCCGCGAACCCGGGCAGCGCGGCGGCGGCCTCGTTGGCGACCGGGTTGTACTTCATGGTGCAGCTGCCGAGGGGGTAGAACTGCTCGCTGATCGAGTAGTTCAAGGAGGCCATACGGCTGTAGTGGCGCATGATCTCGGGCTCGCTGAGGCGCGGCAGGCCGGGGGGCCTGGCCCGCAGCATCCCCGCCGGCAGGACGTCCGCCGGGCCTGGCGACGCCGGGTCGGCCTCCGGGAGGCGCGGGGGCTGCGCGCTCGGCCGGCTGAGCTCGAAGCTGAGCGGTTCGCTCATGACTCTAGGACCGCCAGCAGCTCGTCCATGGCGCCGGGGTCGTTGACCTCGGTGCAGGTGAACGTCACCACGCCTTTGAGCTCGCGGAACCAGCGGTGTACGTCGAGCGGCCCGAGGATGCCTTTGCGGGCCAGCTTGCGGATCACGGCCGGCGCCTTCGGCACCCTCAGCGGGAACTCGTTGAGGAACTGGCGGTCCGGGAAGGCGAGCTCCCAGCCTGGCAGCGCCGCCAGGCGATCGGCCAGCGAGTGGGCCCGTTTGAAGCTGACCTCCGCGATCTGCCGGAGACCTTCCGGCCCCATGTAGGTCATGTACACGCTGGCCGCCAGCGCGCAGAGCGAATGGTTGGTGCAGATGTTGGAGGTCGCCTTCTCGCGCCGGATGTGCTGCTCGCGCGCGGCCAGGGCGAGCACGAATCCGCGGCGCCCGGCGGCGTCGTGCGCGGCGCCCACCAGTCGTCCGGGCAGGCGGCGCACCAGCTCTCTGCGGCAGGCGATGAAGCCCACGTGCGGTCCCCCGTAGCTGGGCTGCAGCCCGAGCTGCTGGCCTTCGCCGATGGCGATGTCGGCCCCGTACTCGCCGGGGGGCTTGAGGATGGCCAGGCTGATCGGGTCGACGCAGGCGATGGCCAGCGCGCCCACCCTGTGGGCCGCCTCGGTGAGCGCCTCCGCGTCGGTCAGCAGGCCCAGGAAATCCGGCTGCTGGAAGATCACGGCCGCCGTCTTCTGGCTCGGTTCGGACCCCTTGCGGACCTTGATCCCGCGGCCCTCGCTAAAGGCACGCAGCACCTCCAGGTACTCGGGGTGCAGGTAGCCCGCCACCAGGACCTCGGTGCGGTCGGTCTGGATATGGGCCATCATGGCCGCCTCCGCCACCGCGGTCGCGCCGTCGTACAGGGAGGCGTTCGCGACGTCGAGCGAGGTGAGCTCGGCGATCATGGTCTGGAACTCGTAGATCGTCTGCAGGGTGCCCTGGCTGGCCTCCGGCTGGTACGGCGTGTAGGCGGTGTAGAACTCCGGCTTGGAGGTCACTGCGGCGACCGCGGCCGGGACGAAACGCCGGTAGACGCCACCTCCGCGAAACGTGAGGCGGTCGGGGTAGACCCGGTTGCGGGCGGCCAGGGCGGTGATCTCGGCCATGGTCTCGAACTCGGACAGTCCCGCCGGGAGCTCGAGCTCTTTGATGCGCAGCGACCTCGGGATGTCGACGAGCAGCTCGTCCATCGACTTCACGCCGATCGCGTCGAGCATCGCCGTCCGCTCTTGGGGGGAGTGGACGAGGTAAGGCACCTAGTGCGCCGAGGCCTCCGTGACCTTCTGGTAGCCGGCCTCGTCGAGCAGGTCCGCCGGAAGGCCGCCGGTCAGCTCGAGCTTGAGGATCCAGCCCTCCCCGTAGGGATCCGAGTTGATCAGCTCAGGCTTGCCGGCAAGCTTCTCGTTCACCGCCGTGATGCGGCCCGCCACCGGCGAGTAGAGGTCGCTTGCCGCCTTCACCGACTCCACGACGCCGAAGGTCTCCCTCTCGGCAACTTTGCGACCGGGGCTCGGGAGCTCCAGGAAGACCACGTCGCCCAGCTGCGATTGCGCGAAGTCAGTGATGCCGACCGTCGCGGTCTTGCCGTCGACCGCGACCCACTCGTGCGACTTGGTGTAGCGCCGGTCAGCCATTGGACTCTCCTTCTTTTGCTTCAGCGGTGTTTTGCTCAGGACCTGGTGGGGGTGAGCGCCGAGCGGGCCGAGCCCCTGTAAAAGGGAAGCTTCACCACCTCGGCAGGGGCCTCCCGGCCACGCACGTCGACCACGACCGTGTCTCCGACCCGCAATGATGCGGCTTCCACCAGGGCGAGCGCGATCGGGTGCCCGAGGAAGAACGAATGGGTGCCGCTCGTGACCGTGCCGACGCGCTTTCCGTTGACCGCGACGGCGGCGCCGTGGCGCGGGATGTTGGCCGGCTCGGTCTTCAAGCCGACCAGAGTGCGGCGGGGTCCGTGCTCTTTGACGCGCACCAGCGCAGCCTTGCCCGCGAAGTCGGCCTTGGCGAGCTTGACGGTCCAGCCGAGGCCGGCTTCATAAGGGTTGACCGACTCGTCCATGTCGTTGCCGTAGAGGCGCAGCGCCGCCTCGAGCCGCGTTGCATCGCGGGCGCCGAGGCCGGCGGGCAGGACACCAGCGCCCTTGCCCTTGGCCAGGATCGCATCCCAGACTCCCCCGATCCTGTCGGATTCGACGAACAGCTCGAAGCCGTCCTCGCCCGTGTAGCCGGTGCGGGAGATCAGTGCGTCGACGCCTGCGACGCGGCCCGGCTGAAACCCGAAATACGGGATGCCGTCCGTGGCTGAGCTGTCGTCCGGCATCAGCTCGTGCGCCCGCGGGCCCTGGAACGCGATGAGGCCGAGGTCCAGCGTGTGGTCGACCATCGAGACGTGGTCCGGGAGATGCACGCGCATCCATGCGGTGTCCTTGTCTCGATTGGCCGCATTGACCACGACCAGGAAGCGTTCAGCGGTCTCGCGATACACGACCAGGTCGTCGATGACTCCGCCGTCTTCCTTGCACATCAGCGTGTAGATGGCGTGACCCGGCTCGACGGCGGCGATGTCGTTGGTTAGCAGCTGCTGGAGGAACGCCTCCGCGCGCGCACCTTCGACGATCAACCTCCCCATGTGGGAAACGTCGAAGAGGCCGGCGGCCTCGCGGACCGCGAAGTGCTCGTCACGAATCGAGGTGTACTGCTGCGGCATGTCCCAGCCGCCGAAGTCCACCATCCGCCCGCCGAGCGCCACGTGACGGTCGTAAAGCGGCGTGCGCATGGGTGCGCTAGGCGTCAAGTTCGGGGCGCTCGTCGTGGTCGGTGTCGAAATCGATGGCCTCGGGGTCGATGAAGGCGAGCATCTCCTCGTCGTGTTGGCGTCGCGCGTCGGCCACGACCTGGGCCACGTAGAGCGTGCGGTCGACCGTCCACTCGAGCTTCTCGGCGATCTCTGAGGGCACGGGCGCGCGCTGCAGCTCGCGCCGAAGCACCAGCTCGGCGCGTTCATAGTCCGTGGCCGCCGCCACGAGGAGCTGGGCGTCGCGGACCGCGGCGGTCTCTGCGGCGATCGCGGAGTCCATCTGCTCGACGACCTTGCGCTCGGCGTGCCCGGCAAAGCTCGTCTCGCCACTGGTCGCGAAGCTGCGCACCGCCTCGACCAGTCCGATCGCGCCTTCCTGGACGAGGTCGAGGACCGAGAGCCCTTGCTCGCCTCGCTCCGTGGCGAGGCGGATGACCATCGTCATGTTGGCCGCGACGAGGCGATCCTCGCTGGTGCGGTCACCGAGCGCCGACTGGTGAAGCAGACGTTCCTCGTCCGCGGGCTGCAGAGGGTCGTGGCTGCGTGCCTGCCGGCGCAACTGGCCTAGCACGGCTTCGTCGCCGCCCATGGGAGGCGGCGACTCCGACTCATCTTCTCGGTTCGTATAGAGCCCCATCTCGCTCGATTCTACGCCCGGCCCTGGCGGCGTCCGGGACCCCGCCCGGATCTGATGTTCCACGTTTTACATCGGCAGAGAGACCCCCGGATTGCCATACTCGGTGCCATGCGCAAGCGCTCTGCGCTGCGACTCGTCGGCTGCCTGTTTGCGCTGGCCGCCCTGGCGCCTTTGGCCGCTTTCGCGGCCACTCCCCGCGTCGAGCAGGCGGACCTCACCGGCGACATCAACACGATCATGGCGTCGTACATCGAGAGCTCCGTGAGCCGCGCCGAGGCGGATCACGCCAACGCCCTCCTGGTCGTGATGAACACTCCGGGCGGCATCTCCACCTCCATGGACGACATCGTGACGAGCCTGCTCAACTCCACCGTTCCCGTGATCGTTTTCGTTTACCCGAGCGGCGCGCGCGCAGCCTCGGCCGGCCTGTTCGTGGCCGAGGCGGCCGACGTGCTCGCGATGGCGCCCGGCACCAACATCGGCTCGGCGCACCCCATCGATGCGTCCGGGGCTGACCTGACCGGGGACCTCGGCGCGAAAGTCTTGAACGACGCGGTGACGCGTGTCCGCGCCCTGGCGTCGATGCACGGCCGCAACGCCGACTGGGCGGAGCAGGCGGTGCGCAACAGCGTGAACATCAACGCCGAGCAGGCGGTCAGCCTGCACGTCGCCGACATCGAGGCGACGGACCCTTCGTCCTTGATGAACCAGATCGACGGGCGCTCGCTGCCGCGCGCCAACGCGACCCTTGTCCTGCACACGGCCGGTGCCCAGATCGGCGACTTTCCGATGCCGTTCTGGCAGATTTTCCTGAACGCCCTGATCGACCCCACGATTGCGGCCCTGCTGATCATCGTCGCCGGCTTTGGCATCATCACCGAGATGTCGACGCCCGGCGCCATCCTGCCCGGCGTCATCGGCGGCCTGGCGGCGATCCTGGCCATCGTCTCGCTCGCCAACCTTCCCGTGAACATCGCCGGGGCGCTGATGATGCTGCTCGCGTTCATCCTCTTCATCGCCGATTTGAAGGCCCCGACGCACGGCATCCTCAGCGTGGGAGGCGCGTTCGCGCTCGTCTTCGGGATGGCGTTCCTCATCAACACGGGACCGGTCGGCCTTGGCGTCAACCCGTGGATTTCCCTGGTCACCGGGTTGTTGACGCTTGGCTTCTTCGCCATGTTCATCCGCAAGGTCGTCGCCGCGCGCCACCGTCCCGTGTTCGCCGGAGCCGAGAGCCTTGTCGGCGCGGTCGGCCAGGCGCGCGAGGAGCTCGCCCCCGAGGGTCTAGTCTTTGTCGCAGGTGCGCTGTGGAAGGCTTTCGCCGGCCCGGCCACCATTCACGTCGGGTCGCCGGTGAAAGTGGTCGGGCGCAGAGGGCTCGAGCTCGACGTGGTGCCGGGTGAGAACGCAGAAGCGGAGGAGAAGAACTAGTGGATGTCACATCGCTCGTCACCCTTGCGGTGATCATCGTCCTGATTCTCGTCATCCTCTTCTCAAGCCTTCGGATCGCGAACGAGTACGAGCGTGGCGTCGTGTTCCGCCTGGGCCGATTGATCTCGCTGAAGGGGCCCGGCCTTTTCTTCATCATCCCTTTCGGCATCGACCGCCTGGTCAAGATCGACCTCCGCACGATCACGCTCGAGGTGCCTCCTCAGGAGGTGATCACCAACGACAACGTCACGGCCAAGGTCAGCGCCGTCATCTATTTCCAGGTGATCGACGCGCGCAAGGCGGTGACGCAGGTCCTGAACTACATCAACGCCACCTCGCAGATCGCCCAGACGACACTGCGCGCGGCTCTCGGCCAGGCCACTCTCGACGAGCTGCTGGCCAACCGCGAGAAGATCAACCAGAGCCTGCAGAAGATCATCGACGAGCAGACCGAGCCGTGGGGCATCAAGGTGGCGGTGGTCGAGATCAAGGACGTGGAGCTGCCGACCACCATGCAGCGGGCCATGGCCAAGCAGGCGGAGGCCGAGCGTGAGAAGCGGGCCAAGATCATCAACGCCGACGGTGAGTTCCAGGCATCCCAGACCCTGGCCAACGCGGCGCAGGTCATCTCCTCTCAACAGGGCGCGCTGCAGCTCCGCTTTCTACAGACCATGGTCGAGATCGGGTCAGAGAAGAACACCACCATCTTGCTGCCGTTCCCCATCGAGCTGATCACTCCCCTCATCGAGTTCGGCAAGCGCCTCGACAGCTCGGCGCCGCCGCCCCTCCCCGCCCCCGAAAAAGGCGCGAAGTCGGGCTGACCGCTCACTTTTACCTCGACGCGAGCGCGGCGCTCGTCACGCTCACGCCGCTGCCTCTGATCATCGCCGCGAACTCCGCCGTCGGGAAGCCGTGGGCGCGCATCGCGACCGCGATCGTCGGCGGTCTCACGGCGGGATTCATCTTCCTGCTGGGGGCTCTCGACATCGCGGGCGCGCCGGTGCTTGCCGGAGGGCTCACCGCAAACGCCAGGCTCGGCCTTGACGTTGGCACGATGGCGACCGGCTTGGCTGCGGCGGCGCTCGTGACCAAGCCGGTACGCGACCGGCTCGCCCGCCTGATTCCGATCGATCCCGACAGCCCTGTGGATGCGCTGGCGCTCGTGCTGGCCGTGATCCTGCTCGGCACGCAGATCACCTCGGTCGTCTTCACCAATGTTCTGGCATCTGACCAATCCCAGGCCCCGCTGTCACCTGGCGATCTAGTCCTGCAGGAGCTTCCGTTCCTCATCCTGGGACTGGCCGGGGTCGGCATCTTCATGCGACGCAACGCGGCGGCGACACTCGTGCGGCTCGGGGTCGTGGTTCCGAGCTGGTGGCAGGTGCCCCTCGCGCTCGCCGCTGCGGGCTTGTTCGTCGGGTTCGGCAATGGGATGGACGTCCTGAACCACACCGTCTCGCCGCAGGTGGCGCACCAGGTGGACGTCACGACCCAACACGTCTTCGGCGCGCTGGGCGGACCGATCGGCATCGCCGCGCTGGCGCTCGCCCCGGGAATTTGCGAGGAGATCCTGTTTCGCGGAGCCCTCCAGCCGCGCATCGGAATCGTCCCCACCGCGCTGCTCTTCACCTCGATCCACACCCAGTACGGCTTCTCTCTCGACCTGCTGGCCGTTTTCGTGCTGGCGATCGGCCTCGGCGTGGTCCGGAAGTACACCAACACCACCACTTCGAGCCTCTGCCACACGACGTACAACCTGCTCGGAGGGATCGGTCTCTCGGGCGCCGCGCTCGGCGTCGGAGCCGGCGTGGATCTGATCCTTGTGGCCCTGTCGGCCTTTGGGATCTGGTCGAGCAGGCGCCGGCGCACGGCCTCGCCCGTGAGCACGCGTTAACAGCCGGGGTGGCCGTCGGGAATGCCCCCCGCTTAACGAGCCCGGGTGGGCATCCGGCGGCCCGGCCGCTAGAATTCACACCAATGGCCCCAGATATAGGATCGGCACACGAGGCCAGCCCCAAGATGTTGGCGACCACCTCACCACCGGTGATCGCGGTCGTGAACCAGAAGGGCGGCGTGGGCAAGACCACCACCGCCATCAACCTCGGAGCCGCGCTCGCCGAACTCGGGCACGCGACTCTCCTGATCGACCTCGATCCGCAGGCCAACTCCACCTCGGGACTGGGTCTCGACCCCACGCGGGCGCGGCTGAACGTTTACCACCTGCTGACCGGCGAAGCATCGGTGGACGAGGTCGCCCAGCCGACCGGGGTCCCGGGACTCTCGCTCGTCCCGTCGCACATCGACCTCGCCGGCGCCGAGATCGAGATGGCGGGCCTGGACCGGCGCGAAACTCTGTTGCGTAACGCGCTCACCCAGCTGCCCGCCGGAGTCGAGGTCGTGCTCATCGACTGCCCCCCGTCTCTTGGGCTGCTCACGCTGAACGCCCTCGCGGCGGCGACGGGCATGCTGATCCCGACGCAGTGCGAGTACTTTGCACTCGAGGGCCTGCGCCACCTCATGTACACGCACCAGCTGGTCCGCTCACGGCTGAATCCCAAGCTCGCGATAGCAGGCATTCTCATGACGCAATTTGACGCACGCACGACGCTGGCATGGGACGTGCTCGAAACGGTGCGTCGCTCCTATCCCCACCACATCCTCCAAACCTTCATACCGCGCAACGTGCGCATCAGCGAAGCGCCCAGCCACGGCAAGTCTGTGATCGAGTACGACCCCACATGTCGAGGCGCGGTCGCATACCGCGCCCTCGCGAAGGAGCTTTTGGAGAGATGACTCAACCACGCGCGCGCGGACTCGGACGCGGACTCGATGCCCTCATCCCGATGTCACGCGACGGCGAGGCGATGGTCCCGCAGATGATCGCGGTGGACCAGATACGTCCCTCGCACCAACAGGTGCGGACGCGCTTCGACGCCGAGCCCCTCGGAGAGCTGGCGGAGTCGATCCGCCTGCACGGAGTCCTGCAGCCGCTGCTCGTGCGACGCCTGACCGACGGCTATGAGCTGATCGCCGGTGAGCGGCGGTGGCGCGCCGCCAGGCTTGCAGGATTGAGCGCGGTCCCGGCGGTGGTGCGCAGCGGCGGCGGCAACGACGAGCAGCTCGTGCTCGGCCTGATCGAGAACCTGCAGCGAACCGACCTCGACCCGATCGAGGAGGCACGTGGCCTGCGCAGGCTGACCGAGGAGTTCGCGTTGACGCACGAGGAGGTCGCCCAGCGCCTCGGCAAACATCGCGTTTCCGTGACGCAGTCTCTGCGCCTTCTCGGCGGCTGCGCCGCCGTGCAGTCGGCCGTCGCCGCCGGTGTCGTCACCGCAGGCCACGCGCGTGCGTTGATCGGTTTGGAGACGCAGGCCTCGCAGGAGCATGGTCTCAAGGTGGTCGTGGCACGGCACCTGTCCGTGCGCCAGACGGAGAACTGGGTGCGCTCATACCAGCCGCGGCGCCGGCCTCGTGGTGACTCCGCGGCAGACGTTCGCGCCCTCGCGGCAGACATCGAGTCCACGCTGGGCTTGCCCATCAAGGTCAGCGGGACGATGAACCGCGGCAAAATCGAACTCCGCTATTCGACCCGCGAAGAGCTCGAGCGGGTCTGCGCTAAGCTCCTCTCCTAAGTTCATGGCGGCAACCAATGGCGGCTAGTGCCGCACCGAACGAACCTTCCGCACTGCTGTCGCTGCTGCGCGAGTTCCTCGAGGTCATCGTCCTCGCGGTCATCCTTTACTTCGGGATCAGCTTTGCCGTTCAGGCGGTTCACGTCGAAGGGCTTTCCATGTTCGCGACGCTCAACGACAACGACTACCTCATCGCAGACAAGATCGACTATCGCTTCCATCCCCCACAGCGCGGCGACATCATCATCTTGAGACCGCCGACGGACAACTCCCAGGACTTCATCAAGCGGGTTATCGCGCTGCCGGGCGAGCGCCTTCTGATCCGCGACGGAATCGTTTACATCAACGGGCACAAGCTCGACGAGCCGTATCTCCCCGAAGCCTGGACGACATTCAACAACTGGCCCGCCAATGGAAGCGATGGGCAGGTCATGGGCCCGAACGAGTATTTCGTGATGGGCGACAACCGCAACCGCTCGCAGGACTCGCGCGTCTTCGGCCCGATCACGCGAGACCGCATCGACGGCCGGGCCTGGTTTCGCATCTGGCCGCTCTCGAGCTTCGGCAACATCTACGCACAGATGCCCACCCTGGAGACATCAACCGCGTTCGTCGGTTGACCCGGAACGCCCTCAGGCGCCCACCGCAAGCCTGAAACCGCGGTCGCGCGCGAACGGACCGATCACGGCCATCTGGGCAGCGCCGTTGAGAACCTTGGTGGCGACCCTTTTGATGTCGGCCGCGGTGACCGCGTCGACGAGCTCCAGCTCCTCCTCGATGGTCTTGATCTCGCCGAACAGCAGCTCCTGGTAGGTCAGCCAGAAAGAGACCCCGTTGGTGGTCTCCAGCTCGAGGCGGAGCCGGCCCTTGGTGAACTCCTTGGCGCGCGCGATCTCGTCGGAAGCGACCTCTCGCTCGCAAAGCGAGCGCAGCTCGGCCATGACCGCGTTCACGGCATCGACCGCCTTCTTCGGCTCGACGCCGATGTACACGCCGAGATAACCGGTGTCTCGATGCTTTTGCGTGAAGCTATGCACGTCATACGCGAGTCCGAGCTTCTCCCGGATGTTCAAGAAGAGCCGTGAGCTCATGCCCTCGCCGAGCACCGTGTTGAGCAGGTCGAGCGCGTACCGGTCCGGATCCCGGTAGCTCATGGCACGCATCCCCATGCAGATGTGGGCCTGTTCGGTTTGCCTGCGACGGACCAGCACGCGTGGGCCGGCCAGGGGAGCCGGGGTGGCGGACAGAAGGTCGCCGTCCGGCTCGGGGTTCAAGGTCAATCGCGGATCGATGGCGGCGCGAGTGGCATCTTCGTCCACCACGCCCGCGACACCGATGACCAGGTTTGGCAAGCGGTAGTGCGAGTCGGCGTACGCGAGGATGTCGTCGTGTGTGAGGCGCGCCACCGAATCCTCCGTGCCCGCGATGTCACGTCCCAGCGGATGGCCGGGCCAGATGAGCTCTTCGAAGAGGTTCTGCACGAAATCCTGCGGCTGATCCTGGTACATCCTCAACTCTTCGAGAATGACGGTCCGCTCTCGCTCCAGGTCGTCCGGGTCGAGCTTCGAGTTCGAGACGATGTCGAAAAGCACGTCCAGCCCCAGATCGAGATGTTCCGAGGGAACGCGCGCCCAGTAAGCGGTCAGCTCCTTATCCGTTGACGCGTTGATGAAACCGCCGACACCCTCGATCGCATCCGCGATCTCCTTCGACGTGGGGCGCCTCTTGGTGCCCTTGAAGTAAAGGTGCTCGATGAAGTGCGAGACGCCGGCCAGCCGATCCTCTTCGAGGCGAGAGCCACCCGCGAACATGAGCACCACGCTCGTCGACAGCCGCTCCGGCATCGGCGCCGTGACCAGCTTCGCGCCCCCAGCCAGCGAGTGAACTCGATGAAAGGAGCGCATGGGACGGCCAGTATAGGACCGGCCGATCGCGATGACTCCCCGCCAGGCTCAGCTGGCGGAACTGCCCTCCCGGAGCGCGCCGAGAGCCGCATACAGGGTCATCGCCACAAAGTCGGCCGGCATCCCGTCGGACACCGCGTCCAGCGCTTCCCCGAGGTAGCGGCGCACGTTGGGGACCGCGTCGATCTCGGACAGCTCGAGGCAGTCGCGGATCGCCTCAGCGATCTCGGTCGGCGTTATCTCCTCATCACCGGCCCCGTCCGAGACCGAATTGATCAGCGCGATGGCGCGCCGGATGCGCTCAGCGCCGGCTCGGCCCGGCATTGGCTGATGTACCCGCGCGGCTACCCGGCCGCCGGCTTGCGCGGGCCGACGACAACCCGGCGCTCGGGCTCGTCGCCGATGCTGCCGCTGGTGACATCGGGGTCGCCTTCGAGCGCAAGGTGGATGGCTCGCCGCTCGAACGGCTGCATGGCGTCGAGCGTGATCGCGTCGCCGGTCATCTTCACCTGGCGCGCAGCGCGTAGCGCGATCTCGCGCACGGTGTGCTCACGCCTCTGCCGGTAGCGCTCGACGTCGACGATGATCCGCTCGCCTTCGTCGAGGTGCTTGCCGACCATCACGTTGGTCACCGACTGCAGCGCACGCAGCGTCTCTCCCCGCCAGCCGATGAGAGCCCCCAGGTCGCGCCCGCTGATGTCGAGCGTGATCGGCTCGCTGCCCGGGCGGACGGAGACCTGGGCCCGCACGCCCATGTGCTTCAAGAGACCTTCGACGAGCGTCCGCGCCAGCTCGGCCTTGCCGTCGGGGGCTGCGGCCGTCGCCCGCTCCGCCGTCGGGTCGATCACGCTCACTTCGACCACGGTCTCGTCCGCGGTCTCGCTCAACACCTTGATGTCCACGTTCCTGCGGCTCTCTTTCAGCTCTATCAACGCCGCGTCGACCGCCTCGTCAAGCGTGCGGCCCCGCCCTTCTGCTGATTTCATCAGCGCTCACTCCTTGCCCTCATTTGTTGGGCTTCTTAGGTCTGGAGCCGTTCGCCGGTCCGTTCTTGGGGCCCGCGCCGGGTCCCTTCTTCGGCGGCGGTGACGGCGCTCCCCCGGCCACGGCCCTGAACCTGGCCGGCAATACGTTTCCCCACCCGACCACGAAGCTCTGCTGAATGATACTGACGCAGTTCCCGATGAACCAGTAGAGGCCCAACCCCGCAGGGACGTTGAGCGCGAAGTAGCCGATCATCAGCGGCGACAGCCAGACCATGGTCCGCTGCATCTGCTGGGTCTGCTGCTCCTGGTCGGTGGGGTTGACCGGGGGCGGCATCTGAAGCATCCGCGACTGCACCAGGGTGGTCAGGGCGGCGAGCAGCGGGAAGACCAGGTAGGTCAGCTGAGGAATCGGGAGAGAAGCGAAAAGCGGGTGGTGGTTCGGGTTGTCGTTCAGGTTGGGCACGAACAGGAAATGCGCAGCCACGTGAGCGCTGGATGCGAAGTCGCGGAACACGTAATACAGAGCCATCAGGATCGGCATCTGAATCACCAGCGGCAGGCAGCCGATCATGCCGCCCAGCGGGTTGACCCCGTGCTCCTGGTACAGCTTCATCATCTCCGAGTTCAGCTTTTGCGGGTCCTTCTTGTACTTCTTGCGAAGGTCGGCGACCTGTGGGGCGAGCTTGCGCTGCTCTGCCATGGACTTGCGCTGGGTCACCAGCTGGAACTGCTGCAGGGGCGCCAGGAGGAGCCGGATGATGATCGTGAGGACGATGATCGCCATGCCGTAGGCGCCGATTACGTCCAGCGCCGCCACGCCCTGGAAGTGGACGTAGATGAAGTCGAGCAGCCCATGCAGTGGGTCCTTGACGACCAGGGTCCACAGATCGACTATGGGCTTGAAAACGTCGAAGAACGAGCTGAGGTAGATCGTCAGTCTCTCCTAGATACGGTCGTGATCAGGGAACAGGATCGTAGCCGCCCTTGGCAAACGGGTGGCAGCGCGCGATCCGGGCGGCGCCCATCCAGCCTCCCCGGAGCCAGCCGTAGCGCTCGACCGCCTCGTAGGTGTAATGGGAGCACGAGGGGTAGTAGCGGCACGAAGGCGGAAGGATCTTCGAGAACGACATCTGGTACCCGCGGATCAGAGCCAGGAACACCTTGGTCATCGGTTCAGCGCGGCCAACTTGAGCGCAGCCTGGGAAGCCTCCGCCTTCAGTTCGGCGAACGACACCTTGAGCGCCGCCGGGCGGGCGACCAGGACCACGTCATAACGTATTCCCACCACGTGCAGGGGCGAATCAGCGCCTAGGAGATAGCCGCGCGACACCTCCCGCAGGCGCCTGCGGGCCCGGTTGCGGTCGACCGAGGACCTGATCGCTCGGCTCACCGTGACCCCGACCCGGCCCGTTTGCGATTCGCCCGGGACGGCGAAGGCCACCAGCGCGCGACCGCTGAAGAACCGCTTGCCGTTCATCGCCGCCTGGAACTCGCCCTGCCGGCGGAGCCGATAGCGCTGTTTCACGGCGCGAAGCGGCTTAGCTAGTCAGCCGCTGACGGCCCTTTCGGCGTCGGTTCTGCACGACGCGCACACCCCCGCGCGCGCTCATGCGGCGAAGAAAGCCGTGCACGCGGCGGCGGTACCTTTTCTTGGGTTGGAATGTTCGTTTGATCGCGGTAGTGTACCCGAGCGCCCGGCCGACTAATTGGATATCGCTCCTATAACTTCATCAGCTGGGCTGAATGCCTTGCGGTATCCACAGGCCGGTGCTACACTGCCGGGCCGGAAGCAGCCAAGCCAGGTGCACGGTTACGCCCTCAGTACGGAATGCGCAACCGAGATCCACTAATAACCACAAACCACCAGCACTTAAACGTACAACACCGCTTCCATGTTTCGGGATAGACCGGATAGGGGATTTCGAACGGGTCGGCGCCGCCAGCCTGTGGAAATCCCATCCGCTCTTTTCCACAGGTACGCAAAGGAGGCGGAGCTCATGGTTATAGAGCTTCGGTGGAAGTCTGCGGTCGACGGGTGCGTGCTTCGGCGCTCCGGGGCGGCCAGCGCGGCAGGCGGAGCCGAGACACGATTTGACCCCAGGTTGTCCACAGCATTTGCAGAGCGCCGGAGGCGCGAGTCCCCAGGGCAGCTCGACTCGTCCACAGGGGTTTCGGCACCAAAAAGTAAGGAGGCGACTGCGTGAACCAGGACCAGATCTGGTCTCAGGTGCAGGAAGAGCTGCGGTTCCAGCTGGCCAAGCGCACCTATGACATGTGGCTGAAGAACACGTCTGTCGTCTCGGCGGACGGCGGCACGTTCCGCATCGGCGTCCCGAGCAAGCTCGCCAAAGACTGGCTTGAGGACCGGTTTTCCGGGCTCATCCAGGAAACCCTGAACGCCGTCATCGGCTCCGAGGTGGATATCGATTTCGTCATTTCGCCGAGCGGCCACCGCCCCCCACTCTCGCCGTTTGAGGGCAACGGAAACGGCAACGGAGACCACGGCTCGGACAACGGTCACGACAACGTGGTCGAGGCGATCGCCGACACGCCGGCCGTCGCCCCGTCGGAGCTCAATGCTCGCTTTCGGTTCTCATCATTCGTCGTCGGCCACAACTCCCAGTTCGCTCACGCGGCCGCGAAGGCGGTCGCCGAGGCTCCAGGCGACAGCTACAACCCGCTGTTCCTCTATGGAGGGGTGGGTCTCGGCAAGACCCACCTCATGCACGCCATCGGCCATGAGGTCCATGACCGGTTCCCGCGCAAGCGCGTCGTCTACCTCACGTCGGAGCAGTTCACCAACGAGGTGATCAGCTCGATCGCGACCGCGCGCATGGGAGAGTTCCGAAACAAGTACCGCACCGTCGACGTGCTGCTGATCGACGACGTGCAGTTCCTCGCCGGAAAAGATCGCACCAAAGAAGAGTTCTTCCACACGTTCAACGCGCTGCACGAGATCAACAAGCAGATCGTCATCTCGAGCGACCGCCCACCTAAAGAGATCCCCACGCTGGAGGACCGTCTGCGCTCACGCTTTGAGTGGGGCCTCATCGCCGACATCCAGCCGCCGGACTTCGAGACCCGGCTCGCCATCCTTCACTCCAAGCTGGGCGCGAACAGCGGCCTCATCCCTGAGGAGGTCCTCAACTTCATCGCTCACAAGGTGCAGCGGAACATTCGCGAGCTGGAGGGAGCTCTGACCCGCGTGCAGGCTTTCGCCGCGGTACACCAACGCCAGGTCGACGAGGAGGAGGCCGCTCGCCTGCTGGCCGACATCATCCCTGCCGGCACGCGCAAGCCGATCAACGTCGAGCGCATCCAGTCCCTGGTCGCTGATTACTACAACGTCACGCTCGACGACATGAAGGGAAAGCGGCGAGACAAGCACATCGTCTTTCCGCGCCAGGTCGCCATGTTCCTGGTGCGCGAGGAGACTCCTTCATCGCTGCCGGCGATCGGAAAGGCGTTCGGCGGACGCGACCACACGACCGCGCTGCACTCCATCGAGAA
>Ga0307373_10001886_pt1 | contig 38660 bp, 28 predicted proteins | sample OX2MG_FD_202534 | JGI IMG/M metagenome (GOLD analysis project Ga0307373, IMG submission 202534) | Soil microbial communities from Risofladan, Vaasa, Finland - OX-2 | ecosystem: Environmental > Terrestrial > Soil > Coastal area > Acid sulfate soil | place: Finland: Risofladan, Vaasa | collected...
GGTCTGCAATTTGATGGTGGTCAATTACGAGCCGATGGGCCATCTCGGCGCGGCGCCGAAGGATTTCGATTACGGACTCGGCATTTTCGACGTGTCCGCTCCCGCCGCGCCGCGCAAGCTCGCGCATTATTCCTGCAAGGGGGTCCATCGCTTCACCTTCGATGGACGCTACGTCTATTTCTCGCCGCAGCTCGAGGGCTTCATCGGCAACATCGTGATGATCCTCGATCTGGAAAATCCCGAGCGGCCGAGAGAGGTCGGGCGCTGGTGGATGCGGGGCCAATGGGCCGCGGGCGGCGAGACCCCGAGCTGGGAAGGCACCGGCGAGTTCATTCCGCGCTGCCACCATCCGATCCGGCTCGGCGATAGGCTCTATGTCAGCTACTGGCATGGCGGCTGGCATATCCTCGATATCGCCGACATGACCAAGCCGAAGCGGGTGTCCGGCATGAATTGGAGTCCGCCCTTCCCGTGGCCGACCCACACCTGCCTCCCGATTCCGTTTCCGGTCCGCGGGCGGAAGATCATGCTGGTCGCCGACGAGGACGCGAGCGTGCTCTACAAGGCGCCGGGCTCATTCTTGTGGATCGTCGATATTACCGACGAGACCCGTCCGGTGCCGTTCGCCTCCTATCAGGTCGAGGGGATCGACGGGACGCCGACGCCCATTCACACCGGGCTGCATCAGCCCGCCGAAGATGTGAAGGGCACCGAAATCCCGATCGCCTGGCACGTCCACGGCATGCGGCTGGTCGATATCGCGAATCCACACCGTGCGGAAGAAACCGCCCATTTCGTCCCCGATGTGCCGCCCGGATCGAAGCGGGTGCAGACCAACGACGTATGCTGGGACGATCGCGGGCTGATCTACATCGTCGACCGCGTGCGCGGCATGCATATTTTGGAGCGCAGCTAGCGCGCTCCCGGTATTTAATCGTGAAGCCGAGCGAGAACCGAGGAGAGTGAGATGAGCTTGGAACGATGGCTGGGTGTAGGTTTGGCCTGCGCGTGGGTGTTCCTCGCGACGTCGGTCCACGCTGCCGACACGATCGAAACCGGCTTGGTCGGCTCGCCGAATGCGGCCGAGTGGGAGATGTATGTCGGCATCCATAAAGGGTTCTTTGCCGCGGCCGGCATCAAGCTCGACATCATCTATGTGCCGTCCGCTTCGGGCGTGATGCAGCAGCTCACCGCCGGCTCGCTCGATCTCGTCGATACCAGCACGCCCGGGCCGATCAACGCGGTGGCGCATGGCGCGCCGGTCGCCATTGTCCGTATCACCGAAGCCGTGCCGCCCTACGACATGGTGGCGAGGACCTCGATCGCCGCGATCAAGGATTTAAAGGGCAAGACCGTGGTCTTGGGCTCGCTCGTCAACATCACGCATGTCTATTTGGAACGCATCCTGAAATCGGCCGGGCTCAAGGACAGCGATATCGATATTACCTTCATCGGCAACACCGCCGGCCGTTTCGCCGCGCTCAAATCGGGCTCCGCCGATGCCGCGATGCTGGCGCCGCCGGTCAATTTCATCGCCGAGGCCACGGGCTTTCACAGCATCGGCACCGTCATGAAATACGCCGGCGATTTGCCGTTCGGCTCGGCCGCCGTCTCGCTTGCCTACGCGCAGCAACACCGCGCCACGTTGAAGCGATTTCTGGGCGCGCTCAATAAGAGCATCGCCTGGTTCAACACCGACGCCAATCGCACCGACGCGATCGATATTCTGGCCGCCGAAACATCGGCGGCCAGCCGCGACGACGTGGCCAAGAGCTACGATTACCTGCGCAAGATCGGCTTTTTCCCGAACGACGGCGCGATCTCGCGCAAGCGGCTGACGACGCTGATGAACGAGATGGTCGCGATCGGCGGGATCGCCGGCAAAGTGCCGCTCGCCAAGCTCGTGCTGCCCGGCATCAAGGTCGGGGATTGAAAATTACCACAATATGTCGACACCGTAGCGTCGAAAAATAGCGTCGCCGCTGACGAGCTTGACGCGTTCGACGCCGGCTTGCGCGATCAAAATGCGGTCAAAAGGATCGCGGTGATGATGGTCTAATCGGTCCAACGCCTCGATATGCGCGAGGCCGATGCCGAGGAGATCGAATGATTCGGATGCCAGGGCTTCCGCAAGGTTCTCGGGCGCTCGCAATTTGCCAAGGCTGCGCTTAATCGAAATTTCCCAGGCGCTCGCAATACTGAATAGAACCTGATTCTGCGGGTCTGAAATCTCGGCCCGCGCTTCCCGCGTAAGCCGGGATGAATTTGCCATCCACCACAAGAATGCTTGCGTGTCAAGGAGGAGCCTCACACGTTCTTACCTTCGAATGCGTCCCGTATCTCTTTCGGAAGCTCGTCGAAATCGCGAGCTATCGATACGCGACCTTTCCAGCGTCCCGGGCGCCGCGCTTTTGAAGTACGTGCGACAGGAACGAGGCGAACGACCGGACGGCCGGATTTGGAAACAACGACTTCATCTCCTTTAAGAGCCTGATCCACCAGGCGAGATAGGGTCGTCTTCGCTTCGTGCATATTGACAACTTTGCGCATGCGAACCTCTTAGCTAAGCTAGCTTAGCTAACGTCAAGCACGGTTACAAGCGGGTCGATCCGGGGCATCACTAAGGTCGGGCAATCAATTAATTCGTCTCGCCGAGAATCTTCGCCGGGGTCGTCCGCGTGATCATCGTGCGATCGGCCTCGGTGAGGCTCTTGCACGCCTTCAACGTCGCAAACGGGTCGCGCTCGCCGACCGGGTAATCCGTGCCGAAGACGATGCGATCGACGCCGACTTTGGCGATCAGCGCCTCGAGCACGTCCGCGCCATAGACGCAGGTATCGTAGTAAAAGTCGTGCAGGTATTCGCTCGGCAGCTTCGAGATGTTCACGCGGCTGGCGGGATTGTTCTCGAAATTGCGATCGAGCCGGCCCATGTAATGCGGCAGGTAGCCGCCGCCATGCGCCATCACGATCGTCATGCCGGGAAATTCGTCCATCATGCCGTCGAAAATCATCGACGTCATGAATCGCGTCTCCTCGATCGGCTGGCCGATGCCGTTCCAGAGGAAATATTTTTGCAGCTTCATGTCGGTGACGCCGTGCGGATGGACGAAGACCGGCAGCTTGCGCGCGTAAATCGCTTCCCACAGCGGTCGGAATTTCTCTTCGCCGAGATACTCGCCGCGGCAATTGGACGAGACGCTGGCGACCTTGGCGCCGAGCCGGTCAACCGCGTAATCGAGCTCTTTCATCGCGAGGCCGATGTCTTGCATCGGCAGGCTGAAGCTGCCGATGAAGCGATCGGGATATTTCTGCACCCACGACGCGTTCATCTCGTTGGCGTGGCGGTTCATCGCCGCCGCATCCTCGGGCTCGGCCCAGTCGGTGTTGCAGGAGACCGAGATCATCGAGACGACGTGCTTGCCGATGCCGAATTTGTCCATGTCGGCGATTTGCAGCGCCGGGTCTTTCACCTTTTCCTGGACGTCGTAGCGCCAGCCGTCGCCCCGTGTTGCCGGCGCCATCGGTCGCGTCCCGAAGCCCGACATCACGTTGTGCGCGTTGCTGCGCCGATAGACCTCGGGATCGTTGAAATGAACGTGAAAGTCGATGATCGGCGATGATGGGGTGTCGGCCATGCGTATCTCCTCCGCTCGATCCGACCATAAGCCGCCGGTTCCGAAACTGCCAGCCGCGCACTCACCCGGCGAGCTTGACCTTCAGCACTTCCCACGGCGTCTGCACGCGCGTTTTGCCGTCGGCCTGGAAGCCGGGAAGGCGATGAATTTGCGATGCGGGGAAATAGAGGTAACCGTCGGGCCCGATATCCGGCTCGTTGGGAAAGCTAATGCGCGGATCGGCGACCAGCACGCGCAGCGCGCGGTCGTCCTCCATTACCAGCATCGCGTTCTCCGTGAAGGCCGAGAAATAAATCCGACCCTTGCCGTCGATGGTGAAGCCGGCACAAGGCGGAATCCGCGTCACATCTTCGATCTGCGCGCCGCGCTGCGCATCCGACAAGCTCGGGTCGAGCAGGTATTTTGTCTCGATGCGGCGCAACATCGGCCCGAACAGGCAGGTGAAATAAAGCCAGCGTCCGTCAAGGCTAAGCTCGAGCAAGTTGACATTGACGACCGAAACCTGGCCGTCGGCGCGGCGGAATTCCTTGCCGTCGATCACCGGCACGATCGAGCGGTCCGCTTGGGTTTTCGGATCGCCCCGAAGGACGAGCCGGGTCGCGCCGGTTTCCTGATCGAGCACGATGATCGCGCCGTGGCCGGATTCGGTGATGAAGGCATGCTTGCCGAGGACGCGCATGTGGCCGAGCACCGCGCCCGGCGGCGCGACGCGCTCGTCCATCGGATAGGCGCGCGCGATCTGGTTGGTGCGCAGATCGATCTTCACCACCTTGGCGCCGCCTTTCAGCCGCGGCTGGTGATTGGGCGCGGCGTCGTCGACCGCCCAGAGGAAATTATCGGCGTCGGCGCAGATCGAATGGACGTTGACGAAATGCGATGCCGGATCGAGGCCCTCGTGCCATTCGTTCCATTGATTGCCTGGGAAGGTGCGGAACGTGCCGTCCGGCAGGGCCTCGCCGAGGCTCGGCGTCGACGCGTGCATCCAGCGCGGGAAGCTGGAAAAGACGCGCCCCTGCGGCGAGACCGCGACGCCATTGAGGATCGCATGCTCGGACGCGGCAACGCGGATGAGCGGAAGCGCTTCGGCCATGATTCTCCCCTTACACGGCCAGACTATCAGTTTGACACCGCGGATCAAATCCAACCATCTTCGGATGCGTAGTGGCGAGGAAATGTCATGGAAACGCGTATCGACGAGATTGCCGACGGCATCTACCGGCTCTCGACCCTGGTGCCGGAGATCAACCCGCCGGCGGGATTCAGCTTCAACCAGTTTCTGATCCGGGCCGAAGAGCCGCTGCTGTTTCATCTCGGCCACCGCCGCATGTTTCCGCAGATTTCGGCGGCCGTGGCGAAGCTCGTGCCGCTCTCAAGCCTACGCTGGCTCGCCTGCAGCCATCTCGAGGCCGATGAATGCGGCGCGATGAACGAATGGCTCGCCGCGGCGGCTCACGCGGCGATCGCGCATTGTCCGCTCGGCGCAAACGTCTCGCTGCGCGACATGGCCGACCGACCGCCGCGCGTCGTCGGCGACAACGAAACCGTCGATCTCGGCAGCAAGCGAATGCGCTTCCTCGCGACGCCGCATCTGCCGCATGGCTGGGATGCGCAGCTTCTGTTCGAGGAAACGACCCAGACGCTGTTCTGCAGCGATCTTTTCGCGCATTCGGGCGACGGACCGGCGCTGGTCGAGAGCGACATCGTCGCGCCGGCGATCGCGGGCGAAACCCAATCGCGATCGATCAGCGTCAGCCCGACGACCGCGCCGAGCCTGCGGCGCCTCGCGGCGCTGCGCCCCAAGCGCCTCGCGCTCATGCACGGCTCATCCTATGCGGGCGATGCGGCAGGCGCGCTCGGTGCGCTCGCGGATCACTTTGCGGCCGAGTTGCGCGCCGCTGGGGAACAGTGAAGCAATGACCGATGAAACGAAGACCTTGCCGGTGTTGATCGTCGGCGCGGGGCCGGTCGGCCTGGCACTCGCGGGCGATCTCGGCTGGCGCGGGCGGCGCTGCCTCGTGATCGAGCAGTCGGACGGCTCGATCTATCAGCCGCGGATGGATTTCGTCGGCGTCAGGACGATGGAGTTCTGCCGCCGTTGGGGCATCGTCGACGCGGTCGAGCATTCGCCTTATCCGCGCGACTATCCGCAGGACAACATGTACCTGACCGCGCTCAACGGCTACGAGCTTGGCCGCGAGCGTTTCCCCGCGATGCAGGACGAAGTGCCGCCGCCGCAAAGCCCGCAGCATCGCGAGCGCTGCCCGCAGCATATGTTCGACCCGATCTTGCAAAAATTCTGCAAGTCGCTGCCGGCGGTGACGTTTCGCTATCGCACGAAGCTGTTGAGCTTCGTCCAGGACGCCGCGGGCGTTACCGCGGAAGTCGAAGATCTCGACCGCGGCACGCGTGAGACCGTTCGCGCGCAATACCTGATCGGCTGCGATGGCGCGGCAAGCGGCGTGCGCGAAGGCCTCGGCATCAAGATGCAGGGCAAGCCCGCGCTGACCTACACGACCAACATCATTTTTCGCTGCCCAAATCTCGTCTCCCTGCACGACAAAGGCAAAGGCTATCGTCACATCTTCGTCGGCCCCGAGGGAACCTGGGCGACGATCGTTGCGATCAACGGTCGCGACTGGTGGCGCATGTCGATCATCGGCAGCGAAGAAAAGCGGGTTCCCACCGAACCGGAGATCCGTGCTGCGATCCGCCGCGCCGCCGGCTTCGATTTCGACTACGAGATCCTGACCGTGCTGCCTTGGGTGCGGCGCGAGATGGTGGCCGAGAGTTTCGGCACGGGTCGTGTCTTCATCGCCGGCGATGCCGTCCATCTGATGTCGCCGACCGGCGGATTCGGCATGAATACCGGCATTCAAGACGCCGTCGATCTCTCGTGGAAGATCGATGCATTGCTTGCCGGCTGGGGCGGGCCGCATCTGCTCGACAGCTACGAGCCCGAGCGCAAGCCGGTCGGGCAGCGCAATGTCGCCGAGGCGAGCCGCAATTTGGGCCGCATGCGCTCGCCCGGCAAAAACACCGCGTTGCTCGACGATACCGAAGCGGGCGCCGCGTTGCGTCGCGAGATCGGCCGCGATTTCGCGGCGGCAATGACTCACGAATGGCACACGCTCGGCATTCATCTCGGGTATCGCTATGACGATTCGCCGGTGATCGTCCCCGACGGCACGCCGGTGCCCTCGCTCGACGCCATGACCTATACCCAGACAGCCCGGCCGGGCGCGCGCGCGCCGCATGTCTGGCTGAACGACGGAAAATCGACGCTCGATCTTTTCGGCCGCGGCTTCGTGCTGCTGCGGATCGGCAAGGATGCGCCGCCGGCCGATGCGCTGGTCGCGGCGGCGGGCGAGAGCCATTTGCCGCTGACCGTGGTGGCGCTTGACGAAGCCGAGGTCGCGAGCGCCTATGAGCGGAAACTCGTTCTCGTGCGTCCGGACGGCCATGTCGCGTGGCGCGACGACCGCTTGCCGCAGGAGCCGCTTCGGCTGATCGACCGCGTCCGCGGCGCGGCCTAGAAGGTAGGAGGAGGCGACATGAACCTAACGGGCGCGACGCCCCGGCAACTCGGCAATGCCGGCTCGCTCGACGAGCTCTATCGTGACCTCGCGACCGTCGATATGGGACCCGGCTGGAACAAGGCGACGCCCTCGCTCTATCCCGCGCCAAAGCAGAAATTCCCGGCGGCGATCTGGCATTACGCGCAGGCCAAGCCGGCGCTCGATTCCGCCGGGCGGCTGATCAACACCGAGCTGGCCGAGCGGCGCAATCTGATCCTCGCCAATACCGGCGGCGGCAGCGATTACGCCACCGCGAGCACGCTGGTTTCCGCCTATCAGATGATCATGCCGGGCGAGCACGCGCGCTCGCATCGCCACAGCCCCAATGCGCTGCGCCTCGTCGTGGATGCCGAGCCCGGCACCTATACGGTGGTCGACGGCGTGCGGCTCGAGATGATGCCGAAGGATGTGCTGCTGACGCCCAATTGGTGCTGGCACGGCCACGGCAATGACGGCAAGGCCAATGGCTATTGGATCGACTTCCTCGACGTGCCGCTGGTGCATCTGCTGGAGCCGATGTTCTTCGAGCCCTATCCCGAGGAATACGAGAAAGGCGCGCGGCCGACCGAGCCGTCGGCCCTGCATTTCCCCTGGGCCGAGACGCAACAGCGCCTTGCGGGGGCGGTGCCCGACGAAAGCGCCTGCTTCGGGACCCAGATCGAGCTCGGCAATCCTGCGCTCGATACCACCGCGCTTTTCATGATGAAGCTCGCCGCCGGCAAGGCGACCGCTCCCTATCGCACGACCGCGAACAATCTCTATTCGCCGGTCGAAGGCGAGGGCGAGACCGTCGTCGAAGGCAAGAGCTTTGCCTGGCAGCGCGGCGACGTGCTGGTGGTGCCGTCCTGGCTCAGCCATTTTCATCGCAGCGATCGCGACGCGGTGCTGTTCCGCGTGACCGACGCGCCGACCCTCTCGAAGCTTGGTTTCCTGCGCGACGAGCGCCCCTAGGAGGTTGAATTCATGTCGAAGCCGACGCTGACCTTTGCCTGCGGGCTCTACGATCGCGTCCTGCCGCTCTATACCGGCGATGTCAGGCCGACGGGGTTCGATCTCAATTTCCTCGCGATCAACAATCCGCGCGAGATCTTCGACCGCATGGGCGGCAGCCAGGAATTCGATGCCTCGGAATTCTCGAGCTCCGAATTCATCGCCGGGCTCAGCGCCGGGACGACGCCGTTCGTCGCGCTGCCGTTCTTTCCGTCGCGCGTCTTCCGCCATAGTATGATCGCGATCAACAAGCGCTCGGGCATCAAGTCGCCCAAGGACCTCGAAGGCAAGCGCGTCGGTGTGCCGCTCTACACGCAAACCGCGGCGATCTTTATCCGCGGCATGCTGCAGCACGATCACGGCGTCGATCTGTCGAAGATCCATTGGGTCCAGGGCGCGCTCAACCATGTCGGCACGCATGGCAATCCCTCGGCGCCGCCGCTCTTGAAGCCGATCGATATCGAGGTCGCGCCCGGCGGTCGCTCGCTGAGCGAGCTGATCGACAAGGGCGAGATCGACGCGATCGCGGCGACCAATCTGCCGGCGTCGATGAAGCGCAACCCGGATGTGGTGCGGCTGTTCCCGAACTACCGCGAGATCGAGCGCGACTATTTCAAGCGCACCGGCATCTTCCCGATCATGCATCTCGTGACGATGCGCCGCGATACCCACGAGAAATACCCGTTCGCCGCGAGCAGCCTCTACGAGGCCCTGAAGCAGTCGCGCCAGCGTGCCTTTGGCTTGCTGCGCGAGACCGGCGCGCTGCGCTACATGCTGCCCTGGATGACCGCCGATCTCGACGAGATCGACGATGTGTTCGGCGGCGATCCGTGGCCGGATGGCATCGACGCCAATCGCAAGACGCTCCAGGCGCTCGTCACCTACATGCACGAGCAGCATATGATCGCGAAGCCGATTCCGATCGAGGATATCTTTGTCAAAACCTATGAGTCGCATTGAGGGGAATCGCGATGGCTGATGTTAAGCAGGCGTTCCGCGATTTGGTGATCGCCAACCGCATTCTTGCCCATCAGGGCGTGGTCGATGCCTATGGCCATGTCAGCATGCGCCATCCCGATAACCCCCAGCGCTTTCTGTTGTCGCGCTCGCGCAGCCCGGAGTTGGTCGCCGAGAGCGACATCATGGAGTTCACCCTCGAGGGCAAGGTCGTCGGCGACGACAAGCGGCCGCCCTATCTCGAGCGCTTCATTCATGGCAGCCTTTACGAGGCGCGGTCCGACGTTAACGCGGTGGTCCATTCCCACGCCGAGGAGACGCTGGCGTTCGGGATTACCGGCGTGCCGCTGAAGCCGGTGATCCATGTCGCCAGCTCGATCGGCCCGGAAGTGCCGGTTTGGGACATCGCCGACAAATTCGGCGATCACACCAATCTGCTGGTCACCAATGTCGATCAGGGCCGCGATCTCGCCAAGCGGATCGGCCAGGGGCGGGTGGCGCTGATGCGCGGCCACGGTTTTGCCGCTGCCGGGGCGACGGTCCAGGATGTGGTCCGGCTTTCGGTCTATTTGCCGGTCAATGCGCGGATCGTGACCACGGCGCTGCGCCTCGCGCCCCAATATAAGGCATTGGCGGCTGGCGAGATCGAGGGGCGGGGCACCTTCAACCCGCGCGCGCCCGAATCCTGGCGGGCCTGGGAGTATTGGGCCCGCCGCGCCGGCTGCAGCGATCTGCTCGGCGACATGCCGTGACCGGCGGCCCCGGCCCACGGCGGGCTGGACAGCGGGGCCGCGACCAGACATAAATCACGCCCACAAATAAGGTTCCGGGGGCGATGAAGCGCTATCGAAGGCTGACGGACCGAATCCTGGTCTGCATCGTGCTGCTGGCGTTCTGGCAGCTCGGAAGCTGGATCTTCGGCACCTATTGGCTGAGCACGCCGTGGCTCACGATCTCGCGCTTCTTCACGTCGATCTGGAGCGGCGAGATGGTGCGGCAAGCCGGCTATACGGTCGAGGAGGCCGCGCTCGGCGCGGTGATCGGTGCCGTGCCGGCGATCATTCTGCCCTTCGCGCTGCGCCGCATGCCGACGGTGATCGCGATCCTCGATCCCTTCATGATCGGCGGGTACGGCTTGCCCAAGCTGGCGCTGGCGCCGCTCTTCATCCTATGGTTCGGCATCGGCATCGAATCGAAGATCGCGGTTGTTGTCAGCATCGTCTTTTTCATCGAGTATTACGCCACGCTGTCGGGCGTGCGCGCGCTCGACACCAAGCTGGTGCAGATGGCGCAGCTCGTCGGCGCGAATGAGCGCCAGGTCGCGCGCCATGTCGTCTTTCCAGGCGCGGTGCCGAATATCTTCGCCGGACTTCGGATTGCATTGCCGATCGGCATCGCGGTGGCCGTCGTCACCGAGCTGATTTCGTCCAACCGCGGTCTCGGGTATCTCGTGCAGATGGGAGCGATGAATTTCGATATTACCGAGGTTTTTGCTGCCATTCTCGGCGCCACGGTGCTCGTCCTGGCGGTCGGCTACGCCGTCGACGGGACCGAGCGCATCTTGCTCCGCTGGCGCGCGCCGGTGGAATCGCTGCAGCAGCAAATCAGCACGACGTGATCCATGAGTGTTCCGCTCCTCGAAGTTCGCAATCTCGCCAAGCGTTTCCCCTCCCGGCAGGGTCGCGAGCCGATGCCGTGGGTGATCCGCGACCTGTCTTTCTCGGTCAGCGAGGGCGAGTTCCTCACCCTCATCGGGCCATCGGGCTCGGGCAAATCGACGTTGCTGAATATGATCGCGCAGATCGACGCCGCCACCGGCGGCGATATCCTATTCGCCGGCGACACGATCGTCGCGAGCGGGGCGAAAGTGCTGCGCCCCGGCCTCGACCGTCGCGTCGGCTATGTCACGCAAGACGATCTGCTGCTGCCCTGGCGCACGACGATCGACAATGTTCTGTTTCCGCTCGAGGTACAGGGCAGGCTCGACGACAAGGGACGCGCTCATGCCGAGACGCTCATCAAGGCGGTCGGGCTCTCGGGCTACGAGCGCTATTATCCGCACGAGCTGTCGGGCGGGATGCGCAAGCGCACCTCGCTCATCCGCACGCTGGTCTACGATCCGCCGGTTATCCTGATGGACGAGCCGTTCGCCGCGGTCGACGCGCAGACCCGCACCCAGCTCCAAGAAGATCTTCTGCGGCTCTGGGAAATGGGGCGCAAGACCATCATCTTCGTCACCCACGACATCGCCGAGGCGATCGCGCTCGGCGACCGCACCCTGGTTCTGACCAAGCAGCCGACGCGGATCGCGTCCGAGCACCACATTCCTTTTCGCCGTCCGCGCAACGTAAAGGATATTTTCGCCCTCGAAGGCTTCGCACAAGTCTATGAGAGAATAAGGGCAGAAATCCAATGACGATCGCCGAGCAAATTATCGCGGCGCCGACCGGGCCGCTCATTTCGCGAAGAATGACGATCTTGTTGGGGCGTTGCTTCTTCGCGGCGCTGCTCGTGCTCGGCTGGCAGTGGGGCGCGAACGCTTTCGGCGCGATCTTTTTTGCTCCCCCGCTCGCGGTTGTCGAGCGCCTCTATGAGATGGCGATCAGCGGCGAGATGTTTTGGGATGTTTGGCAAACCCTCAGGGTCTCGGCGATCGGTTTCGTCATCGCGGTGGTCTTGGGCCTCAGCGTGCCCTTCGCCTTGCGGCTTTCGCCGCGCATTACGGAGGCGGTCGAGCCCTACATTTTGTGGTCGCAGGGCATCCCCAAATACGCGCTCGCGCCTTGGCTCATCCTGTGGTTCGGCATCGGCGATACGCCCAAGATCGTGATCGTCGTGACGATGACGTTTTACATCATCTTCTACAACACCCTCGCGGGCATTCGGGCGGTCGACCGGCGTCTCGTCAATATGGCGCGCATCATGGGCGCGCGCGAATCGGTGGTCGCCCGCGAGGTGATCTGGAAATCGTTGCAGCCCTTCTTCTATGCCGGCTTGAAGATCGCCGCGCCGCATGCCGTCGGCGCCACGATCGTCGGCGAGTTCCTGGTCTCGACCCAGGGCATCGGCTACTACATCGAGCACGCGCGCGAGCTCTCCGATACGGTCGGCGTCTTTGCTGGCATCGTGATCGCGACGGCGGTGGTGCTCGTTATCAACGCCATCGTCGTGAAGATGGAGCGAGTTGCGCTCGCCTGGCGGCCGCTGGACCGCGACATGGGCCGTTGAGCCGCAGCACCGCTGCGCGCGACGCAACCATGAAGATCGGTGTTTTCGATCACTTCGATACCGATGGCGGGCCGCTGGCCGCGCAGTACGAGTGGCGCCTCAAGCTGATCGAGGCCTACGACCGCACCGGCATCGACATCTACCATCTCGCCGAGCACCACGCGACGCCGCTCGGCCTGGCGCCTAGCCCGAGCGTCTTCCTCTCGGCGGTCGCGCAACGGACCCGGCGCCTGCGCTTCGGACCCTTGGTCTATACGCTCTCGCTTCATCATCCGTTCCGGGTGATGGAGGAGATTTGCATGCTCGACCAGATGAGTGGCGGGCGGGTCGAGCTCGGGGTCGGTCGCGGCGTCTCGCCGCTCGAGAGCGCCTTTTACGGCGTCGATCCGAAGCAATCGCGCGACATCTATGTCGAGGTGCTCGAAATCCTTTTGAAGGCCTTTCAGACCACGTCGCTCGATCACGACGGCAAGCTCTATCGCTTCAAGGCGACGCCGATTGTCATCGCGCCGTTGCAGCGACCGCATCCGCCGCTGTGGTACGGCGCGGTCGGTCCCGAGGGCGTCGATTGGCCGGCCCAGCACGCGATGAATATCGGCACCAATGCGCTGACGCCAGCGGTGCGGGCAATCACCGACCGCTATCGCGCGCAGTGGCGGGCGGCGGGACGCGATCTCGCCGATCTGCCGCTGATCGGCATGAGCCGCCACGTCGTCATTGGCGAAAGCGATGCCGAGGCGCTGGCGACCGCGCGCCGGGCCTATGCGCGCTGGTACGAGAGCTTCACCTATCTGTGGCGCCTACACGGCATGGCCCCGATCTCGGCGGCCTATCCCGAGAGTGTCGAGCAATCGATGGAAATCGGCATGAGCTTCGTCGGCGCGCCGACGACCGTGCGCGCCAAGCTGAACGACGCGATCGCGGCGACCGGGGTCAATTATCTGATGCTGCGCTTCGCCTTCGGCGACATGACCCTCGCCGAGGCGCTGCGCTCGGTCGAGCTGTTCGCCAGCGATGTCCGGCCGGGACTCGTCCTTTCCGGGTGAAGCCTATTTCACGTATTTATCCGTGAACAGCTTGCTGTAGTCGGACAGCTTCTCGTCCGGCTTCATCAGCCCCGCTTGAATGTTGTAGTTGTCGGTATTCTCGACGCCCTTCTCGGTGGGCATCGGCGGGCTTGGGGTCATTCTCAATTCGGTCACGAACGAGGCATGAAAGACTTTCGGGTCGAGGGTCGGGAAGCGCTTTTTCAACAGCGCCTCCGCTTCGTCCGGATGCGCATGCATCCAAGCGGAGGTCTCGACGAAGGTTTGCCCGACCCCTTCGCACAGTTTCGGCCGCTTCTCGCAAGTCTGCGGCCGCGCCGCGACCACGGTATTGGTGAACGGATCGAGGCCGACCGTGTCGCCGTCGGGACCGCTCGCCACCATGACCGCGGTGCCCTCGAGGACCGGCTCCAAGGTCCAGGGCAGCGACATGGCAAAGCCGTCGATTCGCTTGGCGGCAAAAGCCGCGATCATCGCCGGCGGCTCCATCGGCGCGATATGGATATCGTCATGAGTGAAGCCGGCGTTCTTGGCGAGCAGCCCGAGATAGGCATCGATGATCGAGTTCACCGAATCGACGGCGATGGTCCGGCCTTTCAGAACCGCGGCACGCTTGGCAAGCGACGCTTTCGGGTCGAAGCCGGCCGCCGTGGCGATGTCCTTGCGGATGACGGCCTGGACGACGATGCGATCGGTCAGTTCGACGATCGCAAGCAGCGGCTGTCCGCGCGCCGCCGCGCGCGTCAGCGAGACGCCCGAGGGCTGGGCGAAATCGACGCTGCCCGCGATCACGGCATTGATGGCGCCGAGGCCGTTGATCTGCGTCGTCTTCATCGCCACGCCGTGCTTTTCGTAGAACTTCATATCCTCGGCGACGAATTCCATCATAAAGCCGAGGCTGGTGACGGGAATGGCCATCGTCGAGGGAATGAGATCGGTTTGTTGGGCGCGCGCCGGCGCTATCGCGGCGGCGGCGGGCAATAAAGCTGCAAGCGCGAGGGCAGCACGGCGCAGTGTGATCGTCATCGGTTCTTGCCTCGTTTCGGGTCTTTGTCGGTGAAATCTTGGTTTCGGGGAAAGCGGGAAATCATATGGGGCAAGCCGACCCGCGCCAAGGTCAAAGCGGCTCTGCGGCGATGTTTCTTGACCGCGGCGGCGAATAGCCCGAAGAGGATCGCGGTCTGCCATTCGGAGCCGCCTTGGGATTGATCCTCGTCCTCTGCTTCGCCGCGTTTGCGGGGTCGATTTCCTACCGATCCTTCGATCCGATCATCACCCTGGTGGCAGGCGATTTCGGCGTCAGCGTGCGCCACGCGGCGCTGCTCGTCTCCGCCTATGGCCTGCCTTACGCGGCGATGCAGCCGGTGCTGGGGCCGATCGGCGACGCCTACAGCAAGGCGCGGCTCATCAAGATCTGCCTTGCGATCCTCACCGTCTCGGTTGCGCTGGCGTCGGTTGCGCCGGATTACGCGACCCTGATGGTCTCGCGCGTTATCGCCGGCGTGGTCTCGGGCGGCATCTTTCCGGTCGGGTTGGCATTGATCGGCGACCGCACGGCGCTGGCCGAGCGCCAGGTCGCGGCGAGCCGCTTCCTGATCGCGTCGATCCTCGGCCAGATGTTCGGCGCAACGGTCTCGGGCGTGATCGCCGCCTATTTCGGCTGGCGTGCCGTCTTCGCGGTGGTGACGGCGATATCGATTGTCTCTTGCGCCTTCGTGTTCCGCTACCTCGACAGTAAATCCGACACTGCGCGGCGCATCACCCTCGCGGGTGCGATCGACGGCTACCGCGCGGTACTGTCAAATCGCAGTTCCTACATCGTCTTCGCCGCGGTCTTCGGCGAAGGGATGTGCTTTTTTTGCGTCTTCCCGTTCGTCGGCGCGATGCTGATCGAGCGCGGCTCGGGCGGCCCGATCGCGGCCGGCATCGCACTCGCGGGCTTTGCGGTCGGCGGCGTGATCTACGGCTCGGTCGTGCGCTACATGATCAGCGGGCTGGGCCAGTGGAACATGATGCGAGCCGGCGGCCTAATGGCCGGCTTGTCCTATCTCGCGATCGCGGTGCCGATGGGACCGATCGGCGTCGCGCTGTTCTTCATGATCGCGGGTTTCGGCTTCTACATGATGCACAACACGCTGCAGACCCAGGCGACTGAGCTGGCGCCGCGCGCCCGCGGCTCGACCTTCGCCTTGTTCTCGGCGGCATTGTTTCTGGGTCAAGGGATCGGCCCGATCTTTGCCGGCGTCACCTCGAATATCATGGGATTTCAAGCACTTTTCGTGCTGACCGGAGTCTTGGTGGGAGCGCTCGGCCTGGTCGCCGCGCCGCTTTTGAAGCGCTGGATTTAAGGAATAAATAACCATATCCGCGCGACCATCCGCGGATGCTCATCGATCCACGCGCATTTGCCCGTCTTCGCGTCAACGACCCGCTACGGCTGTTGACGGCGCCGTTGGAATGGTTGCTTGCCTGTGGCGGCGATACGCGACTCAATCTCGACCCGGCGACCCAACTCAATGGTTACGGCTGCCGACCGTTTCCGCGGCCCGAAGCGTTCACGTTCGCGTCTTCGACCGCGACATCGATTTCGAGCCGCGCCTACGCGGCGGTCGCCGGCCTGCGGCAATCGCTGCTGCGCGAGGCCCGTCACGCCGGCATCGAGAGCGCGGTCGATATCCAGGCTGAGCGGCTGCGCGACGAGCTAAAGCAAGCGCTCGGCCTCGATGACAGCGGTTGCGAGGTCGTGTTCTCGCCTTCGGGAACCGATTCACAGCTTCATGCGCTGTTCGTCGCGCGCGCGCTTCTCGGGACACCGCTCGTCAGCATGATCGCCGCCGGCGACGAAACCGGCAGCGGTGCCGCGTTCGCGACCCGCGGCCGGCATTTCAATGCGATCACGGCACAGGGCGTCGCCGTCGCCAAAGGCGATCCGATCCGCGGTTTGGCCGAAGGTATCGCCGGCATCATGGTGCCGCTGCGCGACGAATCCGGCCAATTAAGGCCGGGCGAGGAGGTCGACGGCGATATCGCGCATGGCGTGGCGCGCTCGGTCGCGGCCGGCAAGCGTGTCCTGCTCTTCGCGATGGACAGCTCGAAATTCGGCCTGCGCTCGCCGAGCCTCGATTGCCTGCGCTGGATCGCCGATGCCTCGGGCGGCGACGTTCAGATCGTGATCGATGCGTGCCAGGCTCGCCTCGGCCGCCGCCGCTTGCGCTGGTATCTCGATCAAGGCTTCCTGGTGCTGGTCACCGGGTCGAAATTCTTCACCGGGGCGCCTTTCAGCGGCGCCTTGTTGGTGCCGTCCGGCCTCGCCGCACGCTGCGCGTCGCTTGCCGATGCGCCCGACGGGCTTGGCGCCTATAGCGGACGAAGCGATTGGCCGGCGCATTTTGCCGGCATCCGGGCCGCGCTTCCGGTGCAGATCAATATCGGGACATTGCTGCGTTGGGCCTCGGCGATCGAGGAAATGCGCGATTATTTCGCCGTGCCCGATGCGTTTCGCGCGCTCGCGCTGGCGCAATTTGCCGAGATCGTGCCGCAGCTTATCGCCGCGGAGCCCTGCCTTGAGCCGATCGCGCTTCCGACCGACGTGACCGAAACCCTCGACGACGAGGAATTCGCGGCGCGCACGATCTTTCCGTTCTTCATCCGCCGCAAGGGCGCTTTGCTGTCGCACGCGCAGGCGGGCGCGCTCTACCGCGCGCTCAACGAGGATGTGGTGTCGCTCTTGCCGGCCACGCTGCCGCCGATGCTGCGCCTCCTTGCCGCGCGGCGCTGCCATATCGGCCAGCCGGTTGCCGTGCCCGACGGCAAGGGCGGTTCCGTCGGTGCGCTGCGCATCAGCGCCGGCGCGCGGGTGGTGTCCGAATCCTGGCGCGATGACATGCTGGCGGCGCGCGAGAACCTCCATGTCGAGTTCGACCAGGTTCGCGCCGTCATCGAGAAGCTTGCCTTGCTGGCTCGTTATTTCGATACGATCGAGCCGGCCTACGCCGCCGGAATTATCCCCACGCATTACCGAGTGAGCGCCGCATGAGCACCTTGATATGGCAACAGCCGGCGGACATGCCGCTCGGCATCGCGACCTTGTCGAAACTGGCCTTCGAGGGAATCGACCTCGCCCCGCTGCACAGCCAATTGCTCGACAAATACATCTTCGAGCCCGACAACGCCGCGGCGCTGATGGACCTCTCGACCATCGAGCAGCTTTTCGGCAACGAGGCTGACGGCATCGCGCGCCAGAGCGAAGCGCTGCGTTGCCGTCAAATCTATCGCTCGCCCTGCGCCGACGAAACGCCGGGGTTGCGGCTTCTAGCCTTCGCGGCGCCCGGCGATGTCGGCAACAACACGCCGCTCGAATTCCTGCTCGAAGGATCGGGTGTCGCGCTGACGACGCTCTACGTCGTTCCCGGCATGGAATTGCCGCCGGACATCCCCCCGCACGATGTCGCCATTGTCGCCGCTTGCGAGAGCGATGCCAATCGTCCCGTCCTGACCGAGATCGCGCGCCTCCTGTCGTCCTGGCCCAAGCCGGTGCTCAATCATCCCGATCGGATCGCCCAACTGGCGCGCGAGCGGCTCCACGGGCTGGCGAAGCCGGTGACCGGAATCGCGATGCCGGCGACCGTGCGCATCGATCGCACTACGCTTAGCGAGATCGCCGCCGGACGCGCCGCGCTGCAAGCGTATCTGCCCGACGGCGCGTTTCCGCTGATCGCGCGCCCGCTCGGCTCGCATGCCGGGCGCGGCCTGCAAAAGATCGACGACTCTGAAGCGTTGGCGCGCTATCTCGCCGAGCGGCCGGAGCGTGGATTCCATATCTCGTCCTTCGTCGATTACCGCAGCCCGGACGGTCTCTACCGTAAATATCGCATCGTCTTCATCGGCGGTCGGCCCTACGCCTGCCACATGGCGATCGCCGATCAGTGGATGATCTATTATCTCAACGCCGGCATGGCCGAGAGCGCCGCGAAAAAGATCGAGGAGGAGCGGTTCATGACCGCCTTCGATCAGGAATTCGCGCGCCGTCATCGCTCGGCGCTGACGGGCTTGGCCGAGCGCGTCGGCCTCGACTATTTCGGCATCGATTGCGCCCAGACCGGCGACGGCAAGCTCTTGCTCTTTGAGGCCGATGTCGCGATGATCGTGCATCTGATGGATTCGCCTGCCGTATTCCCGTACAAAGTCCCGCACATGCGCAAGCTATTTGCCGATTTCTGCGCGCTGCTGAAGGATCGCGCGGCGCGCCCGCAAGCCGAGAGGATGGATTCGGTGGCATGACCGATGCGGGCCGACCGAAGGATGGCCCGACGCTTGATCCCGACGATTGGAGCGAGTTGCGTGCGCTCGGCCACCGCATGCTCGACGACATGCTCGACGATCTGGCGCGGCTGCGCGAGCGGCCGGTCTGGAGGCGCGTGCCCGATGCGATAAGGACCAGCTTCCGCGAGGCTTTGCCGACCGCGCCCACCGCGCTCGACGCGGTCTATCGCGATTTTCAGGAACGCATTCTGCCCTATTCGAGCGGCAATACCCATCCGCGCTTCATGGGCTGGGTGCAGGGCGGCGGCAGCGCCGTCGGCATGTTGGCCGAGATGCTGGCCGCCGCCATGAATTCGAATTGCGGTGGCCGCGATCATGGCGCCATCGAGGTCGAGCGCCAGGTCACGCATTGGGTGCGGCAAATTTTTGGCTTTCCCGAAACCGCCAGCGGGATTTTCGTCACCGGCACCTCGATCGCGAATTTCATCGCCTTGGTCGTCGCGCGCACCGCGCTTTTCGGTGCGTCCTCGCCGGACCGAGGCATTGCTGCGTCGGGCGAGGCGCTCACCGCCTATGTCTCGACCGCGGCGCATGGCTGCATCCGCCAGTCGATGGAGCTTGCCGGCTTGGGTAGCGGCGCTTTGCGGCTGATCCCGACCGACAGCGCTCATCGCATCGACCTCGCTGCGTTGCGCACGGCGGTCGCGGCGGATCGCGCTGCCGGTGCGACGCCGTTCTTTCTCGTCGGCAATGCCGGCACGGTCGATGTCGGGGCGATCGACGATCTCGACGGGCTGGCGACGCTGGCGCGGGAGGAACAGCTTTGGTTCCACATCGATGGCGCGCTGGGCGCGCTGGCGATGCTCTCGCCCGAGCTCAAGTCGCGCTTTGCCGGCCTCGAGCGCGCGGATTCGATTGCCTTCGACTTCCACAAATGGGGCCAGATTCCCTACGATGCCGGCTTCATCCTGGTACGCGACGGCGAGCGCCATCGCGCGGCTTTCGCGTCTCCCGCGGCGTATTTGCGGCGCGAGGCGAGGGGGCTGGCCGGGGGCTCGCCGTGGCCGTGCGATTTCGGACCCGACCTTTCGCGCGGCTTCCGCGCCCTCAAGACCTGGTTCGCGCTCAAAACCTATGGCACCGACCGGATCGGCGCCGAGATCGCGCGAAGCTGCACCCTGGCGCGCTACCTTGCGGAGCGCATCGCATCCGCGCCGCGGCTGGAATTGCTCGCACCGGTCGGGCTCAACATCGTCTGCTTCCGCTACCGCGGCGCCGATCCCGACGCGCTCAACGCCGCCATCGTTGCCGAGCTGCATGAGCGCGGGATCGCCGCGCCCTCCACGACGACGGTCGACGGCAAGCTCGCGATCCGCGCCTGTCTCATCAACCACCGCACCCAGCCTCGCGATATCGATGCCCTGGTCGCGGGGGTGCTGGAGCTGGGCGCCGCGTTGAATCACGATTGAGCGAGGATGAATTTTCGGAAGTAATTAATAAAAAATTGCCGAAAATACTGGGCGATATTATTTGAGTATTGTGAAAAACTCGACTAGATACCATGCATTCTTCCTCGATGGCGAGGCGATGCGCAATATCATCACTGTCCTTCGATCCGATTCGGGTGGCGCGAGCGCGGTCGAAGACGGCATCGCGCTCGGCATCGCCGGGATCGTGATTTTCTCCGCCTGGCCATACCTTGGCGGGTCGGTCCTCGGGCTTTTTCATGCCGTCGGGCAGCTCTTCGGTTCGAGGTAGCTTTTCCCGCCGGGAAATTGCAAATTTCGGTCAGCCCCGCTGACGTACTTCTTGACTCGCTCCACCAGTGTCACGATGCTGTTGTGGGGAGCCGCGCGCGAATAGCGGCATGGCCGTGCGCGGCGAGGGGCGAGAAAGGGGCTGGACGAGGGATGCAGGCGAGGCAGGGACTCTACGACCCTCGCTACGAGCATGATGCCTGTGGCGTCGGTTTCATTGCGAACATCAAAAATCGCAAGAGCCACGCTATTCTGGCGCAAGGCATCGAGATTCTGCACAACCTCGCCCATCGCGGGGCGGTGAGCGCCGACCCGTTGGCGGGCGACGGTGCCGGTATCCTGATCCAGCTTCCCGACCGTCTGTTCCGCAGCGAGGCGGAGCGCCTCGGCTTCTCGCTTCCGGAGCCGGGAGCCTATGGCGTCGGAATGGTGTTCCTGCCGCGCTCCGCCGAAACCCGGCGCGCCTGCGAGGCGGTCATTGCCCATTTCGTCGCCGCCGAGGGCCAGACCCTGCTGGGCTGGCGCGACGTACCGGTCGACCCGTCGGTGCTGGGCGACAGCATCCGCCCGAACGCGCCGGTGATTCGGCAATGCTTCATCGCGCGCGGCGCGAATTGCGTCGATGCCGATGCGCTCGAGCGCAAGCTGTTCGTGATCCGCAAGCAGGCACACAAGGAGCTGCGCGCGCGCGGCTTGCCCGATAGCGGCAATTTCTACATCGCCAGCCTGTCGACGCGGACGATCATCTACAAGGGCATGGTGATCTGCGAGCGGCTGGCGGCGTTTTACAAAGATCTCGAGGACGAGCGCGCGGAATCGGCGCTGGCGCTGGTCCATGCGCGGTTCTCGACCAACACTTTCCCGTCCTGGGAGCTGGCGCATCCCTTCCGCTACCTCGCGCATAACGGCGAGATCAACACGCTGCGCGGCAACATCAACTGGATGATGGCGCGGCGCCACTCGATGACCTCGAAGCTACTGGGCGCCGATCTCGACAAGCTGTGGCCGCTGATCGGCGACGGCAATTCCGATTCGGCGACACTCGACAACTGCCTCGAGCTGCTGGTGGCCGGCGGCTACCCGCTGCCGCATGCGCTGATGATGATGGTCCCCGAAGCGTGGTCGGAAAACCCGCTGATGGATCCCGACCGCCGGGCGTTTTACGAATATCACGCCGCGTTGATGGAGCCGTGGGACGGGCCGGCGGCGCTGGCCTTCACCGATGGCCGGCAGATCGGCGCGACCCTCGACCGCAACGGCTTGCGGCCGGCGCGCTTCTTCGTCACCGACGACGATCATGTCGTGATGGCGTCGGAAGCGGGCGTGCTCGACGTGCCGGAAGAGCGCATCGTGCGCAAGTGGCGGCTCGAGCCGGGCAAGATGCTGCTGATCGATCTCGAGCGCCAGCGCATCATCGACGACGACGAACTCAAGGCCGAGATCGCGACCGCCAAGCCCTATCAGCAATGGCTCGACCAGACGCAGATCAAGATCGAGAGCCTGCCGGACGAGATCGCGCCGATGGCGCCGCCGCGCGCCGTGCTGCTCGATCGCCAACAGGCCTTCGGCTACACCCAGGAGGACATCAGCTTCTTCCTGAAGCCGATCGCGCTCTCGGGCGAGGATACGGTCGGCTCGATGGGGCGCGACACGCCGCTGGCGGTGCTGTCCAGCCGACCGAAGCTGCTGTTCGATTATTTCCAGCAGCGCTTTGCGCAGGTGACCAACCCGCCGATCGATTCGATCCGCGAATCGCTGGTGATGTCGCTGGTCTCGCTGGTCGGGCCGCGGCCGAACCTGCTCGATCTCGAAACCGGCGGCAAGCATATCCGGCTCGAGCTGCACAAGCCGATCCTCACCAACGTCGATCTCGAAAAGATCCGGCGCATCGAAGACAATACCGGCGGCACCTTCCGCACCTCGACGATCTCGATCTGCTATCCGGCGGCCGACGGTGCGCGCGGCATGCGGGCGGCGCTCGATGCGATCTGCACCAACGCGGAACAGGCGGTTCGGGGCGGGCACAACATCATCGTGCTGTCGGACCGGCTGGTTGCGCCCAATCGGATCGCGATTCCCGCGCTGTTGGCGGTCGCCGCGGTACATCATCACCTGATCCGTGGCGGCTTGCGCACCGAGGTCGGGCTGGTCGTCGAAACCGGCGAGGCGCGCCAGCTTCATGATTTCTGCCTCTTGGCGGGCTATGGCGCCGAGGCGATCAATCCCTACCTCGCCTTCGATACGCTCTCGGCGTTGCGTCACGAGTTCGACAAGGAGCTGAGCGAGGCCGAGGCGCACGAGGCCTATATCAAGGCGATCGCCAAGGGCGTCCTGAAAGTGATGTCCAAGATGGGCATCTGCACGTTCCAATCCTATTGCGGCGCGCAGATTTTCGACGCGATCGGTCTCGGCGCCGATTTCCTCGACCGGTATTTTACCGGCACGGTTTCGGCGATCGGCGGTGTCGGGCTCGACGAGATCGCGGACGAGACCATGCGCCGGCATCGCCTGGCGTTCGGCGATGCGCCCAACTACCGCGATGCGCTCGATCCCGGCGGCGACTTTGCGTTCCGTGTCCACGGCGAGGCGCATGCCTGGAACGCGGATACGGTTTCCTTGCTGCAGCATGCGGTGCGCGGCAACAACTACCGCAAGTTCAAGGAATACACGCGGCTGGTCGGCGAGCAGGAAAAAGCGCTGATCTCGCTGCGCGGCCTCTTGGATTTCGATTATCCGGCGGACCCGGTTCTACTTGCCGAGGTCGAGCCGGCGCGCGAGATCGTCAAGCGCTTCGCGACCGGCGCGATGTCGTTCGGCTCGATCTCGTGGGAGGCGCATACCACCCTCGCCATCGCCATGAACCGGATCGGCGGCCGCTCGAATACCGGCGAGGGCGGCGAGGACCCGCAACGCTACAAGCCGCTGCCCAACGGCGATTCGATGCGCTCGGCGATCAAGCAGGTGGCAAGCGGCCGCTTCGGCGTCAACATCGAATATCTCGTCAACGCGACCGATCTGCAGATCAAGATGGCGCAGGGCGCGAAGCCCGGCGAGGGCGGCCAGCTTCCCGGCCACAAAGTCGACGATTGGATCGCGCGCACGCGCTATTCGGTGCCCGGCGTCGGGTTGATCTCGCCGCCGCCGCATCACGACATCTATTCGATCGAGGACCTGGCGCAGCTCATCCACGACCTGAAGAACGCGAACCGCGAGGCGCGGGTCAGCGTGAAGCTGGTCTCGGAGCTCGGCGTCGGCACGATCGCGGCCGGCGTGTGCAAGGCCTATGCGGATCATGTCACGATCTCGGGCCATGAGGGCGGCACCGGCGCGTCGCCGCTCAGCTCGATCCATCATGCCGGCGAGCCTTGGGAAGTCGGTCTCGCCGAGACGCATCAAACCTTGGTGCTGAACGGGCTGCGCGGCCGCATTGCCGTGCAGGTCGATGGCGGCATCCGCTCGGGCCGCGAGGTGGTAATCGGCGCGCTGCTGGGCGCCGACGAATTCGGCGTCGCCACGGCCGCTCTGATCGCCGCGGGCTGCGTGATGATGCGCAAATGCCATCTCAACACTTGCCCGGTCGGCGTCGCGACCCAGGACCCCGAATTGCGTCGGCGCTTCAATGGCACGCCCGAAGATGTGGTCACGCTCTTCATGTTCCTTGCCGAGGAAGTGCGCGAGCTGATGGCGAAGCTCGGTTTCCGTAATTTCGACGAGATGATTGGCCGGACCGACAAGCTGAAGCAGCGGACCGACGTCGATCATCCCAAGGCGCGCCATATCGATCTTGCGCGCATCCTTCATCGCCCCGACGTGCCGGCCGGCACCAAGATGCATCAGTGCGAGACGCAGGATCACCGCCTCGGACGGGCGCTCGATCACCAGCTTATCGCCGCGTGCAGGCCCGCGATCGAGAAGGGCGAGATGGTCGTGGTCGACTTGCCGATCCGCAATGTCAACCGCACCGTCGGCGCGATGCTGTCGAGCGAGATCGCGCGACGCTATGGCGATCGCGGGTTGGCCGACGGCACGATCCGCGCCCGCTTCGTCGGCACCGCCGGGCAAAGCTTTGGCGCGTTCTTGGCGCGCGGGGTGACGTTCGAGATCGAAGGCGCCGCCAACGATTATGTCGGCAAGGGTTTGTCCGGCGGGCGGCTGATCGTCTATCCGCCGCACGCCAGCAAGATCGAGCGCGACAAGGCGATCATCGTCGGCAATACCGTGCTGTACGGCGCGATCGCCGGCGAATGCTATTTCAGCGGCGTCGCCGGCGAGCGCTTTGCGGTGCGCAATTCGGGTGCGGTCGCCGTGGTCGAAGGCGCGGGCGCGCATTGCTGCGAATACATGACCGGCGGCATCGTCGTGGTGCTCGGCGAGACCGGCACGAACTTCGCCGCCGGCATGAGCGGCGGCATCGCCTTCGTGCTCGACGAAAGCGGCAAGTTCCCGCAGCGCTGCAATCTCGCGATGGTCGATCTCGAGCCCCTGGCGGACCAGGACGAGCACATCGAGACGCTCGAGCATCGCGGCGGCGATCTCGAGATGCATGGGCTGGTCGATGTCGTGCACAGCCTCACGCAAAGCGATGCGAAGCTGCTGCACGGCCTGGTCGCGCGCCATGCCGGCTTCACGCAGAGCCCGAAGGCGAAGACGATCCTGGCCAATTGGGAGCGCTATCGCGCGCGTTTCGTCAAGGTGATGCCGATCGAATACCGGCGCGCGTTGCTGCAAATTCAAGCGCGCACCCGCGCGGCCGAACGCCCGGAGGTCAGCGTGGCGGTCGGGGCGGCGGAATAAGCATGGGAAAGCCCACCGGCTTTCTTGAGTATCAGCGTCGCGACCGGTCATACGAACCGGTCGACGAGCGGCTCAAGCATTATCGCGAGTTCGTCCGACCGCTGTCCGAGGACGAGCTGCGGCGCCAAGGCGGGCGCTGCATGGATTGCGGCACGCCCTATTGTCACACCGGCTGCCCGGTCAACAACCTCATTCCGGATTGGAACGAGCTGATCTATCGCGAGGATCCCCGCACCGCGCTGGCGGTGCTGCATCGGACGAACAATTTCCCGGATGTGACAGGGCGCATCTGCCCGGCGCCCTGCGAGGCATCCTGCACCCTCAACCTCATCGAAGACCCGGTGACGATCAAGACGATCGAGCATGCCATCGTCGAGCGCGGCTGGGCCGAAGGCTGGGTCGAGCCGGTGGTTGCGTCGCGCCGTACCGGCAAGCGCGCGGCGGTGATCGGCTCGGGACCCGCGGGCCTCGCTTGCGCGCAGCAATTGGCGCGCGCCGGCCACGACGTCGCGGTGTTCGAGCGGAATGCCCGCATCGGCGGCTTGCTGCGTTATGGGATTCCCGACTTCAAGCTCGAGAAGAGCGTCATCGACCGCCGCATCGCGCAGATGCGTGCAGAGGGTGTCGAGTTTCATCCCAACAGCAACATCGGCGTGACGCGGCCGGTCGGCGACCTGATGGCGCGTTTCGACGCGGTCGTGTTTGCGATCGGCTCGGAGGTGCCGCGCGATCTGCCGGTGCCCGGCCGCGAGTTGGCCGGCATCCATTTCGCGATGGATTTCCTCGCCCAGCAGAACCGCCGCGTCGGCGGCGAAAAGCTTGCCGCTCCCGACATCCTCGCGACCGGCAAGCATGTGCTGGTAATCGGCGGCGGCGACACCGGCTCCGACTGCATCGGCACCTCGAACCGTCACGGCGCCAAATCGGTGACCCAGATCGAGATTCTTTCGATGCCGCCCGAGCATGAGGACAAGCTGCTGACCTGGCCCGACTGGCCGATGAAGCTCAGGACGTCGAGCTCGCAGGAAGAAGGGATCAAGCGCGACTGGTCGGTTTCGACCAAGATGTTCACAGGCAAGGACGGCCACGTCACCGGGCTCAGCTCGGCGCGCGTCGAATGGCGCACCAGCAATGACGGTCGGCCGCTAATGGAAGAGGTCCCGGACAGCGATTTCGAGATCAAGGCCGATCTCGTGCTGCTGGCGATGGGCTTCGTCCATCCGGTGAAGCAGGGCGCCGTCGCCGAAACCGGCCTTGCGCTCGATGCGCGCGGCAATCTCAAGGCGGACACCGAAAATTATCGCGGGTCGGTCGACAAGGTGTTCTGCTGCGGCGACGCGCGCCGCGGCCAATCGCTGGTCGTATGGGCGATCCGCGAAGGCCGCCAATGCGCGCGCGCGGTCGACGAGTACCTGACCGGAAGCTCGGACCTGCCGCGCTGAGCGATCCTCGCTTCTTGCAACCGAGCCATGAGCGGCTTGCCTTCGCCGGGATGAGCGTCTAAAGCACGCGAATGACGCGCAGAATCTTGGGTTGCAGCCTTGCCGTGCTGCTCTCGGCCTGCGGCGGCAATCCTCCCGCCACGCCGCCTTCGACGCCCACGTCCGCCCGCTACACGGCGGCCGGCGTGCTGGCGATACCGTCGGTCGGCAGTGCCGGCGCCGATCAGCATTTTGCGATCGGCAAAGAGGTCTCGGGCGAATGGTGGGGGCTTTTCCAATCGCCCGCGCTCGACGGCGTGCTGCGTCAGGCGGTGGCCGGGAACCGCAGTCTCGCGGTCGCCCATGCCAGCCTGGCCGCCGCGCATGATGCCGTGATGGTAGCCGCGGGCGGGCTCTATCCGCATGTCGATTTCGCTGCCAGCGCCGCGCGCCAGCGCAACAATTTCAAAGCGGTCGGCCTGACCGGCTTTCCCCCCAAGGAATACAACGTCTATTCCTTCGGTCCGACGGTCTCCTATACCTTCAGCCCGGCCGGACTCGTTCCCAAGCAAGTGGAGCGGCAGCAGGCGCTCGAAGATGTCCAGAACTTCGAGCTGAAAGCCGCCTACCTCACGCTCACCGGCAGTGCGGTGACCGAGATCGTCACCATCGCGTCGCTGACCGCTCAGATCCAGGCGGTCGACGATATCCAGGCCGACGATCGGCATAATCTTCAACTCGTTCAAGACGAGGTGAAAGCCGGCGTTGGCACCGACCTCGATATCGAGACCGCGAACAGCCAGCTCGCCAGCGACGGCACCTTGCTGCCGCCGCTGCGCCAGCAGCTCAGTGTCGCGCGGCACGCGCTCGCGGTGCTGGTCGGAAAGCCGCCGGGGAGCTGGACGCCGCCGGATTTCACGCTCGATCAACTGACCCTGCCGACCGAGCTGCCGGTGAGCCTACCCTCGGCGCTGGCGCATCAGCGGCCGGACATCCTCGAAGCGGAGGCGCAGCTCCATGCCGCGTCGGCGGCGGTCGGGGTCGCCAATGCGCAGCTTTATCCGCAATTAACGCTCAGCGCGGATGTCATGCAGCAATTCCTGAGGCCCGATGCGATTTTCGATCCCTTGAGCAATATCTGGAGCGTCGGGATGAATCTCGCCGCGCCGATCTTCCACGGCGGCTCGCTGCAGGCCCAGAAGCGCGAGGCCGAAGACACCTATCAAGCGGAGGTCGCTACCTACGAGCAGACCGTGCTCGGCGCGTTCGGCCAGGTTGCGGATATTCTCGACGGGCTGGCGCATGACGCAGAGCAGCTTGCGGCCGAGCAGACCGCCTATCAATCCGCCGACGCAAGCGTGCGACTGACGCGGACGAGCTATTCGCTCGGCAATGCCAGCTTGTTGCAGGTGGTCGACGCGCAGCGACAGGTTCAGCAGGCGCGGCTCGGCTTGGCGCGCGCACAGGCGCAGCGCTATCTCGATTCGGCACAGCTCTTCGTGGCGTTGGGCGGCGGCTGGTGGAACCAAACGCCTCGCGCGGCGCCGGCGAACCCGTCCCGTTAAACCTTCATCGGGTCGGTGCGGGTCATCATCGGCTCGCGCGGCGCCGGGTCGGCCATGCGCTGCAGGCCGTGGGGTCCCGCGATGTCGGCGTGGTCGGCGATCGCATCATTAAAAAAAAGGAACGGCGCACCCGGCATGTGCGTTCGGGTCATGCGCCAGTTGTGCTCGCGTTGCAGTACGCGCTTCGCGGCGCGAATGAGAGAAACGCGATGCTTCTTTTCGATCTTCGGCGTGCCGGCATAGACATGGGTACAAAGATACTCGGTGGTGAACACCCGAGTTGGTTCGGCGTCGAATGCCGCCTTGATGGCGCGCTCGACGCGCCCTGGGCCACGGCTCATATTTCCTCTCCTGTCGTCAGAGACAAGCTGAGAGGGGTAGAGCAAGACCGAGGCCATTCGCGGTATATTGCGTTAACTCAATGGCTTAGCCGTCAGAGCCGATCTCGTGGTATGGTTTACTGTAAGGCTTGGCGACGCCTGCCGCCGGGGAGGATGGGCGACGAACCGGCCTATAAAGGCCAGATTGCTCGGCCCTTCCCTTCCAGCCACTCACTTCCGGCGGTACAGCGATGAGAGACGTCCGCATCACCCCATTGCCGGCCGGCATGCAATCGTGGCGGCGCGCCGCATGGATCGCGCTCGCGGTTCTTCTGGCGCTGGCGGCAGCCTGGTGGCTTTACCATCGCGCGACCGGCCAAACCGCGAGTAGTCGGAGCTTCGCCAACGCGCCTTTGCCGGTGGTCGCCGCGCCGGTCAGCACCGGCGATATCAACATCGTCTACGGCGCGCTGGGCACCGTCACGCCGCTCGCGACCGTCACCGTGCGCAGCCAGATCAGCGGCCGGATCACCGAGATCGTCTTCAAGGAAGGCCAAATGGTGAAGCAGGGCGATCTGCTCGCGATCGTCGATCCGCGCCCGTACGAATTGCAACTCGAGCAGACCGAGGGAACGCAAGCCAAGGATCAGGCGCTGCTGAAGCAGGCGCAAACCGATCTCGCGCGTTACCAGATACTCGCCAAACAGGATTCGATCGCGGGGCAAACCGTCGGCGACCAGGCGCAACTCGTGAACCAATATCTCGGGCAGGTCAAAGTCGATCAGGCCGCCGTCGACAATGCCAAGCTTAATCTCGCTTATTGCCACATCGCGGCGCCGATCAGCGGCCGGTCCGGTCTGCGTCAGGTTGATGTCGGCAATTATGTGACCGCCAACGACACCACCGGCCTCGTCGTCCTGACCCAGTTGCAGCCGATCACCGTGATCTTCAGCCTGCCCGAGGACGATTTGCCGACGATCATGAAGCGGCTGTCCGCCGGGGCGACGCTTCAAGCGGTCGCCTATGACCGGAGCGACACGACCAAGCTGGCGACCGGCACGCTTGCCGCCGTCGACAGCCAGATCGACACCACCACCGGCACGGTCAAGATGCGCGCGCAATTCGACAATCAAGACGGCGCGTTGTTTCCCAACCAATTCGTCAACATCCAGTTGCTCGTCGACACGATGCACAACACGACCGTCGTTCCGACCGCGGCGGTGCAGCGCGGCGCGCCGGGAACTTTCGTCTACGTCGTCAAGCCCGACAATACGGTCGTGGTGACGCCGATCAAGATCGGGCCGACCGACGGCGAGCGCGTCGCCGTGACCTCGGGTGTGACGGCCGGCACCCAAGTCGTGGTCGACGGCGCCGACAAGCTGCGCGCCAATGCAAAGATCGTGTTGCGCGCCGAAAGCCCCAGCGTGCCGAGTCAGGGCGCCAATGCGACGGCGCCCGGCAGTGCCGGCCCGAGACCTGCTGCGCCCGTTTCCGGCGCTGGCCAATGAATTTGACGCGGCGGCGCGCGGGTTCGTGACGCCATGAACCCGTCGCGCCCGTTCATTCTGCGGCCGGTCGCCACCTCGCTGCTGATGCTCGCGGTGTTGCTGGTGGGGCTGGTGTCGTTCCACTATCTCCCGCTCGCCGCTCTGCCCGAGGTCGATTACCCGACCATTCAGGTGCAGACCTTCTATCCCGGCGCCAGTCCCGACGTGATGACCTCGTCGGTGACGGCGCCGCTCGAGGTGCAGTTCGGCCAGATGCCGAGCCTCAGCGAAATGATCTCGACCAGCTCGGCGGGCGCGTCGGTCATCACTTTGCAGTTTAGCCTCGATATCAGCCTCGACATCGCCGAGCAGGAGGTTCAGGCCGCGATCAACGGCGCCGGCAATTTGCTGCCCTCGGACCTTCCGGCGCCGCCGATCTATGCGAAGGTCAATCCGGCCGATGCGCCGATCCTGACGCTTGCCATCACCTCGGCGACGCTGCCGCTGCCCCAGGTCGAGGACCTGGCCGACACCCGGCTGGCGCAGAAAATCTCGCAAATGCCCGGCGTCGGGCTCGTCAGCATCAATGGCGGGCAGCGCCCCGCCGTCCGCATCCAGGCGAATATTCGCGCGCTGGCCGCTTACGGACTCAATATCGACGATCTGCGCAGCGCCATCAGCAACGCCAACGTCAATACGCCCAAAGGCAATTTCGACGGTCCGACGCGCGCCTACACCCTCAACGCGAACGATCAGCTTCAAGACGCCGATGCGTATCGAAATCTCATCATCGCCTACAAGAACGGCAGCCCGGTCCATCTTGCCGATGTGGCGCACATCGTCGACGGCGCCGAGAATACCAAGCTTGCCGCCTGGGCGAACCAGACGCCGGCGATCATTCTCAACATCCAGCGCCAACCGGGCGCGAACGTCATCCAAGTCGTCGACGGCATCAAGGCGCTCTTGCCGCAACTGCAGGCCTCGCTGCCCGCGGCGATCAACGTCGCCGTCCTCACCGATCGCACCAACACCATCCGCGCCTCGGTGCGCGATGTCGAGTTCGAGCTGGCGCTCGCGGTGTTTCTCGTGGTTCTCGTCATCTTCCTCTTCCTGCGTACCTGGCGGGCAACGATCATCCCGAGCCTCTCGGTGCCGCTGTCGCTGGTCGGCACGTTCGGCGCCATGTATCTCCTCGGCTTCAGTCTCGACAATCTGTCGCTAATGGCGCTGACCGTCGCCACCGGCTTCGTGGTCGACGACGCGATCGTCATGATCGAGAACGTCGCGCGCTATATCGAGGAAGGCGAATCGCCGATGCGCGCGGCGCTCAAGGGATCGGCGCAGATCGGCTTCACCATCGTGTCGTTGACCGTTTCGCTGATTGCGGTCTTGATTCCGCTGCTGTTCATGGGCGATGTCGTCGGCCGGCTGTTCCGCGAATTCGCCGTGACCTTGGCCGTGACCATCCTGATATCGGCCGGCGTCTCTTTGACGTTGGTGCCGATGCTGTGCGCCAGGCTGTTGCGACGAACCGACGCCGCGACCGAGGGCGCTTTCGAGCGCCGCAATCGTCAAACCTTCGATTGGCTCATTCGCCAATACGACCGGTCGCTCACTTGGGTGCTGGATCGCCAGCCGCTCGTTCTCGCGGTCGCCGTGGCGACCCTGGTGCTCACGGTGGTTCTCTATATCGCCATTCCCAAGGGCTTCTTTCCGGTGCAGGACACCGGCTTCATCCAAGGCATCACCGAAGCCGCCCAATCGTCGTCCTTCGGCGCGATGGCCGAGCGTCAGCAGGCCTTGGCCGACGTCATCCTCAAGGATCCCGCCGTCGCCAGCCTATCGTCTTTCATCGGGGTCGACGGCACCAACACGACGCTGAACAGCGGCCGGTTTCTGATCAACCTGAAGGATCCGTCGCTTCGCGACGATGTCAGCACGGTGATCCGTCGGCTGACGAGCTCGGCCGCGAAGGTCTCCGGCATCTCGCTTTTCATGCAGCCGGTCGAGGACCTGACGATCGACGCGACCGTCAGCCGCACGCAATATCGCTTCATCCTCGAGGATGCCAATCCCGATACGCTGACCCAATTCGTGCCGAAGCTGGTCGACGCCATGACCGCGATGCCGCAATTCGAGGATGTCGCGAGCGATCTCGAGCAGGCGGGGCTTTCCGCCTATATCGCGATCGACCGCGATACCGCCGGTCGCTTCGGCATCACGCCGGCCACCATCGATAACGCGCTCTACGACTCTTTCGGGCAGCGCATTGTCTCGACGATCTTCACCCAGACCAATCAGTACCGGGTGATACTGGAAGCCGATCCCGCGTTGCAGAGCAATCTCGATTCCCTGGGCGCGATCTATCTTCCCTCGTCGGTCGCATCGAGCGGGCAGGTGCCGCTTTCGGCGATCGCGACCGTCCATGTCGAGACCGAGCCGCTGCAGATCAACCATCTCGGTCAGTTTCCCTCGAACACGGTCTCGTTCAACCTGGCGCCCGGCGTATCGCTCGGCGCGGCGGTCGACGCCGTCAGGCAAGCCGAGCAGCAGGTCGGCATTCCGGCCAGCATGATCACGTCGTTCCAGGGCGACGCCTCGGCGTTCCAGGCGGCCCTGAGCAACGAGCTCTTCCTGATCATTGCGGCGATCGTCATCGTCTATATCGTGCTGGGCGTTCTCTACGAGAGCTTCATCCACCCCGTCACCATCCTCTCGACTTTGCCGTCGGCCGGGGTCGGCGCGCTGTTGAGCTTGATGATCGCGGGGGACGATCTCGGCGTCGTCGGCATCATCGGCATCGTGCTGCTGATCGGCATCGTCAAAAAGAACGCGATCATGATGATCGACTTCGCGCTCGACGCCGAGCGGCGCGAGGGCAAGCCGCCGCGCGAGGCCATTCATCAAGCGTGCCTCTTACGGCTGCGGCCGATCCTGATGACGACGATGGCGGCCATTCTGGGCGCAATGCCGTTGATGCTCGGCGCCGGTACCGGCTACGAGCTCCGCCAACCGCTCGGCATCAGCATCGTCGGGGGCTTGCTGGTCAGCCAAATCCTGACCTTGTTTACGACGCCGGTGATTTATCTCGCATTCGACCGGGTCGGTCGGCGGCTCGCGCGTTATTTCCCGCAGCCCGAAGACCTGCCGGAGAGCGAAAGGCCGGCGGAATGAGCTTTTCCTCCGGCTTCGTTCGTCGTCCGATCGCAACCACCTTGCTTACGCTGGGTATCGCGCTGGCCGGCATCGTTTCGTTCGATTTGCTGCCGGTCGCGCCGTTGCCGCAGGTCGATTTCCCGACGATCTCGGTGCGCGCCACGATGGCCGGCGCGAGCCCGCAAGTCATGGCATCGACGGTGGCAACGCCGCTCGAGCGTCATCTGGGCCAGATCGCGGACGTCACGCAAATGACGTCGCAGAGCTCGGTCGGCTCGGCGCGCATCACGTTGCAATTCGGACTCGATCGCGACATCGACGGTGCCGCGCGCGACGTCGAGGCGGCAATCAATGCCGCGCGCGCCGATCTGCCGACCAGCCTGCGCAGCAACCCGAGCTACCACAAGGTCAACCCGGCCGACGCGCCGATCATGATCTTGGCGCTGAGCTCGACCACATTGACGCGCGGCGAGATTTACGATGCGGCCAATTCCGTCATCCAGCAGAAATTGTCCCAGATCAAAGGCGTCGGCGAGGTCGATGTCAGCGGCAGCTCGCTGCCGGCGGTTCGCGTCGAGCTCAATCCCCAGGCTCTCGGCGATTACGGCATCGGTCTCGAAGATGTCCGCGCCGCGCTGGCCTCGGCCAATGCTCACGCGCCGAAAGGCTCGATCGAGCAGGCGGGCCAGCATTTCCAGATTTACACCAACGACCAGGCGAGCAAGGCGGCGGAATACCGGCCGCTCATCGTCGCCTATCGCAACGGCGCGGCCGTGCGGCTGTCGGACATCGCCGAGGTCGATGATTCGGTCGAGAATCTGCGCAATTTCGGGTTGGCGAACGGTGCTCCGGCGGTATTGGTGCTGGTGTTCCGCAGCCCCGGGGCGAACATCATCCAGACCATCGACGGCGTTACGACGGCGTTGCCCCAGCTCGAAGCCTCGATCCCAAGCGACATCAAACTCAGCGTGGTCGAGGATCGGTCGACGACGATCCGCGCCTCGCTGCACGATGTCGAAGGCACCCTCAGCATCGCCGTGATCTTGGTGATCCTGGTGGTGTTCATGTTTCTGCGCGATCCGCGTGCCGGGCTTATTCCGATCGTGGCCGTGCCGGTGTCGCTGCTGGGCACGGTCGGCGTGATGTATCTCCTCGGCTTCAGCCTCGACAATCTCTCGCTCATGGCGCTGACCATCTCGACCGGCTTTGTGGTCGACGACGCGATCGTGGTGCTCGAGAACATCATGCGGCATGTCGAGGCCGGCATGCCGCGATTCGAAGCGGCGCTGCTCGGCGCGCGCGAAGTCGGGTTCACGGTGCTCTCGATGAGTCTGTCGCTGGTTGCCGTGTTCATCCCGATCCTGCTGATGGGCGGCATCATCGGCCGGCTATTCCGCGAATTTGCCGTCACGCTTTCGGTGGCGATCCTGGTTTCGCTGGCGGTCTCGCTGACGACGACGCCGATGATGTGTGCGCTGTTCCTGCGCCGTCCGAAGTCGGAACAGGAAGGCGAGGGGCGGTTCGCGCGGCTCAGCGCGCGCGCTTTCGGCTCGCTGCAGGAGGGGTATCGCCGGAGCCTGACCTGGGCGTTGGATCGGCCGCGCACCATGATGCTGATCCTGCTCGGCACGCTCTGCCTTAACATCTTCCTGTTCGTCATCGTGCCCAAGGGCTTCTTTCCGCAACAGGACACTGGAAGGCTGATCGGCGGCATTCAAGCCGACCAAAGCATTTCGTTTCAACTGATGGAGCGGAAGCTGTCGCAGCTCATGGCGATCGTCGCGAAGGACCCGGCGGTGTCGTCGGTGGCAGGCTTCACCGGCGGCGGCCAAACCAATTTCGGCTTTACCTTCGCCACGCTAAAGCCGCTCAGCCAACGCAACGTTTCCGCGGATGGGGTCATCAATCGGCTGCGGCGCCAGCTCAACCAGGTTCCGGGTGCGCGGCTGTTCCTGCAATCGGTCCAGGACATCCGCGTCGGCGGCCGCCAGAGCAACGCCCAATATCAATATACGCTGCAAGGCGACGATCTCGATGAAATCTATAGCTGGGCGCCGAAGATCGTCGCCGCCCTGCAAAAAATACCCGTGCTCACCGACGTCAATTCGGATTTCCAGCAGAAGGGCCTCGAGACCCAGCTCAACATCGATCGCTCCACGGCGGCGCGGCTCGGCCTTACGGTCAGCCAGATCGATAACACGCTGTACGATGCCTTCGGGCAGCGCTCGGTCTCGACGATTTTCAATCCGCTCAACCAGTATCACGTCGTCATGGAGGTCGCGCCGCGCTATTGGCAGGACCCGTCGGCGCTGAAGGACATCTATATCAGCACCGCCGGGGCGGTAAACTCGGTGCAATCGACCAACGCGCCCGCCGGCAATACCGTCGCCGCCGGCAGCACGTCGGCGTCGGCCGCGGCGCTGAGCCAGGATGCGGTCCGCAATCAAAGCACCAACGCGCTCGCCACCACCGGCAAAGGCGGCGCTTCGACCGGCGCCGCGGTCAGCACCAGCGTCGAGAGGATGGTGCCGCTCTCGGCGGTCAGCTCGTTCGGCCCCGGCACGACGCCGCTGGCGGTCAATCATCAGGGCCTCCAGGTCGCCACCACGGTATCGTTCAACCTTGCGCCCGGCACCTCGTTGAGCGCCGCGACCGCTGCGGTCAATGCCGCGATGCTGCGGCTTGGCGTTCCGAGCACCATTCACGGCACGTTCCAAGGCACGGCTCAGGTGTTCCAGGCATCGCTGAGCACCGAGCCGATTCTGATCCTGGTCGCGATCCTGACCGTCTACATCGTGCTCGGCGTACTTTACGAGAGCTATATCCATCCCGTGACCATTCTTTCGACGCTGCCCTCGGCCGGCGTCGGCGCGGTGCTGGCGTTGCTGATCTTCAAGATGCAATTCGACATCATCGCCCTGATCGGCGTGTTCCTGCTGATCGGCATCGTGAAGAAGAACGCGATCATGATGATCGACTTCGCGATCGGCACGCAGCGCGAGCATAAGCTGGCGCCGCGCACGGCGATTTTCGAGGCTTGCATGCTGCGGCTGCGGCCGATTCTGATGACCACGATGGCAGCCATTCTCGGCGCGCTGCCGCTGGCGCTGGGCTATGGCGAAGGCAGCGAGATTCGCCGGCCCCTCGGCATCGCCATTATCGGCGGGCTGATCGTCAGCCAACTCCTCACGCTCTACACGACGCCGGTGATCTATCTCTATCTCGATCGTTTCCGCCTGTGGTCGAACGCCCATTTCGGGCGCGGCGAAGGGCGTTTTGCCGGCGGCCCCATCGAGGACAATTTATGACCCGCTCTTGGACGCGATGGCTCATGGCCGGCGCCGCGATGATCTCGCTCGCCGCCTGCACTTTGGGCCCCGACTACAAGGCGGCGCCGGTGTCGGTGCCGGTCGCGTATAAAGCGGCCGCTGGCTGGAAACCGGCGACGCCAAAAGAGGCCGCCAGCGGCGAGCCGTGGTGGTCGATCTATGGCGACAGCTTGCTCGACGGGCTCGAGCGCCAGATCGACGTGTCGAACCAGACCTTGAAAGCCGACGATGCGGCCTATCGCGAAGCGCAGGCGATCGTCGCCGAAGCCCGCGCCGGCTTCTTTCCGACCGTCGGCCTGACCGGCTCGGCGACCCGCAATGGCGGCGGAAGTGGCGGCACGAGCAAGGGATCCGGCGGCTCTTCCGGCGCCCGTAGCGGGGGCTTTGCACAGAATAGTTTCGCCGCGACCGCCGATGCGAGCTGGGCGCCCGATATCTGGGGCGCGGTCCGGCGCACGGTCGAAAGCGATGTCGCGAACGCCCAGGCCAGCGCGGCCGATCTGGCGGCGGCACGACTCTCGGCGCAGGCGACCCTGGCCGCCGATTATTTCCAGCTCCGGGTCGAGGACGAGCTGGCGCAATTGTTGAGCGATGAGGTCGATGCGTTCAGCCGATCCATGCAGATCACGCAGAATCGCTACAATGTCGGCACCGCTGCGAAAACCGATGTGGCGTCGGCGCAGGCGCAGCTCGAGAACGCGCGCGCGCAACAGATCGCGACCGGCGTGCAGCGCGCCGAGTTCGAGCATGCGATCGCAGTGCTGGTCGGCAAGCCGCCGGCCGAATTCTCGATTGCGTCGGCGAAGCTGCCGGCGGAAATTCCGGTCGCGCCGCCAGGCCTGCCGTCCGCGCTCTTGGAGCGCAATCCGACGGTCGCGGCGAACGAGCGCGCGATGGCCGCGGCGAACGCGAAGATCGGCGTGGCGATCGCCGGCTATTTCCCGAATATCACGCTCGGCGCGTCCTATGGCCAGCAAAGCTCGTTCTTGCGCACGCTGTTCAGCGCCGCGAGCAGCCTGTGGTCGTTTGGCCTGACCAACATCACGCTGCCGATCTTCAATGGCGGCCTGACCGCGGCGCAAGTCGATGCGGCGCGCGCGACCTACGATCAAACGGTTGCCACCTACCGTCAAGCGGTACTGGTCGCGTTCCAGCAGGTCGAGGACGAGCTCGCCGCCTCGCGCGTCATCGAGCGGCAGGCGGCGGTGCAGGATCGCGCGGTCGCGGCCGCCAAAGAGGCGGAGCAGCTCGCGCTCAACCAGTACCGCGCCGGCACGGTCGATTACACCACCGTGATCACCGCGCAGGCGACGGCTTTGTCAAACGAGGAGACCGCCGTGAATCTCCGCCAGACCCGGCTCGTTGCCAGCGTCAACCTGATCGAGGCGCTCGGCGGCGGCTGGAATGCCGCCGCGCTTCCAACTCCCAGCCAAATCGAGGACGATCCCGCACCCGCGAAGTGATCGCCCACTCGCGAGTGGGCAGCAAAGAGGTTGCGCGGGGATTTTTGCTAGGACTTAATGCGTGACGGGCGCGCGGAAAACAGGGCCGCCGCCGAGGGGAGGACATCGTGGCACAAGCGCAATCCATCGATCTGACGCGAATCATCGACGCTCAGAGAATCAATAAATTCCATATCGGCCTGGTGCTCATGACCTTCTTCATCGTCATGTCCGACGGCTACGACATCGGCGCGGCGGCCTTTGCGGCGCCGGCCTTGATCCGCGAATGGCATATCACTCCGCAGGCGCTGGGGGGCTTGTTTAGCGCCGGCCTCTTTGCCGGCTTGTTCGGTCCGCTGATCCTCGGCTGGATTGCCGACCATTACGGTCGGCGTGCCGCGCTGATCGGCGGCTTGTTTTTCTTTGGCATCTTTAGCTGGGCATCGATCCTCGCCCAGGACCTATCGACGCTGATCGCGTTGCGCTTCATCGCCGGCATCGGCATTGCCGGCGTGCTGCCGATCGCGACCGCGCTGGTCAATGAATATGCACCGCGCCGCTTGCGCGCGACGCTGTTCATCCTGATGTTCTCCGGCGTCACCTTCGGCGGCGGCCTTCCCGGCGTGATTGCGAGCCGCTACATGGCAACGGAAGGCTGGCGGATTCTGTTCTGGGTTGGCGGGCTCGCGCCGAT
>Ga0307373_10001887_pt1 | contig 38643 bp, 26 predicted proteins | sample OX2MG_FD_202534 | JGI IMG/M metagenome (GOLD analysis project Ga0307373, IMG submission 202534) | Soil microbial communities from Risofladan, Vaasa, Finland - OX-2 | ecosystem: Environmental > Terrestrial > Soil > Coastal area > Acid sulfate soil | place: Finland: Risofladan, Vaasa | collected...
GCGCGGGCGATCATGAGCAGCGCCTCGGGTTCGGCCGTCACCTGCTCGGCGGCGAGGATCGTCTCCAGCCGGATGCGGATGTCGCCCGGGCCCATGCGCTTGAAATCGAAGCGCTGGAGGCGGCTCAGGACCGGCGCCGCGGCCTGGGCGATCTTCTGCGGCTCGGTGGTGGCGAACACGAACACCACGCGCGGCGGCGGCTCCTCGAGGATCTTGAGCAACGCGTTCCACGCCTCGCGGGTGAGCATGTGCGCCTCGTCCACGATGTACACCTTGTAGCCGTGCTCGCCGGACGGCGCGTACATGGCGCGCTCGCGCAGCTCGCGGGCGTCGTCCACGCCGCGGTTGGACGCGGCGTCGATCTCGACCACGTCGAGCGACGCGCCGCCGCTCCAGATGCGCAGGCAGGACGTGCACTGTCCGCACGGCTCCCCGTCGTCTCCCTTGGCCTCGCAGTTGAGCGCCATGGCGAGCACGCGCGCGAGCGTGGTCTTGCCCACGCCGCGGGGGCCGCAGAGCAGGTAGCCGTGGGCCACGCGGCCGCGCGCGATCGCCCCCTTGAGCGTGTTCGCGACGTGCGACTGGACGGCGACGTCGGCGAACGACTTGGGGCGGTACTTGCGGGCGAGGGCGATGGACACGGGTTGGGCAGTGGGCGGCGGGAGGTTCACTGGCAATCTACAGCCGAACCCCGGCGTCGAAAGTGACGGGCGACCGGGCCCCAAAATGCCGCGCGGGCGGTACCTCCCGGTAGGGGAGATGCACCGCCCGCGCAGTGTCCCAGGCCTGACGAAGCGACGCCAGACACTTCATGCCGCTGCTGCCTTCGGGGCCCTGACGGAGTTAGAAGGCTCACGCCCTCCGGGGCCTGGAACGATCTGAAGTTAGCCTGGGAGAGACGCCCCCTCAAGCCGCGATTTCCCGGACGAGCGGCGGTCAGGCCCTTGCCAACTCCCGGGCCAGCACCTCGGCGGCGGCGCGCACCTGATCCGCCGTCACGTCAAGATGCGTGACGGCGCGGATGCGCGTGGCCGACCACCCGGAGAGCAGCACGCCCGCGGCCGCGCATGCCTGGACCAGCGGCGCGGCCTGCCGGCCGTGGGGCAGATCGACCATCACGATGTTGGTATCCGGCGCCACGACCGTGGCCCCGCCCGCGCCCTCCACGATGCCCGCGAACGCGCGGGCATTGGCGTGGTCCTGGGCCAGCTGCGACCGGTTGTGCTCGAGCCCGTACAGCGCGCCGGCGGCGATGATGCCCGACTGGCGCATGGCGCCGCCGAACCGCTTGCGGATGCCCCACAGCGCGTCGACGGCGGGTCCGGACGCGGCCACGGCGGCGCCGATCGGCGCCCCGAGTCCCTTGGAGAACGCGACCATCACGGTGTCGGCGCAGGCGGCGAAGTCGTGGAGCGGGACGCCGGAGGCGACGGACGCGTTCCACAGGCGCGCGCCGTCCATATGCACGGGCAGCCCGAGCTCGGTGGCGAAGGCGCGGATGGCGCGCATCTCGGACAACGGCACGATCTTGCCGCCGGCGCCGTTGTGCGTGTTCTCCACGCACACGAGGCTGGGGCTGGTCATGTGGCGCGCCCTGGGGCGCACGTAGCGCCGCATGTCGTCGGCGGTGGCGACGATGCCCGACGGGGCCACGGGACGGATCTGCGCGCCGCTCAGGGCGGCCACGCCCGCCATCTCCCAGTGGACGATGTGCGCGTCCTGATCGAGGATGACCTCGGTGCCGGGCCGGGTGTGGAGGTTGACCGCCGCCTGGTTGGCCATGACGCCGCTGGGGAAGAACAGCGCGCGCTCCTTGCCGAGCAACTCGGCCACGCGCCGTTCGAGCCGCAGCGTGGTGGGGTCGCCGTCGCGCTCGTCGTCGCCCACCTCGGCATCGGCCATGGCGCGCCGCATGTCGGGGGAGGGCCGGGTGACCGTGTCGCTGCGGAGATCGATGGACGTCATGGGGAAGGGGGTGGTGTCATTCGGTGAATACCTCGCGCTGCGTGCGCCGAATGCGCCGCAGTTCGTACACCTGGCCCACCTCGCCGCCGAGGATGAGCACGATCGCCGAGTAGTACACCCAGACGACGATGATCACGACCGCGGCCAGCGTGCCGGAGTAGACGGAGGCGGTGTTGACGTGGTTGATGAAGACGGAGAAGAGCTGCTTGGCGAGCTCGAAGAAGACGCTCGTGAACATCGAGGCCACGAACGCCGTCTGCCAGCGGATCTTGCGCGCCGGCAGGTAGCGATAGATGGCGAAGAACATGAGGGCGAGGAACGTGAACGCGACGATGCGCCCGACCACGTACTCGATGGGCCCCATGGCGCTCTTGCGGAGTCCGATGTCGATGAGGATCTCCGCGCTCCGCGAGCGGGCCATGGTGAGATACGCCGAGACCATGGTGTTGGCCACGAACAGCAGCGTGGCGAAGATCGTCATGCGGATGTCGAACAGCTTGCCGTCGATGATCCCGCGCGTGGCCTCGATGTCGAACACCTCGGCGAGCACGGTGCGCAACGACGCGAACAGCCGCGTGGACAGGAACAGGAAGATGAGGGCGCTCCACAGGCCGAGCGAGTGGTGGGTGCGCAGGGCGTCGTCGAGAATGCGGTGCACCGCCACGCCCATGGCGTCGCTGTGCGGCGGGAGCATGCGATCGACGATGTCGGTGATCTCGGCATTCGACGTGGCCGCCGACATGTTGAGCGCCAGCGTCACCCCCGACACGAGGGTGATCACGAACGGGACCGACGCCAGCAGGACGTCGAACGCGATGCCGCTGGCGAGGAACAGCACGTTGTCCTCGTACGCATTGTCCCACATGCGCACGACGTAATCGCGCACCGCCCACCGGAATGCGGAGAAGCGTGGCCGCCGGGTCATGCTTCGCGCGCCGGGGGGCGGTGGATGGTGGGCGCCGATCGGCTATTCTTCGCCGTCGGCGTTCGACGACTCGACGCCGGCCTGATACGCCGCCTTGGAGGCCGCCAACCGGCGCTCCAGGTCTTCCCGCGCCTGATGCGCCGCGGCGCGCCCGGTGCCCACGGCCCGCGACACCTGCCGCTTGCCGCGCCCCACGGCCTCGCGCGCCGAGTCGATCGTGTCCTCGAGTCCCGCGCGCGCGTCCTGGTACGTCTCCTCGGCCTTGTCGCGCAGGTCCTCGGCCGCCTCGCGCGCGCGGAGCTTGATGCGGCGCCCGCGGCGCGCGATATCGCGGCGCGTCTGCTCGCCCGACTGGGGCGCGAACAACAGCGCGGCGCCGGCGCCGATGGCCAGCCCGATCAGGAACGGCGCGACCCCGGAGGAAGACTTCTCGATCACGATCTGGCGATCGTCGTTGCGCATGTGGTCGGTCATCGGTACCTCCCTGCGAGAAAGAACGCGGCGCCCGAGCGTGTCACTCGCCGGCGTCGGCATCGTCGGGCGCCGCCGCCACCGCGGCCGTCGCCCCATCGGGCGCCGGGCGATGGATCGCGGGCGCCTGCACATACTGCGCCACGACGGCCGCGGTGTTCCCGATCTTCAACTGGTCGAACAGGAACCCGAACTTCTGATCGTACGCCGCGGCCAGGGTGGCTTTGCTGTCCGCCGGCAGATCCCACAGCCGGCGCTTGAACGGACCCAGCGCCTTCTTGCGCGTCTTGTAGAAGAACTGCTCGTCGGAGTCGGTCGCCTTGCGCTCGCCCTGAGCGTTCACCGCCAGCCAGGCGTAGATCTCGTCGCGCAGCGCCGCCGGCAGATGGTCGAAGAGCATGTTCTGGAAGTTGGTGGCCAGATGGATCTCCGCCGTCTCGCGCTCGGGGAAATGGTGGAACGCGCTGTCGGGGAGCGTGGACGCGCCGTGCTGCACGGCGCCGGCGAGGCCGTACTCGTCGCGCGCCACCTTGGACAGGCGCTCCAGCGTGTCGAGATCGAGCTTCACGTCGGCGATCGTGCCGTCGGGCAGCACGACGCCGCCGTGCGACGTGCCCGACTGCACGCTGATCTTGGAGACGCCGACCATGCCCTTGGGCGCCGAACGGATGAAGCCGTTCATGTAGGCCTGCAACTCCTCGACCGTGCTGTTGGCCGTGCCCACCTCGCCGATCTCGCCGCCCACCGAGATCGTCACGCCCCTGGGCTCGGCGGCGCGCACGTGCGTCAGGATGTCGGTGCCCACCTCGTAGTTGAGCCGCTGCTGCTCGTCGAGGGTGGCCTTGCTGATGTCCACCAGCGTCGAGGTATCGATGTCGATGTTGAAGAAGCCGGCATGGATGGCCTCGGTGGCGAGCTGCTTCACGCCGCCCACCTCGGTGGCCGCATCGACGGCGAACTTCTTGGCGTTCACCTGGAAGTGGTCGCCCTGGATGAACACCGGGCCGCGGAACCCCTCGCGCAGCGCCGCCGCGAGCAGGACCGCCACGTACTCCGCCGGCCGCTGATCGGTATATGCGATCTCTGAACGCGCGATCTCGAGCAGGAAGGCGCCCGCGCGCATGCGAACGGCGGTGCGGAAGATCGACCGCGCGGTGTCGTAGGCCATGCCGCGCACGTTGATGGCGGGCACGGTGAAGCCGTGCACCGCCCCGCGGCCGCGAGCCATGTAGAGATCGTGAATGGATGCCGGGCGCACGCCCACCGCCTGCCCCAACTCCCAGAGCATCCACCGCGCGTGGGACTGGGCCACCGGATCGCCGAACACGGCGGCGCGGACCAGTTGGTCCATCGCCGGGCCGGCCAGCGGCGCGGCGTCCTTCACCTGCACGCGGCCGTTCGTCACCGATACCGCGGCGCCGAACAGGCCGTTCAGAGACTCGATCGTGTCGGGCATGGCTTCCTCGTATCCGGACCAGAGCAGCGCAGGCGCGCCGCCGGAGCCCGGAAGTCAGTCGGTCTTCGGAAGTTCACCTATGCGGCGGGCGGGATCAAGCCGTCGGTTATACCGAGGCCCGAGGATCGGGCTTGGGCAGCGTGTCCCACTCCTTGCGCGCCGCCCCGGCGTCGGCGCGGCCGAGCATGGCGTACGTGAACTGCTTGCCCAGCTCCACACCCGGTTGGTTGAGCGCGTCGACGCCGTACAGCTGGCCGGCGTAGATGGTGGCCACTTCGAGCAGCATCAACAGCGCCCCCACGTGCCAGGCGTCGGCCCGGTCGGCATGGATGGTGAGGTTGGGACGTCCGCGGCGGGCCAGCGCGCCTGCGGTGGCCCGCCGCTCGATGTCGATCAGCTCGCCCAGATGGTGGCCGCCCAGGTAGGCGAGTTCGGGCACATCCTGGTGCAGCGCGGGGATCGGCACGTCCACCGGATGCTCGCCCAGCTGGATGAAGCTGATGGTCTTGTTGGGCGTGCCCTCCATGAACAGTTGCACCTGGCTGTGCTGGTCGGTGGCGCCGTGCGAGGCGAGGGGGGTAGGGCCCACGCCGGGGTCGCCCGGCGCGCGGTGCTTGCCCAGGCTCTCGGCCCAGAGCTGCACGAACCAGGCGGCGATGTCGCGCAGGGGATCGGAGTACGGCATGAGCACGTGCACGCCGCGGCCGAGCGTGGTGTCGGCCAGCCATTGGAGCACGCCGAACACGGCGCCCGGGTTGTCGCGGAGCGTGGCGGTGTCGCACCGCGCGGCCATGTCGGCGGCCCCCGCGAGCAGCGCCGCGGTGTCCACGCCGAGCAGCGCGGCGGGGAGGACGCCCACGGGCGTGAGCACGCTGAACCGCCCCCCCACGTTGGGCGGAATGTCGAGCGCCGGCACGCCCTCCTGGCCGGCGATGTCGCGCAGCGCGCCGTTCTTGGGATCGGTGACGAACACCAGGTGGTCGCGCGCGCCGGCGCCGAACCTGGCATTGAGCTGGCCACGGACGATCAGGTACTGGGCCATGGTCTCGGCGGTGCCGCCCGATTTGGAGGTGACCAGGAACAGCGCGCGCTCGAGATCGAGCCGCGCCAGCAGCGCGGCGATGGTGCCGGGATCCACGTTGTCGAGCACGTGCAGGCGCGGCCACCCGCCCCGCTCGGCGCCCGACAGCGCATTCCAGTCGTGCTTGCAGAGGGCGGTGCGCAGGGCGATGGGGCCGAGCGCCGAACCGCCGATGCCGAGCAGGACGACGTCGTCGAACTTGCCGCGGGCGCCGGCAGCGAAGGCCGTGGACTGGGCGTGGAGCGCGGCGTTGCCGGGCAGATCCAGGAATCCCAGCGCGCCGGTGGCGCGCAACGCCCGCACGGCGCCGTGGACGCCGGCGAAGTCGCGCTGCGCGGTCTCCCAGGCGTTGGCGGAGACGCCCCCCGCCACGGCGCCGGCGAGCATGTTGGTGTAGTCGATGCGAATGGTCATGGTCCGTCGATGCGAACCGTGAGGCCGTCGAACGCGGGGCTGATGCCCCGCGGCAGCTCGGCTTCGAGATCCGCGTGAAAGTTGTCGTGCGTGAGGTGCGTGAGATACGTACGCTCGGCGCCCACCTGGCCGGCCACGCGAATGGCGTCGGGGATGCTGAGGTGGGTGGGGTGCTCGGTTCGGAAGAGGGCGTTCAGCACGAGGACGCGGGCGCCGCGGATCACCGCCATCACGTCGTCGGGGATGCTCTTGGCGTCGGTGATGTAGGCCAGGGGGCCGATGCGAAACCCGGTCACGGTCATGCGGCCGTGGGGCACGGCGAACGGGAGCACGTCGATGCCGGCCACCGAGAACAGCTCGCCGTGCCGGAACGCGATGGCCCGCCCTTCGGGCTTGGACGTGCCGGGCAGTGGGCGCACGTTCTCGTCGAACACGTAGCCGAACTTGGCGCGGAGGCTGGCCAGCGTCTGTTCCGATCCGTAGAACGGCAGCGGCCCGTCGCGGCGCACCGAGATGGCGCGGATGTCGTCGAGGCCGTGCGTATGGTCGGCATGGTCGTGGGTGAACAGCACCGCGTCCACGCGATCGATGCCGGCGGCGATGAGCTGCAGGCGCAACTCGGGCGGCGTATCGAGCAACAGACGCGCCCCGCCCTGCCCCTCCACCACCGCGCCCACGCGCGTGCGCTTGTCCCGCGGATCGGCCGAGTTGCACACCGCGCAGTGGCACCCCAGTTGGGGAACGCCAAAGCTCGTGCCGGTTCCGAGGAACGTGAGCTTCACACCGTCTCCACCTTGAGCGTATTGGTGGACCCGGGCACGTCAAACGGCACGCCGGCGGTGACGACCACGCGGTCGCCGGGCCGCGCGAGCTGCCGGCGGTTGACCACGTCGACGGCCACGCGCACCATGGCTTCGTAGGTGTCGCAGTGCGGGACGAGCTCGGGGATCACCCCCCACACGAGGCCGAGCTGCCGATACGTGCGCGCCACGTCGGTGAGCACGAGAATCGGCACGCCGGGCCGCTGCGAGGCCACGATGCGCGCGCTGAAGCCGCTCTTGGTGAACACGATCAGCACCGGCGCGTGGAGCATGCGCACGGCCGCGGCGCTCGCGGCGGCGATGGCGAACTCGTTGGAGACCTCGCCGTCCAGTTCGCGCCAGAGGTCGCGCGGCTCGGCGCTGCGGCGGCGCTCGATCTCGCGTATGATGCGCGTCATCGCCTCCACGGCGAGGCGCGGATACTGGCCGGTGGCGGTCTCGGCGGAGAGCATCACCGCGTCGGTGCCGTCGAGGATCGCGTTGGCCACGTCGCTCGCCTCGGCGCGCGTGGGCCGCGGGTTCGTGATCATCGACTCGAGCATCTGCGTGGCCGTGATCACCGGGCGGCCGAGTTTGTTGGCGATGGCGATGATGCGCTTCTGCGCGAACGGCACCTCCTCGAACGGCAACTCCACGCCGAGGTCGCCGCGGGCCACCATCACGCCGTCGGAGGCGCGCACGATGCTCTCGATGTTCTCGAGCGCCGAGTCCTTCTCGATCTTGGCCACGACGAGCAGATGGCGCGGGATGAGCGTGCGCAGCTCGGCGATGTCCTCGGCGCGGCGCACGAAGCTGAGAGCGAGGTATTCGAGCCCTTGCTCGATGGCGAACGCCACGTCCTCGCGATCCTTGTCGGTGATCGACGGCGCCGAGACCTGGACGCCGGGCAGATTCATTCCCTTGTGGCTCCTGAGGAGTCCGCCGTGCAGCACGCGCACCGCCACCTTGGGGCCATGGACCTCGAGCACCACCAGCTCGAGCAGGCCGTCGTCCACGAGCACGCGGTCGCCGTCGGTCACGTCGTCGGCCAGGCGCGCGTAGGTGACGGGGACGTCGGCGCCGTGCGCCACGTGCTCGGGCGCGAGCACGATCTCCGCGCCCTCGGCCAGTTCGAGCGGACCGGCCAGGTCGCCGATGCGGATGCGGGGCCCCTGGAGATCGCCGAGGATGGCCACCGGCTTGCCCATGGCATCGGCCACCGATCGCACCCGGGCGATGGTTTCGGCGTGCTGTTCGTGCGTGCCGTGCGAGAAGTTGACGCGGGCCACGTTCATGCCCGCTTCGATCAGTCCGGCCACGGCGTCGGCCGACGCGGTGGCGGGGCCCAGGGTGCAGACGATCTTCGTGCTGCAGAAGGCCGCCGCGCCCGGCGGCCGGTTGCGCGTATCGAGAGCTTTCACGTGTCGGACGTCCTCAGCGCGCGGCGAGATGGCGGCCGAGCGATTCGGACTTCTGCGCGAGCCCGGCGATCAGCGAATCATAGGATTTCTGGAAACTGGCCAGCCCGCTCACGAGCAGGGTGTCGGTGACGTCGTCGAGCGAGATCCCGGCGGCCCGGAGGGACGCGAGGTCGCGGCGCGCGGCGTCGAGGTTGGCATCGATCGTGCGGCGCACCTCGCCGTGATCGCGGAACGCCTCGAGGGTGGCCGGCGGCATCGTGTTGACGGTGTCGGGGCCGATGAGCTCCTCCACGTAGATCACGTCGCGATAGGCCGGGTTCTTGGTGCTCGTGCTGGCCCAGAGCGGCCGCTGCAGCCGCGCCCCCCTGGCGCGCAGCGCGTCCCAGCGCGGGCCGACGAAGCGCTCGGCGAACAACGCGTACGCGAGCTTCGCATTGGCCACCGCCGCCTTGCCCTTGAGCGCCGAGAACGCATCGGCGTGACCGGCGTCCTGGCGCGCCATGAGGTCGAGCCGCTTGTCCACCTCGGTATCGACACGACTCACGAAGAAGCTGGCCACCGAGGCGATCTCGTCGATCGGCTTGCCGCGGGAGACGCGATCTTCGAGTCCCGACAGGTAGGCCTCGATCACGCGATCGTGGGCGGCGATGGCGAACAGGAGGGTGATGTTGACGTTGATGCCCTCGGCGATGAGCTGGCGCACCGCCGTGGCGCCTTCGACCGTGCCGGGCACCTTGATCATCACGTTCGGCCGGCTGACCGTGTTCCACAGGCGCTTCGCCTCGGCGACCGTGGCCGCGGCGTCGTTGGCGGCGGCCGGCGAGACCTCGATCGAGACATAACCGTCGCCGCCCTTGGTGGCGCGGTACACCGTCGCGAACACATCGCACGCGTTGCGGACGTCGGTGGTGGCGAGCAGTTCGAACAGCTCGGGGGCCGTGTAGTCGCCCTCCAACGAGCGGATCTGCGCGTCGTAGGCGTCGCCTTCAGCCAGCGCCTTCTCGAAGATCGTGGGATTGGACGTCATCCCGGTGAGCGAATCCTGGGCGATGCGCCGGGTGAGGTCGCCGTTGTGCAGCATCGCGCGCTCGATGAAATCGAGCCAGATGGATTGGCCGGCGTCGTGCAGACGCTGGAGTCTGGTGTCGGTCATGGTAGTACTCAGTGCTGAAGGCTGGGCGGCGGGTGGGGGCACGCCCTTGTCCTGAACATACCACGCGCGGCTCGGGGACGTCACATGTTCCCGCAGCCGCGCGCGGTCGTTGCGCGAGCGCGACGCGCTCGCGTCCGGCTACCGCTCGCCCACGTACACCACGCGGAACACCCGCCCGTGCTGATCATCGGCGATGTACAGGGCGCCGTCCGGACCCTCGGCCAGCCCCGTGGGGCGCCCGCCCAGCGCGGTGAACTTGCCATCGGTGAAGAACCCGCCGGCGAACGTCTGGTACGCGCCACCCGCGGCGTTGCCGTTGAGCGGCTGGAACACCACGCGGTAGCCGGCCTGCGGCTCGGGGGCGCGGTTCCACGAGCCGTGGAAGGCGATGAACACGCCGTGCCGATACGCGGCGGGGAAGTTGCCGCCGCGGTAGAACATGAGCCCGTTGGGCGCCCAGTGCGCGGGGAACGTGGCCACCGGCCCCTTCGCCTCGGCGCACCGGCCCTGCCGGTCGTCGTGACCGCCGTATTCCGGGGCGAGCATCAACTGGTGCTTGGGCACGTCGAAGTAACAGTAGGGCCAGCCGTAGTCGCCGTGCTCCTGCACGTGGATCAGCTCCTCGGCGGGCGATTCGGCGCTGGCCATGTCGGCGTATTCGGGCCACAGGTTGAGCTGGTCGCGCCCGTGCTGCATGACCCACAGCGTGTTGTCGGCGGGGTTGATGTCCATGCCCACCGAATTGCGGATGCCGATGGCATAGTGCTCGCCCATGGCCTGCGTCTGATCCTTCTTCCGGGCGTCGAACTTCCAGATGCCGCCGCGGGTCTCGCGCTCCACGCACGGATCGATGCCCGGCACGCCCTTCTGCCGATCCTTGGCCTGGCACGCGTTGGTGGCGGTGCCGACGTTCACGTACATCACGCCATTCCGGTCGATGACGAAGGTCTTGAGCGGGTGGTTGCCGCCGGCCGGCAGATCCTTGACGATCGTGTCGGGCGGTCCCGACGGCTCGAGTTGGCCGGCGGCCATCGGATAGCGCACCACGCCGGTGCCGTTCTCGGCGTACAGGTAGCCGTCGAACAGGCGCACCTCGCTGGAACTGAAGTCGCCCCACTGTTTGCGGATGTCCGCCACGCCGTCGTGGTTGGTGTCGCGGAGCGCAGTGATGGCCGTGGCGGACCCACGACCGCCGCGGCCGGCCACGAACACGTCCCCGTTGGGCGCCACCACCATGTGGCGCGCGCCCTGCACGTTGGCGGTGAACAGGGTGGCGCAGAATCCCTTGGGAAGGTCGAGAGGGGCGCTCTGTGGCGCACAGCGCTGGGCCGTGGCGGAGAGCGGGGCGAGCGCGGCGAGGAGGGTGAATGCGAGGATCTTCATGCGGGTGGAACTCCGTGGAACGTGAGGGTTGGTACAATAGGATGGCAGGACGGTAGGGGGGTCGGGGGGTAGGACGGATGACTGCGGAACGCCGTTCCCGTCCTACCCCCCTACCCCCCTACCGTCCTACCGTCACTCGCGGCAACGGATCCGGCATGTCCGCCAGCACGTACGCCATCACGGCCATCGTCGCGATGCAGCGGCGGAAGTCGTCGGGGTCGATGACGGTCATCATGTCGGCCGCGGTGTGATGGAACCAGAAGTAGCGCGAGTCGTCCACGTTGAGCGCGAACCCGGGCACGCCGGTGTGGATCGTGGCCTCGACGTCCGCCTCGGGATCGCCGGCCACGACGTTGGACGCGCCGATGCGCGCGAGCAGGGCGCCAATCTGCTTGGCGATGACCAGCGCCGAGTCGCTGCCCTGGAAGCGGAAGCCATCGGGACGGAAGACGCCGTTGTCCGACTCCATGGCCGCCACGTGCCTGGGAAGCTCCGCCAGATGCGCGTCGTGATAGGCCCGCCCGCCGCGTCCGCCGTTCTCCTCGTTCACCCACATCACCACGCGCACCGTGCGCCGCGGCTTGAGTCCCAGGGCCTGCATCAGCCGCACGGCCTCCCAGGCGGCGAAGCTGCCACCGCCGTCGTCCATGGCGCCCTCGCCCACGTCCCACGAATCGATGTGTCCGCCCAGCACCACGACCTCATCGGGCTTCTCCGACCCCCGCAGCTCGGCCACGATGTTCCGCGACGGCGCGTCGGGCTCCGTGTGCGCCTGCATGCGCAGGGTGAGCACGATCGGATTGCCGCGGTCCTGCATCCGGTGGATCATCTCCACGTCTTCCACGCTGAGCGCGGCCGAGGGGATCTTCGGTACGCCGGGCGCGTAGCGCAGCGAGCCGGTGTGCGGGGTCTGCTGCGAGTGGGGCGTCACCGAGCGGATGAGGGCCGCGACCGCACCCACCGCGGCCGCCGCCGACGCGGCGCCGCCGCGGTACGCGACGTTGATGCGGTACCCCTCCATGGGCGGGACGTCGGTGGGAAAGGGGGAGTCGAAGATCACGATCTTCCCCTTGGCCTGGTCGGCGTGCGCGGCGAGATCGTCGAAGCTCTTCACCACGAGCACCGGGGCGGTGATGCCCTGCGGCGGCGTGGCCACGCTGCCGCCGAGCCCCAGCATGTGGAGCTGGTAGGCGCGCGGCTGCACCAACTCCGCCGATTCTTCGCCGCGCACCCAGTGCGGCACCATCACCGGCTCGCCGTGCACGTTGGCCAGGCCGTCGGCCTTCATGCGCGCCAGGATCCAGTCGATGGCGTGCTCGAGGTTGGGCGATCCGCTCAGTCGATTGCCGAAGCTGTCGGTCATGTCGGCCAACCGGCTGTACGCCGTGGTATCGGCCATGGCGGCGTCGATCAGCCGATTGGCCGGACCGCGGTACTGGTCGGCGAGCGACTGCGCGCGGGAGACGGCCGGGACGGTCAGGAGCACCGTCAGCGCGACGATCAGCGCCGCGGAACCGCGACGTGGGTTGGACTCGGGCATGAGGCGGGGGGCAGGGACGCGGGAGCCGCGGCGCCGGGGCGGCGCCGGACCGGGGAATAATACGGAATACGGGCCCACCGTTCAAACCAACTCGCTGGCGGACTGCCCACTGGCTATCGCGGCCCCGCGGTAGCCAGTGGGCAGTGCTCAGTTGGCCGGCCCCAGGATCGCGTTCGCTTGCCGGATCCGCTCGTCGAGTTCCTTCTTCAACACCGCGTAACGCTCCACGGCGTCGCGTCCGACCTTCTGGTCCGCGTCGTTGGTCATGCCGTACAGATACGTGATGTGGGTCTGCAGCTCGGGCTTGCTATACCGAATGCCCGGCGTGACCAGATGGCTGGCCAGTTCCGTGACCTTGGCCAAGGTATCGGCTGCGGCACCCGTGGCCCCGCGCAGCCGGTCCTGGGCCGCCGTCACCCGCGCCACGAGTTGGTTGACGTCGCTCACCAACGCGCGCGCCCGCAGGTTGTGGGCCAACTGCGCCCGCAGATCGGCCCTGGTCACGCCGTCGCTGGTGACGCGCGGATCCTCGATCAGCGTGAACGCCTGCGTGCTGGTATACGAGCCGACCGTGAGGCGCACCGAGTACCGGCCCGGCGCGGCCATCGGGCCGTTGGGTCCTTGGGGACGCGCCGGGCTCTCCCAGGGTCCGGGATAGCGGAGGTCCCAGGTGAAGCGGTGCATGCCGACCGTCTTCTCCACACGCGCCGCCGCGGGCCGGCCGCGGAATCCCCCCTCCCCACCACCACGGCCCACCGCAGCCGGGGCGGCGCTCGAGAACGTCTGGATCACCGTTCCCGAGCCGTCCAGGATCTGGAGCACCACGTCGCCGGCCGGCGGCGACCCGATGTAGTAGTCGATCTGCGCACCGGGCGCCGGATACTCCGGGCCCGCGGCGCCGCGGCCGCCGCCGAACCCGGCGCGCGCCCCGTGCCGCACGGCCTGTTCCGGCGTGAACAGATGCGCGGCCGAGTGCGCCACCTGCGCCGTGAGTTGGTGCAGCGGGGAGAGGTTGTCGAGAATCCAGAACGACCGGCCCTGCGTGGAGATCACGAGGTCGTTGTGCGCCACCTTGATGTCGGTAATGGGCGTGACCGGCAGGTTCATCTGGAACGACTGCCAGTGCGCGCCGTTGTCGAACGAGACGTACATCCCGAATTCGGTGCCGGCGTACAGGAGGCCGGCGCGATCGGGATCCTCGCGCACCACGCGCGTGGGCGAGTCGCCGGGGATGCCGTTCGTCCCGTTGGTGAGCAGCGTCCACGACGCGCCGTAGTCGTCGGTGCGGTAGATGTACGGCGCGAAGTCGCCGAGCAGGTAGCGGTAGATGGCGACGTACGCCGACCCCGGCCGCCGCGGGCTCGGCTCGATGTTCTGCACGCGACCGCCGGGCTGGAGCCCTTTGGGCGTCACGTTCGTCCACGTCTTGCCGTCGTCGCGCGTGACGTACACGAGGCCGTCGTTGGAGCCGGTCCAGATGATGCCGCGCTTGACCGGCGATTCGCGAATGGAATACAGCGTGCTGTACACCTCCTCGCCGGTGGCATCGCGCGTGATCGGCGTGCCGCTCGCCTCCTGCGGCTCGCCTTTCGGATTCCAGGTCAGGTCGGGGCTGATGCGCGTCCACGTCACGCCTTCGTCGCGCGTGCGATGGACGTACTGCGAGCCGTAGTACACGGTGTTCGGATCGTACGGCGACACCTCCATGGGCGACACGCGCTGGAAGCGATAGATCAGCTCGGCGCCGCCGTTACCGTACAGCGACTGGGCGCCCACCCAGTACTGCTGCTCGTTGGCCGTCTTCAAGTTGAGGCGGCTGAACTGCCCCTTGCACGAGCCGTACACGGTGTCGGGGTTGAGCGTGTTGGGGATGATCGGCCCCGTCTCGCACCCCGGGCCCTCGCGCCACTCCTGCCCGTTGCCCAGCGGCAGGCTGGGCACGATGAGCGTGTTGTCGTCCTGCTGCGCGCCGTACACGCGGTACGGATACTGGCTGTCGACGGCCACCTGGTAGATCTCGGCCGTGGGCTGATTGAGTTGCGAACTCCACGTCCGGCCGCCGTCCAGCGAGACGTTGGCGCCGCCGTCGTTGGACTGGATCATCGCGTCGGAGTTGTCGGGATTGATCCAGAGGTCATGGTTGTCGCCGTGCGGCACCGGCTCGCTGCGGAAGGTCTTGCCGCCGTCGGTGCTCTTGAACCAGCCCTCGTCGCCCACGTACACCACGTCCGGATCGTTGGGATCCACGCCCAGCGTGGTGTAGTAGAACGGCCGCGTCCACAGGCTCGGCGACGCATTCACCAGCGTCCACGTGGCGCCGGAATCCTCGGAGCGGTACAGCCCGCCGCCCGGCTTGGCCTCGATCAGCGCGTAGATCCGGTTGGGCATCGCCCGCGAGATCGCGACGTTGCTGCGGCCGAACAGCTGATCGGGCAGTCCGCCGCCCAGCTTGGTCCAACTGTCCCCGCCGTCGCTGCTCTTGTAGATGCCGCCCTCGTACGCGCCGCTGACGATGGTCCACGGCTTGCGCTGGCCGTGCCACATCGCGGCGAAGATCACGCCGGGATGGCCGGGCTGCAGTTCGAGGTCCGTGGCGCCGGTGCTGTCGGAGACGTAGAGGATCTTCTGCCAGCTCTTGCCGCCGTCCCTGGTGCGATAGACGCCGCGCTCCACGTTGGGCACGAACGGATTACCCTGCGCGGCCACGTACACCAGGTCGGGATCGGTGGGGTCGATGCGCACGGTGGCGATCTGGCCCACCGCCTGGAGCCCCACGAAGGCCCACGAATGCCCGCCGTCGGTGGACTTGTAGAGGCCGCGACCGATCGAGACGTTGCTCCGGATCTTGGACGAGCCGGTGCCCACGTACACGATGTTCGGATCGGACCGCGACACCTCCACCGCCCCGATCGACGCCACGGCAAGGAAGCCGTCGGTGACGTTGCGCCAGGAGGCGCCGGCGTCGGTGGTCTTCCACACGCCGCCGCCCGTGGTGCCCATGTAGAAGGTGCGCGGCTGCGAGGGCACGCCGGTGACGGTCGTCACGCGTCCGCCGCGCTCGGGCCCGATCATCCGGTAGTGCATCCCCGACCAGAGCGCCGAGTCGTAGGTCACGCGTTGGGCGCCGGCCGCGAGCGGCAGCGCCAGGAGCATGAGCGCGGCGCGCGACGCGCCGCGAATCGTGAATGCCTGCATCGTGACTCCCCTGTTCCGATCCGCCGTCATGACACGTGATCCCATTCGGCGAGCACCGCCTGCACCACCGCGTCCCCCTGCTCCGCCCCAACCGCCCCCTGCGCCATGCGCGGCGAGCCGCCGCCCCGCCCCCCCGCCGCGCCGAGCGCGCGCTTGAGCACGGCGCCGGCTTCGAGCCCCGAGTCTTCCGACGTGCCGGCGATCACGGCGCCCGATGCCGCGATCGTGCCCACGAACGCGGCACGCGGCAGCGCGCACACCGCATGCGCCAGTCCGCGCAGGTCGTCCAGCGCGCCGTCGGCACGGCGTTCGATCACGCGACGCACGCCGCGCGCGTCGGGGGTGGCGGCGTCGTACCGCTCGCGCGCGCGATAAGCGTCCAACTCCCGCTCGATCCTGCGCCGGCTCGCTTCGACGTCGCGCGCCGCCGCGAGCTTCGCTTCCACCATCGACGGCGCATCGTCCACCGAACTGGACAGCGCCTGCGCGATGGACGACAGCGCCGCGTAGTCGGCGCGGGCCCGCCGCACCGCGCGCGCGCCGCACACGAACTCGATGCGCGTGCCCTGCTTCACCTTCTCGACGCGCCGCAACAACAGCGCGCCGATCTCGCCCGTGCCGCGCACGTGCGTGCCGCCGCAGGCGCTGCGATCCACGCCGGCAATGGTGATCACGCGGATCTCGCCGGTGCGGCCCGACGGCTTCCGCAGCCCCGGCGCCGCCGCGTCCTCGAACGACACCGACACGGCGCGCGCTTCGGCGATCACCGCATTGGCGCGATCCTCGGCGGCGTCGAGCCTGGCGCGCGGCGCGGCGTCGGTGTTCACGTCGAGCGTCGACGTCTCGTCACCGAAGTGCACGCTCACCGTCTTCCAGCCGTGGAGGTCCTCGAGCACGGCCGAGAGCAGATGCTGCCCCGTGTGCTGCTGCATGTGGTCGAACCGCCGCGCCCAGTCCACCCGGCCGTGCACGGCGCCGGCCGCCGCGTCCAACGGCCCATCGAGCAGATGGGCGATCCGGTCGTCCTCGTCCACCACGTCGGTCACGCGGCGCCCGCCCAGCGTGCCGGTGTCGAACGGCTGCCCGCCCGACGTGGGATAGAGCGCCGTCCGGTCCAGGTACACCCGGTGGCCGCCGTCCGCGACCTCGACGATCGTGGCGTCGAAGTCGGTGAGGTATGCATCCTTATAGTAGAGCCGGTCGGTCATCGCCGTCGGAGGTGGGAGGGCAGCGCTCCCTAAACATTCGCTACGGTACGCGCAATTTGAAGAGCAAGGTCCAACATCCGTGAATTCGCTCCCCATCGACGAAGCGCTCCCGGCCCTCCGCGCCGCGCTCCGCGCCCACACGAGCGCCGTGCTCCAGGCGCCACCCGGCGCCGGCAAGACGACGCGCGTTCCGCTGGCCCTGCTCGACGAGCCCTGGCTCTCGGGCCGCGCGATCGTGATGCTCGAGCCGCGGCGCCTGGCCACGCGCGCCGCTGCCCGGTACATGGCGCGCACGCTGGGCCAGCCGGTGGGTCGCACGGTGGGCTTCCGCGTGCGCGGCGAGTCGGCGGTGAGCGCCACCACGCGCGTCGAAGTGGTGACCGAAGGCATCCTCACGCGGCGCATGCAGCACGACCCGGCGCTGGACGGCGTCGGGCTGGTCATCTTCGACGAATTCCATGAGCGCAGCGTGCACGCCGACTTGGGCCTGGCGTTCGCGCTGCAGTCGCAGGCCCTGCTCCGCCCCGACCTGCGCCTGCTCGTGATGTCGGCCACGCTCGACGGCGACCCGGTGGCGGCGCTCCTCGGCGGCGCGCCGATCGTGCGCAGCGAGGGGCGGTCGTTCCCGGTGGACACGCGCTACCTGCCGCGCCGCGCCGACGCGCGCGTGGAGCCGGACGTGGCCGCCGCGGTGCAGCGCGCCCTCGCCGACGACACGGGCGACATCCTCGTCTTTCTGCCCGGCGCCGGTGAGATCCGTCGCACGAGCGAACTCCTCGCCGGCCGGTTGGCCGATCCACGGGTCCACGTGGCGCCGCTCTACGGCGACCTCCCGGCCGACGCACAGGACCGCGCCATCCAGCCCAGCCCGCCGGGCCAACGCAAGGTGGTGCTCGCCACGAGCATCGCGCAGACCAGCCTCACCATCGAAGGGGTGCGCGTGGTCATCGACGCCGGCCTGTCGCGCGGGCCCAGCTTCTCGCCGCGCAGCGGGATGACGCGGCTGGAAACAGTGCGCGTGTCGCGCGCGTCGGCCGACCAGCGCCGCGGCCGCGCCGGCCGCGTGGCGCCCGGGGTGTGCTACCGGCTGTGGAGCGCCCAGGAGGAACATCACCTGGTGGCGCACGAGTCGCCGGAGATGCTCACCGCCGACCTCGCCCCGGTGGCGCTCGAACTGGCGGCCGCCGGCATCGCCCACCCCACGGACTTGAAGTGGCTCGATCCGCCGCCGACGGCGGCGTTCCGCCAAGCGCGCGAGCTGCTCGTCGAACTGGGCGCGCTCGGCCCCGATGGCCGGATCACGCCCCACGGGACGCGGATGGCGGCGCTGGGCACCCATCCGCGGCTGGCGCACCTGATGCTGCGCGGCGCGGAACTGGGCGCGGCGGCGGACGCCGCAACGGTCGCGGCGCTGCTCGAGGAGCGCGACATCCTGCGCGGCGAGGGCGCGCCCCCGCCGGCCGACTTCACCCTGCGCGTGGACGCGCTGCGCGGACGCGGCGGCATCGCGCACATGGCCGCCGCCCGCGTGGACGGCCCGGCCGCGCACCGCGTGCGCGAGCTGGCGCAGCGGTGGCGCGCACAGCTCGAGTCGCCGCCCGGCGCCGCCGCCGAGATCCCGCTCGGCGCGCTCCTCGCGCTGGCCTACCCCGATCGCGTGGCCCAGCGCCGCGTGGGCCAGCGCACGCGCTATCTCATGCGCAACGGCCAGGGCGCGGTGCTCGGCGATGCGGCGGCATTCAGCGATGCGGAATATCTCGTGGTCACCGAGACCGACGGCCGGCAGCCGGAGAGCCGCATCTATCTGGCGGCGCCGATCGCGCTCGCCGACCTCGAGGCGCAACTCGGGGATCAGGTCACCACCGACGACGAGTACACGTGGAACGCCGAGCGCGCGGCGGTCGCGGCGCGGCGGGTGACGCGGCTGGGCGCGATCACGCTTCGCGAGGCCACGCTCGGCGAGCCCGATCCCGCCCGGGTGGCCGGCGTCATGGCGCGCGAGCTGCTGCGCCGCGGCGTGGGCAACCTGCCGTGGAGCGACGACGCGCGTTCGCTGCGGCAGCGCGTGGCGTTCCTGCGCACCACGGACGCGACGTGGCCCGATCTCTCCGACGCGGCATTGACGGCGTCGGTCGAGCAGTGGCTGTCGCCGCTTCTGCTGGGCACGCGGCGGCTGGACGACGTGCGCGCGTTGGACCTGGCCGACGCGTTGCGGAGCATGCTCTCCTGGCCGCAGCGCGCGGCGCTGGACACGCTCGCGCCCGTGCAGGTCGCCGTCCCGACCGGATCGCGCATCACGATCGACTACTCGAATGCGGAATCGCCCGTGCTGGCGGTGCGCCTGCAGGAGATGTTCGGCCTGGCCGACACGCCGCGCGTGGCGGGCGGACGCGTGCCGCTCACGCTGCATCTGCTGTCGCCGGCCCGGCGGCCGGTGCAGGTGACCACCGACCTCGCGGGATTCTGGCAGCGAAGCTACTTCGACGTTCGCAAGGACTTACGGGGCCGCTATCCGCGGCATTACTGGCCGGACGATCCGCTGGTGGCTGAACCGACCCGTCGCGCCAAACCGCGCGGCACGTGAGCGCGCCGCTGCGGCAGCGGCCTACTCGCCCGCCGGCGCCAGATCGTTGGCCAACTCGTCGATCAGACGCAGCGCCTGCGCCGCCTGACGCTTGCTCCAGTCGCGGCGAAATTGGGTGAACGCCTCGTCGCCGTGCAGGTGCGCGCGGCGCGCCACCTCCAGCAATCCGGTGCGCAGTCCGCGCCGCGACGGCCGGGCCGACCTGGGCGCCAACTCCGGCTCCACGAGCGCCACCGCCCGGCGGTGCGCGATCGCGCCCGCGATCTGCTCCACTTCCGAGAGAATGCGCTCGGCCAGCAACTGCGCGTCGTGGAATTCACCCAGCCCGTCCTGCAGGACCTTGAGCCGCTCCACCAGCTCGGCCACGCGCGGGTCCGCGTCGAGCGGCTCGAGCACGTAGCGCAGTTGCTTGCCGGCGATGCGCGCGCGATGGGCAGGCGCCACGTCCTCGGCCGATCCCACGCGCCGGAGCGCCCGGGCGAGCCGCGCGCGTTGCCGTCGCAACAGCCCGGCCATGAACGCCGCCATCGGTGGCTCCGGCTCGGGATCGTCCACGGCGATCTCGCGCCAGTAACGATCGAGTTCGTCCGCCAGCCGCTCCGTGGCGCGGGGCAGCCGCTTGGCCAGGTACGTGGCGGCGGCCCCCGCGCTCTCCACGCACTCGCCGCGCAGCCGCTCCACCAGATGCGCGTGCCCGGCGCCGGCGGCGGGGGGAAGCCCCGCCTGCGCCTGCAGCCAGGCCAGCGCCACCTCGGCATCGCGCGCCGCGTTGGTGGCGTGAGCGAGCGTACGAAAGGCGCGCCGCGACTTGCGGCCCACCGTGTCGTCGAGCACGGGCCGGCAGGCGCGCAGCCAGGTGCGCAGCCGCCGTAGCGCCACGCGCAGATCGTGCAGTGCCTCGGCGTCCGGCGCGCCGAGGCGGGCATGCGCGGCGCGCACGTCGTCGAGCAGCGCGCGCGCGATCACCCGCGCGGCGCGCCGGGCCGGCTGGGCCAGCAGCTCGGGCGTCAGCTGCGCCGTGGACATCGGTCAGTGAATCCTGAGCGACCGCACGGCGCGATCGGCCTTGGGATATCGCAGCCGGAGCCCCTCCAGCGTCCGGACGATCTCGCTGGCCACCAGCCAGTTGCGCACCTTCTTGTCGTCGGACGGCACCACGTACCAGGGAGCCCACGGTGTGCTGCAGCGGCGGAGCGCGTCCCGGTAGGCGGCGGTGTAGCCGCTCCAGCGGGCCCGATCCTCCAGATCGCCGGCGCGGAATTTCCAGTTCTTGGTCGCGTCGGTGAGGCGGTCCCTGAGGCGGTGCTTCTGCTCGTCGCGCGACACGTGCAGGAAGAACTTGAGGATGACCACCCCGTTCTCGGTGAGCATCCGCTCGAAGTCGTTGATCTGGCGGTAGCGCGCCGCCCACACCGCGTGGGACGCCAGGTGCCGCACGCGCCCCACGAGCACGTCCTCGTAGTGCGACCGATTGAAGATGCCGATCATGCCCCGCGCCGGCACGCGCGCGTGCGCGCGCCACAGAAAATCGTGGCGGGCCTCGATGTCGGTGGGTTGCTTGAAGCTGGTGACCTCGCACCCCTGCGGGTTCACGGCGCTGAAGACGTGCCGGATGGTGCCGTCCTTGCCGGCCGCGTCGCGACCCTGGAGCACGATCAGCAGCGCGTGGCGCGCGTCGGCGTAGAACACGCGCTGCAACTTGGAAAGACGCGTGACCTGCTCGCGGATCTCGTCGTCGAGCGCCTCGCCCGAGGGCGTGCCGGCGGGCGGCGCGGCGGCGTGGCTGGCCAGCCGGAGGGTGGTGCGAGCGGTGACGGCGTGCAGTGACATCACGAGTCCGAGTTGGAGGTCGGCGGTACGCACGCGGCAGGCATTCGCCGCGCGCCGCGGGCGGTGTGCCGCCCGCCGTCCATGTGGATCTTAGACGGAAGTCCGCCGCCGCGTCCAGACGATGGCATACGCCGTGACGTTCGCGGCGATCACCGCCGCCCCCAATCCCATTTGGATCCCCCGCGTCAGGCCGGCCGGATAGATGAGCGGGATCAGGTAATGGGAGATGAATCCCCCACTGTAGCCGGCCGCGCCGCCGGCGGCGCGCAGCTGGTTCTCGAGCGGGGTGAGGGGGCAGATCCAGCCCCAGAATTCGATGGCCGCCCCCCACGCAGCGGCCGGCAGGTGGAGCCACGGCATCCATCGCCAACGGAGCGCCAGATAGCCCCCCGCGATCACGAAGGCGATGAAGCCCGCGTGCGCGACGACGATCAGGTCGGCGAGCAGGCGATACCACATGGAACGGACCTCATGCCGGTTGCGGGCGGCCGCCACACGCCCGCGGCCGACCGGGCCGCGGCTAGAACTCCCGCCGCTTCATTTCCTTGAAGAAGTGCTTCCGGTCTTCGTCGTCGTCCGTCTCCGGCCCACGGGTGGCGTCCAGCGCCGCGTCGTACGTGCGACGCTTGCCCTTGGGGGCCACCGACTTGGCGGCGTTCTTCTTGGCCAGCGCGAGCAGCTGCTTCTCGTCCATATGCGTCGTCCTCCACGCCCGGTGCAGGGCGCCTGCGGGTCTCCCAACCACAGAGGACCGGCGGGGCGGCCGGTTCTGTGGAATCTAGCGACTCCCGGCCCATCCGGCGTGGGCACGCCGGCGCCCGATCACCCCACCTGCGCCATCACCCGGTCCGTGCACTCCGGGCAGATCCCGTGCGTGATCGTCGGCATCGAGGCCTGCTCGAACAGGCCCAGCCGCCGCACAGCCTCGTCGGTTTCCACCCATTCTCCGAGATCGACGCGCTTGCACCAGCCGCACATGTGCAGGAATTCGTCCGTCCGCGCAATCGCCGCGTCGAGCAGGGGGACCGTGGGGCGCGCCCACTCGCCCAGGACGTGCGTGGCGCACTCCACCGCGCCCGCAGCGGCCGGCGTGAGCACGAGCTCGAAGCGCCGCATGCGCGCCGGCGCGTCGCACCGGTAGGGCACGACGATCGTCCGCCCTTCCCGTACCCGGTCGAACAGTACGCGGTACATCGCCTCGGCCTCGGCGCCGGCCAGGTATGGCCAGAGCGACGTGCCGATCACGCCGTCGGCCAGCCTGGGCGCGCCATTCTCGGCCGCGAACGCGCGCCAGGCGTCGTTCACCCACGCCACGCGGTCGTTGGCGTCAATGAGGTACACGGAATGCACGGACGATTCTCGGACCATGGCCCGAAGCGCTGGGGACGTGAACGCGCGAGGCCGCGCCGCCCGGCCCGCGCAGCGCCGGGCAGCGAAGCCGCGGCTGGAAAGATAGTTCCGCAGACGCCGTTCGGTGGCGCCCTCCCCAACCCCGGCGGTATCTTCCCCCTCCTTCGCTCCCGTCCCATCCGCCACCACCTGCCGCCCCGACCCGCGCCATGGAGTTCCACCACCGCCCCGAGTTTCCGCGCGGATTTCGCTGCGCCAGTCGGCACATCGGACTCAAGCCCAAGGGCAAGGACCTCGCCCTGTTCGTGAGCGACGTGGATGCCGCGGCGGCCGCCGTGTTCACGCGCAATCAGTTTCCGGGCGCGCCGGTCGTGCTGGGCCGCGAGACCATCAAAGCCGGCCGCCTGCGGGCCGTGGTCGTGAACAGCAAGGTGAGCAACGTGGCCACCGGCGCGCAGGGGCTGGAGCACGCGCGGCGGATGGCGGCGGCGGCCGCCGCCGAGGTGGGCTGCGACCCGGGGCGCGTGCTCGTCAGTTCCACCGGCGTCATCGGCGTCTCGCTCCCGATCGAGAAGATCGAGCAGGGAATGCACGGCATGCGCGCCGAACTGCAGGACGATCCGCTCGTGGGCGCCCACGGCATCATGACCACCGACACCCACCCCAAGGCGCTCTCGGTGCGCGTGGGGGACGCGACCATCACCTGGGTGGCCAAAGGCTCGGGCATGATCGAGCCCAACATGGCGACGATGCTCGCCTACATCTTCACCGACGCCGCGTTCGACGCGCCGACGCTCGACCGCATGCTGCGTCGGGCCGTCCACGTGTCGTTCAACATGCTGAGCGTGGACAGCGATACCAGCACGTCCGACACCTGCGCCATCCTCGCCAACGGGCTCGCCGGCGCCGTGCCCGAGGACGCATTCGTCGAGGCCCTCACGGCCGGCTGCATCCGGATGACCGAGACGCTGGCCCGCGACGGCGAGGGCGCCAAGCACCTGCTGCGCACGATCGTGCGCGGCGCCGCCACCGACGCCGAGGCGCGTCGCGTGGCCAAGACGCTCGTCAACTCGCCCCTCATCAAGACGATGGTGTTCGGCGCCGATCCCAACGTCGGCCGCATCCTGATGGCGGTGGGCAAGTGCTTCGACTGCATGATTCATCCCGCCACCACCGACGCGTTCATCAACGGGCACGCCGTGGTGCGGGCCGGCGCGCGCGTGGACTTCGACGACGCCGAAGTGCGCGCCGCGCTGGGCCGCGACGTGGTCGATCTCGAAGTGGCGCTCGGCGTGGGCGACGCCACCGCCACCGCCTACGGCTGCGACCTCACGCAGGGCTACATCGACGAGAACGCGGCGTACTACTCGAGCTAGGCGCCACGCTCCCACGATTCCACGCCGCCCGCCACCGGGCGGAACAACGGGTGCGCGCGCACGGCGCGCACGGCGCGCAACTCGCGTAGCCAGGCCGGCCGGCGCTTGCGCACCTTGGCCGTGAGGTGCTTCCACTCGAACGCCAGCTGCCCGCGGGCCACCGGCAGGCGCTGGCGCGTACGCGCGGCGCCGAGCTTGCCGCGGTCGAACCGGTAGCCGCGGCGGTCGGCCTCGTCGCAGATCACCGCCAGATAGCTGTCCAGAGCGGCCACCGGCCGCCGCGCGGCGCGGAACCGCTCGAGCTGCGGATGATGTGTGTATCCCTTGGTGGCACCCGACAGCACGGCTCGCGCGAGCAGCCCCTCGCGCCACACGGCGACCAGGCCTGCAGCGTCGAGATATCGGGGGTGGAGACTCCAGAGTCGCATAGGGGAATGATGGCGCGGCACACCCTCGACGCCCAGTACCGCGAATGGGAGAATGCCGCCTGCCCGGAATGGCAGGCGGCATTCTCGTGCCGGATATCCGTCCTCCGGTCCTACCGTCCTACTGTCCTGCCGTCTTATCGATGAACGCCGCGACGTTCTTCTTGAACTCGGCCAGCGACGGCTCGTGCACGTACACCATGTGCCCCGACATGTACTCGGCAATCGTGATCTGGGCCCGCACCTGCTTGGGCACGCCGAGATGGTCCATCGTCCACTCGGCGGGGAAGTACGGCGTGGCCAGGTCGAACAGGCCGGCGTTGAGCAGCACGTGGAGCTTGGGATTCGCGGTCAACGTCTCGGCCAGGTCGGTGGCCACGTTCGTGTGGCCCGGCCACCCGCGCGCGAACCCGTGCTTCCAGTCCCACGGATTCACGTTGCCGCTCGTGGCGTACATCATGTCCTTGCCGAAGTTCAGATCGTCGTGCATGTACTGGTTGAACAGCGACGTGTACGCGGAGCTGATGTCGGCCGACTGCGGATCGTAGCCGGCGTTCTCGGCCAGCGGGTCGCCCGTCTCGCCGGTGAACCGCGCGTCCAGCCGCCCCAGCACCAGCCCGTGCTCGCGGAGCAGCTCCTTCTCGAACTGGCTCGCCGTCACGCGCAGGTCGGCCTTGTCGATGTAATCGCGGCTGAGGCCCGTGTACTCGTGCAACTTGTCCAGGATCGTGGCGCGATCGGCCGCCGGGAGCTTGTCGCCCTGCAGCAGCGCCTCGGCATAATCGTGCGTGGCGAACTGCTCGACCTGCGTGAGGAATGGCCGCAGCTGCGCCGGCTTGTTGGGCAGCGCGTTGTGGTACCAGGCCACGGCGGCGTACGACGGCAGGTACATGATGAACGGCTCGTCGTTGCCCGGATCGAACGTGATGGTCTGGAAATCCAGCACCGACGACAGCAGGATCACGCCGTTGAGATCGATGTTGTACCGCGACTGCAACACCGCCGAGAGCGCGGCCGACCGCGTGGTGCCGTAGCTCTCGCCCATCAGGTAGCGCGGTGAGTTCCAGCGGCCCGACTCGCTCAGGTAGCGGCTCACGAACTGGGCCAGCGAACTCGCATCCTGGTCCACGCCCCAGAAGTCGGAGCCCTTGCCCTTGCCGATCGGCTTGCTGTACCCCGTGCCGATGGGATCGATGAACACCAGATCGGCCTTGTCGAGCATGCTGTACTGGTTGTCCACCAGCTTGTACGGCGGCGGCGGGGCGTGCGCGGTGTCGGGAATGTCCACGCGCTTGGGTCCGAGCAGTCCCATGTGCACCCAGATTGACGACGAGCCCGGCCCGCCGTTGTACGCGAACATCAGCGGCCGGTGCGACTCGTCGGTCACGCCGCGCTTGCTATAGGCGATGTAATAGAGCTCGCCCGTGGGCTCGTTCTTGGCGTCACGGAGGATGATGGAGCCCACGGTGGCGTCATAGTCGATGCGCTGACCGCCGATCGTGATCGAATGCTCGGTGGTCACGTGCACTTCCTTGGGCGCGGGCGCGTGCATCGCGGCCATCGCCCCCGTGTCCGGCATCGTCATCATGCCGCCTCGTTGGGCAGAGGCCGCCGCGGGTATCGCGACCGCGGCGAGAAGTAGCGCTGCTCGTTTCATGGTCATCCGGTAGGGAGGTGAAGTGGTAGTGAGGCCGGGGTGAACCTACCGCCGGGCGGCGGAGGCGTCCACCGCCGCGCTATTGCATTTTCGCCATCATCGAATCGCGCCGCGCCTTGAACTCCGTGCCCGGCTTCCATTGGGGGATGCCCGGCGCGTTGGCCACCACATCGCCCACGCGGAAGAACACCCGCAGGTCCTCGACGGCGCCCGACAGATCCCAGTCCGGCTTCACCTCGTCGCTCACCTTGTGGTAGTCGTTGGCCGTGTACTCATCCCGCTTCTTCATGCCCCACCCGGCCGGCTTGCCGATGTAGTCGATCCCCGCATCCGGGTCGAGCGCCGGCACTCCCTGCTCCGCGAACGAGAAATGGTCCGAGCGGTAGTAGAAGCCCTTCTCGGTCTCGGGATCGGGACGCACCACGCGACCGTCGGCGGCGAGCACGTTCGTCAGCACATCGTCCAGCGTCGAATTGCCCAAGCCGATCACCGTGAGATCCTTGGTGCGGCCCCACTGGTTCAGACCGTCCATGTTGATGTCGGCCACGGTCTTGTTGAGCGGATACAGCGGGTGCGTGGCGTAGTATCTGGAGCCCAGGAGGTTCTTCTCCTCGCCGGTCACCGACAGGAAGAGAATCGACCGCTCGGGCGGCGTGGCGAGCGCGGCGTACGCCTTGGCGATCTCCAACAGCCCGCCCGATCCGCTCGCGTTGTCCAACGCGCCATTGTAGATCTGGTCGCCCTTGAGCGTGGTGTCGCGCCCCAGATGGTCCCAGTGCGCCGTGTACACCACGTATTCGTCCTTCTTCGTCGTCCCCTCGATCTTGGCCACGACGTTCTTGGACTCGATCGTCCGCACCTTGACCTTCACGTCCCAACTGGCCTTGGCGTTGAGCGCCACCGGCTTGAAGTCCTTGTGGCGCGCCGCCTCCTGCAACGAATCGAAATTCAATCCGGCGTCGCGGAACAGCTCCCGCGTCTTGTCGAGCGTGATCCACCCCTCCACCGGTACGCGGCTCTCGGCGTCCGGCGACGGGATGTCGAACTGCTCGGCGGAGAAGCTCCCCTGGACGACGCCCCACGGGTAGCCGGCCGGCCCCGTCTCGTGAATGACGATCGCGGCCGCAGCGCCCTTGGCCGAGGCGATCTCGTACTTGTACGTCCACCGCCCGTAGTACGTCATCGCCTTGCCCTTGAACATCGTCGTGTCGAGCTGCGCGGTGTCGTTGGGCAGCGTCACCTGCGGGTCGTTCACGAGCATCAGAATGGTCTTGCCCTTCACGTCCACACCCTTGTAGTCGTCCCATCCGTACTCGGGCGCCACCACGCCGTAGCCCACGAACACGATGCCCGAGTTGTCGATCTTCACGTCGGGACGATCGTGCCGCGATCCGGCCACGTAGTCGTCCAGATTCTTCATCGGCACGGTCTTGCCGCCGGCCACGATCTTCACCGACGGCGTGGACGTGTACCCGATGAGATCCACCTTCTGGATGTAGCTGCCGTCGGGATTGCCAGGCTTGAGACCGAGCGCGCGGAACTGCGCTTCCATGTACGCGGTGGCCTTGGCCTCGCCGGGCGTGCCCGGAGCCCGGCCTTCCATGGAATCGGCCGACAGGTCCTTGATGTGCTGCAGCAGCGCGGTGGCCGAGATGGCCTGCGCGGCCTTGAGCACGGCCGGGTCGGTGCCCGCCGTGGATGAGCCGGAGGGGCGGCAGGCGGCCGCGCCGAGCGCGGCCAGCGCGAGGAGCGATGCGGAGAGCGTACGCACGTGGCGAGTGGGGAAGGAGGGAGGAGGGATCGGACGGAGGGTGAGACCCCACCGCCAGAATCTCCGCGCGGCCGGACCACGCGCAAGGGGACCCGCCCCTCACCCCCAGGCCAGTTCCTGCCGCGTCACGTGGATCCCGCGCCGCTCCAGCGCCGGAAACACCAGGTCGTAGGGCACGTCGAGCGGGGTCAACACCCCGCGTCCATCGAGCGCGCCCTCCAGGATCAGGCGCGCGCCCCGGGCCAGCGTGAACCCCACGGTGCGCTGCATGGACGTGAGCCCGGTGGAGAAATCGCGCACGTCCACCAGATCGTAGATCACCCGCGCGCCGCGGCCGGCCCGCCGGCCACGCACGTCCACGCGGATGAACGTCATGTCCTGTTCGTCGTCGGCGAACTGGAACTGCGGCTGCGACGCGAGCAGCGCCGCCGTGAACTCCATCGGCACCACGCGCGCGCCGCCCACCGCCACCGGCGTCCGGTCCAGAAACCCGCTCTTCACCATCACGTCCCAGAACGCGCAGTGGCCGGCCAGCCGGCCCGTGTAGCGCGCCATCTCGCGCACGGTGCCACGCAGGCCGAACAGTTCGGCGTAGTGCACGGCGTCGCCGTTGGGATAGCACTCGAGCGGCGCCCCCACGGCCGCCACGTCGAGCCGGTGATGACGGCCGGGTTCGAACAGCGCCGCGGGATCGATGTCTACCGCGCGGCCGCCGGTGATGATCCGCGCCGGCCGATGGTACGAGCGCATCACGCCGATGGCCGACCAGGAGAATTTGTAGCGCAGCGGATTGTCGCGCGCGTTCGGTCCGGGAATGCCGGCGCCGTAGGCGTGGAATTCGTGCACTTCATCCAGTTCGCGCAGCGCGCGCGCGCCGAGGATCAGATCCAACCCGGGATCGAGTCCGAATTCGGTGAGGATGATCCGATCGCCGGCCGCGGCCGCGCGGTGGACCTCGGCGATGGCGCGTTCGGTGGCGTCGATCCGGGCCGGATCGGCCTCCTGCGGATCGCGATAGTACATGCTGCTCACCAGGCTCACGCCGCACGCGGCCGCCAACCGCCCCATGGGCAGTGCCAACGGACCCGGCAGCGCTTCGACCACGACGTCCGCGTCGCGCATGAGCGCCGACACCCCCGCCTCGTCGGTCGCGTCGAGCCGGTGGCCGGTGACGCGCGAGGCCGGGTAGCGCGCCAGGTACTCGGCGAGCGCGGGGTCGGCGTCGGCCACCACCACCCGCGTGGTCTCGTCGCCGTGGATCAGATCGTAGAGCACGGCCCGGCCCTGCGCGCCCAGACCGAGCAGCAGCACGCGGGGCGTCATGCGCGGAGGCAGCGGGAGTGCCGGGGCAGGAGTGCGATCATGGTAGCGTCGAATGTAACGTGGCGCGGTTCAGTCGGGCCGCGCGGGGCCGCCGGTCCTGGACGCCACCCATTTGAACCACGCGCGCGCCATGGATCCTCCAGGAGATCGGGGGCGAGTTCGAGTATACTTTACAATGCAGAGTACTTTTCATTACGCAACCCCTTCCGGCCCGCGCAGTTGCCCAACCCCTGCTCCCCGTTCATGTTCAGGCCGTCAGCCGCCTCCCAATACGGCCCAGCCTCCAGTCGAAGTCATTGAGGATCAACATGCGATATCGAGTCACGCTTCTCGCGACGCTGGTCGCGCTCTCCCCCGCCGCTCCCCGGAGCCTCGCCGCCCAACAGCCGCGCATCATCACCACCGCCGACTACGCCCGCGCCGAGAAGTTCATGGGCTACTACACCAGCTCGCTCGTGTTCGGCGGCACGGTGAATCCCACCTGGCTCTCCGGCGACCGCTTCTGGTACCGCACCACGACGCCGAACGGAGAGCAGTTCATCCTCGTCGACCCGGCCCACGCCACGCGCGAGCCGGCGTTCAACCAGGCAAAGGTCGCGGCCGCGCTCTCCGCGGCCTCCGGCACCTCGTACGACGCCAACCACCTGCCCTTCTTCAGCATCGACCTCTCCGAAGACGGCCGCACGGTGTCGTTCGACGCCGGCGCCCGGCACTACAGCTGCGACGTGGGCGGCAACCACTGCGCCGACGTGGGCGCGGCCACGGGCCGCGGCGGACGCGGCGCGCTCGGGCGCGGCGGTCGAGGCCGCGGCGGCGCGCCCGGCCAGCCGCCCGAGTCCCTGTCCCCCGACGGCACCAAGGCGGTGTTCATCCGCGACTGGAACCTCTACGTGCGCGACATCGCCACCGGACAGGTCACCCAGCTCACGCACGACGGCGTGGAGAACTTCGGCTACGCCACCGACAACGCCGGCTGGACCAGCAGCGACCGCCCCATCGTCCTCTGGTCGCCCGACTCCAAGCAGGTCGCCACCTACCAGCAGGATCAGCGCAACGATGGCGACATGTATCTGGTGGAGACCCGCGTGGGCCATCCCATCCTCCACGCGTGGAAGTACCCGCTGCCCGGAGACAGCATCATCACGATGATCCAGCGCGTGATCATCAACGTGGACGACGGCAAGGTGACCCGCCTCCAGATGCCCCCCGATCAGCACCGCACCTCGATCTGCGACGACATCTCCTGCGGCGGCACGCTCACCGACGCCGAATGGAGCCCCGACTCCAAGACGCTGGCGTTCCTCTCCACGTCGCGCGACCATCGCGACGAGAATCTGCGCGTGGCCGACGCCGCCACCGGCGCCGTGCGCGATATCATGGAGGAGAAGGTCCCCGACTTCTTCGAGTCGGGCTTCGACATGGTGAACTGGCACTATCTGCCCACGTCCAACGAGGTCATCTGGTACTCCCAGCGCAGCAACTGGGGGCACCTCTACCTCTATGACCTCGCCACCGGCAAGCTCAAGAACCAGATCACGAGCGGCGACTGGAAGGTGCTCCAGGTGCTGCGCGTGGATCAGCCCAACCGCCGCATCTTCTTCACGGCCGCGGGGCGCGAGAAGGGCGACCCGTACTTCGTGCACTTCTACAGCGTGAAGTTCGACGGCTCCGATTTCCGGTCGCTCACGCCCGACAGCGCCAATCACACGGTGCAGCTGGCGCCCGATGGGCGGTACTTCGTGGACACCTATTCCACGCCGCAGACGCCGGCGGTGTCGGTGCTGCGCGATGAGAACGGCACGCTCGTGGCCCATCTCGAGAAGGAGGACATCTCGCGCCTGCTCGCCACCGGCTGGAAGCCGCCGCGGACGATCATCGTCAAGGCGCGCGACGGCAAGACCGATCTGTACGGCCTGATGTTCACGCCCACGCACCTCGATCCGGCCAGGAAGTACCCGATCGTCAACCATATCTACCCGGGCCCGCAGACGGGCAGCGTGGGCACGCGCAGCTTCACGCCGGCGCGCGGCGACGATCAGGCCCTGGCCGAGTTGGGCTTCGTGGTGGTCGAGATCGACGCCATGGGCACGCCCATGCGCTCGCACTCCTTCCAGGCCGAGTACTACGGCAAGATGGGCGTCGATGGCGGCATGCCCGATCAGGTGACGGGCATGAAGCAACTCGCCCAGCGCTACAAGTACATCGACATCTCCCGGGCCGGCATCTACGGCCATTCGGGCGGCGGGCTGGCCACGGCCGACGCGATGTTCCGCTATCCCGACTTCTTCAAGGTCGGCGTTTCCGAGTCGGGCAATCACGACCAGGCGGAGTACGAGGACGACTGGGGCGAGAAGTGGCAGGGGCTGGACGTGAAGCTCCCCGACGGCACCTGGAGCTACGACGCGCAGTCCAACGAGTCGGTGGCCAAGAACCTCAAGGGCCACCTGCTCCTGGCGCACGGCACGATGGACAACAACGTGCCCCCGTACAACACGCTGCTCGTGGTGGATTCGCTGATCAAGTACAACAAGGACTTCGACCTGATCATGATCCCCAACAAGCCGCACGGCTACGGCGACGCCACCAACTACATGACGCGCCGCCGGTGGGACTACTTCGTCCGGTATCTCATGGGCGCCACGCCGCCGCACGAATATCTGATGAAGCCGCCGGCCAACGCGTTCGGACGGGGAAGATAGCGCCGCAGTACACGGCAGACAGCAGACGGACAGCGGGGAGTGGGCGGATCACCGCCCACTCCCCGCTGTGCATTTTCCACTGTACGCGGCCCGCGGATCACGGGCCACGGCCTACCGCGCCCTGATCACGGAATGATCTTCGTTCCCGTGAGCTTGTTGTACGCGGCCAGGTCGTTGGTCATCAGCGCGTCGTACGCCACCTTGGCCGCGTCGAGATCCTTCTCGATCGTCTGCAGCACCTCGATCGACGTGTTGGTGGGCTTGTAGTCCGCCCCACCGGCCACGTCGCCGCCGCCCAGACCCACCTCGGCGGACAGCCACACCAGGTTGAGATACACCTTGTCCGCCTGGACGAAGTACTTGTCGTCGCTGTTCAGATCTTCGTGCGACAGCAGCCGGAGTTCGACGCCGAGCATCTTCTGGTCCATCGCCGCCAGCGCCTCGCGGCGCGGTGCGTCGCCGGCCGCCGCCGCCTGCTGATCCTCGAGCGTCTTCCGCATCACCTCGAGCCGGTTGATCATCTTCACCGTCTCGTTCATGTCGCCCCGGATCCGGAGTTGCGCCTTGAGCGACGCCTCGAGGTCGGCCTGCGAACTGGCGATCTTCGGATCGGCCAGCAGCTCGAACGGCCGGGTGTACCGCTTGCCGTCCACCACGAGCGTTGCCGAGTAGCTGCCGGGCACGGCCATCGGGCCATTGCGCACCGGACCCTCGATGCCCCAGTGCAGCACCGGCCGCGTGTCCTTGCCCTTGAACCGCAGTTCGTCGAAGATGTGCGGGTTATCCGGGGCCACGGTGCGCAACTCCACCTGGTCGGGCCCGTCGTACTGCAGATCCCACGACGCGACGTTCTCGCCGCGGCGTCCCTGGATCTTCATCGTGCGCACCACCTCGCCGCTCGCGTCGGCAATCTGCAGGGTGAGCGAATCGGTGGGCGCCTGGCGCAGGAGATAGCGGAACTCCGCCTGGCCGCTGCGCGGCATGCGGAACGCCGGCCGCGGCACGTAGAAGTACGCGTCGGCGTTGGCCGGCACCTGGTCGGCCTGCTCCAGGGTGGTGATGTCGTGCATGATGAACACGCCGCGGCCGTACGTGGACACCACCACGTCGTGCCACAGCTTGGGCACCACGATCCAGGTCACCGGCGACGCGGGCAGCCCGGTGTCGAAGTGCGTCCAGTGGGCGCCGTCGTCCATCGAGTAGTAGAACGCGTGCCCCGTGCCGGCGAACAGCATGCCCTTGCGATTCGGATTCTCGGCCACCGACATCGCGTAGTCCAGCGGGTGGTTCTGCGGCAACCCGTCGCTGATCCTGGTCCACGACTTGCCGTAGTCGCTGGTCTTGTAGATGTACGGCTTGCGGTCGTCCATCATGTGATAGTCCACCGTCATGTACGCCGTGCCGGCGTCGAACGTGGACGGGTAGATCTCGCGCACCGTGCCCCAGGGCGCCATCCCGACGTTCTTGCTCACGTCGTTCCAGCTCTTGCCGCCGTCGCGCGTATTCCAGACCTTGCCGTCGTTGGTGCCGGCCCAGATCAGGCCGCGCTCGATCGACGACGGCGCGATGGCGAACACCACCTCGCCCGCGAACTGGCCGAGGTTGTCACCCACCAGTCCGCCCGACGACATGATGCGGCTCGGATCCTTGGTCGACAGGTCGGGGCTGATCACGCTCCAGCTCTGGCCGCCGTTGCTGGTCTTGAAGATCACCTGGCAGCCGTAGTACACGGTGTTGTGATCGAACGGATCGATGGCCAGCGGCGGGGTCCAATGGCACCGGTACTTGGCGTCGTTGGGCGCCCAATCCAGCGTATGGATCCACGGGCTCACGGCGCGCGCCAGGCCGGTGCGCGCGTCGTAGCGCGACACCTCGTTGGCGTAGCAGGTGGCCCACACGATGTTCGGGTCGGTGGGATCGGGAATCGTGAACCCGGACTCGCACCCGCCCAGGCCGTGGTCCCACGTCGTCGTGCGCGTGCCCCCGAACCCGCCGCGGCCGTACGCGCCGAAGCCGCTGAAACCGCCGCGCCCACCACGTCCGGCGGCGACCTGCCCGGCGCTGTCGAAGCTGATGATGCGCGTGGCGCCGGGGAAGTCGTTGCCTTCCATGCCGTCGCTCGGGCCGCGCATCGTGCCGTCATCCTGCCGGTTGCCGTACACCCAGTAGGGCACCTGATTGTCCACGGCCACGTGGTACATCTGGGCGTTGGGCAGCGTGATCCGCGTCATCGTGCGGCCGCGCGTGGTCGTCACGCTGGCCCCGCCGTCGTACGTGAGGCCGAAATGGTCGGGATCGAGCGGGTCCATCCAGATGTCGTGGTTGTCGCCGCCCCACGGCTCGGTCTGGAAGGTCTTGCCGCCGTCGGTGGACTTCCAGAATGAACTGTTGGAGATGTACACCTCGTCGGCGTTGCCGCTCGAGACCACGAGATGGATGTAGTAGCCGGCCCGTCCGATGAGCAGGCGGTTCCAGCTCACGACGTGCCACGCGTGCCCGCCGTCGTCGGAGCGCCAGAGCGATCCCTGGTTAGGCGTCTGGATGAGCGCGTACACGCGGTTGGATCCCGACGGCGCCACGGCCACGTCGATCTTGCCGAGCGGCGAATGCGGGAGCCCGGCGTCTTCCACGTGCGTCCAGGTGGCGCCGCTGTCGCGCGACACGTAGATGCCGCTGCTCGCGCCGCCGCCCAGCTCGGCGTACGTGTGCATCACCACCTGCCACATCCCGGCGAACAGCACGGCCGGATTGTGCAGGTCGAGGGTGAGCCCCGAGCAGCCGGTGTTCTCGTCCACGAACAGCACGCGCGTCCAATGTTCCCCGCCGTCCATGGTGCGGAACACGCCGCGCTCCTGCTGCGGGCCGGTGGCGCGGCCCAACGCGCACGCGTAGACGATGTCGGGGTTGCTCGGGTTCACGAGGATGCGGCCGATGCGTCCCGTGTGCTCGAGCCCCATGTTCTTCCACGTCTTGCCGGCGTCGGTGGACTTGTAGATGCCGTCGCCCATGACGTCGGCGTCGCGGATGGCCCACGCTTCGCCGGTGCCCGCCCACACGATGTCGTGATCGGACGGCGCCACGGCCAGCGCGCCGATGGCCTGCACGGGTTCCTTGTCGAAGATCGGGCCGAAGCTGTGCCCGCCGTCCACCGACTTCCACACGCCGCCGGATGCCGAGCCGAGGTACCAGATGGCCGTGTCGCCGGGCACGCCGCTGATCGACGCGATGCGTCCGCCGGCCGCGGGACCGACGAGTTGGAAGTGCAACGGTTGGGGAGCGGGCGGCGGGCCGCCGCGTCCGCGCCGCTGCGCGAGCGACGGCGAGGCAGCGAGCGGCACGAGGAGCAGGCCGGCGAGCAGTGCGCGGTATCGAAGGGAGATCATGAGTGGGGTCCCGGGTCAGTGCTGGATGGGATTGGCCGTAAGAACTTCCGCATTGCGGTTGGGAGGTTCAACCCCCAACAGGTTGTGCACAAAGAAATCATCACGCTTCATGGCGCCGTAGGCGCCGCCCGACGTGTGGTCCGAGTTGGGAATCTCGAGCAGGTCGAACGTCTTGTTCGCCTTGATCAGCGCGTTCACCACCTGCACCGTGGACGACGGATCGACGTTGGTGTCCAACTCGCCGAACACCAGCATCAGCTTGCCCTTGAGCCGCCAGGCGTTCTCCATGTTGGAGCTGGCGATGTACTGCGGCCCCAGCGGCCACCCCATCCACAGCTCGTTCCACCAGATCTTGTCCATCCGATTGTCGTGACAGCCCGACGCGGAGTAGGCCACCTGGTAGAACTCGGGGTGGAAGAGCAGCGCGGCCATCGCGTTCTGGCCGCCGGCCGAGGTGCCGTAGATGCCCACGCGGGAGATATCGTACCACGGGTACCGGGCGGCCACCGCCTTGTGCCAGAGAATGCGGTCGGGGAATCCGGCGTCGGCCAGGTTGTGCCAGGCCGTGTTGTGGAACGCCCGGGAGCGGTTGTTGGTGCCCATGCCGTCGATCTGCACCACGATGAATCCCAGTTCGGCGACGTTGCGCATGCCGTTCAGCACCTGGAAGCTCTTGGGCACGAACGAGCCCTGCGGGCCGGCGTAGATGTTCTCGATCACCGGATATTTCCTGCGCGGATCGAAGTTGGTGGGCCGGAAGATGACGCCGTAGATGTCGGTCTTGCCGTCGCGTCCCTTGGCCACGAACACCTCGGGCGGCTTCCACCCCGCCTTGACGAGCGGCGCGAGGTCGCCGTGCTCGAGTTCCATCACCACCGACTGGTCGCTGGTCTGGCGCAGCTGCCCGACGGGCGCCAGGTCCACCCGCGAGTACAGATCCACGTAGTACTTGTGGTCGGGCGACCACGAGACGATGTGGTTGGCCCTGGCCGGCGTGTACGACACCAGCCCCGTGCCGTCGAAGTTGATGCGATACGAGTGCAGGAAGTACGGATCCTCGGCCGGGTCCATGCCCCCGGCGCTGAAGTAGATCTGCCGCGCCTGCTCGTCCACGCGGTCCACGGCGCGCACCACCCACGGTCCCCTGGTGATCTGGTTGATCACCTGGCCCGTGGCATCGTCGTACAGATAGAGGTGGCACCATCCGTCGCGCTCCGACATCCAGATCATCTGCTTGCCGTCGCCGATGTCGTAGCGGAACTGCCGGCCGGAATCGGTGAGGCTGCCGTTGGCGCGCGGGTAGTCGATGAACGTGTCGGAGTGCTCGTCCACGATCGCCCGCGCCGCGCCCGTGGTGCCGTCCACCTCGATCACGCGATATACCTGGTGCCCACGCTGGTTGTACTCGAAGGTGAACGCCCGGCTGTCCTTCCACCAGATCGGCACCGTCACGTTGTACGCATTGGGAAAGAGCGCGTCGCTCACCTCGACCTGCCGCTGGGTATCGAGGTTGAAGAGCACCGGACGGCGCACGTCCAGCCGGTCGCCCGGCTTCTGGTAGAAGCGCACCGAGTCCTTGGGCTGGAGCTGGTCGGGCGGCGTGGACACCACGTAGTGCACTTCACGGTGGTAGCCCGGTTCCACGCGGTAGGCCACGATCTTGCGCGAGTCGGGCGACCATTCGATGGACGCGAACGAGTAGTAGTTCCCTTCGGAGCCGTCGTAGCTCAACTCCGTGCCGGACCTGGCGCCGGCGGCGCGCACGTAGACGTTGTAGTTCCAGATGTACGCGTCGCGCGTCCCGTCGGGGGATCGTTTGGCGTCGGGCGACTCGCGCAGCGAGGGCGCCTGCTGCGCCTCGGCCAGTTCCTCCGCCGACCACTCGTCGTTCCACGGGCCCTCGTCGGGCGCGGCGTCGGTGTCGGCATCGGCGTCAAGCGCCCACGGCGACGGCGGGCTGCCCACGCCGCGGTTGCCGAATCCGCCGCGGCCGCCGCGTCCGTTGAGGGCCGGTCCTGTGTTGCGGCACTGGTAGTCGGCCAGCGCGCACCGCCAGAGCGAGCCATGGTCCACGAACTCGATGTCGCGTTCGCCGGGCGTGAACGTGAAGCGCGCGAACGGCAGCGTGACGGCGGTGAAGGTGGTGTCCATGGCGGCGGAGAGCGCCGCGGCGAGTTTGGCGTGATCGAACGCGGGCCGCTTCTCCCGGGTGGTGGCGTCCACGAGGACGAATGCGTAGCCGCCGGCCACCGTCTTTCTATAGAAGAATCGGTCGGTGCCTTCGATCCACTCGGGCGGATCCATGACGTCGAGCGCGAGCCCGCGGTATCGGGCATCGAGCGCGGCGGCGCGGGCGTAGTCGGCGGCGGTGCCCTGGGCGCGAACGGGCGGCGCCATGGCGAGGAGGGCGAGCGCGACCAACGCGACGTACGCAGCCGGGAGAGCGCGCGGGGCGATGCGGCGAGCGTGGCGGTGAGGCATGGAGCCGTCCGAATCGGTGGGCGGGTGGCGCGGCGGGCGGCGGGCCGTCGGGGGACCGAGTCCGAGGCGCCGCGCGGGCAAGGATATTGTATACGGTCGGCCAATATATGACACGCGGTACACCACCCGCGCTAGAGCCCCGCCCCACCCGGCGCGGACCCGCCGCACGGACGGTGCACCGGCCCGCCAGCTACCCCAGCCGGATCGCCAGCTTCGTCACCGACGCCGGCGGGAATCGGTACACGCCGTTCAGCTCCCGCGCCGTCAGGTCCGCCGTCACCGGCACCACCACGTCCGGATGCGCGAAGCTGTTCACGTCGTGCACGCTGCGCGCCGCGAGCGTCGTGGCCCGCATCGCCTGCACCGTGCCGCCCCGCACCACGAGCTCGGCGTCGCGCGGCTCGGTCAGCGACGCGTTGGTCACCGTGAGCGTGAGGTCGCGCCCGACCAGCGACGCCGAGCCGTTGAGCCCCCAGAAGCTCTGCCGCGTGCCGTCCTTGGCCGCCCACCCCACCCGCGGCGCCGACACCTCCGTGCGCACCGACTGCGCCCCCTGATGCGCGGCGTACATCGCGAACACGTGATAGCTGGGCGTGGCCACGAACTGATCGCCATGCGAGAAGAACAGCGAATGGATGCAGTTGATGAGCTGGGCCACGTTCGCCATCGCCACCTTGTCGGCATTCCGGTGGAAGATGTCGAGCGTGAGGCCCGTGACCAGCGCGTCGCGGATGGTGGACTGCGATTCGAAC